>Ga0209648_10004606_pt1 | contig 11742 bp, 11 predicted proteins | sample GraSoi2013_115cm_FD_185830 | JGI IMG/M metagenome (GOLD analysis project Ga0209648, IMG submission 185830) | Grasslands soil microbial communities from the Angelo Coastal Reserve, California, USA - Sample 9_17_2013_115cm (SPAdes) (version 2) | ecosystem: Environmental > Terrestrial > Soil >...
GTTCACCGCCGATGAAGCGCTTTTTCAGTCCGATCCTCTTCACTGCAACCATGGTCGCCTTGCCGGTGGCCGCGCAGACTCCGCCAACGCAAGGCTGGCCGGCCAGCCGGCCGGCGGACCAGTCCACCCCGGCGGCCAAGCCACCACAGACCACTCAGACTCCGCCCGCGGCCAAGCCGCAAGCAACCGCCACGACGCCGGCTCCGGGCCCATCGCCAGCCCCACAAGCCGCCGGCACTCCGCCGCCTGTGCCATTGCCGCAGTGGTTCGTCGAAATCGACACCGACAAAAAAGGCGAAGTCACGCGCGCCGACTTTCTGAAGTACCGCATGAAGTCGTTCGAGGAACTCGACGTCAACAAGGACGGCAAGCTCTCGCTCGAAGAGTTCGTCAAGGTTGCCGAGCCGCCCTTCTCCGCCGACGTGCCCAATGGACCGACCCTCGAGGAACGCAGGAACCGGGCGCGGTCCGAGTTCCAGAACCTCGACACCAATCGCGACGGCTTCGTCGAGCGCGCCGAGGCCGAAGCGCTGGTCCATTCCGAATTCAACCAGTACGACACTGACCGCGACAACAAGGTGACCGAGCCCGAGGTGCGGTTGATCGTGCAGCGCTCGCTGGCGCGCGAAGCCGCCGAACGCCAGCAGATCGAGGCGCGGCGCCGCCAGGGCATGGCGGCGATCAACGACTTCATCGACATGCAGCTCCGCGAGGCTGACAAACTCGACAAGAACAATGACGGCAGGTTGAGCCAGCAGGAATACGCCGTGCTGGCGGGACCGGCCGACGGGCCGCAGGCTCAGGGTCTGCTGCCTTACGACATCCGCCGACAGCTCGTCATGCGCAAGTTCCAGGAGATCGACGCCAACAAGGACGGCCAGCTCGACCGCGTCGAGCTGACCAACCACGCGGTCAAGCAGTTCCTCGAGATGGACACCAACAAGGACCGTTTCCTGACCGAGGAAGAGTTCAAGAAGGCGCAGGAAGCCGAGACCAAGAAGATGCGCGCGATCATCCAGGCGATGCAGCCGGCGCAGCCTGCCCAGCCGCGGCCGGCGCCCGCGCAGCCACGTGGCGGCCAGGCGCAGCCCGCCCCCGCGCCGCAACCCCAGGGCCTCGCGCCCGGCCTGCCGCAGGGTACGCGGTAGGCAACGGCGGCGGCCTGCGGAGCCATCTCTCTCAATGCGGGCTCACCACCGATGAAGCGCCTTTTCGCTTCAGGCCTCTTTGCTGCGGCTCTTGTGACCCTGCCGGCGTTCGCCCAGACTCCCCCGCCGGTGCCGCTGCCGCCGTGGTTCGTCGAAATCGACATCGGCAAGAAGGGCGAGGTCACGCGCGCCGAGTTTCTGAAGTACCGCATGAAGTCGTTCGAGGAGCTCGACGTCAACAAGGACGGCAAGCTCACGATCGAAGAGTACGTCAAAGTTGCCGAGCCGCCCTTCTCCGCCGACGTGCCCAATGGACCGACCCTCGAGGAGCGCAGGAACCGGGCGCGGTCCGAATTCCACAGCCTGGACACCAATCGCAACGGCTTCGTCGAGCGCGCCGAGGCCGAGGCGGTGGTCCATTCCGAGTTCAATCAATACGACACTGACCGCGACAACAAGGTGACCGAGCCCGAGGTGCGCCTGATCATGCAGCGCTTGCTGGCGCGCGACGCCGCCGAACGCCGGCAGATGGAGGCACGGCGACGCCAGAGCATGACGGCGATCAACGACTTCATCGACATGCAGCTGGAAGAGGCCGACAGGCTCGACAAGAACAATGACGGCAGATTGAGCCAGCAGGAATACGCCGCGCTGGCGGGACCGGCCGACGGGCCGCAGGCTCAGGGCCTGCTGCCCTACGACATCCGCCGGCAGCTCGTCATGCGCAAGTTCCAGGAGGTCGACACCAACAAGGACGGCCAGCTCGACCGCGTCGAGGTGACCGCCTATGCGGTCAGGCGATTCATCGAGATCGACGCCAACAAGGACCGCTTCCTCACCGAGGAAGAGGTCAAGCAGGCGCAGGAAGCCGAGAGCAAGAAGATGCGCGACCTCATCCCGACGATACAGCCGCCACAGCCCCGGCCAGCGCCGCCGCCACAACAACCCGCCCCTGCCGCGCCGCCCGGCCTGCCGCAGCGCACGCGATAGGCAACAACGGGCGCTACTCGACCGTCACACTCTTGGCGAGGTTGCGCGGCTGGTCCACGTCGGTGCCCTTGGCGACCGCCGTGTAGTAGGCGAGCATTTGCACCGGCACGGTGTAGAGGATCGGCGCCACCACCGGGTCGACCGATGGTAGCGTGATCGCCGCCGCGGCGTGGCGGCCCAGGCGGGCATTGCCCGCCGCGTCGCTCAGCAGCACCAGCCTGCCGCCGCGCGCTTTCACCTGTTCGAAGTTGGAGGCAATCTTGTCGAATATGGCGTCGGCCGGCGCCACCACGACGACCGGCACCGATTCGTCGATCAGCGCAATCGGCCCGTGCTTCATCTCGCCGCCGGCATAACCCTCGGCGTGGATGTAGGAGATCTCCTTCAGCTTCAGCGCGCCTTCCAGGGCGATCGGAAAGGACGAGCCGCGGCCCATATAGAGGACGTCGCGCGCCTCGGCGAGGATGTCCTCGGCGATGCGCTTGTACTGCTCCTCCATGTTCAGCGCCTCGTTGACGTGCGCCGGCAGCTCGATCAGGGCATGCGCCAGACGCGCTCCCTCTTCCTCCGACAGCACGCCACGCGCGCGGCCGGCAGCCATCGCCGTCGCGAGCAGCACGGTGAGCTGCGTGGTGAAGGCCTTGGTCGAGGCGACGCCGATCTCGGGACCGGCAAGCGTCGGCAGCACGACATGCGATTCGCGGGCGATGGCGCTCTCGGGAACGTTCACCACCGACAGGATCGTCTGCTTGTGCGCCTTGGCGTAGCGCAGCGCCGCCAGGGTGTCGACGGTTTCGCCCGACTGCGAGACGGCGATGCAGACGCCGCCCTCCGGCAGCGGCGGCTCGCGATAGCGCAGTTCCGAGGCAACCTCGATTTCGACGGCCAGACGCGCCAGCTTCTCGAACCAGTATTTCCCGACCATGCAGGCGTAGAACGCCGTGCCGCAGGCCGTCATGGTGACACGGCTCACCTTGTTCCAATCGAACGGCAGCGCCGGCACACTTACCGAGCGCGTCGTGGGATCGAGGTAGCTCTGCAGGGTGTCGCCGATCACCGCGGGCTGCTCATAAATCTCCTTCAGCATGAAGTGGCGGTGATTGCCCTTGCCCATCATGGCGCCGGAGATGCCGCTCTGGCGGATCTCGCGTTTCACCTCTTCGCGACCCTGGAAGATCGTGGCGCCCTGCGCGCTCAGCACCACCCAGTCGTCGTCCTCGAGGTAGGTTACGCGCTTGGTGAAGGGGGCGAGCGCCAGCGCATCGGTGCCGATATACATCTCGCCATCGCCGTAGCCGACCGCGAGCGAGCTGCCGCGGCGCGCGCCCATCAGGATGTCGTGGCGGCCGCTGAACAGCGCGACCAGTGCGAAGGCGCCGCGCAGGCGCCCCATCGCCTTGCCCATCGCCTCCTCGGGCGACATCTGGCGCTCGAGATGCGAGGTGAGGAGCTGTGCCACCACTTCGGTGTCGGTGTCGCTGTCGAAGCGGCGGCCTTCGGCCACAAGCTCGTCCTTAAGTTCCTGGAAGTTCTCGATGATGCCGTTGTGCACGATCGCCACCCGGTCGGTGGCGATGGGATGGGCGTTGCGCTCCGACGGCTTGCCGTGGGTCGCCCAACGCGTGTGGCCAATGCCGATCGTGCCGGAGAGCGGTTCGGCGCCGAGCCGCGCCTCGAGATTGACCAGCTTGCCCTCGGCACGGCGGCGGTCGATGTGGCCGTTGACCAGCGTGGCAACGCCCGCCGAGTCGTAGCCGCGATATTCCAGCCGCTTCAGCGCCTCGACCAGCAGGGGCGTGACGGGCGCTTTGCCGATAATTCCGATGATGCCGCACATGGAGAGGTGGTCCGTAAAGAGGGGCTATTTCTTCTTCTTGACCCGCTTGGCCGCCGCCGCGCGGGCCTTCAGTTTTGCACGAAGCGGGCCGGCCCGCCCCTTCTTTGTGACCTGGCGGGCCCGCCCGAAGGCCACGGCGCCGGCCGGCACATCGCCGGTGATGACGCTGCCCGCCGTCACGTTGGCGCCCCGGCCGATGCGCACCGGCGCCACCAGCGAGCTGTTGGAGCCGACGAAGGCCTCCGCCCCCACCACGGTCCGGTGTTTGCCGTAGCCGTCGTAGTTCACCGCGATGGTGCCGGCGCCGATGTTGCTCGCCGCCCCGATGTCGGAGTCGCCGAGATAGGCGAGATGATTGGCCTTGGCGCCGCGCGCCATGCGGGTCGCCTTGAGCTCGACGAAATTACCGATATGGACGTCCTCGGCCACGTCGGAGCCCGGCCGGATACGGGCGAAGGGTCCGATGATCGCGCCGCGCCCAATGCGCGCGCCCTCGATGTCGCAGAACGCCTTGATCTGCACGTTCGAGGCCACCGTGACACCCGGCCCGAAGCGCACGTTGGGGCCGATCGTGACGTCGGCGGAAAGCCTGGTGTCGGCCGACAGCCACACCGTGTCGGGGTCGGTCATGCTCACGCCCGCCTCGAACGCCGCCGCGCGCAGGCGTTGCTGCAGCGTCCGCTCGGCCGCCGCCAGCTCGGCTCGCGAGTTGATGCCCTGGAATTCCGCCTCCACGCCGTCGACGGCGATGGCGGCATGGCCTGCGGCGCGCGCGACGGCGACGGCATCAGTGAGATAGAACTCGCTCTTGACGTTGTCGTTCCTGATCGCCCCCAGCAGGGAAGCAATCAGCGCACCGTCGAGGCACATCACGCCGGAATTGCAGAAATCGACCGCCTTCTCGCTCTCGTCGGCGTCCCGGCTCTCGACGATCTTTTCCAGCGCACCGCGGTGCATGATCAGCCGGCCGTAGGGCGTGGGATCGCGCGCGATGAAGCCCAGCACGCCGACGGCGGCCTGCGCCTTGCGGCAGGCCGCGACCAGACGCTGCAGGGTGGCCGTCGTCAGCAGGGGCGCGTCGGCATAGACCACCAGCACCGGTCCGCGATGGCCCTTGAGGGCGCCCAGCGCCGCCTTGGCGGCATCGCCGGTGCCGAGCGGCCGGCGCTGGACCGCCGTGCGATGCGGCGCGAACGCTGCGGCCACGTCCCGGGCGCCCGGCGCCACGACACCGACGACCTGAGCGGGCCGCAGCCGGCTCACGTTTTCCAGCACATGGCGCAGCATCGGCCAGCCGGCCAGGGGATGCAGGACCTTGGGGATTGCCGATTTCATGCGCGTGCCGGCGCCGGCTGCCAGCACGACCACGGCGATGGGCGGTTTCATGGCCGTCCGATGCCATGGGGCTGGCGGTCCCGCAAGGTGGATGTGCTAAGGAGGTCGCATGCACCCCAATGCCGACAGCCTCATCGCCACCCGCTTCGACACCGTGATCTACGACCTCGACGGCACCCTGATCGACAGCGCCCGCGACATGTGCGTGGCCGTAAGCCGCGTCCTGACCGACCACGGACTGCCGCCGATCAGCGACGAGGACGCCCGGATCTTCATGGGCGAAGGCAGCAAGATCACGATGCGCCGGGCTTTCGCCAAGGGCGGCCGCACCCTCGACGATGCCGAGCTGAGCACCGTCACCCGCGAGTTCGTGCAGTATTACGAGAAAGATCCCGTGCACTTTACGACGGCGTTCGACGGCGTGGCCGAAGTGGTGGCCCGGCTCGATCGGTTGGGCCTCCGCCAGGGCGTGTGCACCAACAAGTTCGAAAAATCCGCCCGCATGATCCTGAAGGGCCTGAAACTCATGCCGCCGATCGCCGACGTGGCCGGCGCCGACACCTTCACGGTGCGCAAGCCCGATCCGGGCCACATCCTGCAGCTGATCGACAAGATCGGCGGCAATCGGGCGCGCGCCGTCATGATCGGCGATTCCATCCACGACGTGGAGGCGGCCCATCGCGGCGGGCTTCCGGCGGTGCTGGTGAGCTGGGGCTATACGGCCAAGCCCGCCGGCGAGCTCGGCGCCGACGCCGTCATCGATCGCTTCGATGCCCTGCCCGAGGCCTTGGGCCAGATTGCCGCCCGTTGACGGGCCTCAAGTTGACGGGTGGGCCGGCAAGCCTTATACGCGCCCCTTCCGGGCGCTTAGCTCAGCGGGAGAGCACACCCTTCACACGGGTGGGGTCGTAGGTTCAATCCCTACAGCGCCCACCATTTCCTTTGCCCACGCCGGACTCCGATGACCAACGCGCTCAGCCTTCGTCCCGGTGATCGCGTTCCCGATTTCGCCTTGCCGGGGCTCGACGGCAAGCTGCGCAAGTTCATCTGGTCATTCACCGGCAATCCCGTCGCTTTGCTGGCGGTCGACGATCTCGGTAATCTTGACGCCGGCAACACCGTCGCGGCCGCGGCGGCACCCTGGGCCAGGCTCGGCGGGTCGGCCGAAACACCCCTGCTGCTGTGCGATGCCGACAAGAAGTTCCTGCCGGCGCTGCTCGCGCAGGGCGGCGTGGGCTTCGGTCCGGGTGGCAGCCTTCGCATGCGGGTGATCCTGCTCGATCCCAACCAGCGGATCGCTGCGACCTTCGACAGCCGCGCCCTGCCGGCTGCTGCCGAGGCGATGGACGCCACGGCAGCTTCCGTGCGCGCCGACGGCGCCGTCGACCAGGTCGTGTTGACGCCGATGGCGCCCGTCCTGGTGCTGCCGCGCGTGTTCGAGCCCGAGTTCTGCACCCAGGTGATTCGTCTGTGGGAAAAGGGCGACCACCAGGACAGCGGCGTCTCCAGCCGCTACGGCAACGTCAACGTCTCGCATCTCAAGCGGACCGAGGACTACACGGTGGTCGAACCGATGATGCAGAAGGCCATCTCCGATCGGCTGGCCCACCGCATCGGGCCCGAACTCACCAAGGTCTTCGCTTTCGACCGCCAGTTCGCCTTCGACTCCCATGTCGTGCTGTCCTACAGCCTCGAGGGAAAGCATTTCTTCGGCGCCCATCGCGACAACGGCGCGCCCACCACCGCCGACCGCGCCTTCGCCGTATCATTGAATCTCAACGACGATTTCGATGGCGGCGAACTGGTGTTCCCCGAATATGCCGGCCTCAAGGTCAGTCCGCCGACCGGCGCCGCTGCGGTGTTCTCGTGCTCGCTCTTGCATCGTGCCCTGCCGGTGACTCGCGGTCGCCGCTTCGTGCTGACGACTTTCTTCCGGGCCAAGCCGTCATGACCGCCGGCCGCTGCCTGCTGTCGTGTGCTCTTGCGTTGCTGGCGGCGACCGATGCGGCAGCCCAGCAAGTCAAGGCGCATATGGAGGCCTGCACGGAGTGGGGCCGCGCCGGCAGCACGTTCGGCACTCACAACAGCTGCGACAGGCCGATCAGCATCCTGTTCATGGCGCTCGGCGACCAGCAGGTTGTCGAACGCGATGTGGCGCCGGGTGCGTGGTTCACCCCCGCTGCGGCGACCGATCTCTCCGGCGGCTGGATGTTCACCGCCTGTCCGGCGGGCTACGCCCCGAACATTCGATTCGCGGTGGAGAACAAGACCGCCATCCTGGACAGCCTGTACAACTGCCTGCCCGCGCGCCCCGGCGCGTAAGCCGCGTCGCCGATCCTACCGATCCGCCTTGTTCTTTCGGTCGGCGTCGTGGGCGCGGGCGAGCTCGATCCTCGCCTGATCGACCGCCGGATCGCGGATATCGATCCGCTCCGCCTCATTGAGCGCGCCGTCCGCTGCAGCGAAGTCGTGGCGCGCAATCGCTTCGCGCATGATCGTCAGCAGCTCGACGATGCGGCTGCTACGATGCGTTTCTTTCTGCTGCGCGGCCTGCAAGGCTTGGCGCAGTTGGGCGATCTCGGGCGCCGCAGGGTTCAGCTTTTCGGCCTCGGCCAGCGCCTTGTTCGCCGCGGCGGTATCGTCCTGCAAGATCGCCGCACGGGCGCGGTCGAGCTGCGTTGCAAGCTGGCCTTGCGGCGTGCTCATTGCGGCTATCTCGCGACGGGCCGCCGCCGTATCCGCGGCCCCCGGTATCACCGCGTCCGCCTTGTCCAGAGCAGCCTTGGCTTCGGCAAACTTGCCGTCCGCGGCAAGCCGGTGAGCATCGCCCAGGAGCCGCGCAACCTGCTCGGTCTGAACCGTGCTCGGGACAGCCGGCTCGTCGGGGTTGGCGGTTGGCGTGGCAGCAGCCGGCGGGTTGGCGCCGTCGGAGATCGTCGACGGACTTGCAGTGGGGCTGCGATCCAAGAGATAGACCGCACCGGCCACCACGACGGCGGCCAGTGCGCCCGAAGCGCCGTACCGTATCAATTCCTTCGTAGACAGGTTCACGCGAGGGCCCTCCGCATGGGAAGAACGCTAAACGCGCCGTGCGGTTCCCGCATAAGGATCGTTCACGCCGTCGAGCGGCCAGATCGGCCGGCGCAGCTTGGTGAATTTCAGTCGGCTGATGTCGGGCGAGCAGATGCCGCCCGAATCGACCAGGACGATCTCGCGGGCGATCGGGGCATAGGCGGCGCGGTAGTGCTGCACGCTTTTCACCACCAGCACGCTCTTGGCGGTCGGGTCGATGCCCTGGCTCAGGAAGACTTGCAAGTCGATGGTCTGGATGCGGCTGGAGATGGTCACCACGTCGATGCCGCCGATGCGCAGCACCGCGGTCGGCCCCATCGAGGTCTCGACGCCGGCATTCATCGGCCCGTCGTTCCTGAAACTGCCATCCGACAGCATCTTCACGATGGCTTTCGCCTTCACCGGCGCGCCCATCGAGGGATCGGTGTGGCCGCCCAGGCTGACCTCGATCACAGCCCCCACGCCCGCCTTGGTCGCCTGCTGCACCGCCGCCGGATCGTAGATCGTCCCGAACGCCACGTTCTCGATGCCGGCATCCAGAAGCGCCTGCAAGACGGGCGTGGTGTCGTTGTAGCCGCCGCCGCCCGGATTGTCGGTGCCGTCGGCGATGACCAGCGGCCCCTTCTTGCCGATACCCCCTCCATCCGAAAGGGCACGCGCTGCGGCGATGCCGTCGGCGATCGGCCGGTAATAGGTTGCCGCCCCTTCGTCGCGCCGCCGCCAGATCTCATCGATCAGCTCGTGCGCGATGGCCCGGGCCCGCGCCGCGGCCGCAGGCTCGTGGCTCACCGCCACCGACGGGCCGGTATAGGGGATGTCGGCCCAGGTGAAGCCTGCCTGGATGCTGACCACGTCGATGCCGGGCTCCTTCTCGAAGCTGTCGGCCTTGGCCAGCAGGTCGAGCATCAGGCCGGGCTGGGTGGTGCGCCCATGCTCGGCGCCCTCCAACATCGCCGGCTGCACCAGGAGGCAACGCGGCTTTTTCCTGCCTGCCATCGCCGCCTGCGCGAGCGCGGCGGCCTGCACGGCGCGCTCGTAGCCGTCGATGTGCGGATAGGTGCGATAGCTCACCAGCGCATTGGCGTTCTTCGCCATGCGTGTCGTGGCGTTGGCGTGCAGGTCGAGCGTCGCCGCGATCGGCACGTCCGGTCCGACCACGCCGCGCAGCAGCTCGAGCAGCGCGCCCTCGGCGTCGTCCTCGGTCGCGGTCACCATGGCGCCATGCAGCGACAGGCAGACGCCGTCGAGCTTGCCGGCCTTCCTGGCGGCGTTGACGATCATGTCGCGGATCGTCTCCCAGCATTCCCGCGTGAGCTTGCCCGAAGGCGTGGCGTTGGCCGCGCCGGCCCACACCGGTTGCCAGCCGTGCTTCTTCGCCGAATCGATGTAGCCGCCGATCTCGTTCCTGGTACCGGCGAAGCGCGGCACCATCGCCTCGCCCTCGATCAGCCAGCGCTTCCTGTAGTCGTCCAGCGTGGTCGGCAGTTTCGAGAAGGTGTTGGTCTCGTGCATGAACTGCGCAATCAGGACGCGGTACGCCATCGTCGAACTCCTAGAGTTTCGCCGTCTTCAACCACTCGGTTTGGCCTTCCTCGCCGTCGACGCCCAGCGTCTCGAGGAAGCGGCAGACCATCATGTAGTAGCCGATGGTGAGCGTGAGCTCGACCAGGGCGCCGGGCGTGAGGAACGCCTCGACCGCCTTCAGGGTCTTGTCCGCGGCCTTGATGTTGCGCACGACGTCATCGGCAAAGCGCAGCACGGCCTTCTCGTTGTCGCTGAACGCGGGCGCCTCGATGGTGGCGTCGCGCAGGGCGGCGATCTTGTCGTCGGTGACGCCGACTTCGCGGGCGATGCGCTCGTGCTGGAAGACCTCGTAGGCGGCACGGCTCAGCCGGCCGACGCGCAGGATCGCCAGCTCGCGCAGGCCGGGATCGAGCTCGCAGCGATGCAGCAGCGCATTGCCCATGCGCACGAAGCCTTTCATGCCGTTCTCGGAGTTCGCCAGCATGCGATAGATGTTGAGATGCGGCTTGAGCTTTTCCAAGAACTCGGCGTGCTTGCCGGTGGCGCTGTCGACCTCGTAGTACGGAATGCGCGACATCTGGTCTCCCTTTCAGGCCCGCGAACCTGTCAGATCAGATCGCGTCTCACCAGTGGATTGAGCCAGCGGCCGATCGGGCCGGTCAGCACGATCGGTCTCTCGATCACGATCAATGCAATGCAGGGCTCGCCGGGATCGGCGATCGGCTCATGCTGCTCGGGGCCGGGGCCGACGGCAAAATCGCCGACGCCGTAGTTGCCGGTCGAATCGGTGTAGCCGCCCTGCAGCACCACCGTGTACTCGTTGCCAACATGCCGGTGCATCGGCAGGCCGCGGCCGGGCTTCAGCCGCAGCAGCGACACGCGATGGCTGTCGCCCGGCAGGCGGAGACGGATCTCCTCGAAGCCGCCGAGCACGTTTCGCCAGCGCGCATCCGCTGCGATATGGCGGGCGAGCAGCGGCGGCGCCCATTCGAAGCCGGGCCGCGGGCTGAGAGGCGCCGGCCGCGGTTCGACGGCGATCTTGTCGAGCCTGGCGAGCGTGCGCTCGAGCGCCGCCTCGTCCAGCGCGGTCTCGCCCTGGTCTTCCATCAAGGCGCCGCCCAGAGCGTCGAGATGCTCGACCGACCGACGCGCCGCCGGATCGAGCGCCACATGGAGCGCCACCGCGAGCGCCGGCCCGTGGGCCAACGCACCGGCGGCGTAGTCCAGCAGCAGCTCGTCGGGGGCCGGATGGCGGCTCATGTTTCGTCTTTCTCCAACGCTTCCCGCAGACGCCCGAGGGCGAGGCGAATACGGGACTTCACGGTGCCAAGAGGCAGCTTCAGTTCCTCGGCGATGACGCTATGGGTCTTGTCCTCGAAAAAGGCCTTTTGGATGACCACCAGCTGATCGGCCGAGAGGCTGCCTAAAAGTGCCTTCACGCGAGTATACGTCTGGCCGATGAGGACGGATTGGTCGGCGTCGTCCTTTTCGGGCGCGAAGACGGCCAGCCAATCCTCGGTTTCGATCGCCGGCCGGCCGGCGCGGCGCAGCAGGTCGATCCGCTTGTTGCGGGCGATGGTGAAGATCCAGGTGGCGGCCGACGCGCGGCTGCGATCGAAGCTCGCGGCCTTGCGCCACACCATGATCAGCGCTTCCTGCGCCACTTCCTGCGCGGTCTCTGCATCGCTGCCGCCGCGCATGATGAAAGCTTTTACGCGCGGTGCGTAGTGGCGGAACAGGCTGGCGAAGGCCGCGCGATCCTGCCGGATCGCGATGGCTTCGATCAGGTCAGCGGCTTCGTCGGGCGACAGCATTCTTAGCTTTCCTCCCCCGTCA
>Ga0209648_10004607_pt1 | contig 11738 bp, 9 predicted proteins | sample GraSoi2013_115cm_FD_185830 | JGI IMG/M metagenome (GOLD analysis project Ga0209648, IMG submission 185830) | Grasslands soil microbial communities from the Angelo Coastal Reserve, California, USA - Sample 9_17_2013_115cm (SPAdes) (version 2) | ecosystem: Environmental > Terrestrial > Soil >...
CGAAATCTGGGTACAATAAGGGGACGATAAGAAGTGACATCCGGTATCTTGTGGTATCAAAAGATGTCCGCCGACACCGTTTGATATCAATCGTTTACATCACAGCGCTGCCCTGTCACGGCAGAGGTCGCGAGTTCGAGTCTCGTCGTCCCCGCCATTTCTTTTCAATCACTTCCAAAGCATCGGCGAATCGGCTTTGGGGTCCGATAGGGTCCAAACGGAGGACCCTGCCTATCCTTTTTGCAGCACCTGCTTCACGAGCTTGCTCTGCGCCAAACGTTTCTCGCCCATGTTCGCTTGCGCGTACAGATCGAGAGTAATTCGGCTGTTGGCATGGCGAAGAAGTTCTTGCACCACTTTGATGTCTTCTTTGTTCTGCGTGAGCAGCGTCGTATACGTATGACGGAACGTGTGAAAGCAAACGTGTTTCGAGATGGCCGCTTTCGTTACGGCAGGCCGACCATATCTCTTCCACAACGCATCCGGCCAATACGGTTGCTTGCCTTTCATTCGCGGTGAAGCAAACACCCAGTCCTGCGATCTGTTGTAGGGACTGGAGAGTCTGAGCTTCAACAACGACTCCGCAAGGGCCGCGTCGAGCGGAACATCTTTGGCGGAAGCTTCCGTCTTCGTGTTGCCTTGCACCATCATCACGACCGAACGGCGAACGTGGACCGTAAAATTCTCGAAGTCCACATCCTCCCACTGAAGTCCGATGAGTTCTCCGCGTCGTAGTCCCGTAAAGGCGTCCAACTCCGCGGCGGTCCGCAAAGGCTCCGGCAGTTTCGACAGCAATGCCGCAAGCTCTTCGGGCGTTAAGACATCCGGCACCGACTCTCTCTTCGCACTCTGACGTACGCTCGTGATCGGATTCCTGGCCGTCCATTCCCATCGGATGGCATGCGAAAACAAAGCGCTCATAAGATTCCGGATCTTCGCCTTGCTTCCTCTCGCCAAACCAAGAGACTTCAGCCATTTTTCCACGTCCACTGCTTTCACGTCGATGAGCCGATAAGAACGCCAGCGCGGAAGAATCCACTTCTTCAAATACACCTCGTACGCATACTGAGTGGAGTACGCCTTTTGCTGTTCGTCCGTAGTTCCGGGAAGCGGTTTCCGGCCGTGAAAAATATCCGGTAACTCGTGCTCCCGGTAGTGCCTCCCGAGCGTCTCGATATTCACTTCCTTCAGCAGCCGTGTTTGTGTCTGCTGATTGATGTCGAGGCGCAACGCGTCCGCGGCCTTTTGTGCCGCCGATTCGTTGGGGTACTCGTCGTAGGAGCCAACCTCCGCGCTCCTCCGCCGAATCGAGCCGTCGAGTTGCACTTCGCGCCATCGGAACTTCCAAACCTTTCCTTTTCTTCGATCCTTGAGAACCAAACTTCCTTGCTGATATCTGTCTCGCCTCATTACTTCTCCTTTCGATGAGGCGACACGGATGGCTACGCGCAGAGTACCGTAGCTTCTCTTCGCCGTCGAGAGTGTTTTCGTTAATCGCGATCCGCCTTTACGTGCGGCTCGTCCGGTTTAACCAGGAATTCAGAACGGACGCCCGAAACCGCCAGAGTCTACCAATCTGTACCCCGGCGATCTCTCCGTTCCGAGCCATGCGCTGAAGCGTCTTGGGATGAATTCTTAAGAGTGAAGCCGCTTCCGTACTGTCGAGCAAAGGTTCAAAGAACTGGTCAAGACTTCTTGCCTTCTCAAGCTGCGAATGAATGGACGTAGCCATAGCGTGGCTCCTCCAAAAAACGTTCTGGCGATCCAAACGTATCCAAGGCTATCCAAGAAAGTCCAATAGCTCCTCGTTCCGCTGCTATATCACCCCGATATGGCCCACTCACAAAACCAAATTCCCTTCTCCGCCAAAGGCTGCGCCCGGCGCGGGCTCTATCTGTCAAGGGTCTCCGCTGCGCTCCGATGAACGGCACACTCCGCCGCCCTTGACAGCCGCCCGCGCCGCGCGCCGGGAGCTGGCTATGAAGGGAATTTGCTTCTTTTTTTCAAGCGGGAATCACGCTTGAAATGAGGAAGAAAAGAGAAAAAACAAATGCCAGAAAAACAACATGCCACTTGGGGAGAACTGCTGCGGGATGCGGTGGAGACACCGGGCCGGATGCTCGCGGCCTACTCCGCATTTCACAACTACAGCTTCGGCAATGCCTTGCTTGCGCTCGAACAGTGCGTTCGGCGCAACTTGCAGCCCGGACCGCTCAACACCTATCGCGGCTGGCTCGAAAAGAAACGGCAGGTTCGTAAGGGCGAAAGAGGAATCACCCTCTGTATGCCCATGCCGTTCAAGAAGGCAGCACAAACCGACGACACTCAGGACGAAACAACCGAACCGCAAACACGCTACGCCTTCCGCTTCCGCGCCTATTGGTTTGTGCTCGTGCAAACCGAAGGAGAGGAAACCTGTGTCGCGCCCATTCCCGGCTTTGACATGGACACCGCACTCCACACGCTCAATATCACCCGCATACCGTTTGACGAAATCAACGGCAACATTCAGGGCTTTGCGAGACAACGCGAAATTGCCGTAAATCCACTGGCTGCACTCCCGCGCAAAACCACGTTCCACGAAATCGCTCACGTCGTTCTTGGGCACACCACATCCGAAACCCTCGTGGATAGCGAACACACCGCCCCCCATCTCCGCGAAGCCGAGGCGGAATCCGTCGCGCTGATCTGCTGCGAAACGCTGGCCCTCGAAGGAGCCGAGTTTTGCCGGGGCTACATTCAACACTGGCTGAAAACCGAAAAGGAAATTCCTAACCACAACGCGGCCCGCATCTTCGCCGCCGCCACTTCCATCTTGAAAGCGGGAATCCCCCCAGCGGGCAGCCAGTAGGCTGCCTGCTTTTCCGTTCGTTGCCGAATCACCGTTCCGCTTCAAAGAAACACGCAAGTAGTTTGGAAAATCAAAAAAAGGAGAACGACAATGAGCACGACCGAAACAGTGAAAGTCACGCAGGAGTACCGGAACATTCCGATTGCACAGTTGAAGGAATCGACCACGAATCCCCGCAAGACGTTTGACGAGGGGCCGCTGAATGAACTAGCGGAAAGCATCCGAAGCAAGGGTGTCCTCTTGCCGCTTCTTGTGCGGCCCGTCAACGGGCACTACGAAATCGTCGCAGGGGAGCGCCGCTACCGCGCGTCCAAGCTCGCCGGGCGCGACACCGTCCCGGCGACGGTCCGCGAACTCAGCGACGCGGAGTGTCTGGAAGTCCAACTCATCGAGAACCTGCTGCGCACCGATTTGCACCCGTTTGAAGAGGCGCAGGGTTTTCGCGCTCTCCTCGACAGAGAAGGCGGGAAGTACACCGTCGAGAAAATCTCTGCCAAGACAGGCAAGGCCGCTTCCTTCATTGCGAAGCGGTTGAAACTTCTCGACCTCGCAAAGCCTGCCGCCGACGCCTTCCTTGCCGGACACATCGGCGTCGAGCACGCTCAACTCATCGCCAAGCTTGCGCCCGACATGCAGGAGCACGCGCTAGCGCATTGCTTCGACGGCTACCACGCGGCGAACGACGACGAACGCAGTCTCGTTCCCATCGCCCGTTTGCAGGCGTGGATTGAACAGAACGTCTATCTCCGCCTCAGGTCCGTGCCCTTCTCGAAAGATGACGCAACGCTTGTGCCCGAAGCCGGGAGTTGCGCGAACTGCCCGAAGCGCACCGGATTTAATACACTGCTTTTCTCCGAAGTGCGCGAGGACTCGTGCACGGACGCCGTTTGCTTCAATCGCAAGCTCGACGCGCACATCACTCGCCGGGCGGAGAAGATGCCCGGCCTCGTCCTCATCTCTAACGAATTCTCTCTCCCCGAAGGCACGCCGATACTGGCGCGTCGCAACTACGTCGAAGTTGTAGCGCAACGAGCAAAAGGGCGCAGGGAGTCGCGCCCTGGGAATCGCACCTGCAACCATACCAAAACCGCCATCCACGCCGATGGAATGGACAAAGGGCGTCTCGCAAAGGTTTGCGCCGAGCGGTCCTGCAAAGTCCATTTCGAGGACCAACAACAGGCCGAGAAGCAGCGGCTCGCGTGGAAGGCCCAACGCGCCACGGAAAGCCGCAAGGCGAAGCAGACGGCTTCCTTCCGCCATCTGCTTTTTTCCGAAACGGTCAAGCGCGTCAAACCGCAGTTGGGCAACGAACAGGTGCGCCTCGTCGCGCGATTTGTCCTCGCCACCCTGCCGCACGAACAGATGTTGCGGCTCGCCAAGCGCCACGGCCTTGAAACCAAGAAAGACCAAAGCGATTGGCAGGTCGTGGAGAAGGCTCGCGGTTTTTACAAGACGGCGGGAGACCCCGCCCGCCTCATCTTTGAAGCCATGCTCATTGGTTCGGCGGCGAACCAGCATGCGAACAAAGAGGATGACCTGCTGGCCGACGCATCAGCGCTCTACGGAGTGGATACGAAGGCGCTTCGCGCCGCCGTCGAAAAAGAAGAAGAGAAGAAGATGGAGAAGAAGGCTAAGGCACAAACGAAAAGCACGGCTCGCAAGCAGAAGCCCGCTACAAAACGATAACAACGTCACACCGGACGGAAGCCGCCCATACCGGGCGGCTTCCGTCTTTTAGCTTTCCACTTCCTCCGTCCCGCATGACTTCAACTTCTCCCGTACCCTCTGAATCTTCTTCGCGTCTTTCACGACCGTCACCTCCGGGGGTTCATGCGGCATCTTGCCACTTTCCGAACGGGCATCTGGCGGGGGCGTTTCCGCCGATTCGCTCGTTGCCGGAACGTCGCCACGGTTGGAATCATTCACTTCTTCGCGCCCTGCTTTGCCGTTGGACATCATCGCTTCGAGCCTCCCGCTCGACCCTTCGTTGCGCCGCGATCAACACCGGAGCCGAACACCGCCACGCTGCCAGCTTCGAGACAACTCCCGTCCTCAGCGCCGGACCGCTCGCGTAGGCCGTCATCCCGCAGCATCGCCGCACCGGAACTGGCGGGTTCGCCCTCTCGAACCGATTTCACTGACTGAGGTAAGCGTTTCTTTTTCTGCCGCTCCTTTTCTTGGGCACCGCTTCGGGATAATTCCTGCGCCCGGCGCCTTCGCGTCTTCTGCTTTCCCGGTTCCTCCCTTGAACCCATCGGGTCCCTCCCAGAATGCAGGCGCTCGTCTTGGGAGCAGTATCCACTTGCCTTTTGGTGCCCCAAGAAAATGGGGCAAAAAAAGGAGAAAAAACATGCCGTACCTCAATTCAGTTTCTTTAATCGGATTCGTCGGAGCCGATCCCGAGCAGCGCCAGGTCAAGAGCAGCGGTGCGAAGTTCACCGTGCTTTCCGTCGCCACGCAGCGTTCCTGGAAAAACGCCGAGGACGAGTGGGTCTCGAAAACCGAATGGCACCGCGTCGCGATCTTCCGGCCCCGCCTCGCCGAGCACATCGCGGCGGCAATCAAGAAAGGGTCGCACGTCCTCGTCGAAGGCAGCCTCGTCAGCTCGACGTACGAGGTCGCCAACGGCAAGGGCAAAAAGGCCAAGGGCACGAAGGTCACCTCGTGGTCCATCCGTGCCGACGTGGTCCGCAAGCTCGACCGGGGCGAACCCGAACCGGAGGCAGTCCCCTCCAGCTCTGCCGATCCCGGCGCAGCTTCCGAAACGTCCGACGCTGCTCCCTTCTAGCTTGGCGAAAAGCAGGGCCCCGGCTCTTGGGCCGGGGCTCGGTTTGTGCTCGGCCATTGTCCCAGAAAATTTCGGCGACTCCCGCTTAGCGGGAGTCGCTTCGACTCACCGAATAGGAAGACAGCTTCTCCGGAGTATTCGGGACGCTTGCACCGTCTGCGTGAGGAAAAGGAAAAAACGCACCTCTATAGAGTGTAAGCAAGAATCTCAGGTGAAAAACGGTGGGCGATGAAAAAGCAGGTGAAGCGGCAGCGTAAACCAATCTCGACAAAAGGGTTTCTGACGATAGGACGGAAGCATTTTGCCGAAGACTTTCCGAATCCCAAGCGACTGGGCTGCCCTCCGGGGAACGAATTGAAACTGCAGGCGGAAAAACCGCTAATGGCGAAGGAGCAGGTCCTCAACCACATCTCATTCTGCTCACCTTGTTACCGGGCATTTAGCCGGTTTCTCCGGGAGCAAAGAGCCAAGCCGAAGCAACACACGGTTTGGAGACCGGAACGGCCAGCGTGAACTACATCGGCTTATACGCGCGGGACGCCAAACTCCCGACGGAGAGCATCGAATATGTGCAGCAAACTGCCAATCGCATTCTGACTGCCATCACTTCAGAGAATTCCGCGAATCCCGCTTAGCGGGAGTCGCTTTTCTTAGGCACGTCGCCAAAAGAGTAGGTTCCGCATAGATGCAGGACCGGAACAGACCGGCAGAGTCAACACCCGATATTTTCATGGGCTCGCAATTACACCAAAACCGACCTTCGAGGTTTCCGACAAGTAATTTTCAGTAACAGCTAAAAGCGTAAGTTGTTCATCGGACGCATCTTTTTTCGAGAGGCCGGGTTGAACAATAAAAACGCGGGCGCGCATGGAACCGGTCTTGCTCATCTCGCGGATCTCCAATAAGTCCTTCTTTGTGCCCTTGTGAAATCGCGTGGTTTCACTTCCCTGGTACCTCTTCGGCTCGCGCCTGAGCAAATGCGAAAAGAAATCCACTTGCTTGTCTGGGTAGCACCATGACACGCATTTCTGAGCTTGCCCGCACACCTGGTATAAATCATCGACCAGCGCACGCGGTTCACCCTTGAGCGCGAACTTGCAATGATACAGGTCAACCTCTATTACTCTCTCCGTTCCTTCTAACTTTGCTTTGATTGCCACTACGTCCGCAATTTCCCCCGAATAATCGTCGTCAAATACTATGTCACGGTCCTGTGTAGCAAGGATGTGTTGCACCACACGGTATTGAATCGACTTCTGATCCTTTGTCATCCCCATGGATTCGGTCTTCATATCCACGTTGCTCCAGTCAATCACCTCGATTCGGGAGCGGTCAAAAGGGGGGTAGTCAGAGTTGAACGGCGTGAAGAGATTGCCCTCCAAGGATGCACCGTTGGCAAACCAAATGCGGGGCGGATAGTCATAAAAGAAGTCTTCTAGCGAAGTTCGCGCAGAACGATTACCAATCTTTGCACTCCGTCCGCCTTCGATCTTGTACGCATAGTCAGCCGTCTCGCCCGCTCCAAGAAGGGTTAGAGTTAGATCAAGACTTTCCGCACCATGCACGAGACGAAACGCAATCGAGCGATCCGAGATGGAGTCGGCCAACTCGATGCTGGTTTCGTACAGCGCCCAACGTCGCACATCGCCGTCAACAAAGAAGGCGATCGCCGCATCTGTTTCGTCGTAAAACTCCTCAGGCCAGTCTATGAAAATGGGAACTGTTTTCGGTATGGACTCGACAGCTTCTGCAAAAACGCTCGTCTGCAAAACCTCGTTTGGATCAATCGATTCGTCCGCGAGCTTATCGCCGATCGATTTGCACCATGTAGCGAACGAATTCAATCGAACTCTTCGAAATGACCATACTCGTCCTCGTCTCGAAGCTCCCACGGTGGTTCGCTGGCCATCCTCGAAACCAGAACCAAATAGGACAGCCTTTCGTGTGTTCCGCTTCTGCGCATCAGTAAGGGCAGGCTTAACGTCAGAACCCATTCGGCCGGTATAACTGACCAATCTGGCGATCTGTTGGGTAAGCCCAACGTTCGACAGCCGCAATCGCTTAATTCGGCCAAAACACCGGAATACTTCCGGTTCTCTGATGAGTTGGACGTTTTGACCCGCTACGGCTTCCGCCAATTTCTTGTAAACGCCTTTGTTCGTGGAACTATTGATGTACAGGTGCTGGCGGTCCGAATCCCAAATCACTATCAAGAGAGCCCATTCAAGTGTGAATAGTTCGTCCAATTCAGCCCAATCGACTGGCAACTGCCGCGCTGTCACAACTATGAGAGTCTTTTCCGCCTCATTGATCGAGTAGTGCAGGCGTTCGAACGAATCTGGCGAATCAAGGCCCGCTGTGAAAGTTCTCGGTTGCCAGTTGGCACAGTTTGTCTTGTATACCACCGTGCTAGTTGCCGGCCTAAAAGTGCGGAGCGGGATATCACTGGGAAATTCGGTGAATCCATCATTGAAGTGCCGAACTTCAATTTGTTCTCCGATGATTTGTTCGCTAAGTTCTGGCAGCAAAGCATTCCAATCAGGGTCATGCGTATACAGTTTCTTGAGCTCGTCCTTAACATCAACATCCCCCACGTTTGCGATAAACGTGGCATCGCCGAGATCACTTCGAGACCGCGTAAACCTTCCAGCGATTTGTAACGTAACCGCCAAGCTCTTTCTAATGTCGTGGAAGGCGGCGATCTTTAACTCTGGAAGGTCAAAACCTTCGCCAAGCATATCGACGCAAACCACAATTCGAGATTTGCCGCCAATTAACTTCTCTCTGTTTTTGTCGAGCAGCTTCTGCGATTTGATGCCCGAGTGGAGTTCAATGGGATCGAATTCAGTCTGCCCTTCGTAATACTTGAACACCTCTCGTGCGCGGGTTATCGAGTCAACCCGCGCCATAAGAACATGCTTCCCAGTCGCGTCGGCTCTAAGCTCCGATAAGGCCGCTTCAGCGATAGCGCTGTCGGATTTGCTTGGATCAAATTCGATAATGGGCCTGAACCGTATCGGCCGAAAATAGTCTTCCTGCTGTGCTCGTTTTAGGGGGTATTTGTAGATAATTTTGCCATCGAGGACTTTGTCGTCCTCTCTGAACGGTGTTGCCGTGAACTGCAGGACTCTCCTTTCCTTAAAACTCTCCTTCAGCGCCTTCCAGGTTCTCGCCTCTACGTGATGAGCTTCGTCAATGAAGAGATAAGGGCAGTGAAATGCAAATCGACCGCGAACTTCATCTGAACACTGCCCAGCGATTTGACTTGTAGTGACGATGACATTTGCTCTTCCGAAGAGTTCATCAACCTGGTCTGTTGTGGTAGGCCGACGGTTGACGATGCTTACCACGGGATAGAGTGCCTCAGCACCAATTACTTGGAAAGATTTGAGAATCCCAAACGTCAGAAATTTCTTTGAGATCTGTGTTCGGAGCGCATCAGTCGGGACTACCACCAAAACCTTTGTGCAAGGAACTGCAACCAGCGCCGACAACATCGTCTCGGTTTTGCCCGTGCCGGTTGGCATCACAATCGTCCCCACTTCGTCCGTCACAGACCAGTGAGCTAATACGCTGTGCAGCGCTCCGATTTGTGGATTTCTTAGACCGGACACACCCCTGCTTTGGTCTTCGGCAATATACTTGAATCGCCCCGCCCATGATTCGCGGGCGCGCTCGGCAAGGCCCTCCAGTTGGCCAAACGTCGTGGCCTGTCGAGCAGCTGGGTGTCTTAACCAGGCTCCTTCCGAACAGTCCAACTCAGCAGCGGTCACGTCTGGTTTGATCGGCGCTTGTATTGATCGCACGATGCTCTGGGGCACCTGAATCTTTTTCTCAACAATGAGGATTTCGTCTTGAGGATTCACGGAGGGCTGCAGTACGACACCCTCTATTCGACCACGCGTGTAACGGACGGCCGTCCCTTCAATGGTGGTACTTGGCGTGAGCAACTGCCTCAGGACATTGTCATCGTGCCGTAGATCCACGGCCCATACTGCGGGAAGGGTTAGCCTCATAGGAACAGCTTAGAAACGTCATCAAGCTATCTGTTGCACTATACGCGGTAAGTGTAAATTACGATACTTACTGATGGGGAATGGATTCAGGGCGTGGAACTACTCACGGAATTGTTTCAAGAAGTTTCCCCGGCTTCACCTTCAGCGCCCGTGCCAGCCGCACAATGTTAACAATCGCGATATTCCGCTCCCCACGCTCAACGCCGCCGACGTAGTTGCGATGCAGATCCGCTAATTCAGCCAGCTTCTCTTGCGACAAGCCACGGTCAAGACGCAGTTTGCGCACATGCTTTCCAAAGCTAGCTCTGGGGTCGGCGGCCACGCAGTCATCATTTGATTGATGACCACGATGAGTCTACACACGATGAGTGTGATTACATAACGACCGATAGGACGTGCAAACTGCCCGTCAGCGACACGCAGTCAAAAGAGCGCCATCTGGCGCGCTTGGCGGTCTCTGCTTCCCCGAACGGCCAGAGGCTTAAATGTCTCCACAAGGAACTTCCGAAGGGAGGCGAGGATCGCTGAACCGTTGTCCGCGAGGTAGGCGAGCCCAACCTCAGCCGTAAGAAACTCATCTGCAAAACTGCGGAAGACAATGCCCTCCGGCCGTAGATATTCCGCCGAAGGCATCGTCAAGGCCGCTACTTCCTCATCCGCGACAAACTCCAGCGCCTCTGCTTGGGTCGTTGCTTCGCTAAAAATGCGAGGCTGCACACGAGCCACTCCAAAGATGCGTTTCAGATCTTCGCCAAATCGCGGCTCCAAATCTCCGCGCAACACCACCAGCGGCAATCGGTCGAGATCGCTCAGTTCCACGACGGCCTTCCCTGCCAAGGGATGGTGTTCGGGTAGAGCGAGGACCAACGCTTGCCGATGAAAACCTTCCGAGGTCAATCCCTCCTCACGAATCGGAAGGATGACAAGACCCGCTTGCAGCTTCCCCCGCATCAGCGCGTCGGCCTGTTCCGATGTGTAGGAGCTGGCCAGTTGAATGTCGGCGGTTGGATGAGCGACTGAAAGATGCTGACGCACCTTCGCGAGGATTCGCCGGTCAAGCAACGGCGTGTAGCCGAGTTTCCAAGGACCTTTCTGTTGTCCTTTAGCGGCACGCGCACCATCGACAGCACGCTGCGCGTGGAAGAGCGTCAACCGCGCCTCAGCGTTGAATGCTTCTCCGGCAGGGGTTAGGCGCACGCCGCGACGGTCGCGCTCGAAAAGCAGCGTCCCAAGATAATCTTCTAGCTGTTTGATCTGTCGGCTCAAGGCAGGCTGTGCGACGTGGAGTTTCGCCGAAGCGCGAGTAAAATTCAGCTCTTCGGCGATCGCGGCAACATAGCGGTACAGCCTGAGTTCGACACCCGGGAACATGGGGACTCCAACACGACCCCGAGCCCGCCAGAGTCCCTGTCTGGCGGTTGGTCAGACCGTCAGAAGAATGAATCCAGACCAAGCGCGCATCGCCAACGGCGAAGATAAAGAATATCGCTAGCGGCAAGTCCCACACATGACAACACATAGACGCGAGAATTGTTAAGGAAGTTTTACAGTAAGCGAAGGAAGTATGGCTGAAGAGTTTGGAGGATTCTCTGCATCATGAGCATACCCGTGAGACAGGCGATTTGTCTCACCTAGAAAATAAAATATACCTGTCACATTCTGCGCCCGAACATGCTATAGATTCCTCAATCCCCGAAGGAACTGTGTCTAGAAGCGAAGTATTTTCCGGTCACTCTCCCGACCGCATTCCCTATGCGGAGCTGCAAGACTGTCCCGACGAAACACTGGTTGAAGAGATTCACGGCGGCAATGCGGACGCGTTTGCCGTGATCTTCAAGCGCTATCACCGCCTCGTCCATGTCACGGCGCTCAACATCGTGCGCGACGCAGGCGAAGCAGAAGACATGACGCAGACCGTGTTCCTTGAAATTTACCGGCACCTGAGACAATTCGATCCGGCCAGGGGGACACTGAAAGTGTGGCTGCTGCAGTTCGCCTATTCGCGGAGCATGCACCGGCGAAACTACCTGTTTGTGCGGCAGTTCCATAAGCAGGTGGAGCTAGGCGAAGCCGATGCAAGAGC
>Ga0209648_10004608_pt1 | contig 11737 bp, 13 predicted proteins | sample GraSoi2013_115cm_FD_185830 | JGI IMG/M metagenome (GOLD analysis project Ga0209648, IMG submission 185830) | Grasslands soil microbial communities from the Angelo Coastal Reserve, California, USA - Sample 9_17_2013_115cm (SPAdes) (version 2) | ecosystem: Environmental > Terrestrial > Soil >...
GAGTCGGAGGCGTTTGCCGGCGTGCGCGCCGACAATGGCCCGCCCCTCCATCTGAGCCCAGAAGGAATGCGTCTGGCGGTCGTACATCACGAGGTCGCTCTTGTAGAGCTTGCCGGAGGTGCCGAAATCGAGGAGGGTGCCGTCCACCCGCCGCTCGAAGACGAGGCCGGAGTTGCAGAGCGGACAATAGGTCACGACCACCGGGGTGCCCCCCACCGTGTCGTTGACGATCTCATGCCACATTAGGATCTGGAGCGGGTACGCCCGCGTGTCGCCGTTCACGTCGACGGCCAGCACGGGTTCCTTGGGCCTGAGCCACGCCGCGGATTCGGCCGGCGTCACGAAGACGGGCCGATCGATCGCGGGAATGCCGTCGGGCGGTGGGCCGCCGGACCGGATCGCGTCGAGGGGGACGAGGGTCTTCGAGAGGTCGGTTCGAAGCGTCTGGGCTTCACTCACGACCGCGCCCACCGCCGCGAGCGCGACGAGCAGCAGCGTGACCCGCGGCCGGAGGCTCACGGACCTCAGAGGCTCGTCTGATGCTCGCGCTGGGCGCGCAGCCGGTCGGCGCACTCGAACAGCGCGTCGTAGTCGAGCATCGAGACGAGGCCAAAGCTGACCCGCCCATCAGTCCACGACACAGCGCGATAGCCTTTCACCTCTCGCGTCGTGTACTCGTGGCCTCGGAACGTGATCCGCGCGCCCGGCCCGATCGCATCCGTCGCGGAGGCTGGCACGATGAATACCGAGAGCAGCGTGCGGCCCTTCTCATAGAAAAGGTAGGCCGCCTTCCGCTCGCGCGCCTCGGTCAGACGCGCGCCGACCAGGCGGATCCCCGCCGGCGAGTAATCGGGAACCAGGACGCCGAGGCCGGCCCGCTGGCGGAACCACTCCTCGATCTCGGCGGGATTGGTCGAGGCGAGCTCCGCCGGGCGCTCCACCTGGGCATAGGCGATGTGCTTATCCACGAGCTCGCCCACGAGCGACGGGGTTTCGCGGAGTGCCGGCAGGAGGAGGACAACGGCGAGGATCGCCGCAATGGCCGCGAGTGCGGGTGCCACGAGCCAGGGGCGAAGGACGGCTCGGCGCTCCGCTCGGCGCACATGGTCGACGATCCGCGCCCGCAGCTCGGGCGGCGCCGCCTCACGCGGCTGGCGCCGACGGAACCCGCGCTCCCCGTGCACCCGCCCCGCGCAACGCGAGCACTCCGCCGCATGCGCGTCCGCCGCGCCCGTCTCGACCAAGGGCAGCTCGCCATCCACGTACAACTGGAGCCGCGCCTCGAACTCACTGCACGTCATGCCCGTCCCCTCAGATACCCGTGCTCGCGGGCGAAACGGGCGAGCGACTCGCGCAGCAACTGCCGCCCGCGCGAGAGCCGGGACATCACCGTGCCGACCGGACACCCGAGAACCTCGGCAATCTCCCGGTAGCTGAGCCCCTCGAGATCCGCAAGGATCACGGCCTCGCGGAACACGAGCGGCAGGGCCTGGAGCGCGCGTTCGACGTCGCCGTGCAGCACCGTCTGGAAGAATTCCTCTTCGGGGTTCCCCTCCGGCTCGGGAGAGGTCGCGCTCTTGGCGCTTGATTCCAGGATTCCCGTGTCCCCCTCGAACACCTCGCGTCCCCCCCTGCGAACGCGGTTCAGGAAGACGTTCCTCACGATCGTGAAGAGCCACGCCCGGCAGTTCGTCCCGGGATTGAACCGGTCGAAGCTCCGGAACGCGCGAAGACACGCCTCCTGGACGACGTCCTCGGCCTCCGCCCGATTGCGCGTGAGGCGCAGTGCCAGGTGATAGAGCGCGTCCAGATGGACGAGAGCCACCTGGTCGAACTCCGCGCTACGTTTCGCCATCGTTGGCCAGCGGATCGGAGCACCCCCAAGACGCCCGCATACCTGTAACCCGCGAGGCGTCGACTCTATTCCTCGCCGGCTGTAATAGCCGGATCTACTTAGCCGGATCTACTTTAAGTGTTTTCTGTGGTTGGAGGGTGTGATGACGTGTGCGAACCCCTGCCGGCCTATCTCGCGACCTGCCGGAAGACAAGCGCTCGCGACGAAGGTGAGCCGCCTGAAGATGCCAGAGGAGGTGAAGACGTGCCTCCGTATGCGCCTCGTCGATCACCTCCGCACGAAGCAAAGGCTGGATTAGGCCCCGTTCATTCGCGGCCGATGAGCTGTTTGCAGTGCTCCCCTCCACAAAACACCAGATCCCACAGGACGAAGATCCCGACGATCACGGCCACCAGGATGATCCATTCGAGCCAACTCATGACAACCGATGCAACCGCAGACGATCGAGTCTTATTCCCGCAGGAGCGCACGCGGCTCACGTTGGGACTGGACGGTAAGCACTCGCTCCGGCTCGAGCGGCGTCCACGCGCCCCCCGCGAGTGATCGCACGGCGACCACGCCCTCATGCGAGACGGCGAGCATGCGGGCCGGCATCTCGGGGACGAAGGCGAACCCGACGAGCGGCCCCCACCAGGATGGTACCGCGGTCACAGGCCGCCAGTGCGTGCCGGCCGCGCCTCCGATAAAGATGCCGTCGAGCGTCGCGGCGAGCAGAAGATCAGGGCGCGCCGGCGGGACGGCGACACCGGCCGTGCGTGACGCGAGGCCACCGGGCGGGAAGCGCCAGCGGCGACCTCCATCGTCACTGACCCACACGCCACGTGGCGTGCCGGCGTAGAGACGCGTTCCGTCTTCTGGATGCACGTGAGGCTCTCGACGTCCGTGAGGGCGCCTGCGCTGGTGCGCAACTCCCACGGCTGCCCCGGCGCCGCGCGCCGGAAGAGGCCGTGGCCGACGACCCAGACATAGACGGCGTCCGGCTGCCGCGGATCGACCGCGAGGGCGTGAAGATCGCGCCCCCCGGGAGCCCGCGCGAGTCGTTACGCCAATACACGCCGCCATCGAGGCTCACCAGCAAGCCCTGGCCGTGCGTCGCCACGTAAACGGCGCCGTGCGAGGCAGCCATTGCGTGCACGCCCCTCGCGGCTTCGCTCGTTGCGTGAGCCCGACTCATAGCTCTGTTAGCGGCGGACTCAGAGGCGAATCGGGCAGCGAGATCCACTTCGAAGTGAACGTTGAGCCTTCTCCCGTCGTTCCGACCCGCTTCGGGGTCACGGGCCTGCCCACCCGGGTGGCGTAAATCCACGGCGGGGCCATCCCCGTGCAGCCCGAGACCCGAAGAGGCAAAAGGGGCTTGACCTTCCCCTAAGGGGAAAGGTTTAGGCTAGCCTCGACATGGACGGTGGTCTCAAGATCGGGGCACTGGCCCGCCGGGCCGGGGTGACCGCCAAGGCCATCCGCTTCTACGAGCGCAAGCGGGTCCTGCCGCCGGCCAAGCGTGCCGCCAACGGCTACCGCCTCTACGGCGATGACGCCGTCGAGATGCTCGGCTTCATCAAGCAAGCGACCGGCCTCGGTCTCACGCTGGCCGAGATCCGGGACATCGTCGCGATCCGCCAGGGCGGCCGGCCGCCGTGCACGCACGTCCACCGGCTGCTGCGCGACAAGGCGGTCGAGCTCGATCGCAAGCTGAACGATCTCCTCGATGTGCGGCGGCGGATCCGGCGGAGCCTGGCCGCGTGGAAGGGCCGGCCGGCGACACGGGCGACCGTCTGTCCTCATATCGAAACGCCTGCGGGTCGCGGGCGCAGGCGCGGGGTGTAGGCATGGCCCTCGAGAAGCTGCAGGTGAAGATCGGCGGCATGGCGTGCTCGTTCTGCGTCGAGACGATCAAGAAGGGTCTCGGGCGGACCGATGGCGTGGCGGAGGTCAACGTGAGCCTCGCCCACGAAGAGGCGTTGATCGCGTACGACCCGAGTCGGGTCATGGCCACGACACTCACCGGCACGCTCAGGAGCCTCGGCTATACCGTGCGGGACCCGAACAAGGTCCGCACCTTCGAAGAGGAGGAGGCCGAGCTCGGGAGCGAGCGCGACCGGCTCATCATCGCGGGCGCCGCCGCGTGGATCGGATTCATGGTGATGCTCCTCATGTGGGTCGGCCGCCATCACCCGCTCGCCCACTGGTTCATGGCGGCACTGGCCATGATCATGGTATTCGGCCCTGGTCTTCACATCCTCAAGATGGCGTGGGCGTCCGTCCGCCGCCGCATCCTCAATCAGCACGTCCTGATGGAGATCGCGGCCTTCGCGGGCCTCGCCGGTGGAGCGATCGGCCTCTACAACCCTGCCTTCCGGAGCTACGAGTTCTTCGGCGTCTCGGTGTTCGTCGCCGCCTACCACATCCTCGGCGGCTACACGTCACTTCTCGTCCGCACGCGCGCGTCGCAGGCGGTCAAGACGCTCATGTCGCTCCGCCCGCCGACCGCCCGGGTCGTGCGCGGCGGCGTCGAGACGGAGATTCCGATCGCTGAGGTCCGGAAGGATGATCTCGTTCGGGTGCGCCCCGGCGAGCAGGTACCCGTGGACGGTGTCGTCGTGGAAGGCGCCTCGGCCGTCAACGAGAGCCTGGTGACGGGCGAGCCGCTGCCGCGCGAGAAACTGCCGGGCCACGAGGTGATCGGTGGCTCGGTCAACCAGTCGGGGACGCTGCTCGTCCGGGTGACGCGCGTCGGCGAGGAGAGCTTCCTCGAGCAGGTGGCGCGCCATATCCAGGAGGCGCGGGCGCTGAAGCCGGGCATCCTGCTCCTCCTCGACCGCGTCTTGAAGTATTTCGTGCCCGGCGTCCTCGCCGTGGCGTTGCTCGCGTTCGTCGTCTGGACTGTCGGCGCCTGGGCCCTCTGGGGTACGCCCGATTGGGAGCGGTCAATCCTCGCCGCCCTCGCCGTGCTCGTGATGGGCTACCCGTGCGCGCTCGGGATGGCGACGCCGCTGGCGATGATCCGCGGCGGCGGCGAGGCGGCGCGTCAGGGCATCCTCATGCGGAGCGCCGCGTCGTTCCAGACGTTCAAGGATGTCACGGTCGTCGTCATGGACAAGACGGGCACCATTACCCACGGCGAGCCGCGTGTCGTCGAGGTGGTTCCCGCGCACGGGTTCACCGCTGACAGTCTCCTCGCCCTTGCCGCGTCCGCCGAGCAGGTGTCCGAGCACCCGCTCGCCCAAGCTGTCGTGAAAGCGGCCAAGGCGAAGAGACTCCAGCTCGAGCCCGTGGAGGACTTCGAGGCGGTGCCCGGCAAGGGGGTACGCGCGCGTGTCGGCGGCAAGCCCGTCCTCGTCGGGACGCTTCGCTTCCTGGAGGAGTCCGGCATCGAGACCGGCCTGGCTCAGCCGGTGGCCAAGCGCGAGGAGCTGGCGCAGACGGTGGTCCCGGTCGGCGCTGAAGGCCGCGCGGCCGGGTTCATCGCGCTGGCCGACACGGTGAAACCCGACGCGGCGGAGGCGATCGCCCGCTTCCGGGCGGCGGGCATCGAGCCGGTGATGATCACCGGCGACAACGAGCGCACGGCGCGCGCGGTTGCCGAGCACGTCGGGATCACCGAGGTCCTGGCGCAGGTGCTGCCCCCGGAGAAGGCAGCGCGCGTGCGCGAGCTGCAGCATCAGGGCAAGCGGGTCGCGATGATCGGCGACGGCATCAATGACGCGCCCGCGCTGATGCAGGCCGACGTCGGCCTCGCCATCGGCGCCGGCACCGACATCGCCATCGAGTCCGCGGACGTGGTCCTCGTCGGCGAGCGGCTCACCGCCGCGGTGGATGCCTACTACATCGCGCGGCGCACGTACGGCAAGACCGTGCAGAACCTCTCCCTGGCGTTCTCCTTCAACGGCATCGGCGTGCCGCTGGCGACGACCGGGCTCGTGATGCCCGTCTGGGCGATGATCGCGATGGCGGCGAGCGTGACGACGGTCCTTCTCAATTCGTTCTCGGGACGGTTGATCCCACAGCGCAAGCGGCCTGAGCCGAGCCTCGAGCAGGTGACCCTCACCGTGCCGAGCATCCACTGTACCGGGTGCGTGACGATGATCCGCGACGAGCTGTCGAAGCTGCCGGTCGTCGTGGCGGTGGACGGGGATCCCGCGAGCAAGCAAGTCGTCGTGACGATGCGCAATGGTCACGGGGGCCGGGCCACCGTCGAAGAGGCGATCACCCGCATCGGCCACGTCGTCGGGGAGAAATGAGGCGGAGCATGAACGAGGAGCGAAGCCCGCAGCCGAGCGACACCCCGTGCTGACCATCCTCGATGCTCGCCCTTCTCGTGTGGAAGGGGATGAAGGCCGTCGGACGGCTCTGCCGCCAAGGATGGGCCGTGGTCCGCGGAAGGCGCGGTGTGCCGGCGACGCCCGCGCGCGCCGAGCAGGCGTTGAAGGAGACGTGACATGAAGAAGTGGGTCTGGGTCGCTGTGATCATGGCGTCCCTCTTCACCGGGTACGCGGTCGCGTACGCGCTCAAGCCAGCCGTGCCGACCGTTCACGGCTATCTGGATGGACGGGACATCCTCTTCCAGCACACCGAGGTGTCGGACCCGAAGGTCGCCGAGGTCTTGACCGACATGATGAAGTCCCCGGTGCTCGTCGTGCCGGCGCTCGCTCAGGCGCCGTCGACGATGCTGGCTAACGTCTATGTCTTCACGAACGGCGTTCGTGGGGGTGGCCCGTTCAAGTTCCAGCCGGACGTCTTCGACAATCCGCCGGGGAGTGAGGGCTATCGGCCACTGCGGGCCATCCACCTCGTCAAATGGAAGAACGAGCGGGCGGCGCGGATTCTCAAGTCGGCGGACGAGGTCAAGGCGGCCGAGAGGGCGGGCGAGATCGTGATCGAGCGTCCCAGGGTCGTCGCGAACATGCCGCTGGTGACGTGGCCGGGCGGCGGCCGATGATCCGGGTGCAACTGCTCACGGCACCAAGCTGAACCAAGTGCCAGACGGCCAAGGCCTTGGTCGCCACGGTGATCGAGAAGGCGAAGACCGAGGTGCCGGACATTCAGGTCGAGGAGATCGACGTCGCGGCGAACTCGGCCGTCGCGGTGAAGTACCGAGTGATGTCGACGCCGGCGATCGTGATCAACGGCAAGCTCGAGTTCACGGGCGTACCGGGCGAGGACGCGTTACTCGCACGTCTCCGGGCCGCTGGCGGTATCCCGACGGGGCCTTTGGCGTGATCGGTGCTGCCGCGAGAGGGCTGCGCAACCCGTTTCGCAGCCGGACACGCGCCGTCGTTGTCGTGCTCCTGCTCGCCCTGGTCACAGGATTCCTCGGGCTCATGGTGCAAGCGGCGCTGGCGAGCCGCCAACAGATCGGCTGGCTCGACGCGCGGGTCCGCACCCTCATCGAGCTGCGGGAGGCGGGTGCCTTTGGCACGGGCGGGTTCGGGGGCGACAAGCCGGTCGGCGAGGAGCATTTCTCCGTAGACACGCTGGAGCGCCTGCGGCGCATTCCCCACGCGGCGCACCTCGCCCGGGTTGATGAATACGTCTACACGCCACAGATCGACACGGCGCGACCCAACGCCTACGCGATGGTCATCGGGCTACGCCCGGGTGCGGCCATGCGGGCCATCGGCGAGGTTGACTACGAGAACGCTCGGATCGTCGCCGGCCGCGGCCTGGATCTGGCAGACGCTGTGGCGCGGGTCGCCATCGTCGGGAGTCTCTACGCGCGGCAGCGCTTGGGGATTGAGGCGCCGTCGGACAGCGCGCTCGCCGGCAAACAGATCATCCTGAACGGCCATCCGTTTGCCGTGGTCGGCATCTATACCACCGAGAACGACTTCGGCGACAACCATGTCTTCGTCCCCATTGAGGCCTTTCGGGCCACGTTCAAGCCAGGCCGGAAGCTCACGAAGATCTTCGTGACGGTGGACTCCGTGGCCAACGTCGAGCGCGTGGCGGCCGACCTCAAGGATCGAACGCGCTTTCCCGAAGTCGACGTGGTCACCACGCCCGAAGCCGTCTCGACGGCGCGGACGACGCTCGGAAGCCTGGCGGCGGCCAGTGCGTACGCCGCCGTGTTGCTGTTCGCGATCGGGGCGATCCTCGTCGTGTTCGTCATGATCCTGAGCACCCGGGAGCGTGTCCGCGAGATCGGGACCCTGAAGGCCATCGGGGCCGGGAACCGCGAAGTGGTGGTGCAGTTCCTCGCCGAGTCGGTGGCGCTGAGCGGTCTTGGCGGCGTCGCCGCCTTGGGCGTGGCCGCGCTGTTCGGGTCGATCTTTGAGCGCGTCTTCGGGCTGCCCCTCGCGTTCGACGGGCGCGTGTTCCTGGTCATCCTGTTCGGGTCGGTCGTCTTCGCCGGCCTGGGCAGCCTGTACCCGATCATCCGGGGAGTCCGCCTGAGCCCTGTCGAAGCCATGAGGACCGCGTAAATGGGCATGGCACGATTCGGACTGCGGAACGTCGGACGGAGCAAGGCCCGCCTCGCGGTCGTGGTGCTGCTCATCGGGGGCCCGTTCTTCCTCCTGCTCGTCATGCGGCAGATCGGCGAGGCCGTTCTGCGCCAGACCGAGCTCCTCAAGCGCACCGTGGACAACACCCTCCAGCTCCGGGCGCGGGGGTCGATGGGCCACGTGAACATGGTGGGCAGCTCCGACGTGCTCCCCGGCGACATGCTCGAGAGGGTCAAGGCGGTCGAGCACATCATCAGAGTGGAGCCCTACCTGCTCGCCATGAGCCCGACCGCGAGCCACAACTTCGCGATGCACGTCGGCGTCAACCCGGGGGACACGCTGCGGCTCGAATCACACGGAGAAGCGGGCAACCCGCGCATCATCGCCGGCCGCAGCCTCACGCCGGAGGACCGGGGCCAGGACGTCGGCGTGATCGGTCAGGGCTATGCGCGCTTTGCCGGCATCACGCCGGAGAACCTCCAGCGGGCGGTGCTGACGATCGACACCACACGCACGCACCCGGCGATCTTCGCCCTCAACCGGCCCAAGCGGACATTGCGTATCGTCGGCATCTACGCCAGCGGCTATGTCTTCGGCGACATGCAGGTGTTCATGCCGCTCGACACCTTCCGTGACATCTACGGGGTCCCCTCGGCGATCTCATGGCTCTTCGTGACGGTGGATTCCGCCGAACACCTGCCAGCGGTGGAGCGGACCTTGCGGACGCTCGTGGGCGACGTGGCGGACATCATCGCGCCGACCAACGCGGCGGCGTTCGAGCAGACCACGACGCGCGCGGTCACGAGGCTGACTCGGTGGGGCGTCCTTCTGGCGGCGGGCCTCATGGTCGTCGTGGTCTTCTTCGTCACACTCCTGATCGTCCGCGAGCGGGCCTGGGAGATCGGAACGCTGAAGGCGATCGGCGCCTCGAATCGCGACATCGTGACGGGCTTCCTTACCGAGGCCCTCGCACTGTGTCTGGTCGGAGGGCTCCTCGGGGTCGCGTTCTTCATGCTCTGGGGAGGACCGCTGGCCCACCGGGTCTTCGCGCTAGGCGTGGCGCCGCTCCTACCCCCGCACTACAAGGATTCGCTCGGCGAGGCCTTGAGCCTCTCCTCGACGCTCGGGCCGACGGCGATCGGCCTGCTGCTCGCGGTCGCGGTCGTGGTTGCAGCCGCCGGCAGCGCCTACGCGCTTCGTCAGGTCGTGCGGCTCTCGCCGCTGGAGGCGATCCGGAATGAATGACGACACGCTGATCCGACTGCGGGGGGTGAGCAAGCACTACCGGAAGGGTCGCGAAACCATCCGCGCACTCGACGGCGTCGACCTCGACATCGCCGGGAAGCTGATGGCGGCCGTCGTCGGCCCGAGCGGCAGCGGCAAGTCCTCGCTGCTCCACGTCGTTGGGGCGATGGACCGGCCGACCTCCGGGGACATCCTCGTGGCGGGCCGGCCGTTGAACACGCTCCGGGAGGCTGCACTCACGCGGTTCCGTCGACAGACCGTCGGGTTCGTCTTCCAGAGCTTCAACCTGATCCCGAACCTCACCGCGCTTGAGAACGTGATGTTACCCATGGAGTTCAACGGCGTGCCGGCGCTGGAGCGCCGGGGGCGTGCCAGGGCGCTCCTCGAGCGGGTCAGGCTCGGTCAGCGGCTGGAGCACCGGCCGCGGGAACTCTCGGGCGGCGAGCAGCAGCGCGTGGCGATCGCCCGCGCCCTGGCGAACGACCCCCCGCTGATCCTCGCCGATGAACCCACGGGCAACCTCGACTCGAAGACAGGGCACGTCATCTACGAGCTGTTGAAGGAGATCGCGGCGGAGCGCACCGTGGTGGTGGTGACTCACGCGGAAGTGCTCGCACAGATGGCCGATCGCGTGGTCCACATCAAGGATGGGAAGTTGGAGGACGTTGCCGACGCGCGTCGCTGACGCCGCGGGAAAGGACCGCTCAGCATGAAGACGATCGCGTTCATTGGCGCCTTTCCAGGGCTGCTTGTCGCGCTGGCGGCGCCGCTCGTCGAGGCCGCCGAGGAGCGGATCGAAGGCACCGTGATCAGCACCACCCTAACCGCCTGTGACTTCAAGCCGGGCACGTGCGAGGGCAGTCTCGTCCTCGACACGAAGGGCAAGGACGGGCAGGTCACGGTCAAGGTCCCCAAGGGGACACAGATCAAGAAGGGCAACGATCACATGCTCCTGCCGGGATTGAAAGGCAGCCAGGTCACGATCGCCTACGTGAATGACAAGGGGGCGCGGGTCGCCAAGTCGATCGAGGTGAAGTTGGCGAAGCCGTGAGACAGGGGCGCCCGCTGGCGCTGGTTACGGCTGGGCTGCTGCTCTGGGCGGCCTCACCGGTGCGCGCTGGCGCGCTGACCAGCGAGGTGGACGGCATCCGCGTGGAGCTGACCAGCAGCCCAAGCCGTCCGGGAACCAACGGCCCGACCGAGTACGTCGTGCGCCTCGCGGACGGCACCGGCCAGCCGGTCATCGGCGCGCAGGTGACGCTCCGGGGCGGCATGGCCGACGGGATGAGCGTCGCGGCGCCGTTGCGGCCAGCGAAGGAGCCGGGAATGTACCGAGGTCGTGTGCTGTTTACGATGGAGGGGAGATGGGAATTGACCTTAGGCGTCGCCCGCGAGGGCAAGCGGTTCGAGCTTCCGCTGACGGAGCACGTCGAGCGCTGAGCCCGGCGTCCACCGTCGCCGCGTCGCTCGGGGCGGTGGGCCTGCTCAGCCTCATCGGGTGGCTCGTGTGGACGAAGGGCGCGCTCGTGGGGCTGCGCTTCGTCGAGTTCGACTCGCCGCTGTCTCTGGCTGCGCTGGGGTTCCTGGCGGGCATCGGCGGCTTTTTCGCGCCCTGCGCCTTCGCCCTGTTCCCCGGGTATGTCTCGTACTATCTCAGCGCCTCTGGCGACGGCGGCTCGGTGCGTCGGTCCTTGGGGCTCGGCCTGGCGTGTGCGGCCGGCGCTACACTCTTTTTCGCGCTGGTCGGCATCGCGATCACGCTTGTCGGCGGCGCCGTCTCCCCCTATCTCATCGCCGCGAAGCCGGCGATTGCCCTGGCCGTCGTCGCGCTGGGCGTGGTCCAGGTGCTGGACGTCCGCATGCCGTCGCTCGCCCTGCCCCTCGGCATCACCGCGGGCCGCGGTGTTCCGGTCGGCGTGGCGGTCTTCCTCTACGGCTTCGGGTACGCGCTCGCCTCGACCGGTTGCACGCTGCCGCTCTACGTCTCGATCACCGTGCTGCCGCTGACCAGCGGCTTCTCCGGGGCGGCGCTGCTCACGTTCCTCGCCTTCGCCTCGGCGATGGCCATCCTGATGCTGGTGACGACGCTGCTCGTCGGACTGGCGAAACGCCAGCTCGTCGCAGCGTTCCAGCGTTCGACCGCCTGGATCAAGCGGGCCAGCGGCGTCGTGCTGATCCTGGCCGGGCTCTACCTCG
>Ga0209648_10004609_pt1 | contig 11737 bp, 17 predicted proteins | sample GraSoi2013_115cm_FD_185830 | JGI IMG/M metagenome (GOLD analysis project Ga0209648, IMG submission 185830) | Grasslands soil microbial communities from the Angelo Coastal Reserve, California, USA - Sample 9_17_2013_115cm (SPAdes) (version 2) | ecosystem: Environmental > Terrestrial > Soil >...
TTGCTACAAATGTAGTGAATATTGTATTCCACTCACGTGCCACAATGCAAAACATATCAGCCAAACAACATTTCCGCATTATATCCCAGAAACAAAGTTAAAAGGAAGAGTAGCAGGCTGTTTAGGCTAATATAAAAGACTCTCAGTTATATGGTACATCGTATCTTTTCGTCAGGATCGCACTGACAGGCCACTTGCGCGAAGCGGCGACTTGCCCCTTGCGAGCAATGTCATAGCTCAAGGTTTTCCCGCTTGGTCTTGAGCGCTGCCTCAAGCCGCCTGTTTGAGGTCTTGAGCTCTTTGATTTCTTGCTCCTGGCTGCTGATTTTCTGCTCCAGCTCGGCTATGGTCTGGTCTCGGTGCGCAATCGTTTCCTCCCGTGCTTTGATCCGCACGTAAAGGATTTCGCGCTTTTCCGGTCTTTTACGTGGTGTTTTCACCTTTGGTGGGTGTGAGTGACACACGTCTGTCAGATGCCTCGCAGTGTCTTCTAGAGCGGTGATTGAGAGCTTGGAAGTCACGCCGAGGTACCTACGGAGTTGCTTGTGATTGTGCTTTCTATAGGCGCTCCAGTATGTCGCCTCGCGGGCAGTGCCGTCCTTGTTCTTCCTGGCTTCTCTTCTGGCCGTGAAATGGCCGTCTTTGCCGGAAAAATGAAAACTTTTTAATCCAGCGAGCCAGGTGAAATAGTCTGGTGTGTCGGGCTGCATTCCTCTCGTCAGCTCGTCATTGTCTGGATCGAAGAAGAGGTAGTGCTTGCCTGCGGTGTACTTGATCTCAGTTTCTAGTCTGCTAGGCATGGTGTCTTTCCTCTCTGGTGTTTGTCCTTGGGAAACTGTATGGTACACAAACAGTATAGTATGTACCATATAAAATTGCAAGTATGTAATTTACCAGATCTGGGTTTATATCCGTCTACTGTAAATCATGTCATACTTATGTTTTGTCATACAGACAAGTCTTTCCGCTTGAGAGGGTATCTGGCAAGGATTCGTTCCCACAGCAGCCATATGAGCCTGTAGAGTCTGAGATAATGCTTTTATAAGTAAAGTAGCCTTAATACCACTTTCTGTGAAAGGAAAAGTCATTTCTGCATAGTTCCATTAGCAGAAATAGCAGACCCGATTCAGCCCAGTTTATTTCTGCTAATGCTGTCAAAAACCAGCGTTTTTGGCTTCTGCTAAGGTTTTTTGAACGAGTGAGTGCATCTCGGGCAAAAATGGCTGCTGTGGGAACGAATCCTTGCCAGATACCGAGAGAGCATGAGCACACACCCCACTGTGTTTTCAGCGGAGCGGGGGAGTGGCCGTTTTCCTCTCTGGATCGTTTGAGTCTGCAGGACTCAAACGATTGACGATGGTGCAGACAGGTAGTTCTGCTGGACCCACTCAAGGTATTCCAGATAGGTCCCGCTCTTTTCGTAGGCTTTTCTGAGCCTGGCCTTAAAATCTGCGATCTCTCCGTCGCTATAGAGTGGTTCAGAGCTTCGGATAAAGGCCAGCTCGTCAGCAGTCAGCTCTAATCTGGTCTCCAGGCACTTGAAGAAGTAGGGCACGCGGCGTTTGACTCCTCGTGCTCGGGCTGCATCAATGAAGGCCTCTTTGACCATCTCTAAAAACCAGACGTTGGTAAAGCCGTGAAAGATCTGGGTGGCTGCGTAGTAGGTCTTGGTGGCACGGGTGATATCTGATTGCTGAGCCTTTGGGTTTCCTCCGAGCTGTTGGACCACGTAAGCGATGTATCGGGCGAGCTGCTCCGGGGTGCCTCGTTTTTTGCGCTTTTCTTGCGGTTTCTGACTCCGCTTTGCCGGTTTGGGCTGCTGGATCTGCTGGGCGTGCAAGTCCAGCAGAAACGCGGTCATGGCTACGGGGTTTTGCTTTAAATCTTCTAAAGTATACTCTTTTTCCTCTTTTGCAATCTCGGGCGCGTTTTCCCTTTTTTGTGGGGTTTCGATCTGTTTCGATTTCGATGCTTCCGTTTTTGTTTCCTCTCCCTGGTTTTTTGTTACTGTATCGGTATTCTGTACAATTTCTTCTGTTTCAGACTGTTGTACGATGGGTGTGTTTCGTATAGTCATTGCCTCCAAGCCCTTGGTCGAAGTCGAAGTACTCTCTGTTATAGATTGGTTGTTCTCTGATCTTCGATATGGCGAAGGATTATGACTATTTTCCTGCAAATAATCCTTCGCATGTTGAACAGGCGTTCCTTGCTCTTTTTTTGGCTGCCTGGTATCCTGCGCCTGGTCGCTGCGGTAGTTGCATTGGTAGGATGTCTGGGTTTTTCTCCCTGGTACATCGTTACAGAGCATACGGCGGTAGTTGTTAAACCGTATGACCTTCTGGTAAAGCTGGGGATCAGCACGGATCATGTCCGCGTAGTCTCGTTCCGGGGGAATATATTCCGGTGATTGGGTCCACAAGTGGTATTCATACGCTAGATCGTAGAGAGGCTTGAAATCCTTTACCACAACTGCCCGCTCCACAAACGTCCCATCGTCCTGCAGAAGTGGCTGTCTGGCCGCGTATTTTCTCATCAGTCCCTCTACTTCCAGTACCCGCAGGTCAATTTCAATTTTGCGAAGACTGCGCTTTGCCCTTCCGGCAATTCTGCAAGCTCCGACATAACAATCCCTCCCTGGTGCTTGGTGTTCTACCGCGAGCCTCCAAGTACGTGCTAACGCTGCGGGAAGGATCTCAAGGAGGATGGAGTCAAGGTAGCGTTCCCCTGAGAACCCGTCAAATATGGGATAGTAGTATTTATTGGGGCGTTCACCTGTCTGCTGGTTCGCGCTTGTAGCCGGATTGGCTATAGGAAGAGGAGAGGTCGCGGTTGGTGCGGATGCCGGTGTTACTTGTGTACTCGGTACTTCTGACAGGCTGTCTTGCGTTGCTCTATGAGTGGATGATATACTAGACATATGTGTAAATCCTTTCGTTCGAAAGGGCGGGAAAGCGATCCGGTTTGCAGACCATTTAGGGATCGCTTTTTTCGTGCCCTTTAATTTGCCGTTTATTCTACTCCTGTTGCCTACAATCTGCCAACTCGGTCTCAGTCAGCTAGGACCCTTGTCCCTGTTACGGTGGTTTCCATTCATGGATAGTGGTCTTGGGCGTATACGCCGCGTCACTCTGCAGCTAGTCACGGTGGGAATGTAAAAATTGGTAGAGAATGATCGTCTGTGCTGATGTCAACAAGACTCGGCTTCCTACCTGATCCCGAACAACGTACCAAGCTGAGGTATCGGGAAGGGATATCCGATCACAAATTGGCTGTTTCTCCACGGTTCCTCCTTTCTTTTGGAATTGTCAGGTTCTCTCTCCTTCTGATTGTCTGGGATAGTGCTACAGTTCATTATTCATAAGCTTCTGTCCGAGATGTGCAAGATCTCTTGCCCGTGTCGTGAGCTGTTGTACGTTCATATCCGGGTGCAACTTTTCTATCTCTGTCCCGCTTTGAAGCTGATCCAGCTCAATCATATCATTGAGAAGTTGTCCTGGATTGTCATACGGACTCCCGCTATCACGTTTGAACGGATTTGTTAATTTCATTCTGGTATCACCCCCTTTCTGTCAAAAGTCTTGTAAGATGGTTATGCCGCTCCCGCAGTATTGTATAGTCCTGCCCAATGAGCCTGCAGTTTTCTATTTCGCACTCCAACGTTCCAATCAACTGAATTGTCTCAAATTGCCTGGTCCTTTCAGCTTCAATTAATTTGATCAAAGCTGCCCCAAAGAGAGCGAGAGATCCAGTGGTTTTAATCAAAGCAAGGATGGTAACGTAACTAAACATTCAAACCTCCACTGGTACCAGACTTTCTACCGCTTCTGGCCGCGTGTCATTTGCGTGTCCATTGGCCGCTGGTTTCGCGGCAATTTCACCGTCATTAGCGTCTGTGTTTCGCTGCGTTTCTTCCGGCGTTACAACGGGTAAACTGTCGGTGTTTTTGCCCTCACTTTTGCCGGTGTTTTGCCGCACTTTTTGATACGCGAGAATGCTGCTCATCACGATAAGATTTGCGTTGGTAGAAGAGCGTTTCAAGGTGCCATTGTTCCGCAGATCCCGCACATATGAGTCAGATAATCCAAGTATCTGGGCCGCTTCCTTGACAGGGATACTCCGGCGGCCTCCAGGAATGGTTGCTATGGCACTGCCTGACGGTGCTTTTTGCGTCGATTTCCCGTTGGCAGCGCCGGTGATATTTCCGTTGTTGGCAACGTCACTCCTAGTTCTCTCAGCAGTGCTTGGCGCTGGTGGGGTTTCGCATGCTTCCCACGCGGGTAACGTTGGTGGGATTATCGGTTTTTCGACTGTCTCCAGACGCTCTTGCAACTGTGCGATTTGCGGCTCATACATCAGGGAGTCAGGCTACTTGCTGATCCAACGCAGGACGTCAATGTCGACGGGCTTTTCCCAGAACCAGCGAAAAGATTTCGCCAGTTTTCCTGACCGCATACGCTTGTTCATCTGCATGGTTGCACGGATGGTTAGTGCTCGCAATTCCTCATCGGCTTGCCGCTGGAGATAGTCGTTTCGGATCTGTAGGAGCTTGATCCGTTTTTTCTCGTCCGCCTCGTATTCATCCTCATTCAGAGAGTCAAGTGGCCGGACATTAATAATCATCTCAGCGGCAATAGACATCAATATGACGAAAAGCGGGAATGATGCCAGCACATACGGCGCGGCAATTTGGATCCACCAGGGCGCGTTCGGCAAGACCTTGGCAGCATCAAAATCATTCAACGAGATCGCAAGATTTGCGAACGTGCTGGTTGAACAACAGATGACGATGAAGAAGAGAAATTGTTTTGCCCGTGCCTCATCGCTTCGGTATCTCGCCTCAAGCAATGCCTGCATCAGGATAATTGTTACCAGATCCAGGAAAAAGCTGACGGCAAAGCCAAGATATTGGGCCACCCCTGGAATATCGTGCGCGTTGCCAGTGATCCCAAAGAAGACACCCGCGTGCAGCACTGAGACTGACATGAAAATGACGCACACCAGCCAGAAAAAGCCGTTTCTGTTGCAGGTCTTACGCCGGATCTCCGCCGAGACCTTTGCGATTGTCCCTTTGTTCATCCAGACTAAAGCGACCAGGCCGATACTCAGGATAACGGCGACCACACTGGCTGTGATGGGGGGTTGGTACAGATATGAGAATATGTTCATGAGTCCTCCTTTGTCTTTTTGGCTGGTTGGTTGGGTGGCTGGTTGGTTGGGTGGGCGGGTTTGCCCTATCCTCAGCTCAAAAATGGGTATGCTTTTGATAGAAAAGTCACCCATCCATCCAACCACTATATTGGTACTTGCGCTTTTATCATCTCCATAAGTTTCTGCGCTTGGTTCTCGGTGATATCCAGGACAGTGGCAAGTTTGCGTCTGCTGTTGTATCCGCTATTCCACAGTGCCACTGCCGCGTTTAAATCAATTTCCTCAGCCCGCCTTCCCTTTTCAGGAAGGATGGGAATAATTTTTGTTTCCTTGTCCTCTGAGGATCCATTGTCAGCTTCCTGGATCACAAACCGGAACTGGTTCGTGTCCACATCATCGGTATGCACCTGTCTGAGTACTGTTGTCGTTTCCGGCTGCTGGTACTGATAGTCTTCCTCCGGTAGCTTGAGGGTACTGGCTGGCGCGATAAGGGTGGTTTGTTTGCCGTTTGGCAGCGGTGCCTGCTGGCGCGATTTGGACAGGGCTAACAGTTTTGCCTTCAGATTGTACTCAGGTGCCAAGACCAGATCTTTCGCGTCCCGTGTTTCAACCACTGCCTGACCTTGCCTATTTTCTCGCTCGTTCCGCTTCAGGAGGTCACCTCTGACAAATCCCGCTGCCTGGGCTGCGGTTGACTTGACGTTAAAGCTCATGCCTCCGGTGATGTTGGCCAGGGACTCGGCGAAATCCTCGTCCCTGTAGTCCACCTGGGCGCATAGCAACAGTTGAATTTTGACTTTGAGACCTCGTCTGGCAAGTTGACTTACCCGAAACACCAGTTGCGAATAGTTTTTCTTCGCTTCCTCTTTGGCACTTCCGGTAAGTGAGTCTGCCAACCGTTTGTAGTAGTCCTTGAGATCAAGGAATTCTTCAATATAGACCACTAACAGTGGTTCCTGTTCTACTTCTTCTTCAGTGAGTTTATACCGTTCGTTCATCAGCCATACGCAGTACTCTAAATGCTCTAATACCTCTTCGTAGGATTTCGCGTGCAATTTTACCCATTGCCCGTCAATACATACTTTCGCGACGTGATGACAGTCAAGAAACAGTTTTGATGTTTTGTTCTCCAGGTCAAGAAGGGCGATCCGGACATTTTCAGGCGCGTGCGTCCGGGTGATTAAGTACAGAAGGTACGCGGCCATAGACGACTTCCCATATTGGCTGGCCCCGATGATTTTCAAATGCTGGCAGTAAAAGTTGATCCAGACCGGCGGGTTGCCGGTCTTGGTCAATGATCTGCCAATGCAGATTTGGTATTGATCGGGCTCCGTATTGCGAATGATGTCATTTGGTCGAAGACGCGGGACGGGAAGGACGTCTTCCTTGCTCTTCTGTGCTTGAAACAGCAGGTCGATTTCAGACAAAGCGGGTGTATTATCCTGTGTTGGCTGTGGCTCGGTCTCTGTTTGCTGAGTTTGGGCAGGATCTCCCAAAGCGTTTTGTTGCTCTCTGGTATCCTGACCAGTCAGCCACCACTGCAACTTACGCCTTCGCTCTGTTCCGCGTTCTTTGGGTTTGGGCAGCTTGTCAATGAAGCCAGCTTTCACCTCCTCGGAAAAGTAGCCGGTTGTCAAACCGATAAGCAAACCCACGGCGAGGCCTCCGCCTCCGGTTCCCAGCATTTCCAGGAAAAGACTTGTCGGAACCCCAAAGCCCGCGCCATATTTCGCCTTTTGCATCAAGGTCATCTGGTGATACTGTAACGCGGTAAGCGCTTTGGATTGGATACTGACCGATTGTGGTGTTCCGGTATGTTGCGCTGCGTTTTTATGCAGTTTTTTCATGCTGTTGCTCCCCTTTTCAGCTCGTCAATTAACCCTTCGAGGAAGACAAACATGTATCGTCCAACAAAAACGGTGACAAAACAGATCGCGACTGGATACACAATACCGATAACCAATACACCTGGGTTGGTTATGGTGATGTTGGGAATAATGTTGCTCCAGTCGAAAACAATATGATCCTGGACAACATACAGAAAGTCGGTGAGGAGATCTCCCCCAATAAGTATCCATGTGCAAAATCCACGCCACTTGAAGTATCTTGTCGCGCTCTCGGTGAGGGAAGCTCCAGGATCGCTGTTGAATTGCCGGTGCAAGGACAAAAGCAAACTGTTGGGAGGAAACGCGACAAGCGTCAAGGCAATCTGTACGGACCATCCGATAGCTGATGCTATTGTTTGATATCTATCCATCCGTCCGGACATAAAGTCGGCGATTTGGCGTCCGGTGAGTCCTGGCGTGACGATTTCTCCGCTTTGCAGGATGTTCAGCACCGCTTGTTCAGTCGCCCCTATTTGCAGTTGTGAAAACACGAAGTAGGCAACGGCGCATACAAGGGTCATCCCAAGCAGCATTAACGGGGACATCGCTAAGTAGCCGTGGGCGTGATGGTCCGGTGTGATAGTTTCAGCTTTTTTCCTGCGGGTTGTGGTTCCTCCGGCGGTTGCAGTTCCTGCTTTTCTCATAGCTAACCCTCCGGTCTGGTATACACCGCGTAGTCAAAAACCAGCTCTTCATCACGAAGAATTGCCAAAAACAGCGGATCTATTTCAAATCCTTCCCATTCCATGATCACCGTCCCAATTCCCTTTTTATCAGACTGTCCAGAGTCAACTAGGACAATTTCATCTCTGTCCTCAAACCAGCCTTCAATTTTACTGATAATCATCTCCAACTGGTCGGGTTCGATGAGAAAGACAACTCCCTGTACGCCCGCGTACTCAATAGCCTGGGGCGCGGGAAGGTCAGGAGATTGGAATGAATAGGAAGGAACTATATCTGCCATTGTCGCCACCTCCTGTTTTCAATCTTTTCGCGAAGAACAGAAAGGGCAAGAATACACGCTCCTGGAAGGTTGGCGGAAAGGAGGGTCACAAGATGATCTGGTCCGTAACGGGCCAAGGCAATCGCTGCGATTGCATAAAAAGTGTAAATCGTTACACCTTCTAAAAAGTCCCATACTTGGGTAGGCAGAGGTATTACTTTAGGCATTCGGCCTATCTCCTTTTGTTTGGGAGTAGGCCCGTGCTTGCGTCTATTTATATAATAGGTTAGCCTGCACGGGCGTTGGTCCTTAAACTTGTCGTCCGTGTCTTGGTTAGTGGGCTGCGGGTGGTCTCAACACCCAAAGCTCACGCCTTCGATTATTATTGCGCTGCTACTGGTAGTGCGCCGCTGCTGGTGAGAAGAGCGTCTAGTGTGCTTCTTCGTACTCTATACGCTTGTCTCAGTCCTCTGTGGGGGAGGCTTATCGCCTCCAGGACTCCATTTTTAATCCAGCGTCTCACGGTGGTATCATCTACCCGCAATTGCTGGGCTACTTCATGCACGGTTAACAATTCTTCGTTTACTTGGGCCATAGGGGCTTTTCCTTTCTGCGTACCGTGCATATTGCTCAAAGCATATATAATGCTGAGTAGCCTGCACGGGCGGCTGGTGTTTACATTTCGTCCGTGTTGGTCAGCGGGTCGGGGGTGTCGGATACCTCCGGCTCGCGCTTGGCACTACTGGGTTTCTTTATTGGCCGTGCCAATATTTCTACAAGCTGGTCTTCTGTTAATTCTGGCAGTTTTAGAAGTGGGCATATATACCGCTCTATTTTTCTTTTCCCTTGCCTGCGCTGTGCAAATACGTACTCTGTGCGTTTGCGACGGCGGTATTGAATGTGATAAGTCCATTTGTTGGACTTCATGATGGCGCGGGCCTCATCTTCGGTCATAGATAGCATTTATACTCACTTTCTTTGGTGCCGTACACTCTACTAGTGTACTCCAATGCCGTACACTACGTCAAGGCTATATACGGGTGTTTTTGGAAAAAGTGTACACAGTTTGGGGGAACTTCGTCTTTTTCGTTTTGGATCCAAACAAAAAAATGTGTATCTTTCTAGAACAACTGGCTCTACAGGCTGCTTCGGAAAGAGGTATTTTTGGAGTGTGATTTTTGGAATTTTCGCATTGGCTTCTGGAGCAGATTTATGAGAAGATGTATCTGTTTTTGAGTTGAGATCCAAACTGAAAAATAGCTGTCTTAGCAGTTCGTCGTTTTGTCGTTCAGATTTTTGTCAGGATAACCATTGCGTCTTTATTCCTCTTCCTGGTCCTGTTTCTCTGGTAACTGTTGCTGTCGTGGCTTTTTGGGAAGGTCAAGATAGTTATTAGAACTGACGACAGGTGTTCCTGTTTGGGCTTCAATATCTTTGCGGGTACGTCCGGCAACTCCTCCGGCGTCACTGGCATCTTTTTGCAGTTCCGGCATACCTTGAGAGTCGCGCTCTCGGTGCAATGTCGTAGAAGTTGCTTCACCTAACATGGTTAAAATGAGTTCTAAATCTGTCATATGGTCACGCAGGTTTTCTTTTTGCAGTCCTTTGTGCTCTTTATGATCCTGAATACTCACACCAAAGGTTGCTTGGGAGATCTCGTTAGTAAGGATCGCGTAGTCTAGTCCTTTTTCTGTTCCTCGTTGATCCCACTCGTCAGTCAGTTCATTCCTGATGGCGATCCCGCGCATACGTTTTTCAATCCACTCTGAAGGATAACCCTTCGCTTCGTAGATCGCTTTCATGCGCTCCATTGCCAGTTCTGGGTTTTCAATTTCTTCTAAGCGCTGCGTTCCTACTTCTGCTAACCAGCGCTTGAGGGGTTCTGCTTTCGGGCTGGGGATACTCTGAATGACACGAAGGAGGGCAGTTGTGTCTGCCGCATCTGTCTCTCTCATCTTGCCGTCTGGAGCTTCCATTTTCAACTGTACGATTTTTTCGTACACTTCACTGTACCCCTCGGCTACCAGTTTTCGTTTGAGGTCACTCCAGTAACGTCGGGGATTTTCGCTCTCCGTGAGGATGGCGACGACATCTACTATGGAAAAATACCATCGTTCATCATGCCACACACGGCGTACTGTTTTTTCCTGAAATAACGCGATACTGGTTATCGACTTCTCTTTTTTAGCCATAGAACCTTTCTTCTCCTGGATCCAAATATAAAGGATGACTGTTCAATCTTACCGGAAATGAGGGGAGAAGTAAACACAGGGGGGGCTCCGCAAAATTTTAGGTACACAAAAAAACAGATCCTTCAAAAAATCTTGAAGGATCTGTTGCGTCTCAAGGCCAGTGTGGCGGGCAGCGGTTACGGTCTCGCATCATACCGCCCCCTTCCTCTGCCAGTCTGGCAAAGGTCAGCCCATAGAATGCGATGCCGGAGTTAGGAGCTGCATGTCGTATCCCTGCACGACATCTTGGACAAAGGCGGTTCTCTTCCTGGCAGTAGGAGCAAAGCGCATTCAGGCATTGAGCGCAGGTAAGGATGGTTTTCATATGGCAGCGGACGCAGGGCCTGGGCTCATTCATGGCTTTCCGTCCTCTCCGTTCAACCGCTGGATTACCATTTCAACAGCTTGTTCCTCACCAACATGCTCGGCTAACTGGTCTTTGATATGCCAGATCTCTGCATATCTGGCAGAGATGAATTGATGTTGTACTGTTCCCTCGGCAAGTCCGTATAAGGCTTGCCAGGCTGCCGCGTTCTGTGCGTCAACTGCTGCCATGAGGTTGGCAACTTCGCTCTTGTTCCCATTCATGTGTAGCACTCCTTCGAGGAATTGCCAGGCGTGCTACAATAAATTTGCAAGCCTGGTACTCCGTCGCTGGTTGTTCCGGTGAGCTGCTAGCGGTGAAAGTTTCCTAGACCTGAACCGCTAGTACCCAAATACTACTAAAATGTGCTGTATGTAGCGTTTTAGGTGATGGGCCTCTGTTTATCTGTTGTTCCTCCCTCCTCTGGTGACTTCGGTGCCAACTTTGCTACAAGTTCCGGTTCTGTGAGGCTGCTCAGTTGAGATAGTGGGCAGATGTATACCTCTGGTGTTTGCCAGCGCTGGGCGTAAAGATACTTTTTCCCTTGTCCGCGCCGTCTACGCTCTTTGTATGACCACCCGTATTTTTTCATGATAGTGCGGGCTTCTTCTTCGGTCATAGCTAGCATAGATCCTCACTTTCTCTCTCATAGGGCAACACTTCCAAGTATATCTGGTCATAGGGCAACGTGTCAAGGTTAAACGGGCATTTTCTGAGGAAGTGTCATGCGCCAAAGACACACCGCTCCGCATGAAAAAGGACTCGATGGATTATGCTAGGAAGAAAAGAGCCCAATAGCAAAAACGATTCTTTTCCGTTATTTTCTTTAAGGATTATAAAGTTTCTATCTCATACAGTAAAATGCCTTTTTTGTTGAGGAATAAAAATGGGAAACTGTTCTTATCTTTTTATCTAAAGAAGCTTTTATATTTTTCAGCTTTTTTCCTTTTTCCTTTTAATGTTTTTAGGTAAAAATGTTTTATTCTTTTTTCGTGAAAATAGGAAAATGGCATTGTCTTATAATGTTATTATCTTTTTATCTTTTTCCGTTTTCGAGCTTGATTTTATGCCAATAGAGGACATATGTATGGCATATTTTCCGTTTTTCCGTTATGAGATTTTTATCCTTTTCCGTTTATAGTCTATAGTGCTTCAGGATAACTAT
>Ga0209648_10004610_pt1 | contig 11737 bp, 10 predicted proteins | sample GraSoi2013_115cm_FD_185830 | JGI IMG/M metagenome (GOLD analysis project Ga0209648, IMG submission 185830) | Grasslands soil microbial communities from the Angelo Coastal Reserve, California, USA - Sample 9_17_2013_115cm (SPAdes) (version 2) | ecosystem: Environmental > Terrestrial > Soil >...
AGTTGAGAGGGACCGTCAACAAGACGAGCGGCTTGACCTGCTCCTGAATCTAACGAGCACAATCACGTCAAGCCTCGGCCTGCGCGAGGTTCTCGCGCTCGATAGCAGCGAACACACGCGAAGTCATGCACCTCAATGACCGCGCACTTGGGAGGAATTGGCTGGAAGTCGTGGTTCTAAACTGGCGTCCCCGACGGGATTTGAACCCGTGTTACCGCCGTGAAAGACAACTTGTAACTGATTGAAACTGACGACACTGACAGCCCATTTTAGCGTCGTAAGGAACACTCAGGAACTCTTATTGGACCCTAATTGGACCCAGGTAGTCTCCGGTTACCTTATTATGCTGCTGATTCTCAAAGCACGCGGCATAGACTCCAGCGAAGAGTTGCTCTGGCTTGGTCGCACCGCTTTTTGACCCGTCCTTCAGGAATTCACCGGATTCTTAGACGTGTGTCTCGTCGGACGAATAGTCAGTCGAGAAGCTGAGATCCTTCCAGCGCCTGTCTGACTCGATTTTATCAAGAGCGCTCTTCTCGGCTGCTGCGTAAGAATCGCTCCCGAGCAACAGCCGTAAGGGCGGCTCGGAGAGCGAGGCAACGTGGAGAAGCACCGCTGCTGCCTTCGCCGGGTCCCCCGGCTGTGTCCCGTTATAGCTTTTCTGGAAGCGAACGGCCGCACCGACGGTGGAGTCATACTCTGGGCGGCCTTCACTGAGTTGGGTAGAGGACCCGGCAAAGTCTGTACGAAAGCCTCCAGGTTCAATGATCGTGACCTTGATGCCTAGCGGTCCGATCTCTTTGGACAGCGACTCCGAAAAACCCTCAACCCCGAACTTCGCAGCCGCGTACGGTGCGCGCCCTGCTGCTCCGATGCGCCCTGCGATGGAGGTTACCTGGATGATGTGTCCGGCCTTGCGCTCACGGAAGTACGGCAGCACAGCCTTGGTCATGATGATGACACCAAATAGGTTGGTCTCAATCTGCGCTCGAAAGTCGGCGAGTGGCGTATCTTCAACGGGGCACACATAACCGTAGCCGGCATTGTTCACGAGCACGTCCAGGTCTCCGAAGGATGCAATCGCCGCCTCGAAGGCCGCCTTGGCTTGCACTTCATTGGTAACATCCAGCGGGACAGTACAAACTTTCTCGGAGTACCTGTCCTCAAGCTCGACAAGTTGCTCTGGATTGCGGGCTGTCGCGACCACGCGATCTCCTGCCTCAAGCACCGCCTCTGTGAACGCACGGCCGAAGCCGCGAGAAGCGCCGGTAATGAGCCACACCTTTGACATGAATCCTCTTTCCGCGGTCCATCGGAAGCCGGCAGTCCGCGAGACCCCTGAACCGTGCGATCTTTTTCTGATGCATCGGAGCGCATGGAGTTTCCAAACCTCTTCTGCCGCGCGTGTGCGATGCAGCTTCTTCGATCAGAGCTGCAACCTCCTTCGGCCTGGAGACGCTTCCAAGAGGTTACCGGTTTGACGAAGTATTGTCACCGCCGGGTTTAGACTTAGCGTCGAAAGATCCAGAGATATTGGGCCAGAACATTGTGCAGCCCGGACCATGTAGGAAGTCCTCAGGCACCTAACTGTTTGGATGCTTCTCAAGTAGAAATGTCAACATCGCTGAGGCTAGATCGACTGGTTTTTCGAGAAAAGACAAGTGTCCGGACGGGATTTCGGCCCTCTTTGCACTGGGAATCAAATCGGCCAACTCCTGAGTATAGAAGGGTGGCACAATCTGGTCGTATTTCCCGGTGATTGATAATGTCGGGGCCTTGATCTTCTTGGCCTGCTCTCGCACATCGACGGCGAGATCAACCCTGATATTCTGCTCGATCAGAGGCCAGTCATTCATCGCCACAAAGCTCTGGATGATTCCGTTGATGGTATTTTCGTCGAACGCTGAGAGAAACTCGCGGCTGAGGCCGCTCACGAGAAGTAGCTTTCCAAGGGCAACCTTGTCTGTCCGCGCCAGGTGCAGCCAAAGATCGAACTCTAGTCTCATTCGCGGGTCACCACCGTAACTGAAACCTGATACAAGAACCAGCGAACGAACCATCTCCGAGTACTCCGCCGCAATAAATGTGGCACGGCACCGTGACCAGCGTGGGCAGCGGACTGGGATTGAGCGGCGGCCCGATTACCACTTCGGGAAGTCTGGCGATTGATGCCAATGTGGTGCCGCAGTTGGGCCTTCCCTGGCTTCCAATGCTACTCCAGGGCTGATCAAGTTCTGGGGCTCAGGAAGTTTGGAAATCGTCCGCCAGCCCTGACCATATAACTACGAATCAAAAACTTGGGAGTTCGGGCAGTGGCATTTGAAGTGCAATATTCTGCGATAGCCAATCTCAACCAGTACGAAGTCTGGCAAATTGTTGAAGTAGTTCTGCAAGTGCACAGCACGTACCCGAGCGGTAGTCCGTTACCTTGCCACGCGCAAATGTGAGTGTGAACCTAATTGTCATAGGAGGATACGACAATGCGTACACGTTATCAGCGAGGATATCTTCGACTTGCTCATCGCAAAACTGGACCAGAATGTTGGGAGTTCCTTTGGTGGGACACTGAATTCACAGGAAAGCGTATCCGTCGAAAGGCGGTCATTGGAACAGTTCAGCAATACCCCAACGCGGAGGATGCTTGGCAAGCCAGCAACGGGTTGCGAGTCGCAATCAACGAGGCAAGGAACCGCCAACGGGAGCAATCCTTGTCTGTTGCTGACGTCATCGACCACTATGACCGGACAGAACTGCGCAGCGAGCTAGCGGATCAAGGGAAATCACCTGCCACCAGAATTGTCTATCGGGAGTTTCTTACAAGATGGGTGAAGCCCTTCTGGGGACGCCTAAACATCCGCGCCGTACGCACAGTTGCCGTTGAACAATGGCTTCGCGGACTGACGCGCGTAAACAGCAGCCCGATGGCTCCATCCACAAAGGCTAAGATTCGCAATCTGATGAGTGTTGTGTTCAATCACGCTATACGTTATGAATGGCTTGAACAGGGCAAGAATCCAATACTCCTGGTTCGCCAAAGTGCGAAGCGACAGCGAATCCCGGAGTTCCTGGAGCCCGAAGAACTGCGGGCCCTGCTTTCCCAACTGGGTCAGGGTTTTCGTCTAATGGTGTTGCTGGATGCGGCCACCGGACTTCGACGCAGCGAACTCCTTGCTCTGAAGTGGGAAGATATTGATTTTGACGACCTGCAGATTAACGTGCGCCGTTCGATCTATATGAACATTGTTGGCAACTGCAAGACAGAAGCATCGCGAAAACCTGTACCCATGGATACTAGGCTTGCCTCTGAACTCTCGATCTGGAAACAAGCGAGCCCCTACAACCAAGCAAACGACTGGGTGTTCGCGAGCCCTCACACCAAGGGCAGGCACCCCTACTGGCCGGATATCCTGCTTTCGCGGGTCATTCGCCCAGCAGCGGCGCGAGCTGGGATTCGGAAGCATGTCGGCTGGCATACATTCCGCCGCAGCTTTTCAACCATGCTGATAGCGAATGGGGAGAACGTGAAGGTTGTACAGGAACTTATGCGGCACGCGAACTGCCGATGTACTCTGGAGATCTATTCTCAGGCCAGGGTTCAGACGAAAAGGAACGCGCAGCATCGTGTAGTTGAGATGATCTTCCCTCAGAACTCGCAGGATTGAATAGTACTGTCCAGGTCTGGTCACGCCAAGAGGGTTTCGCAGACACTGGGATGACCACGATGGTCGCTTCAAAGAATCAGTTTCCGACTAGCGGGTAAATACGTTTGAGCATATTCAACGGTACTCCACTTCCCACTTTGCCGCACTTGGGAACAGCAGTTCCGGACTTGGTGGGGAAGTGGTTTTTTAGTAATAAGGAACTTATCCGCGCGCAGTCAACGGGTCTCGTATCAGCTGCCCATGGCGTTTTTATTGGAGCCTTTTGGAGCCTTGTAACCCGGGCGAAACCTGGCCAAGTCATTGAAAGAAATGGTAGGCACGAGGAGACTCGAACTCCTGACCTCTACCGTGTCAAGGTAGCGCTCTAACCAACTGAGCTACGCGCCTACAAAGCCGCAGGTTGTTGATTACATTATACCTAACAAAGGCAAGCGCAAACTTTAGCCCGCTCGGGGCAGGAGCTGTGCACTTGCAGAACTACTTCAACAATTACCGACTTCGTGCTGATTGAGATTCGCTATCGCAAAATACTGCACTTCAATGTCACCGCCCGAACTCCCAAGTTCTCGATTCGTAGTGAAATGGTTGACTACCAGCACCATTCGACGCTGGTTGATCTCTGTGACGACCCTCTGATTGCTGAATCCGATTGAAGATTGGCCGCTCGTCATGACTCAACCACTCAACCAACAGCGGACACGATCTATTTTTGGCGATATCTCATAGAATGATGGTAATTGATGGAGCACGGGATCCAACCGGCCGACAATCAAACGGAACCGTCAACCAGAGTAACCCACCTTCTGGTCGGTATCGAGGCAAACCAGGACTGTTTTCAGGTTTCCAGCCTGTTAGGTTAACTTTTCAAATTGTTAGATTAACGCAATGAAACTTGACTCAGCTGGGCCCCAGACGGAGAATCTCGTGGCTTTAAGAGGCAGCGACACAATGAAAATGACACAAGCCGAAGTGTGGCCTTTTTTTGAGTTTGGCACTGGTTATGTTGCTCGTGAATAAATATATGTGCAATCAGCGCAGGTAAGCCTTTTAACCCAAGCACAATGACAATCAGCGAACCGGTGCCAATTTGAATGACACCATCCTCAATACATCGAACATTCACCAAAATTTATGGAGAGTAAATCAACCTGAATTCCCGGTCAGGCAGATTCGGCTCATCTGCCCCGCTCTTGATTGTGTTTCGCCCGGTTGAAGCGCATGGAATTCCGGCAACCGTCCTGCATGAGTTGCTTTGAGTATTTTTCCCGATGAAGGCGGGCTCATCTACGGTGGCACTAGCGCGCCGAGGAAGAACGCAATCCAGCGACCCCAGTTACCTGGATTTGCGGGCAGACCGAAACGAACACAAAGACTGCGCGGGCCGCAATCGAGCTCTACGAACGCATCTGTGGAGTAAGGGTTGGCCACAACAAAAGTCAGAGAAAGGCATAAGAACCGATTACTCACTGGTCTTGCTTCACCTATGTTTGCTACGAGGTTTTTGCGCACCACAGGAGCACGATAGAGCAGCAAAATTCGAATTAATGGAGGTGCAGTCATGCCCGATTCGCCTAGAAAAGAGATCACCCGCCGTGGGTTCATTGCAAAGGTCGGCCAGGGTCTGGTGGCAGCGAATGTTGCCGCGGCACTGTTCAAAGATGCGGCGGCACAACAACCGCAGCTCATTGTCCCTGAGCCACCCGGCGAGAAACTGGGATGGGCCATCGTTGGCCTTGGCAACCTGGCCATCCACCAGATCCTGCCTGCTTTCGCCCAGTGCGAAAAATCCAAAGTGGTGGCGTTGGTGAGTGGTCATCCCGACAAGGCTAACAAGCTGGCGCTGCGCTACGGCGTCAATCCGAAGAACATCTACAACTACGGGAACTATGACTCAATCAAAGACAATCCTGAAGTAGACGTCATCTATATTGTTCTGCCCAATAGCATGCATGCTGAATACACCATTCGTGGACTCCAGGCCGGCAAGCACGTCCTGTCAGAAAAACCCATGGCCAATATGCCTGCGGAATGCCAATCCATGATCGATGCCGCGCGCAAAGCAGATCGAAAGCTGATGGTGGCATACCGCCTTCGTTACGAACCCTTCACCCAGGAAATGATCCGTATGGCACGCGAGCAGGAACTCGGGCCCGTCAAGATCATTCAAACCAGCGCCGGTTTCAACATTGGTGATCCGAACCAATGGCGTCTCAAAAAAGACATGGCCGGCGGCGGTTCCCTGATGGATATCGGCATCTACGCTTTGCAGGCGGCGCGCTACATCTCCGGCGAAGAACCCATGGAGATCAACGCCATGGCGTACAGCACTCCGGGAGATCCGCGTTTCAGAGAGGTGGAAGAAAACATCAACTTCCAGCTGCGTTTCCCCAGCGGCGTACTCGCCAACTGCACGTCAAGTTATGGCTGCGCGTACAGGTCCCAGTTCCATGCGTTGGCGACCAAAGGTTGGTTTGAGTTGGATCCCGGGTTGTCCTATAGCGGTTTGCGCATGAGAGTGAACCGCGGCAACAAGATTGAGGAGCCTTCTCTTGGAGTCCGCGACCATTTTGCTTCGGAGATGGACCATATGTCTCAGTGCGTGATGCAGAACAAAGAACCGCTCACACCCGGCGAAGAGGGCCTGCGCGACTTGAAGATCATGATGGCGATCTATGAGGCGGCGAGAACGGGTAGGACGGTTAAATTGTAGCGCGGCTTCGGGAGCAGATTTCCCGCTCGTAACCTCGTTTGCTCTCTTCGGGGCTAACAGACGACTTTTTGACCTAGCATTCGAGCAAGCAGAGCAGGCATTGCTCGGAGAAGCGGCAATCTTGGACTTTGAGGCTGTAGGAAAAGGCAGGACTGGGTTCCATGCCTGGTCCTGGGAGCAACAAGCACGGAAACCCCCGACCGACCATTGCTCTTAAAGGCGGTCAGGTTTATGTTGGCCATCAGCGAGAGTCAAAATGGAAATCCTGACTTGGAGGTTCTTTGCATGGACATGAGAAAAACTGCGTGGCTGCAAGCAGTGACCTGCATTTCTTTGTTTCTTTGTGCTGCGCCGAATGCCCTTTGGGCGCAGAGCAGGCCGGCGCCCATCGGGGCATTTGAAAACCACGGGGACGTCGGCACAGTTCTTCACCCCGGCTCCGTCAAATACGATGCCTCCAAGAAGACTTACATTATTAGCGGTAGCGGCAAGAATATGTGGCTCAAAGAGGACGCTTTTCAGTTCGTCTGGAAACAGGTTTCGGGCGACGTCACGCTGACAGCAGACATCTCCATCCTTGGCAAGGGTGGAAACGAACACAGGAAGGCAGTCTTAATGATCCGCCAAAGCCTCGACGCGGACTCTGCCTACGCAGATGTTGCGCTTCATGCGAGTGGACTCGCGTCTCTTCAGTATCGCGATGAGAAGGGCGCTGTCACGCATGAAGTCCAGGCAAACATTTCCGCGCCTAAGCGCCTTCGTATCACAAAGCGCGGCGAATACTTATACATGTCGCTGGCGGGCGACGGCGAAGAGCTACGTTTTTCAGGCGGCTCGACGCGGGTTCCGATTCAGGGAACGTTCTACGTCGGGATCGGTGTCTGCGCTCACGACAAGGATGCCGTCGAGAAAGCCGTCTTCTCGAATATTGATTTGTCCCATGCCAGCCCCAACACATCAAGTCAGCCGGTCCTCTACAGCACACTAGAGACAATCGCCATCGCCTCCGCTGATCGCCGGGTCGTCTATGTCGCACCCGAGCGCTTCGAGGCCCCCAACTGGTCGCGCGACAGCTCCTATTTTCTCTTCAACAGCAAGGGCCACATCTTGCGTTTGTCTATGGTGAGCGGCAAGCCAGAAACCATTGACACTGGATTCGCTATCCAGTGCAACAACGACCACGGCATTTCGCCGGACGGCACGCAACTCGCCATCAGCGACCAATCGCAGGATGAGCACCGCTCCCTCGTCTACGTCTTGCCGATTGGCGGCGGCACACCCAAGCGTCTCACTAAACTTTCTCCTTCTTACTGGCACGGCTGGTCCCCGGACGGAAAAACCCTCGCTTTCGTCGGCCAGCGAAACGATGACTTCGACATTTACACCATTCCCGTTGCAGGAGGCGAAGAGACGCGCCTCACCACCGCGAAGGGCCTCGACGACGGCCCCGAATATTCACCCGACGGGAAATACATCTACTTCAACTCCGAGCGCAGCGGGCTCATGCAGATCTGGCGGATGCGGCCCGATGGTTCCGAGCAGGAGCAGGTGTTTTCCGATGAATACAACAATTGGTTCCCGCATATCTCGCCGGATGGCAAGTGGATGGTCTTCCTCACCTACGACAAGAGCGTCACAGGCCACCCGGAAAACAAGGAGGTGATGCTGCGTCTCATGTCGCTGAGCGACGAGAAGATCAGCGTGCTCGCCAAGCTCTTCGGCGGGCAGGGCACAATTAACGTTCCTTCCTGGTCGCCCGACAGCGCTCGGCTTGCATTTGTCAGCTATCAGCTCATTCCGTAAGAAATGCGTGAGGAAACCCACTCCAGCGTCGGCTGTCAATGTCTTCCCCGCGCAGATTGCAGCACAGCTTCTCCGACGCATAGACTGTGACTTCGATCGGTTGCTTGACCCTTCATCCGCACCAACAGGGCAGTATCGCGCAGCGGGTACACCTTGCACGCTGGCACTCGGGGCCGATTTTCCTGAAGGCACTGACACGCGCGAGCAAAATCCGTTGGATTTTTCCCGCTTTGAAGGCCGGTTCGCAGGAATCGAGAGGAAAGCGCTCCAGCTGGGCGATTACTCCATCGATCCCTATGAGCTGTGGTACGCAAAAACTCTCTACATCTACGAAATCAATGAGTTGCAGCTGGTGTATATTCCACCGTTATTTTGATCATTACCTAATGTTATGACATGGTTACTTCAGAGCCGAATAGAGTTTTTGCGTACTACAGCGGATCACATGAAAACCGTTCGACCTCGGACGTTGGAACGGCTTCAATGCTGGATCAAAGTATCATTTAGAAAAGGTTTTTTTGGCAAAAGCGCAAGTTGCAATCTGACTCATTACGTGGCTCTAAGCATATTTTGCGGTTACTTAAGAAGGGAATTTGTTATAGCTCCAATACGTGATTGGACCGGGGATTGCTTCACTTCCTCGCCCAGAATAAGAGCTTGGGCAATTTCCCGCATGGGCTTTCGCTTCTGCCGACTCTGCGACTGCAATGTAAGGTAGGCTTCTTCCTCGTTGATCCCTAATTCTTGCTGCAGGATTCCTTTCGCTCTTTCGATTACTTTACGGGTCTCTAATTGTTCGGAGAGCGTAGAGATTGCGCTTTCCTGGCGGGCCATCTCGATTTCACCTCCGACAAAAAAACCGATTGTCGAAATCAACCTGATTTCACGCGCCGTGTGTACGTGCGGACGGCGATGGTGCAGATTGATGACGCCCACGACGCGTCCACGGCAAAGAATAGGCACCGACAGGAATGCCTCGTAGCGGTCTTCGGGCAATTGATTGAAGGATTGGAAGCGCGGGTCGCGATAGGCTGAGCGCGAAACGGCAACGGGCACGCGATGCTGTGCTACCCAACCGGTGATGCCATAGCCCACCAACAACTTGAGGCGGCCCATGACATCAGGATGGGGATTGTTGGATGCCCGCAACACCAGTTCTTCATCCTCCAGCACATAGAGCAGGCAAGAGTCGCACTGCACAACCGCGGAGACAAATTCGACGATCCGCTCGAGCACGCGCGGCAACGGCTCAGCGGCCGCACCACGGCTGCCAATCTCGTGCAGAAAATCAACTTCGAGGTTTTCACGTAACAGAGTTGTTGCCATCGGTCCTTAAACTTTCACATCGTATGGGCATGGCTGTCCAATAGAATTTTCTTATGTGATCCAATTTTTTACCGCGCAAAGAGGTGGAAGGAAAGATCAATCTGAAGCATAGGATTTTTTGATTTGACTCCAGCGCGCAAGTTTCTTAACCTGTGACGCATTGGACCCCAAGACGTGTCCCTCTTTTCAGACCTAGTCGTTTAATCAGCGATCGAAACGTTCTCATAACAAAACATTCTAGCTAGCCGGAGTATCCCCGGATCTCCTCAGGACCGGGGCCTCGTGAGTTTGGTGTGCCTGCTCGCAGCGAAGGTGAAGTGTCTGCAGGCAGGAACAGTAATAGGACTGGAGATTTCAGGACTGCTCATGTCATTACCTTTATTAGAGAGAGCCACGGAAGACGGAACCACGTATGTGTTGACGCCGTTGCCTGCGAAGCGCAGCTCAACACTCCGGCCGGATGAGCGGCTGCATGACATTGTGCCTTTCTCCGCGGCCCCCCGGATTCCTCAAAGAGGTCTTCAGCCCGGAGAGCAGTATCGCTTTCACTTTGACATGACCACGTGTGTTGGCTGCAAGTGCTGCGTTGTGGCCTGCAATGAACAGAATGGCAATCCTGCTGATATCAACTGGCGGCGCGTGGGCGAAATCGAGGGTGGCTGGTATCCCGACACACAGCGCTTCTACTTGTCCATGGGATGCAACCACTGTCTGGAGCCTTCGTGCCTGATTGGTTGTCCGGTAGATGCATATAAGAAAGACCCGGTCACCGGCGTTGTGCTGCACAGCGCGGAGGCATGCATCGGGTGCCAGTACTGTACCTGGAACTGTTCGTACGGCGTTCCACAATACAATCCGGAGCGCGGAGTTGTCGGCAAGTGCGATATGTGCCATGGACGCCTCGCCGAAGGACGCGAACCAGCATGCGTGAACGCCTGTCCTACAGGATCTATACGAATTGAGATCGTAAAGGTCCCGGATTGGAAACAGGAATATGCCGCCAGCGCCAACGCTCCCGGACTTCCTTCTGCGGACGACAGCTTTTCCACGACGCGAATCACGCTGCCCGATAACCTGCCACCCGATACAAACAAAGCAGATTCTTACCGGGTGCGCCCGGAAGATCCACACTGGCCGCTGGTGGTGATGACGGTCTTAACGCAGCTCTCCGTGGGAGCATTCACCGCCATCTGGTTACTGCAATTGCTGGGAGGAGCAATGCGGCTTGGCGCGGCCGCGCTGGCCTCATTGACGGTGGGAGGGCTTGCTCTTGGCGCTTCAACCATGCACTTGGGACGTCCTGTACATGCTTACCGGGCGTTGAAAATGTGGAAGCGCTCGTGGCTGAGCCGCGAAGTCCTGATGTTCTCACTGTTTTCTTCTGTAGCAGGGCTGTACGCGGGGCTGCTGTGGTTCAAGCTACCGGGAGGCCCCGCGCTGGGAGCGCTGACTGCCTTGCTGGGAGTCTTCGGTGTAACCGCCAGCTCTTGCATTTACCTGGTGCGTGCGCGGCCTGCGTGGAACACCAAGCATACGGTTGCCGAGTTTTATCTCAGTGGCGCACTGCTCGGGCCACTATTCGCGGCCAGCCTTGGAATCACCCAGGGACGCTCCCTGTTGTGGGCAACAGTGCTTGCAGCGGCCGTACAACTATTAAACCTGTCTTCCAAGTTTCTGTGGCTTACCCGATCTGAAGTGTTTGAGATGCGCGCTTCGGCGCGGTTGCTTTCGACCACTCTGGCGCCTGCTCTGCAGTTGCGCGCCGTCTTACTGATCTGCGGTGGAATTGTTTTGCCAATGTTGTCGCACAGCCCAATTGGGGCCTCGATTGCGCTGGTAGTGGCTTTGGCCGGCGAGCTTCTCGGCCGTTATTTGTTCTTCGTGAGCGTTGTCCCAAAGAACATGGCGGCGACGTACCTGGTGGCCGGAAGGAAGGCCGCATGAACATCAAGCAGACGCTGAAGCGGAAGTTCGGCCTGGATATCCTTTCCGAGAAATATTCCTATGGCTGGGACCCAACAGTTGGTTACACCTCTACGCAAAAGATCCCCGATCAGTGGGTCTCCACCACCTGCGGATATTGCTCAGTGGGTTGCGGCATGTTTATCGGCGTGAAGGACGGGCACGCTGTAAGCGTTCGCGGCAATCCCGATCATCCGGTGAATCTGGGCAAGCTATGCCCCAAAGGGCTCTCCGAGCATTACACCCTGCAAGCAGAGAACCGCGCCAGGTATCC
>Ga0209648_10004611_pt1 | contig 11735 bp, 8 predicted proteins | sample GraSoi2013_115cm_FD_185830 | JGI IMG/M metagenome (GOLD analysis project Ga0209648, IMG submission 185830) | Grasslands soil microbial communities from the Angelo Coastal Reserve, California, USA - Sample 9_17_2013_115cm (SPAdes) (version 2) | ecosystem: Environmental > Terrestrial > Soil >...
TGGGGGGATGCGGCGCGCGGCGGCTCAGCGTTTGCAACTGCCAGCCTAGAATCTTTCGACTGATGATGAAATAGGAGGGCAGTCGCGCTTTCTCCCCGGGGTCTTTTGAGCTAATCTACGCCTCGTCCTACCTCTTTGCTCAAGTGCAGTTGAATCCGGGGTGCCGAGATGAGCGAACCCAGCAAGAGCAGCATGAGCGACCTTCCGGAATGCTGGCCAGCTCTTCCACTGGAAGCCTGGAAAGATACGTATGCCACGCTTCACATGTGGACGCAAATCGTGGGCAAGGTGCGACTTGCGCTTACGCCGCTGGTGAATCACTGGTGGAATGTTCCGTTGTACGTGAATGCGCGTGGGCTCACCACATCCGCCATTCCCTGGGGGACAGGCGTCTTTAAGGTGCAGTTCGATTTCCTCGACCATAGGCTGGTGCTGGAGACAAACGACGGGCTGGTGAATACCCTCCCACTGGGCCCCCGGTCGGTGGCGGAGTTTTATGGTGAATTCCTCGAGCTGCTGCAATCCGCGGGGATCCAAGTGAAAATCTGGCGAATGCCGGTGGAAATACCCAATCCCATTCCCTTTGACGAAGACCGCGTGCATGCTTCGTACGATCCAGAGGCGGCGCGCAAATTCTGGCAAATTCTGGTGTCGGTCGATCGTGTATTCAACGAGTTCAGGTCGCGCTTCATAGGGAAAAGCAGCCCGGTGCACTTCTTCTGGGGCAGCTTCGACCTGGCAGTGACGCGCTTTTCGGGGCGGCGGGCTCCGCAACGGCCCGGGGCCGACCGCCTCACGCTTGAAGCCTATTCCCACGAAGTGAGCAGCGCCGGCTTCTGGCCGGGGGGAGGGGATATCAAAGGCGCGGCGTTTTATTCCTACATGGCTCCTCAGCCGCAGGGCTTCGCGGAATCCCAAGTGCTGCCGAAAGCTGCTTTCTATCACAAGCAACTCGGCGAATTCCTGCTGATGTACGACGACGTGCGCACGGCGCCTTCTCCCAGCGCGGCGCTGCTTGATTTTTGCGAGAGCACCTATGAAGCCGGCGCCCGCCTCGCCAACTGGGACCGCGCCGCATTGGAGCGTTCCCCGAACTCCTCCGCCTCCGCCGCTTAGCGCGAATCACGACCAGGGGTGTGGCACACCTTATGGGAGCGAGCAAGGCCGAGTTGACTCTCGCTCTAAGCGAAGACTACTCGGAGCCGCCGCCGAAAAGGCGGAGGACGATTCCGGCGGAGGCCCGATAGTTGTTCTGATGAAGATTGGTGTCGAATGAGGTCCGGTAGTAGTCGACATCGAACAAACGGATGTCGATGGGCCGGGAGGGGTGGAGGCGACGCCTCGTTGTTTGAGTTTGGCGTGGACGTGACCGACAATTAGTTGCATTGCTTGCGCTGTTTCGGGCCGTTTTTCTTTCGCCTGCGGGATGTGATGTAGACTCTCTCGATGAAGCTGGTGCAAAAGCCCGGCTCGGTCACAGCCATTAGGTGGATTGGAACGATCAGCGCGTGTTTCATGGTCATTTTTCTGGTGTGGGCGCCGCTGGCCGGGCGCAGGACCGGGGCGCAGGAACAAACGGCGGGAGAATACTGGAATACTCGGGCTGGAGTCGCGTACGTGGGCGACGAGACCTGCCGCGAGTGCCACGAACCTCAATACAAGGACTTCAAGAAAACAGGGATGGGGAGATCCCTCTCGATTCCCGGTCCCGGCAACTTGGCAGAATATACGAAGAGCGTCACGCTGGACAGCAAGAAGCTAGGCCGGAGGTACACCGTCACCGTGAGCGGCGGCAAAATGTACCACACGGAGTCGAAGACGGGTGCGGACGGCAAGCTGGAGTATTCCGAAAAACACGAAGTCGCGTTCACAGTTGGTTCTGGAGACTTGGGCCGGAGCTACCTGGTGGCGAAAGGTGACGCACTTTTTGTGTCGCCCATTTCCTACTATACGGGGATTCGCGGTTGGGACCTCTCACCGGGGTATGAAGCCGGGCAATTCCTGAGCTTCACGCGTCCCGTCTGGAATCTCTGCGCTTCCTGTCATGCCGGGTTGTCCCGTCCCATCCTCGGCACGCGAAACCGGTACGAAGTCCCGCCCTTCCGGTTTTTGGCGGTGGGCTGTGAACGATGTCATGGGCCGGGAGAGCTGCACGTCCGCGAGCGCCGAGAGAATGCACCGCTCAGCGGGGCGATTGATTTTTCTATCGTCAATCCCGCCCACTTGCCGCGGCCGGTTCGCGATGATGTGTGCAAGCAATGCCATCTTCTCGGAGATGCGCAGGTCCTGCGGCCCGGCAAGACATACCTGGACTTCAGGCCCGGGACGCTGCTGGATAACGTAGTTTCCATCTTCAGCGCGCCAGGGGCAGCAAAGGTAGATGTCATCAGAGCGCTCAGCCATCCGGAACAGATGGAGATGAGCCGGTGCGCGAAGGAGAGCAACGGCCGATTGGGTTGCATCACGTGTCACGATCCCCATATTCAACCGCGAGGGGCCGAGGCGGCAACGTACTTCCGGGGAAAATGCCTGAAGTGTCATACTTTGGAAAGCTGCAACGCTCCTCCCGCGCGAAGACAGTCAACCACGCCGCAGGACAACTGCATTCAGTGCCACATGCCGAAAAGGGCAGTGTCTAACCTAGGGCACTCCGCCCTGACGGACCACCGCATTCTGCGAATTCCCTCGCAAGTTCCGGAGATGGCCGATGCGGGGCGGGAATCCCCGGACGATTTGATCTACCACACAAAACCTTTGGGAGAGCCAGATGCCACACCGGATCTGCGGACGCTCGCGCTGGCTTACTTTGAAGTGAGCCAACTGTACCCAGCGTTCCGGCAAAAAGGGTTCGCGCTCCTGGAACAGGCGGTCCGAGAATTTCCGGACGATGCTGAGATTCAGGTGGCTTATGGGCTGGTTCTAGTGCTGGCTCGCCCTCAAGCGGTGACCGAGGCGTCCCAAGCGCTGCAGAAAGCGGTTGACTCAGGGTCTAAATCTGCCGAGGTGCGAACTCGACTGGCGAGATTACGGCTCAGGGAAGGAAAAGTGGAGTCTGCAATCCAACTTTACAACGAGGCCATAGAAAGCGACCCGTACTACACGCCAGCTTATATGGGACTGGCCTATCTCTACACGGTTGCTGAGGATCGTCAAGCCGCAATCGAAACTCTCGAGCGGATTCTTAAGTATGACCCGGGCAACGAGGCGGCACGCAAAGCTATAACCGACGCCAAGCGGGACGCCAAGGAATGATTACGTCCGGGGGTTTGCCCGAGGACGCGGATACGAGCTCGGTTACTCCGAGCCGCCGCCGAAGAGGCGGATGACAACGCCGGTGGAGGCCCAATAGTTGTTCTGGTGAAGATTGGTGCCGAACGCGGTCCGGTAGTAGTCGACGTCGAACAGACGGATGTCGATGTGCCGGGAGGGGTGGATGTCGACACCTCCGCCGGCTTTATACGAAATGCAGTTAGCCGAAGTGTTGTAGGCGGAGCTCCCGGCGACGCTGGTGTCAGAGCGTGATCCTCCGACGAGGGCTTCGACGAAGGGGGTCAGGCCCCAGCGATTTCGGCTGCGGTGGACGTAGCGGGGCCCGAAGTGATTTCCGTAGAGGACATTTTTGGTGCCGCTGATGGTTATGACGTTGTAGCTGCTGTCACCCACGATTTGCAACCAGGGTTTTACGTTCCAGCCAAATGCGCCCATGGCGCCGTTCAGGTTGGTTGCGGTTCCCGCGCCGCCGACCAATCGTGCAAACGTGTAGCCGCCAAAGAGTTCCAGCAAGGGCGCTCTCTTGCGAAGACTCGGGAGGGGTTTCTCCCAACTGGTTCGCTCGGTTGTGGGCCGAATAGAAGGTGCCGCCGGTTCGGCTGGTGAGGGGTCAGGTTGTGCGGCCGTATTCCGATCAGGCTGCGCGACGGCTGCGGCCGGTTCCGGGACATTCGTTGTGGGCGCGGGCACTGGTGCAGGGGCCGGTTGAGCCACCACGGGTTGCGGCTGTGCAGGAGCTGGCGGATTGGGCTGCGTGACGGCTGCGGCCGGTTCCGGGACATTCGTTGTGGGTGCGGGCACTGGTGTCGGTGCCGGTTGAGCCACCATGGGCTGAGGCTGCGCGGGTGCCGGCGGATCGGGCTTTACGACGGTTGCAGTTGTAGCCGGGACCCTTGTTTTGGCCGCGGTGAATTGCACCGAGCCCGCCTGTTGCACGGCTGTTGCAGCTCGATCAACGGCGATCAGGTTTGAGAAGACGTAACCAACTTTTCCATCCCTTGTCTCGATCTGAGAGAAGACAAAACCATAGACCAAGACCGAGAAGCGCTCCCCGCAGGGCATGGATGCGAGTACGTCGGGAGTCTTCCGGGGCTTCCCGAAAACTTGAGTGCCTTCTGGATGGTTGGAGCAATCTACGTAGCCCACCTCGCCGGCCCAAGCGGCAGAAGCCGCAAGAAAACATCCCCCGAGAAGAATCAGAAATCGGTTGCGGAACATGGCCCCCTCCTTGGCCCGGAGGACACGCCGAGCCCTGTAGGAAGCTTATCGAGGTTGCAGACAAGTGCGTCAGATGTACGAAGGGACAGGGCGTACCAAAACGCTACTGCCCTGGAAGCTGAGGGCACGGGCTGTCCTAATCCGGTCAGGAACTTACTGGAGGGGAAAAGACTTGGGGAAATATTGCAACGCGAAGAGCACGCCACAAAGTCGGTCAAAAGATAACGCGTTGAAAACAAATCCTTTAGTCAGGAGATGAAGTACCGACCTACGATAAAAAGAAGGTCGCCGCTGCCCCTAGGGATGGGCGGCGCGGTCGCGGATGGCTTTTTCGGTGAGCAGGGCTTGCTGACGGACCCTGTCGGAAATTTCAGGGAGTTCGCGCTGGAAGGGGCGGATAGCGGGGAGGTCATCTGGCTGGCCGATGAGGTAGAGGGCGCGGAGGGCTTCCCAGACTTGTTCGTCACCAGGGGTGACAATGGCAACTTCGGCGCCTGCGGCTACGTGCGAACCTGGAGCCACGAAGAGAGTGCGGATGCGGCCGGTGATGGGAGAGCGAAGTTCGAAGGATCGCAGCTCGTTCTGGGAAGCTTCGACGGAGGAGTCGACCAGAAGCTTTGCGATCAAGCCGCCCTGGTGGATGGCGGTTCCTACCTTATCTGAATCCGTAACGCGGCCGGCAAAGGGAGTTACGATTTTGGCGGGTTGCAGGAGGGCGACGATTTGGGGACGACCAGTGGCGTCGCGGAAACGGACGAGGGAGAGGGCGGCGTTGCCGCGCACCATCGGAGAGGAATCGTGGAGCATGTGGAGGAGCGTTTCGTGGAAGGCGGGGACGGAGGCGTCCTGGCCCATGACCCAGGCGTCGGTGTTGCGCACTTCTTCGACAGAATGGGAGGCGAGACGGATCATTTCCGGGTACCAGAGGCTCACGCTCGCGTCGTGGCGTCCCATGCGCTCACCGAGTTGGACGAGGGCGTGTTGGATGTGGCGAGGGTGCTTTTCATCTTGGAGGTATTCGCTGATTTGTTTGTCGGGGAGTCGGCGTCCGAACCAAGTGTTCCACCAGAAGAGGAACGGCATCAGGACGATCAGCCAGGCGGTGACGAAAAAGAGGGCGCGATTGCGCGGGGACATTTTGTGATGCGGGGATGAAGCGGGCTTCTCGGAGGAATCGTTCTGAGTAAATTCTGGCTGATCACCATTTTCTGGAGGGGATGGAGGACTGGCCATGTCTTCTCTGGGTCTCTAACTTTCTTCGGAGGCCGGGGGCAGCTTGGTTGGCTCCGCTTTGGTTTTTCCAAAGAGGCCGCGGTCGCGGAGTTCCCAGAAAACATTGAGGAAGAAAACTCCGGAGATGCTCAGCATGATGAGACTTTCGAATAGACCATCGACGGTGGTCATGGTGCCGGTGACGATGATCCAGGCAACCCCCGCCAGTGGGATTAGACCGAGCAAGATGGAAATCAGGAGCATCACGGGAAGCAATGGACCTCCTCGGGAAGACAGTTGCTTGTCGTTAGTTCTAAGTTTTTAGTAAGAGCAGAAAAATCATGTTAATGCTTTCTGCTCTCTTGATGCTCAGTCGAAATTGCTGGATTGATGGTTGCATAGTTTCCACGCTAGACCACAGACCGGGCAAAAGAAATTTCGAATCGAGTACTACAGCAGCGATTTTCGCCAAAAGGGGCGCAGCATGCTGCGCCCCTACAACGGAAGATTGCGCGATCATGGCTTGAACGTGGCGTCCACCGTTTTAGAATCCTTCGCGGCCAAGGTTACTTTGACGTCTTGTTCGCCTAGCTTTTCGTGCACGAAGGCAATGGTGTAGTCGCCGGGGGGCAGACCCTTGATTTCAAATTTGCCGTCGGCGCCGGTGACCGCGAAGAATGGGTTCTTGGTCACGTTGACGAACATGCGCATCCAAGGGTGCTGGTTGCACTTGACGGGCAGCATGATTTCTTCGCGGGCGAAGGTTTTCTCGAGCGGGGCGGCTGAGGGAGGCTGCGACTCGTTCCACTCGCGGTTGTCCTTGGGGGTGGGATGAATGTTGTGAGTGGTCGGATCGCTGTTGACAATCTTGATGGTCTGACCGGCCACTACGCCCAACACGTGGGGATGGTATTTGCAGCCACTCTGATCGAGGGTGATGGCTTCCTTTGGAACGTTGAATGTACGGTTGCCCAGGCCCTCTTTGACGTAGACAAACACGTTGGAGAGGTGGCCTCCGCTGGCCATCACGTTTTCAGCTGTGTTCGTGCCCTTGCAGGCGGGATCTTGGCTCATGTCAATCATGGCGGCCTTGGGCGCGGTGCCCTCGAACTTGACGACGCCAATGATCGTTGCCGCAGTAGCAGGATCAATCGGAGTTGCTGGAGCCGCCGCGGGCGCGGAGGCGGTGGGAGTTGCTGCGGGTTCCGTGCTTTCCTTATTGCCGCATCCTGCGAGAAGGACAAGGCCCATTAAAGCGGCCGTGCCCCAAACTGCGATGGAAGTTTTCGTTTTCATGATTTAGTTGTACCTCACTTGAAATTTGAATGCGCAAACCAAATGAAAAACTATTTGGGACTGTGTCCAGAACCATGCAAGAGCTGCGGGCCCCCAGGGTCTTCAGTTGCCGTTTTGACGCGTCCCATTGACGCGCTGACTCGGCGCTGCTCTTCCGGAGTGAGCTGGAGAATGTAATCGACCAGCAGTTTTGTTTGATCCTTATCATAGCCCTGGAAAGAAGCGGGCGTCGGGCCGGAAAAAACCCAGTGGCCGTTTTCTCGTTTGAAGAGGCCGGAAGGCATGGAAGTGCCCGGGGCGATGGCTTGCGGGTCAACGATCCAGCGCTCCATCCAATCGGACTTCAGGCGGCCGCGGGCTTGCAGGAAATTCGGTGCGGTAGCGAAGCGATCGTGGGCTGGATCGCCAGTGGCGTGACACTTTAAGCAAGGGGCTGCGGTGCTGCTGAAGAGGCTGCGCGCCATCTCGGTTTCTTTCGTGGTAAGAACGGGAATCTCTTCCGGAATGTACGGGAAGGGCTGGCGTGAAAGAGCCTGGAAAAAGCGCACCAATTTGCCAAGTTCGTTTTCGGAGAAAGAGAACGTGGGCATGCGGACCTGGAGGTACGAGCGCACACCGTTGCGATTGTTGTCTTTGTCGTTCAAGGACGGGTTTTTCAGGAAGCGCAACATCCATTCGGGATCGACGCGCGCGCCTTCGGTGAGGAGTTTGGGAGGAAGCTGTTCCTGTACATCCTGATAGCGAGCCATGGCCATGAGGGAAGTCTTCTGGCCGGGAATGAGTTGGTGGCAGCCCATGCAGTTGTACTTCTTAACGATCCACCAGCCTTCCTGGATATCGCGGCGATAATCCAGCGGGCGGTACTGATAGCTGGCGGGAAGCGGATTTTCCTGGCTGCCTAAAAGGAAGGTGGTGAGAGCGCGAACTTGTTCCTTGGTGAGGTGCAAGTTCGGCATGCGCAATTTTTCGGTTTCGGGCTTGTCCTTGCCTTTGTCCCAGATGTTGGGCTCGGCGAGTTTGTGCTCGAAGAAACCCTTTTGGTCGTACCAGGGGTCTTTGGCAGGGCCTTCGGGCAAACGCGCTTTGTCATCGGCATCGGTGATCGGTTCGCTGCCGCCGCGCTGGGCGATATCGGTGAGCAAAGCGAAATCCAAGCGCTCGATTGGTTTGCTGCCTTCGATGGTCAGCTCGGTGCCGATGCGGCCTTCTTCCTCGAGGCCGGAGATTTCATGGCATCCGGCGCAGCCGAAGTGACGAACCCACTTCTTGCCTTCATTTTTCAGATTTGGATCGTCCATGAATGAGGCATCGGCGTAGGAGGACGGCTGCTGCTTTTTCAGAGTGATGAGATAGCTGGCGACGTCTTCGGCGTCCTGCGGAGCGAGGCGGAGGCTGGGCATAACGGTCATGTTCTGGACTTGGAGTTCGTGGCCGTCGTTGGGGCAGCGGCTGTGGTCGAGGTCGAAAACGAAGGGCAGGCCCTTCTTCTTGAAATCTTCTGGGCCGATGTCTTTCTTTTCGTAGGGGCAGTAGGGACGGGTGCGTTCGCGGGCGTTGTGGACCCAACGAACCAGATAGTCGTAGTTGTCCTTTTCACCTACGCGAGTGAGATTTGCGGCAAAAGTTCCGCCTTGCAACTGGTCGCCTTCGCCGATGGAGTGGCAGGCGAGGCAGCCGCGCGTTTCGAACAACTCTTTTCCGTGAGTGGCGTTGCCGGGCTTGTGCTTGGGCAATTGATCGGTGAGCGCCGACTGCCAGATGAAGGCGGAGATGGCTTTGATCTGTTCGTCGTTGAGGCGGAAATTCGGCATTTTGGTGGTGGCGCGGAAGTCGCTCGGTTTCTTCAGCCAAACCGGGATCCAATTCTTATTTAACTTGAGCCGGATGTCCTTGAGATTGGGTCCGACCTTTTTCAAGTCTTGCAGGAGGCTCTTGGTGGTGCGGTCGAGCTGCACGATGCGGAGGTCTAGCTTGCTGTTGGTGACTTTGAGGGCGACGGCGCGATCGTTAAGGCGATTGGCTTCGTCGTTGCTCTCGGCTTTATCGGCCTGCTTCATCAGATCGCCGGCTTGCTTGAAGTTGTCTTTCTTTTCCTGATCGAGTTGCTTGATCTGCTGGGCGACGGAGATCAGGTCTTCGGGTTCCTTGTCGTAGCCTTCGTAGCGATGGCAGCCCATGCAGCCGCGCTGGCGGAAAAGATCCTTGCCTTCGCTGAGGGTCCAGCCGACGTCGTTGCTAACAAGAACCATGTCCGCGGAGTGGCAAACCTGACAGCCAGCTTCTAGATTTCCCTTGCGGAAGATAGGCCACAGCCAGTGCTCGTAAGTGCCATGTGCTTTTTCCACGCTGGTGGTGGCGCGTCCATTGCCCTGGTGGCAAGGCGTACAGGCGAACTTGTCAGGATCGTGAATTTTCAGGAGATCGGGTTCCGGGTGACTGGTGAACGCGCGGGCATAGTCATCCGGCTTTTTGCCTTGCAACGACATGGAAGCTACGGTGAGCTTGACCGGCTCGCGAATTCCCATGTGGCAGGACTCACAGCGGTCGACGATGTTAGAGCTGTCTTCCCTCACGAGATCGGCGCTGTGTTCGTTGACGTTGATCTGGAGAATTTTCGGTGTCCATGCTTCCACTCCGTTCAGCAAGTTCGTGAGCTGCGAGGGCGTGAGGTTCACCATGTGATCGGTGACGTAGGAATCCATCAATTCTTTCTTTTCGTTCACCGGCTTGATCAATTCACCGAGTTCGGCGCTCAGTTGGGTGCGCTCGTTTTTCAGGTCGTTATAGGTCTTTTCGAGCTCGTCGTAGTCCTTAAAGGTTTGGTTCTTACCGTCCGGCATTTCAACGGTGGTGCTTTTTTTCTTGTATTCGTCCAAGTTCCTTTGCTTACGTTGCCTTGCGGAAGAGCTATTCTCCGTCTCCATGTCATACGTGGAGGCGCCGACGTACGCGCGGCGGTCGGTGAAGACGTTCTGCACGGCCAGAATTTGGGCACTCAGGTCGTGCAGCTTCTCGTTGATCTCCTTGATGCGCGGGGCGGCGTTCTGGCTGGCATTGTCGAAATCTTGCTTCAGCTTCTGGTAGTCGGGGCTGGTTTCGATATCCTTTTGCGAGTCAGCTGACTGCGTCTTGGCAGACTTCAGGTATGCCGAATAGCGGTCTTTCCATTCGTGCTGGAAAGCTTTCCATGGACGCTGACCGAAATCTTCGTCCCACAACGCCCAGAAGAGCGTGGCCATGAGAATGACCATAGAGATGACGTAATGCGGGGCGAGCGACTTGCTGACTACCGGGTCGTTTTCGGGAATGGGCTTTTCGGGCACCAGTTTCTCCTAAAGACTTCCGCTTTCTACTAAACGTGTCTTCCAGCAGGAGCTTCTGCAAAACTCTCGGGCAACTTGCCAAGTCAAGAAAACAGCGGCCCGCCCCGGAAGGCGGCCCCTACAACTTCAACTACATCAAGCGTGGCCGAACTCGTTCGTCCTCCTAGACGTTGAACCAGGGTGTGATCCACACGTACTTGATGTGGAAGAGCAAGCGCAACAACATTTTAATGGGCAAACCTAGCATGGTGAGCAGAAACGTCATCATGATCGAATATTGCAGCAGGCTCATGCGCTTGTAGTCTTTCGCATTGTGACGGCGGAAAAAGGCGTGGACCAGCATGCCGCCGATGGCGAAGAAGCCACCGACTACGGCAGCTCCGAAGATGCCCTTGCCCCAATTCGAAGTGATTCCGAAGAGATCCGGCAAGTCACGGTTGACCTCGTAGATAAGGCGATTGTGGTCCCAGGTCTGGCCTGGCCAGAACCACTGCCATCCGGGGCCACGAATAAAGGTGCCAATGAAAATCATGGAGACCCACAGGATGATGAAACCGAAGAGGAATGTCCCGATGGCAAACTTGCGCTGCTTCCAAGTGTAGTAGCCGCAGCCCAGCGGGTTGGTATCTATATAGGGAATCACCATCAGGCCAAAGATGATCAGCGTGGGCATGACCACGCCGGCGATCCAGGGATCGAAGTACACCAGCATTTCCTGCAAGCCGAGGAAATACCAGGGGGCTTTCGCCGGGTTCATGGTGAGGTTGGGGTTGGCCGGTTCTTCCAGCGGCGCATTCAGGGTGATGGACCAGACCATCAGGATGATGGTGACGATGATGGCGGCCAGGAATTCGATGCGCAGCAGAAAGGGCCAGACGTGAACTTCTTTCGCCCAGCCGGGCTTGAAGGGCCAGGCTTTGCGGTGATGGGTTTTTGCGAGCGCGGCATCCCCGGCGAGTTGTTCGATCAAGACGTCGTTGGCGTGCGCTTGCTTCCATGCGAGGTACATGTAAAAGGCGAGCAGCGGAATCATGGCGATGATCGGGACGTTGTCCGCGGCGGAGAGGATTTCCCACAATTGTTTCCAATCCATGGTTACTTCTTCGCCTCCTTCACTTCGGAGTTGAGAACCACGGCCGCTGGGCCGGAAATGCCGCCATCCTTACGAACGCGCCAGAAGTGCAGAACCATGAAGATCGAAGCGATGATGGGAATGCCGATGCAGTGCCAGATGTAGGAGCGAAGGAGCGCGTTGGCGTCGACGATGGAGCCGCCCAGGAGGCCGAAGCGCACGTCGTTGTACGGAGTCATGCCCAACATCGAGCCGAAGGGGCCTTCGTGTCCGAGTAGGGGAGTGGCGCGCGCCATGTTGGTGCCGACAGTGACGGCCCAAAAGCCGAGTTGGTCGTCGGGGAG
>Ga0209648_10004612_pt1 | contig 11735 bp, 8 predicted proteins | sample GraSoi2013_115cm_FD_185830 | JGI IMG/M metagenome (GOLD analysis project Ga0209648, IMG submission 185830) | Grasslands soil microbial communities from the Angelo Coastal Reserve, California, USA - Sample 9_17_2013_115cm (SPAdes) (version 2) | ecosystem: Environmental > Terrestrial > Soil >...
CCTAGGATCCGTTGGTCTTCCGTTCCGCCTGATATGGTGTTGACAGGTATTTGCGAGCTTCATCGATCGCGCCCTGCGTGTTGTCTTGTGTTTGTATCGCCTGACGATATTCATTGACGGCTCGAGACCGCTGTCCGGTTATGTCAAAGATCTTGCCCAGGCCGACGTGGCTCCAGACCTCGGTCCAGCGCGGCTCTTGATCACCGTTGAGGGCCTCGCGGTACTCGTTGGCGGAAGATTGATAGTTGCGCTGTAACCAGAAGACCCAGGCAATGCGGTAGTGCGCCAGCGAGCTGTTCTTGTTGACTTCGAGCGCTTTATTGAACTCGGTGAGCGCTTCGGCCAGGTTCCCTTCGGCGATACGTTCCTCGCCGCGGCGGATGGCGATGCGTACCTTCAGGTCCGGTGAATTCTTCATCACCCAGTTGTTGGGATCGAGCACCAGCCGGCGCGGCTTGCCGAATGTTTCTACGGTGAAGGCCGATTCGGTTCCCGCGACTTCGATGCGTTTCATCTCCGTTTTGCCGTCGGTATCGACCTTCAGTTCCACCGGCATGCGGAATAGATCAAGGTCTTGCGAAACTTCACCAACAATGCGGAAACCCTTCTTCACGCGGTACACCGTGTACTTCATCTTGAATTCAGGCGCGCCGGTGCCGTCGATCCATTGCGAGAAGAACGACGTGAGCTTGTCGTTGTAGTTTTTCTCGGCTACCGCCTGCAAATCGGCCACGCTGGCCGGTTTGCCGGCGTACTGGGTCAGGAATTCCTTCATGGTCTTATCATAAGCGGCGTCGCCCAAGACCCAGCGGAGCATGTGGAATACCATGCCGCCCTTGTCGGTGACCAAGCTCTGGAATTGCGACGAAAAGGGATCGAGTGTCGCCACGCTCGAAAGAGGCGCGGTATCGTAGGCCAGCGCGCCTACTGCCATATCGCGCGTGGCATCCTCAAATGCCTGCTCGCTCACCGTGGTCTGGACAAAGCGCAGCTCCGAGGCGCGCGCCCCGCCGTCGACCAGCCACCAATCGGACTTGCTGGCCGGACTTACAACTCCGCCCCACCACTGGTGGGCGATGGCATCGGCCATCAAACGATAGTTTGTTTTCTCGCTGATGTTGCGCGTCGCCAGCGCTGCGATTTCCGGAGCCCAGGACGTGGGCACAGTGTCATCCGGCAGCTCCACAATCTTCATTATCGGCGAAGGCGCTGGTCCGTACAGGCTGGAAAAATATTCCAGTTCCTTGGTGGCATAATCTGCGTAGGCAGGGGCGAATTGCTTTTTGCCGGCTTGAAAGTAAACGTGCAGGCCGCCACCGTTGAAAACGCTGTCGGTGAAAGGACCGGCAATGATGGTTCCAGGGAAACTGGGCTTCTGCCAGTTGAACGAGGCTACGATCTTGCCCGGCCCGGCAGACTTGGCGGCAGCCACATTGCCGCTGCCGATCACCACTGTTCCGGCAGGCGCCGTAATGTTGATGGCTGCGGTAAAGCGATCGATGCCGTAATTGGTCACCGGGAACCAGCGAGCCGCATACAACAGATAGGTGACCTCGTCGCTGATCGAAGCCAGCTTCAGCCCTTCCACGGGGCTGTCGTCCGCGCTGAGCAAGGTGCCTTCGTACTCGAAGGTGAGGGTGCTGGTGCTGCCTTTGGCCAGAGCCGACGGGAAGCTCACGCGAATGGCGTTATCCTGCGTCACGCGCTCGCCGGATAGCGGGCGGCCGTTGCCGTCCATGATCTTGGTGGTGTGCAGGCCGTTGTGAAGCTCAAAGGTGGCAAAATTGACGTCGTCGAGAGCGGTGAACTTGACGCGGGCGCGAGCGATCAGACGGTGGGTCTTGGGGACAATCTCCGCGTCAATGACGTAATCTTCGGCTTTGACACGCGCTCGTTCGGCCCCCATGGCCGGAACCATCAGGGACAAGACCCAAGCGACAAGAAAGCAAGCACGTCCCAGGGGTCGTCGTGCGATCTGCATGAAACACTCCAGAGCTGCTGGCGATAAAGGGCTTAGATGTAAATTGTCCCAAAAAAGCTGCTTTTGTACCACTGTTTGCGCAGGCAAGAGCCGAAATCACTGTAATCGCGCGAAATCGCCGTGATCGGAAGAGCCCGATTCCGGCGATGTCGGCGATCACGGGCGATCTTCGCCCAGGATCTCCTGCGCCGCCCGCATAGCCGGCGTTTCTGGACTACCACTGTCGCGGAGCTTCTCGCGAACCTCGGCCAAGTTGCGTAGCATTTCCTGGCGCAGCGGCCCATCGGGGACGATGGCGCGGAGCTCCCGGGCAATGTTCGACGCCGTACAATCGCCCTGAATCAGCTCGGGGACGATCCGCCTTCCCGCGATGAGATTGGGCATGGCGAAGGTATCCAGACTGACTAGGCGCCGGCCCAGCAACCACGTCAGAGGCGCCAGGCGGTAGACCACAACAAACGGCGTGCCGGCGAGCGCGGCTTCGACCGTCGCAGTTCCACTGGCAACCACGGCAGCGCGGCTGTGTAGCAACGCCGCCCGCGCGTCATGAGCCAGATGAATGTGCGGGCCCGGGGGTTTTGTCGCGCGCCCGCCCGAATCGGCGAGCTGCGATTGCAACCACTTTTCATCCAGCGTCGAAGCCACCGGAAGGACAAACTCGTAGGCGCCTTGTCGAGAATCCCACAGCCGAGCGGCCTGGAGCATCGCCGGCAGGTTGAGCAAGACTTCTTTTCTGCGGCTGCCGGGCAAAAGGGCGATCCACGGTTTGCCGATGGAGAGCCCATTCTGCGCGGCAAATTGATCGCGCGACACGTTGTATTCAGCGGCGTGAGCTAGGGGATGGCCGACGTAGGCAACGTTTACTCCGTGGCGGCGGTAGAACTCGCGTTCGAAAGGGAAGATCACGATCATTTTGCGGACGTATCGCTGGATCTGCTTCACGCGTCCCGTGCGCCAGGCCCAAACCTGAGGGCTGACGAAATAGAAAACCGGAATTCCCAGCCGGTGGAGCTCGCGCGCCAGGCGCAGATTGAAGTCGGGGAAGTCGATCAGGACGGCAGCGTCAGGCCTGCGCCGTGCCGCCTCTTCGACCAGGCGATGGAACTGCTTTCGAATATGCGGCAGGTGCGTGACGACCTCGACCAGCCCGACCACTGCCACTTCTTTGGCGTTGACCAGCAGCTCGCAGCCGGCGGCGCGCATTTTTTCTCCGCCCATGCCGAAGAACCTGGCTCCAGGCGCAAGCTGCGTAAGCGCGTCGATGAGCTGCGCGCCGTAGGTGTCGCCTGAGGCTTCGCCGGAGGAGAGGAGGAATTGCATGTTTTTTAAATTCCGAGCAAAGCGAGGAATCCCTATCAATTGCGATGTGGTGTCGCGCCAGCCTTGCCGCCGCCGCTGCTGGAGGGTTTCAGGAGGCACTTGTCAGAAGATTCCATCGCAGGTCCGCTTTCCAGCCGAATCTGTTCATAATTTGAGGCGTCTTTGCGTCAGTCTACAACACTGGAAACGCCAGGATGCTGGTTCTTCGTGGCCATAGGGATCCCTCGCTACGCTCGGGATTGTAGAAAAAAGCTAATCGTCCGCGCTGACCTGCGTCTGTCCCACACCCAGTTCCTGGTCTTTGTACTGCAGCTGATAGAGTTTCCAGTAGATGCCCCGATGAGCTAGCAACTCCTGGTGGTTGCCGATCTCGCGCACCTGGCCCTTGTGTATGGCGATGATCTTGTCAGCGCGTTGAATCGTCGACAGCCGGTGCGCGATGATAACCGACGTGCGGCCTTGGACCATGCGCGTGAGGGCGTCGCGAACGCGCAGCTCGGTCTCGGTATCGACGCTTGAGGTTGCTTCGTCGAGAATCAGAATCTTGGGATCATGCGCGAGCGCGCGGGCAAACGAGATGAGCTGCTTCTGGCCTGTGCTCAAGGTGCTGCCGCGCTCTTGCACCGGTTCTTTGAACTGCTGCGGCAGCGTGCGGATGAAATCGGCCACATTCACGCTTTGCGCTGCGTCTTCCACCTGGTCATCGCTGATCCACGTGGAGCCCAGACGAATGTTGTTCTCAATGGTGCCGCTGAACAGGAACGGATCCTGCAAGACAACGCCGAAGCGGCGGCGCAAATCGGTGAGATCAAGCTTGCGGATATCGACGCCGTCAATGCGGATGGAGCCTCTCTGGATGTCGTAGAAGCGCATCAGCAGAGAGATGATCGTGGTCTTGCCGGCGCCCGTGTGCCCGACGATGGCCACGGTCTCGCCCGGTTCGATCACAAAGGATACGTCGCGCAACACCCAGTCGAAGCCGCTGGTCTCGGGGTGAGGCAAACCGTCGAGAGTCGCATGTGCTTGGCCACGAACCAAGCCATCACCATGGCCGTTGCTCGAGGCATGCGAAATCGAGGGTGTCTCCTCGACCGCCTCGAGTTTGCGATACGCAAACCAAACGTGATCAAACTCGATGCGTCCCGAGCCCTCGGCTTTCATCGGCTGCGCCGGCGAAACAACTTCCACCGGCGTGTCCAGCAATTTGAAAATGCGCTCGCTGGCCGCCATAGCCGATTGCAGAATGTTGTATTTCTCGCTTAAGTCTTGAATAGGACGGAAGAACCGCTGCGCGTACTGGATGAAGGCGGTGACCACACCGATCGTCACCGCCCCCGGCAAGTTCAGTGAGGTGTTTTTGAGCGCCCATTGCCCGCCAAACCACACTACCGCGGCAATCGCGACGGTCGACAGCACTTCTACCACCGGGTAATAGATGGCATAAGCCATGATGGCGTCTTTGAAGGCGTCCATGTGCTGGGCGTTGATCTTCTCAAAGCCTTTGTAGGCCCGCTTCTCGCGGTTGAAGAGCTGCAGCACCACCATGCCGCTCACATGCTCCTGCATGTAGGCGTTGATCCGGGCGATGGCCACGCGGATACGCCGGTACGACTCGCGCACCGATTTGCGGAAGATCATAGTCACCCAGAAGATCACCGGCAGAACGGCAAAGGTGATCAGCGCCAGCCGCCACTGCAGGTTCAGCATGACCACGACAATTCCGCTCAGAATAAAGATGTCTTCAAAGATCGAGACTACGCCGGCGGTGAACATCTCGTTCAGCGCATCCACGTCGGACGTCACGCGCGTGACCAGTCGGCCCACGGGATTGTGGTCGTAGAAGCCCACGTGCATCCGCTGCAGGTACTGGAAAATCTGGCTGCGCAGGTCGAACATAACTTTCTGTCCGGTCCACTGCATCAGGTAGGTCTGGACGAACTCGAGCACGAAGCTGAACAAATAGCCGGCAAGATAAATGAGCGCCAGCTGCCCGATTCCCGTCATGGGATGAGGGCTCAGCCAGCGATCCAACACCCTGAGATGAACAACGGGATTCTTGGCCAGATACTTGTCGATGGCAGTTGCCACCAGCACCGGCCCCATGACTTCCGGGCCCAGGAATACACGAAGTAGAATCGCGCTCAGCGCCGCCGTGCTCTGCCAGCGGTACGGACGGAGATAGGTCAGCAGCCGCTTCATCAGCCGGCTGTCGTACGCTTTACCTAATACTTCCTCTTCCTGCGCCATGGTGAGATCTCTATTTTATCGCGAGTGAGGCTAAGGCTTAGACGATCTAACTGCTTCATTGTTAGACGAAAATGGCCGGGGATGCGATTCTGTTTTAAACTGAAATCCTGACCCCGAGCTTGTCGAAGGGGAGGGATTCCTATGGTCTCGAAGACTGCGGTTGCGCTACAAGGCAGCGCGAGAGAGATCACCGGTCATCGATGCCTTTGTTAAGGTTTGATGGTCAGTTCTTTCAACACGGAGGAAAGGAGGAAGCAGAGGTTTTCAAGACGTCGGATAAGCAAGATCCATTCTCTTCAGTAGTGACTTATTCCTCCTCCGCTTCCTCCGTTCCTCCGTGTTGAAGGTTTTGCACTAGACCTGCAGATCGTTGCCGAAATAGGGATCCCTCGCTGCACTCGGGACTACAGAAAGAGAACTCCGTATCTCCGCGTATTCCGGCACCCGAGTGCCAGTGAGCCAGGCTTCGATCATCGTGTTCACCGCCTCCGGTGCTTCTTGCTGAATCCAGTGGGAGACGCCGGGAAAGACGCGAAAGGTGAGATTGGAAACGTAATTCTCAGTCCCGCGCGTCGTGCGGATGCTGAGTGCGACATCAGCATCGCCCCACAAAAAGAGCGTTGGCGTTGTGATTGTCAGGATCGTACCTTGCCGCGGGCGTGCCAACGCGCCATAGCGGAACGCAGCGCGATACCAGTTGATCATGGCGCGAAGCCCGCCGGGACGCGCGGCATTCTGGCGATAAACCTCTATGACGTCGTTGGGGAACCGTGCCGGGTCGCGCGAGGTCCTCCGGATGCTTTCCGCGATCACGCGTCCTTGGCCGCGGCTCAGTATGAACTCCGGCAGCCACGGCAATTGAAAGAAAAACATGTACCACGATTTGGTCAATTGCACCGGCCGCCGCAATTCGCGGGCAAAACATGCCGGATGCGGCAAGTTAAGAATCACCAGCCGCCGAATCAGTTCCGGCGCGATCAACGCCACGGACCACGCCAGCGCGCCGCCCCAGTCATGAGCCATGAGCAGGACTTCCTTAGCTCCCGAAGCCCTGATCAGGCCGATCACGTCCTCGACCAGCGTGCGTGTCTTGTAAGCAGCGACGTCGTTGGGCGAATCAGTTCCGCCGTAACCGCGCAAGTTCGGCGCCCAGACGCGATATCCGAGCTTCGCCAGCAGTGGCATCTGATAGCGCCACGAGTAGGCGTGTTCAGGAAAGCCATGCAAGCACAGGGCGAGGCGATCGCCCTGGCCCATGGTCGCGACCTCGAAGTCGATGCCGTTGGCTGCGACGCGGATGAATTCGACATTGGGCCAAGAGGCTAGGGATGAGATGGTCATGGTTATGAACCCTCAGGATTTGGTAATTGGGTAATTTGGTAATTGAGTAATTGTAAGAAGCGTCGAGTCCTACGCAATTACCCAATTACCAAATTACTCAATTACCCAATCCCTTCGCCCTTGAGCCAGTTCACGACTTGTGTTCAGATAAGGAATCATTCAGCCGCGCCGGGCCACTCTGCGCGCCAAATACCTTAACCCTTAACTGCATTCGAAAAAGGAGAAATCATGAGTAAAGTTTCGCCTATCCCCAAGGGTTATCACTCCATCACACCTTATCTGGTTATCAAGGGCGCTGCCCAAGCCATCGAATACTATAAGAAAGTCTTCGGTGCGAAAGAAGAGGTTCGCATGAATGGCCCTGACGGCAAGGTCGGACATGCCGAGCTGCAAATCGGCGACTCACGCATCATGCTGGCCGATGAGAATCCCAGCATGGGTCCGGGATATACCAGCGCCGCCACCATGGGCTCCAGCCCGGTAAGCCTGTATCTCTACCTCCCAGATGTTGATCGCGTAGTCGAGCGCGCAGCAGCCGCGGGAGCAAAAATCTTGAAGCCAGTCCAGGACCAGTTCTACGGTGATCGTTCCGGATTCATCCAGGATCCGTTTGGACATCTTTGGGGCATAGCAACCCACGTGGAAGATGTGTCACCCGAAGAAATGAAAGAACGTATGAAGAAAGCGATGCCGGCCGCCTAGTCGGTATTGACAGGAGCGGCGGCCTTCCGCCGCTCTTGTTCGCCAGATAGGTAGAGACGTGGCATGCCACGTCTTTGCGCTTGTAGGTCCTTAGCTCAGGCGCCGCAGCACCAGCGCCGAATTCTTCGATCCGAAGGCGATGCAGTTGCACACCGCGTGCTCGATCTCAACCGCGCGTCCCGGTGCGGGAACGTAATCCAAATCGCACTCCGGGTCCGGCTTTTCGAGATTGATGGTCGGTGGAAGCTGTTTGTGCTTCATGGCGATGAGCGTGGCGGCCACACCTGCCGCGCCGCAAGCGCCCTGAGGATGCCCGATCTGCGACTTCAGCGCCGACATTGGGACTTTATACGCGTTGCCGTCCAGCGCCAGTTTGAGCGCGCGCGTCTCGATACGGTCGTTGAGTTCCGTCGCAGTCCCGTGGAGATTCACGTAATCGACGTTCCGCGGACCGATGCCGGCTTCCTTGAGAGCCAGCTGAATGGCGCGGGCCGGTTCTTCACCACACTCCTGCAAACGCACGCGATGGAAGGCTTCGCAGGTCGAGCCATAGCCGGCAATCTCAGCGTAGATGTGCGCGCCGCGCGCCTTGGCTCGCTGGTACTCTTCCACCACGAACATCCACGCGCCTTCAGCAATTACAAAGCCGTCGCGATCGAGATTGAATGGGCGAGAGGCGCGTTCCGGCTCGTTGTTCCAGGATTCTGTCATGATGCGCATCAGTGTGAAGGCCTTCATGATGCCGAAGGCTAAGGGAGCATCCACGCCGCCCACCAGCACGGCCGGCTGGACTCCGAGCTGGATCTGGCGCATGGCGTAGGCGATCGCGTCGGTCGACGATGTGCAGCCCGTCGTAATCACATGGCTCAGGCCGCGGAAGCCGAAGCGCATGCTGACCTCACTGGACATGGTGCCCATGGTGCCGCTGGGAATGGTGAACAGGCTGACCTGCTTGATCTTTCCCGTGTAGTAAAGGTGATATTGGAGTTCGGAAAACTCCTGAGCGCCTCCCCCCGATCCCAGGACCACGCCGATCTCGCGTTGCTCGTCGAGCGAGAGCTTCGCCGGATCGATGCCCGCGTCGTCCACGGCCTCGGTCGCCGCGGCGATGGCCAACGGCACGCAGCGGGAAACATGTTTGCGTTCCCGCGCTTCTACCCAGTCCAGTTCGTTGAAATCCTGGATCTCGCCGGCAATCTTGATAGGAAGCTCGGTGGTATCAAAGCGTGTGATCAGCTTCACACCGCTTTTGCCGTCCAAGACGGCCCGGCAGAAAGCTGTTTTCCCGATTCCATTGGGGCTGACTACGCCCATCCCAGTAACCACGGCCCGTTTCAGCATAAGTGCGTTCTCAAGACCTTATAAAATGATGGAGTATTCTATCGTATTGGTTGCATGTTCCATGCCCGCAGCTATTTATATTTCCGTTCCCTTTTGCCGCTCCAAATGTACCTACTGCAACTTCGCCTCAGGTGTGTTTTCGGCGGCACAGATGGGACGTTACGTCGCGCGGCTCGCGGAGGACGTCGCTGCTTGCCGCGACTTCGCGTGCCGGCAGGGCGCCGAGATTCCTGACGCCGTGGATTCCATCTACCTCGGCGGCGGGACACCCAGTCTTCTTCAACCCACAGAACTGAAAAATCTCTTTTTTATTCTCCTCCAGGAGTTTGATGTCATCCCTGGCGCTGAAGTTACAGTCGAGTGTGCGCCCGGCACGCTGGACAAAGAGACCTTAGATACGTTGGCCACGTGCGGCGTGAACCGCGTGAGCCTCGGCGTGCAGTCTTTCATCGATCGTGAAGCCGCGTCGGTCGCACGATTGCACACGCGCGAGAAGACACTGGGCGATATCGAACGGCTGCGCGCCGCGGGCATCACCAACCTCAACGTCGATTTGATTGCCGGGTTGCCACATCAGACACGCGAGAGCTGGAACGACTCGCTCGATCAAGCCGTAGCCAGCGCCGTTCCCCACGTCAGCGTCTACATGCTTGAGGTCGATGAAGACTCGCGTCTCGGCCGCGAGCTCATCGCCGGCGGGACGAAATATCACGCGCACTTCGTTCCCGATGAAGACGAAACCGCCGAGTTCTATGAAATCGCGTGCGAGCGCCTGGACGCTGGCGGAATCCGCCAGTACGAAATCTCAAACTTCGCGCGACCGGGTTTGGAGTCACGGCATAATCTTAAGTACTGGACGCGGCAACCGTATCTCGGCTTTGGCGTGGACGCCCACTCCATGCTGCCGGCATCCGAGAGCCTGCGCGCGACGGGGGTTGAAGGCCTGCGCTTTTCAACGACGGATTCCTTTGATCAGTTCTTTGTGGCGTCGGAAATAAAATCTACGCCGGTTACAACGGCTCAAGCTCTGGAAGAAAGTTTCTTCTTGGGATTGCGACTGAATCGCGGAATCAACCTTGAGCAGATTCGCCGGAGGTTTGGTGCGGAGGTCGAAAAGTTCGAGGCGGTGATCCAAGAGCTGGTCGCGGAGGGTTTGTTAGACTGCCGCGAAAATGTATTGCGTTTGACGCCGCGTGGCCGGCTACTCTCGAATGAGGTGTTTGAAAAGTTCATTGGCGAAGATCAACAAGTGCCTTCAGCGCACGATTAAATTTGATCGGCTTGGCTCCGAGCCTGGCGTCGCTTCATAGTTTGGATCACAAAAATAGCTTCGACCATCCGAGCGCCGAAGGCGCGAAAGAGCCTAGCCCACCCCGGAAGGGGTGGGTAACGTGCAAAGAAAAAACGAGCCCCATAGGGGCGGCACAAGCCGATGGGCATGTTCCCAACGTGTCGCCCCTCCGGGGCTCGGATCATTTTCCTCACGCTACCCAGGCCTCACGGCCTGGGCTAACATGATTCCGCGCCTCCGGCGCTGGCTCGACGAGAGGGTTAGTTCGTTTCGTTTCCCTTCTTGCGCCGTTTCTAGGAAAAGATTATTGATCATGCCAACCAAACTCCAACCCGAATCCGCAACGCCTGAAACACCCAAGACCCAACGCGCCATCGATCTGCGCAGCGATACCGTGACCCGTCCTACGCCGGAGATGCGTCGAGCCATGGCCGAGGCCGAGGTCGGCGATGACGTCTACGGCGAAGATCCAACCGTCAATCGCCTGCAGGAGCGTGCGGCGCAGATCTTCGAGCGCGCAGCCGCCATCTTCGTCCCCAGCGGAACCATGGGCAACCAGATATCGGTGAAATGCCACACCCATCACGGGCAGGAGGTCATCTGCGAAGAGCGCGCGCACTTCATCAATCTGGAATCGGCAACGATGGCTGCGTTCTCCGGTTGTCTGCCGCGAACGATTTCCGGTGAAGACGGCGCCCTGACTTGGTCGCAGATCCAGAAAAAGATTGCGCCGCCGTTTTATTACCGCTCGCAGACCGGGTTGATCTGGCTGGAGAACACGTTGAGCCTGGCCGGCGGCACCATCTTTCCCCAGGCCCAGGCTGATGAGATCTGTGATCGCGCTCACCAGCTCGGCCTGCCCGTGCATCTGGACGGCGCGCGCATCTTCAACGCCGCTGCGGCTCTGGGCAAACCCGTGGCCGAAATTACGCGCAAGTTTGACTCCGTCATGTTCTGCCTCTCGAAGGGGCTATGCGCTCCCGTGGGCTCGATGATCTTGGGCAGCAAGGCGTTCATCGACAAAGCCCGCGTCTATCGGAAAGCCCTGGGCGGCGGGATGCGCCAGGCCGGAGTGCTCGCCGCCGCAGGCCTTATCGCGCTCGAGAAGATGCCGGCACGCCTTAAAGAAGATCACGAGAACGCGGGCCTAATAGCCGAAGGATTGGCCGGCATTAAGGGAATCAAGATCGGCAACACCCCAACGAACATTCTGGTCTTCGACATCCGCGGCACCGGCATGACGACCACGGAGTTCAGCCAAAAGCTTCGCGTGAAAAACGTCCTTGCTGCGGGAATCGACAACGAGCTCATGCGCTTCGTCACCCATCACGACGTCAGCCGCGCAGATTGCCTGCGGACGCTGGAGGTAGTGCGGGAGATTTGCAGGCGGTAGTCGAGAGGAAGATTGCCAGAATTGCCAGGATTGCCAAAATCGCCGGAATTGAAAAACCCCGTCAACCCAACAATTTTGGCAATTTTGGCAATTCCGGCGATCCTGGCAATTTCTTCGAA
>Ga0209648_10004617_pt1 | contig 11726 bp, 3 predicted proteins | sample GraSoi2013_115cm_FD_185830 | JGI IMG/M metagenome (GOLD analysis project Ga0209648, IMG submission 185830) | Grasslands soil microbial communities from the Angelo Coastal Reserve, California, USA - Sample 9_17_2013_115cm (SPAdes) (version 2) | ecosystem: Environmental > Terrestrial > Soil >...
AGGTGCTCGTCTTTGATATGGGGCGCGCCTTCGATGGTGCCGGTGGCGTCAATGTAACTGACGATGGCGTTGGCCTGGTCTTCGGTGTATTCCAGCTTGAACAGCGCCGCGGGCACGGTGTTGTTCACGATCTTGATCATGCCGCCGCCGACGAGCTTCTTGTATTTCACCAGCGCGAGATCGGGCTCGACGCCGGTGGTGTCGCAATCCATCATGAAGCCGATGGTCCCGGTGGGCGCGAGCACGGTCACCTGCGAGTTGCGGTATCCGCAGCGCTCGCCTGAGGCCAGGGCGTCATCCCAGCACTGCTTGCTGGCTTCATACAACGCGGCCGGAACGTTGGCGCGATTGATGTTGTTCACGCTCGCCCGGTGCATGCGGATCACATCGAGGAAGGGCTCGCGGTTGATATACCAGCCCGGGCAGGCGCCGCCGGGCATCTGGCTGCGCACGTAGTCGCTCTTGGATTGCTCGGTGCCCTTCTCGTTCACGTAGCGCAGCGTCTCTTCGAAGCTCACCGGCGTGTAGACCCCCAGCCGCTCCTGCACCAGCTTGGTCGCCGGGGCGAGCGAGGGGCACAGCTCGGCAATGCGCGAAGATTGCAGGTAGGCCTGGCCGCACATGATGGCGGTGACGCATCCGGCGTAGTCGCGCCCGGCGTCGGAGTCATACGGCAACCCTGTCGCCATCAGCAGCGCGCCCAGGTTGGCGTAGCCCAGGCCCAGCGGACGGTAATCGTGCGAGTTGCGCATGATCATCTCAGTCGGGTAGCCGGCGTTGTCGACCAGAATTTCCTGCGCCGTGATCAGCACATCCACCGCGTAGCGGTAGGCTTCAACGTCGAAGGTGCCATTGGGCGCAAACTTCATCAGGTTCAGGCTGGCGAGGTTGCAGGCGGAGTCGTCGAGGAACATGTACTCGGAGCACGGGTTCGAAGCATTGATGCGCGCCGTGTTCTTCGAAGTATGCCAGCGGTTGACCGTGGTGTCGTATTGCATCCCCGGATCGCCGCACTGCCAGGTGGCTTCGGCGATCTTGCGCAGCATCTCGCGCGCCTTGAAGGTCTTGACCACGTGTCCGTCTTTGATCGCCTTGGTTGAAAATTCGCCATCGCGCTCGACGGCATGCATGAAGTCATCGTTCACGCGCACTGAGTTGTTAGCGTTCTGGAAAAAGATGGAGCTGTAGGCCTCGGCGTCGGGCGAGCTGCCGTCGTAACCGGCAGCGACTAATGTGTGCGCCTTGGCCTCTTCTTTGGCCTTGCACTCGATGAACTCAACGATATCGGGGTGATCAATGTTCAGGATCACCATCTTGGCGGCGCGCCGCGTCTTGCCACCGGATTTGATCACGCCGGCAAAGGCGTCAAAGCCTTTCATAAAACTGAGAGGCCCGGAGGCTTCCCCGCCGCCGCTCAGTTTTTCGTTCGACGAGCGCAAGGGCGAGAGGTTGGTGCCGGTGCCTGATCCCCACTTGAAGAGCATGCCTTCGGTCTTGGCCAGGGTCAGGATGGAATCGAGCGTATCCTGCACCGCATTGATGAAGCACGCCGAGCATTGCGGATAGCTGTAGCCCGTGCGCCCGAACTCGACGCGTCCGAGCTGCGCGTTCCAGTGCCAGTTGGTGGCGTCAGAGTTGGGCTCGAGCCGGTCGCAGCCCACGTTGAACCAAACCGGCGAATTGAACGCCGCCTTCTGCTGAATCAGGATGTGCACCAGCTCATCGTGAAAAATCGCTGCGTCTTCGGCGCTGCGGAAGTATCCGCCGGCCATGCCCCATTCGCGGATGGTCTCCGCTACCCGGCTCACCAGCGCGCGCACGCCGCTCTCGCGCTCGGGCGTACCGAGCTGTCCGTGCAGGTACTTGCTGGCCACGATGTTGGTCGCGGTCATAGACCAGTCTTTCGGGACCTCAACATTCTTCTGCTCAAAAATCACGCCGCCCTGCGCGTCGGTGATGGCCGCTGTGCGCAGCTCCCACTCGACCTCGTCATAGGGCGAGACCCCCGCCCGCGTAAAAAACCTACGGAACGCCAGCCCTGGAAATTTCTTCTTGTCTATTACTCCTATACCTCTGGGAACCTGAGTTTCAGAACGAGGTTCTGCTGCCTGGTTTTCCGATGGACGGGTTTCGGATTGGCGGCCGGCGTCGGGAGTGGCGCTGGTCACAGCCTTCTTCGTAGCTTCATTGGCAAACGGGGTCATATCTTGATTAGCTCCATTTTGGTCCGCTCAATTTTTTTCTCCGGTTCGGGGGTACCGGAGCTCTGTCGCCGGAACGGTCGGCTCAGGATCGCTCTTGTCTAAAAACCTCTGCCTTCAAATCCGCGGTGCGCTTTTGTTCTGGTAACCGCCTCTACTCTTGTCGTCTGAGCGAGGGCGTACATCCGGCTTTAACTGAGTACCGAGTACCGGGTACTGAGTACTGCTTTTGGCGCTCTCTGCCTTGTGCTCCAGCCACGTCTGCAGCGCGGCGTGCACCGCATGGCGCTGCTCAGCGTCCTGGATCACCGCGTAGCGCACGTAACAGCGCGAGTGCACCATGTGCTCGCCCACGGGATTGCCCAGGGCAAACAGGCTGCTGGTGGCATAGGCCAGATTACCCGTCTCTTGGATGGCAAAGATGGCCAGCTTGCGCTTGCCACTGCCTTCCGCTTCTGATGCCACCTCCTCGGCCAGTGCGTACACACCGGGATGGTGCGGCACCAGCACCAGGTTGAAGCTGGATTCACAGTGCGACCAGTTCGACCACTGGATCTGGGCGGCGATATCAACCGACAACTGTTCCATAAACCTTCCTTCCGGCGAAAAGAGGTCCTGACCCCATGTCCATTAGATGATTCCGGCTCATGAGGCGCCTCTTGCTATCCGGCGGGTCAGCTTCCGGCCCGGACGGGCAATTTGTCATTTGGTCAAACCTTCATTAACGATTGAGACTCAAAATCCTCAATTAATGAAGACGGCCACCGCGGTCGTTCTCTCGAACGGGTGGGCAGCTTTGCTGCTCGCCCTCGCGTCTGGCTTGCGCCGGGGATGGCGCTTTCTCCTGCGCTCCGCTTGCCATACGCTCTTACGTCCCGGATTTACGGGACCCCTTACTTTTCCCACCAGCTCTGGTCACCTCTGGCCAGCGCCGGGGCTCACTTTTCGGCTGAGTTCTCCGGTTTGGCTCCGATCCAAAAACCCGAAGTAACTTACCTGTGGAATGCGAATGTACGCCCGTATGTAGTGGCTGTCAAGACCCTATCCCAATATATTGTACTAATAATTTAGGTTCCCCTGTCCGGTAGAACATCCTCTCCGGCAGAACAAGGGAAAGCCCCGCCACAGCCATTTTTAAATCTAAGTGGCTGATAATAAATGCCTTATTTAAACTTGAAAACTTTGATTAAAATTCAGTTTTTCAAGTTTTCCTGAAATTACGCGGCCCCTAGCTTTCGTACGGGTGTAACGTCCACAGTAGTCTGGAAAACTTGCGCAGAGCGTACCGGAAATTCCTTGCCGCATCGGCAAACGACGACCCATCCGCGCGTGCGGCCCAGCACAAATGGCCGCTTGCTCTCCGATGACAGCGCGCCCAGCACCAGAATTTTTTCGCAGTCTGGACACGTAGCGCATTCAGCTTTGGAAATAGATCGGGTCTCTTGGATTGGCATGTACAACTCCTGCAATAGGTTGAGGGTTCAAGATTGGGCTGGAAAATTGAGGGCTCTTAAAATTACCGCCGCGCCCATTCCGGCTGGTGAGGGCACAATGCCAACTCCAAACCGGCCAAGTGGGAAAACTTTACTCGCCTACGAGGCTGAGGTCAATTACCTAAATTTGGTGCAATCTTAAAATTGTGTGAATTACTCTTGAGTTACGGGACTCGCGGAACTAATCCGCGGCGGGCCAGCGGCTTAGGACGGATGTGCGCCGTCACCGTCGCCACATTATTCGCTGGATTGGAATCGTTGACGGAAGTCGAGTTCACCGTCGCAGTAATAACCAAGTTGCGTCCGGGACCAGGAACTATCTGGATAGTGTAGGGCGCGTCGCTCCCCGCGTTCAAAGTGCCGACTGCACAGGTAACAATCCCAGTATTCACCGTGCATCCCCCGGGCAGCGTCGCATTAATGACTTTTACAGGCTGCGCGAAATAGATGCTTACATTTACGTTGCCGGCGTTGGTGCCGGTGTTGTGGGCCGTCACAGCAATGGAAATCGGTCCTTTGACTTCCACCGGATCGGGCTGCGAGATCAGACTGGAAATAGAAAGATCGGTGTTCGTGGCCCCAGCAGAGATGTTGAGCGTCAGCGTTTGCGAGTGATTCAACGCTACACCATTGACCGTCGCCGAAGACTGTATGGTCAAAGTGGGATTGGCCACGGCGGCGCCATTCGTTGTCACCGTCAGCGTCGCGGTAGCCGGGCTTGCCGGGACTGTGACTGGATTCGGCGAGAACTGGCAGCTCACGTTGGCCAATGCAGCGCACGAGAGCGTAACCGGTGCGTTGAAACCCGCAATAGGCGTGAGCTGAAAGGTGACCGGCTGCGAGACCGCATTCTGCGTCATCGCAAGTGGGTTAGGGGAGGGAGTTCCCTGGGCGAAATCCACAACCTGCAGGGTGAGCGGCTGATTCTTGGCCGCAGGCGCGCCGGCAGTGTTTGCGGAGATCATTATGTTGTTGTAAGTGCCAGCCAGCGTATTGCCAGCCACGGTGATGCTTACCGTCACAGCCTGCGATCCTGCTCCAGAAAAAAATGGCGACGCTGAGGGCAAGAAGTTACAGGTTGCGCCTGCCGGCAAACCGTTGCTGCAAGAAAGATTCACTATTCCCGAAAAGGACCCGCTGACGCTTACCTGAAAGCCAGCGGTCGGCGTGGTTGTGGGATTTGCGCTGGCTGCGGTGCTAAGAGTAGCGGGGGAGGGAGCCGTAAGGTTGAAATCCACGACGTGCAGGGTCACCGACGCTGCGTGCGAGGTCTGTAGGGTATCGGTTCCAATCCCTTGAACATTAAAGATGTAATCGTTGGGCGTGACATCGCTGGCGTTAACCAGGAAACCTGCCCCGCCTGGCGTTGGGGTCAGGCTTGGGGGTGCAGGCGTGCAGGTGGCTGGGTGTCCTGTACCGCAGCTTAGATTGACCGTGTTGTTGTAGCCATTGCTAGTCGTGAGCTTGCCGCTGAATGGGGCGGTCTGCCCTGGAAAAATAAGAATCCCTGAATTGGAGATCGTAAGGCTGTAGTCGCTGGGCGGAGTCACAATCACCGTACCCTTCATGGCGGCATTATGAACCATGCAGAAATAAGGATAGGTGCCGACCGTGTTGAAGGTGTTGATAAAAACATTGCCGTTGCCGTTCACTTGTGAATCCCATTTTCCATCGGGCGTGCAGCAGTTGCCGGAAGTGGTGGAATGGTTGTGACTGGCATCCACCCAATTCCATTGCACGGTGGTATTGACGGGAATCGTGGTGGTGCTCGTGCTGCTGACGGCGTCCACAAACTTCAACCCACCCTGGCCCACAAATACTGTGGCGGTAGCGGTGTCACTTCCATTCCGCAAACCGCTGGTGTCAACAACTTCAAAATCGGAGCCGTGAAGCTGATTTAAGTTGTGCAGATCGCTATCGTTGAAATTGGTATCGGAAGCTCCGCTTATAAACCAGTCGGAGCCGTTATCCGCCAGGATGAGGCCGTACGTCTTCATGGCTTGGGCAATCACTTTTGCCTGAGGAGTAAGTCCGGAGATATTGGTACTTGCCTTGAGGCGTACGCGCAGCCCCATGGGAGGCTGGTTAGGATCAGTATTGGAACTGGCGTCATGACGCGCAGGATAGATGTGGGCACTCTGCGTGGTGTTCATGGTAAAACGCAGGGCGTGATTGATAAGACCAGCGGCAACTTCGTCATAGCGTACCAACCCCGGAAGAATAGGGAGCCCAGCAGCATCGCCGCTGGTCCAGCTATCAGTGCGCAAGGCGTTTGATTTCAGGCTCCAGATCGCGCCGGAAAAAGCTGCCCAAGTCCCAAGACTTGGATTCATTACCTGGTCAAGTTCGTACAGAATGCAGGCATCTTTATCCACAATCAGAATGTGACAGTCGCCCGGCTTCGTGCTGAGATCGTTGCAATTGCTTTGGCTGTTGCCCTCAATCTGAGCACTTGGCGGGATGGGATACGGTCCTTTGTCAGACTCGGTGGGTGCCCCTCCACTGACACTGAAAGCTACTGACAATTTGGCCTGTGCGCTGCTGACCACGTTGTAAGGGATGCCGTATTGAGCAGGTGCGCCGAAATCAGGATGCAGGCCTCTACCCGGGTTCATGTTAGCCATGTAGTTGTTGGAGTTGGGGTCCACGGGAAGCGCGGAAATATCGGCATTCCAGACGTTGTTCGCCGGAAACATGGGGCAATTGGGCGCTCCCGGAAGCGAACCGCCATAAGCCGAGCAGGTCAGAAAAAAACTAGCGACAAAACTTAAGCAGACGCTTTTCGCGCAGGACAACATAGTTCCTTTCTCGTGGAACCCTAAAATTTTGAGGGAGTATTACGGGATGAGTAATTTTAGTATTACCTGGGAAGTCAGGACAAGCAGGAACTAGGACAGTGTACTTTGGATAGAAACGAAAAACAGGAGTCACCGGACTTGCGGCACCATTCTTCGTTGATCGAGATGTTTTTCAAGCTTTTGAAGCCTAATGGATTTTTGTCTGTCGTTGGCTTGGCGGACGCCAGTTTTCAGGCAATCGGTTCCCGAGTGGCCCCTTTTTGCCTTCTCGTCGGAGTTTTAGCATGTGCTCGATTTCCTCTTCGGTCTCTTGAACCACGTCGGCCAGTGCTGGTCGTGTTTCTCGTATGCGCATGAGAACTGGCCGAACTAGTTCTTCATCAATCTCTCCATGAAAGACCGCGACATAGCCCAAGCCTAAGGCTACAGCCCACAACACTTTTTCGTTATCGTATTCTGCAAAGTTCACTAACTGCTGTTGCGCCCACTTCCAGTCTTCGTCCCAATACGCGACACTGATTAGCGCATCGTAAATCGTATCGGGGTCATTAGTCGATAGCGCCGCGGCTATCTGCTCTCTGGTGCGACGCCGAACCGGAGCATAGTTTAGCTCGCTCATTCCTCACCCTCCACTTTCGGTTTGATAATCTTTCCCCGCTGTGTAACCAAGCCAGCTTTTTGCAGTGCTGCACGTTGATTATTTCGGAGGTGTTGCCAATCAGTCTCGTATCCATGAGTCTCTCCATTCGAACCGGTCCTATAGACTACAAACTTACCACTTGACTGATCAACAGCGATCTTAGTATTTGCATTTACGCCAACCGCCTGGTCCTGAAGTGAACCGCCTGCTCTTGGCTGGGGACTTACAGGCTTGTTCTCATTGGCATTCGGGTTATCGTGTTTGGGGTTTGGTTGATAATTGGTATTTTGTGATCCCTGCTGCTGCGCCGATCCTTGCTGTTGTTCTGCTTCCTGCTCTTGTTCGGCTCTCAGCTGCGCCTGCTGCCTCATCATTAATTGTTCATCGCCCTCTGCCTCTTCAGGATCCTCATTTGCCGCCGCCTCTCCGGCGACCATGATTCCGAATCCGATGTTGATTGCGTTCTTGTCGAGGAATTTCCCAAGGGCTGCCGCTGCACGAGTGGCTTTGTCATCAATAAGCTGTAATAAGCCCCATAGGTTAGCATGCCCATCGGGATCGCCCATTGTGGTCGGATTATTCTGAACATAGCTGTACAGATTGAGTGATTGCGGATTGCCAAAATTGGCGTAAGGGACGGTCACGGGCTTGGCCGCCCAATCTGGCGTGATGAAGCGCCCAATGGGATTGCAGTAGTATCTTGCCCCGAAGTAATCACAGCCGGTTTCGGGGTCGCGTTCTTTACCGGTGAATTTGTAGTTGTTGCCGATGCCCAAGTCGGTGACGATGCGCTCGCCACCGAAGGGATAATAATCCGATTCTTCCTTGATATTCCCCAGGGCGTCTGTCACCACATCCGCCGAACCGAGATGGTCGCTAAAGTAGAACGAATATCCATTTGTCGCGTTGTAGCGGGCAACCCGCTTGCCGCCGAAGAAGATGTATTCGTTCGTCAGAGTGCCGCTCAGGTCGGTCTCTTCCAGCACCTCGCCGCCTGACCCTTGCCAGTAGAGCGTGCCCGTGCTGCCGTTGTATTTCCTCACCCGCTGTCCAAGAGCGTCATAGCCGTAGGAGGTATTGCCGGCTCCGGTCGTGGTCTGGGTCAGCCGGTTCTCTCCGTCAAAGATATTCTCATAGGCAGTATGGTTATTGGCATAGGTCGGGCAGGGGCTATTGGGGCCTACAATGTTTCCGGCTGCGTCGTAGCACCAGCTATCCACTTGGTTCCTGCCGGTTACGGTCTTATTCAGAGGGGTATCACCACCGGCAGTGTTCTTTGCCAGCAGGTTACCCCAGTTGTCGTACGTGAAGCCTTGCCACCAGTTGTGGTAACCGCCACTGTTCAGATTCGGTGTGTACCCCCAGAGCAGCCGGTTCAGCGCATCATAGCCGAACTGCTGGGTGCGAGAGCTGTCCTTTTCGTTGATGAGCTGGCATACGTTTCCATTATTGGCACCGTTGCCGTTGCAAGAGCTGAAGTCATAGACCAGATCCAAGAGCGGCTGATTGCCCGCGGCAGTCTTCAACTCATAGGGCTGCATGCGCAGGTTATAGGTATTGGTAGTGGTCATGCCGCCGTTGGATTCCGTGCTCGGCGCTCCCCAGGCGGTATAGTGGGCGTTCCCAGCAAAATTGATACCGTTGCTATCCACGGCCGAAGTTGGTCTCTGGGCCAAGTTGTAGGTGTAAGTGACAACGCGCCCGCTGGGATAGGTAATTGACTTCAACGACCCATCCAAGTTGTAGGCGTAGTTAAACACTTCGCTGACCGCAGGTGAACCAAACTGATTGAGCTGATTCTGATAAGTGAGGCGCCCCATGACGTCATAACTATTTACACTGCGCCACACAACATTCCGTGCAGGTTGAGGAGGTGGAGGCGGCGGGGGTGGCGGCGGGGGTGCGGAACCGAGCGAAGCACCCGAAGGGGTGCTGATGGGCGGCGCTGCGGATGCACCGACCAGCCGGCCAATTGGATTTTGCACGGCAACTCCCCAAAGCTGGGCCAGATCGTAGATGTACCCCGCTTCATGCGAGTCGGAGGAGAGTTTATCCGTCAGCCTGTTCAATTCGTCATAATTGTAGGAAGTGATGACCGTGGCCGTGCCAGCCTGGTTGGGAGCGGGCGATATCTTTTGAACCAGGTTGCCATTGGCGTCGTAAGCGTAATTGATGGTTCCCGATTCGGGATTGGTTGCGGTCAGCAGCCGTGAGAGCGAATCGTAGGCAAAGCGGCGCACGCGCCACGCCGAGGTGGCATCTGAACTTGCGGGGCTGCTGCAGCCGGTGCCGCTCACGTTGCCGTGCTGCTCCACGCAAAGCATGTTGCCCAGCGCATCATAAGAATACAGCGTGACCGCGGGAGTAGAGAGCAACAGAGGCTGCGGATTCGACCCGCCGCTCAGCGTTACACCAGGACTTGCGAAAGACGGGTTGTCGGGCGCATAGGAGCTGGAAGAAACATTCACAGACACGTTGCCGGCTGCGCCCGGGGTCTTGTAGTTCAGCGCAATGCTGGAACCCGAAGCCGTGGCCGTAACCGGCGAACCGGGCTGGTTCAAGCCGGTTGCTCCGGCCAGAGCCGAGGCGATCATCGCCGCCGTATTGTTGTTGCTTTGTCCAAAAGGAGCGCTGGCGGTAAAGCCGCCGATGCTCGCGTAAACCACTCCAGAGTCATAGATTGTGCCCCCATTGGTGGCAGCCTGACCGCCGGCCAATGATGAAGGCGCGCTCACCTGGAATGAAGGTGAGGGGAAATCTCCCGGATCGTTGGACACGATGGAAGTAGATAGCGCGTAGTTCGTGGCCACGCCCGTTGCACGGGCAGTGAGATACAGAATGAAGCTCCCCGATTCATCCGTCGTGAAGAATGCGTCTACGGGTGAATTGGCGTCCGCATGAAATGCACTTGCCAAGGCTTGCACCGCCTGGCTGGCATTGTTGCCGGTCGCAGAGCTGTAAGCCGCGCTCTTGGTGAAAGCGCCAGCGGCGGTAGTTACGCTAGCGGTGATCGAACCGCTGTCGGTGCAAGGCTGTCCACCAGAAGCAGAGCAATTTGCCTTGGACTCCAGGACGCCATTAAAACTCAAAGATGCGTGCCCGCTGGTGGCGGGGCCAGACGCATCCTGGCCGCCGATCAAATGCGAGCCTGCGCTCACCTGGAATGAAGGAGAGGGGAAGTCGGTCGCGTCACTGGACACAATGGAAATGGAAAGCGGGTAATTCGTGGCCGCTCCCTTGGCCTTGGCGATTAGGTCCATGACGATATTGCCGGATTCGTCAGCACCATAGTAAATCGCATCGACTGGCGAAGTTGTGTCAGTATGAAATGCGTTCGCCAGAGCCTGAATGCTTCCACCCGAATCGGCGCCCATATAACCGGGGTAGGGATAGCTAACGCTCTTGGTGGAACCGGCCACAGTAATGCTGATTGAACCGCTGTCGTTACAGGGCTGTCCGGAAGGGGAACAACTCGATTTTGATTGCAGCGTGCCGCTGAAAGTCAGTTCCACGTGTCCGCTGGTTGCCTGCTGCGGCCCAGCGTTAAAGCTTTGGAGCGTGCCGTTGATGGCCAGCGATCCGCTTGCCGCAGAGGCAGGTGAGCCGCCCGGCTCATCCACTTCCAGCAGCCGTCCCAGTGCATCTGTCCGATTGCGCCGCTGGTTGCCGGCTTCGTCGGTCACTGTAACTGCCGGAAACTGCGAGTAGTCGGTGCTGACAGTATTACCGTCTGGGTGAGTGACTGTCGTGACGCGGCCAAGCGCGTCGTAGGTGACCGTATCGCCGGGCTCCTGCGAATTGCTGCAGGCCCTGGTTGCATTAAATCCCGTAGAGCGGTAAGGATAGCTTGTAAAGTACTTCTGCCCCAATCCATCAAAGCAGGTATCAACCTGGTCATAGGGATTGTTGGGGTCCTCATCATTCCACTTGGCGCTGCGCGTGGCCCTGCCCAGTCCATCGAACAAAGTCAGTGAGCTGGTTTGGCGGCCATCAATGTTCTGCCGCACTTCAACTTCCGGGAAAGAGACATTAGGGAGGTCGTAATAGTTGTAGATCGTCTGCGACTTCAGATATTGTCCAGGGTTGTTGGGATCAGGATTGTTGAGATCCGGTGGGCCAGTGACGCTCTTCACCCGCCCCATATTGTCGTAGGTGTAGTTGGTGCTCTGTTGATTCTGATCGGTGGAACTCGTCTTGACACCGGTGTTGAAGTCATATGACGCCTGAATGCTGTGCTGAACCCCGTTGCTTGTGGTCGTCGGCATCTGCATTTTCGTAACGTAGGCCCCGGCAAAGGCTGGGTCATAAAAGAACGTGGTGGTATTACCCCTGGCATTGGTCGCCTGGTAGGGCACGCCGGTATCGTAATATGAGGTGGTGGTATTGAGGTATGTGCCCGACGTGTTTAGCCAATGGTGCGTCGTCGTCAGGTTGCCACGATAGGGCGCGCCGGGCGGATTGGCGTCCAATTGTGTGCTCACACCCGATGGTTGCAAGCCAGTCTGGTCGTATTCGTTATAGCTGTAGGCCACCTGGTTGGTGCCATCGGTCACCTGCACCGAGTACGGCAGATTGAGCAAGTTCTTCGCCAGGT
>Ga0209648_10004619_pt1 | contig 11724 bp, 9 predicted proteins | sample GraSoi2013_115cm_FD_185830 | JGI IMG/M metagenome (GOLD analysis project Ga0209648, IMG submission 185830) | Grasslands soil microbial communities from the Angelo Coastal Reserve, California, USA - Sample 9_17_2013_115cm (SPAdes) (version 2) | ecosystem: Environmental > Terrestrial > Soil >...
CTTAGCATGCCTCAAATGACGGGCCTCGAGGTGGCGACGCAGTTGCGGAAATCATTTCCGGAATTGCGCATCCTGATTTTTACGGAGTTAAACGGTCTCTCGCTCCGGGCGGCGTGCCTGCAATGCGGCGCTGACGGCTTCGTACAAAAAAGTCACATGCCGGAAGGGCTCATGGAGGAAGTGCGCAAGGTTTTTGCCCGGAATCCGCGAATGAGCTGAGAGGTTCTTCAATCGATTCAGTTAGGTCAAAGAAAGAAAGAGAGAGAGTAATGGCGACTAAAAAAATTCTTCTCGTGGATGATTCCTGCACCGCACGGCTGGTGAACAGGATGATCTTCAGTCAAAAAACAAATTACGTGCTCATCAGCGCCGTCGACGGGAAAGAGGCAGTGGAAAGAGCGAAGAGAGAAATGCCAGATCTGATCCTTATGGATATCGTGATGCCGCGTATGACTGGACTCGAAGCATGCCGAGTCCTCAAAAAGGACAAAGAGACCGAGAAGATCCCCGTCATTCTGCTGACCACTCGCGGCGAAGAACAGTATGTGCAGGAAGGCTATGCCAGCGGATGCAGCGACTATCTTACGAAACCAGTAAACGACGCCGAGCTTCTCGATTTATTGAAAGCTTACCTCGGCGAGTAATTCGATTCGAGCGAATCCAATGCGAAACCTGACTCAGAAGCTGCGAGAGGAAAATATGATAGGGGCTGGAAATGGAAACATGCCGCCTGCCAAGGCGGGTTGCCGGACTGAGCCCGCGGATGGTAACTCTTCGATGTCCACGGGGACAGAAGAGCTACGCTTGCGAGTGCAACAGCTCTCCCTGCGCGAACAGATGGAGCGGAATCATTTTCTCCTCATGCGGCTCAATGCCGCGAGCGCGCGGCTCATTCAGAGCCTTGAAGGGGGCGACGTATTTGATGCTATTGCGGAAGTCATCTCCAATCTGATCGGCTCGGAAGAGATTGCCGTTTTTGACTATAACCCCGTCGAACAAATTTTTTCCCTGGCTTGGTCGTGGGGTGTTGAGGCAGACGCCCTGCAACCCTTCTTGTGCGGCGCCGGAATGTTCGGGCGCGCGGTCGAGCAGGGTACGAGCCAATTCCAAGAACGTCAGCTGGAGGCACTTCTCCTGCCCTTTGAGAAGAAGTTGACGGCTTGCGTAATCCTGAAGTCCAGCCGCGAGATTGTTGGGGTCATCGCGCTCTTTGGTCTCCTGCCACAAAAGAACGGCCTGGAATGGGCCGATTATGAATTGTTGAAGTTCTTGGAGACTTACGCGGCAGTAGCCATCCAGTTTCAAAAACTACAAGGGCGCCAGGTAGCGCCGTGAGGCTTGATTTGTCACTGAAACATCCATCATCCGATCCCTCTGCGCCGCTGCCCTCCGAGACCAGCGATGCAGCTTCGTCTAATGCCCATTTTCTGCATGCCGGTCAGGTTTTCGTTTCGGCGGAACCGAAATCCGTTGCGCTCATTCTTGGTTCCTGCGTCGGAGTATGTATCTGGGATCCCCTTAATGCCATCGGCGGCGCCACCCACTACATGTTGCCCAGCTGGGACGGAAAAGGAACCGCGTCGCCTCGCTACGGTAATGTGGCCGTTTCCATATTGTTGCAAAAGCTTCTCGGAGTCGGCGCAAATCGTGCACAGCTGCGCGCCAAGATTTTCGGCGGGGGCTGCCTGTTTGATTCCTTGCGCGAACTGAATTCGAACAAAGAGCAGCACCTTGGAAGCCGCAACGTTGAAATCGCTCTGGAAATGCTAGCCAAGGCGCAGATCCCGGTCGTTTCGACGATTGTTAGCGTGGACCGCGGGCAACGCATCGTTTTTCGCACGGACACAGGAGACGCGGTAGTCAGGATCCTTTAGAGGAATCATGGAAATTAATCGGGAAATGCTCTTGCAGTCGTTCCGGGAAGAAACCGAGGAGTGCCTCGCGCAAATGGAGCAATCGCTTCTGGCGCTGGAGACGCATCCCGAAGATCGCGAGCTGATTTCTTCTCTGTTTCGCGCGGCGCACACCATCAAGGGCAACGCTTCCTTGCTGGAGTTCAACACTCTCGCTCGATTCCTCCACAATCTTGAGGATCTGCTCGATCTCTGCCGCAGTCAGACCGTGGCCATGGCGCAGGAAGTGACTAATATCTTGCTTGAGGCCGTGGACGCCCTGCGCCAAATGGCCAGGCGGGCAGCGGACGGAGAAGAAGGCCTTCTGCCGGAACACGAGGCATTGAGCGCGCGCCTTGCCGGCGTAGCCGCTGAATTCAAGGCCGCCGAGACACCCGCCGCGCAGGAAAGTTCCGCGTCATTCCTCCGGGACTCAACCGCGAGTAGCACCGTATCCAGGGCTGCAATTCGAAACCTTCGTGTTGACGTCGGCAAGCTCGATCGCATGCTGAACCTGACCGTCGAATTCGCAATCGCTCAGGGCCGCCAGCGCCGCATGCTGGAAGAAAAATTGGGTGTGGTGACCGGCCGGCGCGAAGTGCTTGAGTCGCATCACGGATTGGAAGCGCTCTTCCTCGAGTTGCAAGAACTGGTGATGAAGATCCGCATGGTCCCGGTCGGGCCGACGTTTCACCGCTTTGCTCGCAGTGTGCGCGACACAGCTCGAAAGAGCGGAAAGCTGGCGCGCATGCTCGTCGTGGGAGAGGCCGTCGAGGTTGACACCACTATCCTCGAGCACATTCATGATCCGCTCATGCACATGATTCGAAATTCAGTGGACCACGGGCTCGAAACGCCTGAAGTGCGCCGTGCCCTGGGGAAAGATCCCAGCGGGAAGATCGGCCTCGAAGCTTTCCACGATTCCGGCAACATCGTCGTGCAGATTTCCGACGATGGGGCGGGCCTCGATCACGAGAGCATCCTTCAACACGCGAGGTTAAAAGGAATTATTCCCGAAGGCGCCCGTCTTTCCGAATCCGAGATTCATAATTTGATTTTTCAGCCTGGATTTTCGACGGCCGACAAAGTGTCTGAGCTCTCCGGCCGCGGCGTCGGCTTGGACGTCGTGCGCCGAAACGTGAACGCCCTGAGCGGCGCCATTCTGGTCGAAAGCCGCAAAGGCCAAGGGACCACGTTTACCATTCGCCTTCCGCTCACGCTGGCCATCATTGATGGCTTCGCCGTCAAAGTCGGTACGGAAACTTACGTAATCCCCCTCAGCTCCGTGCAGGAATGCCTCGAACTGCCTGCGGAGAAGCACAGTTCCGACGAAGGCGGGGTTATCAATCTGCGAGGCGAAGCTTTGCCGTACGTGCGCCTTCGCGATTTGTTCGAATGCGGGGGCGCCACACGGACACGGGAAAAGATCATTGTCGTCGAATATCACGGCGGCCGCGCCGGCTTCGCCGCCGATGAATTGTTAGGCGAGCAACAAGCGGTGATCAAGCCGCTAGGGCGGCTGTTTCGAGGAATTCGGGGTGTTTCCGGGTCCACGATTCTGGGGAATGGGCGCGTAGCACTGATTCTCGATGTGCCTGCCCTTTGTGGAGAGGCAATTCACCGGAGCTCCAAACTCGTTTCGCAGTAGGGCCATCTGTCAGAAGCGCGAGGCGGCGTGGGCCGCACTCGGAATAATATTGGAAGGAGAGTTTCATGTTGAAGAATATGTCGATTGGAAAGCGGTTGGCGATCGGTTTCGGCTTGATCGTGTTGCTGCTCATCTCCATGGGCCTTAGCGGCTATTGGGGACTCGAGGCCATAACGCGCGAAACCTTGAAAGTCCTGGAGGGTGACGCCAAGGTCGTGACGCTTGCCGCCCGCGCCAAGGCGACCACGCTGGAGTTGCGCCGTTTCGAAAAGGATACCTTCCTCAACATCGAGGAACCGCAGGTCAGAACTCAGTACGCCGCCAAGTGGGATGGCCAGCGGCAGAAGCTTCGCGAAGTCTTTACCGAACTTGAAAAATTCCAACTTTCGGCTGACGACAAAGCCAGTCTTCGTTCCATGCGTGAGGATCTGGATGTATACGAGAGTGGCTACACCAAAGTCCTCAGCATGATTCAAGAGGGCAAGCTCCACACGTCGCAGGAGTGCAACGCCAAAATCAACGAGTATAAGGACTCCATTCACCGGCTGGAGGACCTGGCCACTGAGCTGACGAACCACCACGCCGAAGTGCTGGTCCCTGCAGTAACAGAAATCGCCAAGACCACCACGACCACGCTTGTGATTTTCTCACTCGTGTCCATTTTCGTCAGCATTGTTGTGACTCTCATAATCTCTCGCGGCATCACCAAGCCCATACAGGATGTGCTCGAAGTCGTCGAGAACATCAGCGCCGGCGACCTAACCAAGACCATCAACGCGGATCGCGGCGATGAACTCGGCCGCCTCCTCGGGGCCATGGCCAAGATGACCGGCAAGCTCAACGAAATGATTGGTGAAGTGCGCATGGGCGCGGGATCAGTAAGCACCGCCGCCACTCAGGTAGCTTCGTCTGCCAGCATCGTTTCTCAGGGCACCAGTGAGCAGGCAGCCGCAGTCGAGCAGGTGACCAGCAGCATGGAAGAGATGAGCGCTTCGATCACACAGAACGCCGAAAATAGCCGCAAGATGGAGCAGATGGCGCGTAAGGGCGCTCTGGACGCCGGTCAGAGCGGCCAAGCCGTTCAGGAATCGGTTTCCGCAATGAAATCGATCGCGGAAAAAATTGCCGTCATCGAAGAGATTGCCTACCAAACCAACATGCTGGCCTTGAACGCCGCCATCGAAGCGGCCCGCGCCGGCGAACATGGCCGCGGATTCGCCGTGGTTGCTGGCGAAGTACGCAATCTCGCGGAGCGCTGCCGCACTGCGGCCCAAGAGATTGGCGGGTTGGCCGCTTCCAATGTGCAGGTCGCGGAACGCTCGGGCGGATTGTTGACCGAACTGGTCCCCGCGATTCAGAAGACCGCGGACCTGGTACAGGAAGTTGCCGCGACGTCTCGAGAGCAAGCCGCCGGCGTCAGCCAGATCAACGGTGCGATCAGCCAGGTTGGCCTGGTCACGCAACGGAACGCTGCGGGAGCAGAGCAACTCTCCAGCACCGCCGAAGAGCTTGCGTCTCAGGCCGAAGCTTTGCAAGACATGATTAGTTTCTTCCGCGTCAGCTCCTTGGACCACCGTGCAGGCAAAAGGCGCAAGACCGATAAGTCTCATTTTCCGGAGACTACCGACCACACCAGCCAGGGTTCCTCCGCACACGCAGGAAAACCAAACGGCGACTACGCCGAGTCATTCAGCAAAATCTAGGTCGCGGAGAAACTCATGGAAATCAAAGAAAAAGAAGAAGTCGTACAACAGCAGTACCTGACCTTTTTCCTCGCCGATGAGGAATACGCGATCAACATTCAACGCGTAAAAGAAATCATCGAGTACACCACGGTCACCAGGGTGCCCAAAATGCCTGAGTGGATTCGTGGCGTCATCAACTTGCGCGGCAACGTCGTTCCCGTTGTCGATCTCACCGTGCGCTTCGGACTCGAAGAGAGCCCGGTGACGAAGACAACCTGCATCGTCATCGTAGAAGTCGAGCAGGACTCCGACCGTACCGTGATGGGTGTGATGGCCGATGCCGTCAACCAGGTCATCGATCTCGCGCCCAAAGATATCGAAGAGCCTCCCGCATTCGGCACACGTGTGCGTTTGGAATATCTGTCCGGGATGGGCAAACTCGGCAAGAAGTTTGCCCTCATCTTGAATATCGACAGCGTCCTTAGCAATACCGAGCTGCTGACTGTATCCACTCTTCAGGCGGCGGACGAAGAGGGGCAGAGCGACGCTGACCATAGCTCCGGGGAGCAACTGGAAGCGTAATGGCTCCCGGAGAAATCCCATCGCATTCACCGCTCGCGTTGCCCAAACCGATTCCAGATCTCGCGGATGAGGAATTTCATCTTTTCCAAGCCCTCGTCGTCCGCGAATCCGGAATCCACCTGGGTGCGAAGAACCGCGCCATGTTGGTGAGCCGTTTGTGGAGGCGATTGCGCGCTCTGGAATTGAACTCCTTCTCCTCTTACTACCGGCGCGTAAAAGCTGACCCGCGCGAAATGGTGTTGATGCTCGATTGCATATGCACTAACGAAACCCATTTCTTTCGCGAACCCGGCGCTTTCGATTGTTTGCGCAATCGCATTTTCCCTGAATGGATGTCGGACGCGGAGACCGGCAAACGCAGCCGGACGCTGCGTATCTGGAGTGCGGCCTGTTCCACCGGTGAAGAAGCCTATTCGCTGGCCATGATGATGTTGACGTATTTTCCGCCTTCTGACGGATGGAGTGTGGAAGTTCTCGGAACGGATCTTTCGACCAAAGTACTGGCCCGCGCTTCCGTTGGCATCTGGCCCGCCGAGAAAATCTCCGGCATTCCGGCTGATTATCAGCGCAGGTTTCTTCTCAGGGGTTTTGGCCCGGACAAAGGCAAAATCAACGCAGCGGACGAACTCCGTCAGGTCGTCCGGTTTCAGCGCCTAAACCTCACTCGGGAACCGTATGACGTCACTGGTCCGTTTGACTTGATCTTCTGCCGCAACGTTCTCATCTATTTTCAATGGGAAACGAAAATAAAAGTTGTCGACTCTCTGGGAAAATATTTGACTCCCGGCGGATATCTGTTCCTCGGCCATGCGGAGAGCCTTCATGGCGTCGCCGATAAGCTACAGGTCGTGGCGCCCAAAGTTTTCCCTTCGTCGAGAGATTCGTTGGCGCGCGCCGGTGCTCTTTGCATTCTGCAGCGCCGCGACCAGGCTGTTCGTGATTGAGCGAATTGCTCGAGCCTCCTGCATGGCTATTGAGCGAGCTGGGCTTCATGAATAGGAAAAGACGTGAGCTTCGATAAATGCAAAGACTTCGCAGAGACTCTCTCCGCCCCTTCACCGGATAACTCCGCCCCTTTGAATGTTCTGGTTGTGGATGATTCGGCCATCGTACGCCAGGTTCTCTCGTCCGTACTTTCGGAAAAGCGCGGATTCTGCGTCCACGTGGCGGCTGACCCACTCATCGCCATGGATAAAATGAAGAAATTCCCACCGCACGTCATTCTTCTTGATCTGGAAATGCCGCGGATGGATGGCCTGACTTTTCTTGAGAAGCTCATGTCCCAGAATCCCGTGCCTGTCGTGGTTTGTTCTGGATTGACTGGCCCCAGAACCGAAGCTGCCATCCGCGCTTTGGAAATCGGCGCGGTTGATATCATCACCAAACCAAAAGTCGGCATCCGCGGCTTTCTGGAAGAGTCCGCCGTTCTACTGGAAGATACCGTGCGGGCGGCAGCCACGGCCCGTGTTAGCAAATTCTGCAGGCTCCGCAAGGATTCGTCGAAGTATCATTCCGCGGATGTTGTGATTCCTATCGCTGTCTGTTCTCAGTCGGCGCAGCAAAGGGAAAAAATTATCGCTATCGGGGCCTCCACGGGAGGCACGGAAGCTTTGCTCCAAGTTCTTGAACAAATGCCCGCGGATTGCCCTGGAATTGTCGCGGTACAACACATGCCCGAGGGTTTCACGGCGGCCTTCGCCAAGCGCCTCAATGGCGTTTGCCGGATCCAAATTAAAGAAGCCGCTGACGGCGACAAAGTGGTACCCGGGCACGCCTATATTGCTCCGGGAAACCGACACACACTCGTTCGCCGCCTCGGCCCCTGCTATTTTCTCGAAGTGCGCTACGGCTCCCTCGTGTCGCGCCATCGCCCCAGCGTCAATGTACTATTCCGCTCCGTCGCGCAGGCTGCCGGTGCCAGCGCCGTGGGTGTCCTGATGACCGGCATGGGCGACGACGGCGCAGACGGCCTTCTTGAGATGAAACAAGCCGAGGCGTTCACGATCGCCCAGGACGAAGCCAGTTGCGTGGTGTTTGGCATGCCGCGAGAAGCCATTCTCCGCGGTGCCGCACAAGAAGTTCTCACTTTGTCCAAGATCCCTGCCGCAATCTTGCGAAATACCTCCGCGCGAAAACCCTAGTCCCAGTAAAACCTTCCGTCTGGCGGATGCAGAATCTCTTTGTCGGGCCTGCCTTCCGAGGCGGGCCGCTCTTCCCGCTCGGCCAAACAACCCCTGCAAGAAATAATCTCTCCGCCGTTCTAACTGGAGAGTACCGGCAGTCGTATGCCTTACTCCTTCGATCTTTTTTATGAAGGAATTATTTATGGAACAACCATCTTCGCCTGACGCGCCATCCTACCAGTCCAATAGCACGCTCCGTCCCCGGGTCGTCCAACGAATTCACCCGCTAGTCCATCTTGCAGATGAGGAGGCTAGTTCTATGCCCGCACAAGTTACAGCATTTCTCACGTGGGGGAAGAGGTCCCGTTTGCTGCTCTTTAGTTCTCTCCTTGTTCTCCTATTCATTTCTACCGCCAACTCCATGGCCCAAACGACTGCACATTCCCCGGGTTGGGTTGTCTTGCCTGTCGAAGAATACAGAACCCTTCACGCCAGGGCGTATCCCGTCGAACGCGATCCGGAACCGCCTCCCGTCGAAGCCACGCTCACACGCGTTGACTACGATCTTCGCATCGACGGCGAACTCGCTTCCGGCCGAGCAAGCCTTATCGTGGATGTCTTGAGGGATGGCTGGGTTCGCGTCCCAATTCCGGCGGGTCTTTTGGTTCGTGAAGCGCGCCTCGACGGCAAGCTTGTTTCTCTCGTCCCTAGTGCCGGCGGCAAAGCAGGCGGCCAGCTCTCCGCACTACTTTCCCATTCGGGCCGTGCCGTCTTACAGCTCGATATCGCGATTCCAGTCATCTCCGCAACCGGCGAAGAAAGGATCACTCTGCCGTCGACCGTCTCCGGCGTAACGCGCGCGTCTGTACAGCTTCCTCGCCAGGGCGTGGACGTGCGGCTCACTGGCGGCCTTCTGTCTGACAAGTCCGAATCCGCCACGGAGAGCAAGTGGATCGCTTACGGACGCGGAAACGAAGCACTGAGCTTCGCTTTGCGCAGAAAGACGGAGGACCATCGCGCCACTCTGCCTTTGCGAATGCGCGGCTCTTTGACGCAACTTCTGGGTCTTGGCGAAGATTCAACTTCGATCAACGCCGAATTGAATTTGGAGGTGACTCAGGGTGCCGCGCGCGTCGCAAAGATTCGAATTCCTGACAAAGTCACCATCAATCAGGTTCTTGGCGCCATGGTAGCCGATTGGGAAGTGAAGGCCAACGAACTCTCCGTGACCTTCCTCGAACCCGTTGAGCAAAACGCGCGGTTCGTGGTCACCGGAGAAACGCGCAGCCCTCGCGAAGGACAAATCGAAATTCCCCTTCTTCGGCTGCTCAACGTGGAGCGCGAAACTGGGGGAGTCGCCGTTGAAGTTCTGGGCGCGGGGGAAATCAAGGACCTCAAATCCGAAGGTCTCGAAACCGCGGACGCTACGGACCTCGGCGAATTGGTTTCAAATCGGCAGTCTCCCTCGCTCGTGGCATTTCGGTTTCGCGCTGGTGAATCGAAATTGACCCGGTCACTCAGCCTGGATGTGGCGCGGTATACGCCGCAAGCCGTGCTGCTCGCCAATGTCTCTGAAGCCCGCTACCAGGTTTTGATCAGCAGCGAAGGGAAGACCTTGGTACAAGCGCGCTACGCGGTTCGAAACAACCAGCGCAATTTTCTGAAGGTCACTCTGCCGCCGGGCGCCGCGCTCTGGAGCGCATCGCTGGCCGGCAAAACGGTTCGGCCCGGTCAATCACCGGACGGCAGCCTGCTTTTGCCGCTCGACAAAGCACGGGCCGGCGAAGAAGCGCCGGAGTTCGCAGTTGAGGTTGTCTACCTGAGCCGCGGCACAGCGTGGAACGACAAAGGTCAATTCAAATTGGCTTTGCCTGCTCTCGATTTGCCCGTCTCGCGCACAGGGCTCCTCGTTTACCATCCACCGCTCTTCAAGGTAACTACAGAACCCGGGGCATTTCGAACTGAACCCTATGAGAATCCGATTTCTTCGGTGCTCAATCCAGCAGCAACAGGATTCGGAAGTGGCGCGGGCTCGGCTGGTGGCGTAGCCGGGGGCGTGGTAGCGGGAATGACACCCTCCGGTGGTCCGGCGGCAACTTTGTCTGACATGGATGGCAAGGACGAAACCAAATTAATGCGTTCGCAGGTTGCAACGGAAGCTCTTCTCGATAAATTCAAGGCCGACTCCTTGGCAGGGAAGCGCGCAGGAATTCTTCCCATCCGCGTTTCCTTCCCCGCATTCGGTCCGTCACTTTACTTGGTCTCCGAACTGACCGGCGAAAACCAGCTTCCCTCAGCAGGGCTAACGTATCAGCACGAGAAAAAGGCAGGTGGCAAATGAAAAAAATATTCGCAATATTTTTGGCATGGATGCTGGTTCTTCCCGGCTTTGCGGCCGCAGCGGACGACGCAGTTCTTCCTCCGGTGCCAGCCACGGGGAATGTCACGCTTCCACTCGATGAATACAACCGTCTCGTCGAGCTCGCGAGCAAACCGATCAGGAAACCGGACGCACCGCCGGTTCCGTACACGGTGAAGCGCGCGGAGCTGAAGTTCCGCGTCGCGAACGAATCGGTGCAGGGCACGGTGCAACTGCAGGGAGAAATCCTTCATAAGGGCGCAACGAAGGTCCCGCTAACAAACGGAATGGCCATTCTTGATGCTCGTCAGGAAGGGAAGAGCCTGCCACTCGAATTGGAAAACGGCACGCACACGGCTGTTCTCTCTGGTCCAGCGGACTTCGCCGTTACGCTCGACGCCGGACTTCCACTCAGCATTGAAGCTGGCCGTGCCTCCTTCAGTCTTCCCGTTCCGTCGGCGGGCAGCGCGCAGCTTGTGCTTGTTGTTCCCGGCGACCACACCAACGTTCGAATCAGTCCCGGCATCATCACTTCGCGGTCGTCAGAGAAAGGACAAACTTCCATCGAAGCCACGCTTGCGCCGGGACAGTTGGCGAACATCTGGTGGACCACGCGAGAAACCGCAGCGCCGGTTGTTCCCAAGGAAGTACGCTTTCTCTCGGACGTGAAGACTCTCGTTTCCGTCAGCGAAGCAGACATTCGCGTCGCGGCGCTCGCCGACATTACCGTCGTGCAAGGCGAACCCTCGCAATTTCAAATCGAAGTCCCTGCGGGATTCGAAGTTACTGGGGCGACCGGGGCATCGGTGGAATCCAGCGAATTCGAGTCCGGCGTTTTGACGTTGAAAGTCACCGGCCCGGCGCAACGCAGCCACCAGTTTTTGATTTCCATGGAAAAATCAATTACCGGCACGAAAGCCGACGCGCCGTTCCTCAGCTTCAAGGATGCACAACGTGAAACCGGCGAAGTTCTTGTTGAAGGCGCCGGAACGATCGAGTTGACCGCTGCGGAATCCGGTGGCCTCAAGCGCATGGATTTCAAGGAAATGAATCCGTACCTTCGTTCACTCTCGCGCTTTGCAATGCAAGCCGCATTTCGTTACCACAAACAGGCGAACGAAAAACCCGCCCTGGCGCTCGAATGGACGCGCTTTCCGGACAGCAGCGTGCTCGCCGCTGTCGCGGAACGCGCCGTCGTCACGACTCTCGTGACCACGGAAGGCAGGTCGTTAACCGAAATAAAGCTCACGATCAAAAATCAGGCGCAGCCATTTTTGAAAGTGGAATTGCCCAAGGGAGCGAACATTCTCTCCGCCGAAGTGGCCGGAGAGAAAGTGAAGCCTGTCGAAGGCGCGGATGGCAATCGCGTCCCGCTGCTGCGTGCGGGTTTCCGGCCCGTCGACGCTTACACCGTTTCGTTCGTGTTCATGCACTC
>Ga0209648_10004622_pt1 | contig 11722 bp, 9 predicted proteins | sample GraSoi2013_115cm_FD_185830 | JGI IMG/M metagenome (GOLD analysis project Ga0209648, IMG submission 185830) | Grasslands soil microbial communities from the Angelo Coastal Reserve, California, USA - Sample 9_17_2013_115cm (SPAdes) (version 2) | ecosystem: Environmental > Terrestrial > Soil >...
ACCGCAGAAACTGTCGAAACTTCGCATCCGACGATCGCCGCCACGGCCACGGCCCTCCCGCCCTACACCATCACGCGCGACGACGTGAAGTACTACATGGGGCGCGTCTTTGACATTCCCGAGCGCCGCGTGGAAGCGATGATGAGCATCGTCGATAACGCGCAGGTTCACAAGCGGTATTCAATCTTCCCCATCGATTACACCATCGAACCGCGCGCGCTTTCCCAAACCAACAATGAGTACATCGAGCATGCCGTGAAGCTTGGCCGCGAGGCGGCGGAAAAATGCCTGAAACGCGCCGCCGTCAAGGCCGATGAAATCGATCTGATCATCACGGTGTCCTGCACGGGCTTCATGATTCCTTCGCTCGATGCGCACCTCATCAACCTGATGGGATTCCGTTCGAATGTGAGGCGCATGCCATTCACCGAGCTGGGCTGCGCCGCGGGAGCGATGGCGCTGGGACGCGCCGCTGATTTTCTGAAAGCCCAGCCGGGAGGAAAGGTCCTGGTCATCTCCGTCGAGCTGCCCTCGCTCACATTTCAGCGAAAAGACATCTCGCAGGCGAATCTGATTTCCTCGATCCTTTTTGGCGACGGCGCCGCCGCCGTGCTGGTCAGTGGAGAACAGACGCGGGGGCCGAAGATTCTGGTTTCAGAGACCTACACCTTCCCCGATTCGCTGGGTGCCATGGGATTTGATCTGCGCGATTCCGGCTTCCACATCCTGCTCGCCAAAGATGTGCCGGAAATGATTGGCGGGAAAATCGGAGGGCTCGTGCGGGGCTTCCTCGAGCGGCATGGCCGCAAGCGCGAAGATATCAAAGGCTGGATCCTGCATCCGGGCGGAGCGCGGCTGCTCGGAAACATCGAAGCGGAGCTGGGTCTGTGCAAGTGCGACACGCAGCCCTCCTGGGACATTCTTGCTAACTTCGGAAACCTCTCGAGCGCCACCATCCTTTTCATCCTGCAGGAGTGGCTGGAAAAGAGGCCGCTCCAGGCCGGGGAATACGCAATGGCGGCGGCGTTTGGACCGGGCTTCAGCGCGGAATTTCTGCTGCTGCAATGGACGTGAGCATCGTTGCCTTTCTTGGCCTGCTTCTTGCCGTGGCGTTGCTGCGGCTGGCCGAGCTGCGCATTTCAAAGCGTCACCAACGGGAAATGCTCGCGCGTGGGGCCGCGAAAATCGACGAGCCGAGGTTCCGCTGGATGGTGCTGCTGCACACCTCCGTGCTGCTTGGCGCGGCCCTGGAAGTGGTCCTCCTTCGGCGTCCCTTCATCCCCTGGCTGGCGGCGCCGATGCTTGCAGTTTTCCTCGCGGCAAATGCGGTGCGCTGGTGGGTGATTCGAACACTGGGCGAACATTGGAATGTTCAAGTAATTGATTCGACGCGTCTCGGCGTGATAACGTCTGGACCTTTTCGCTACGTCCGGCATCCTAATTATGCAGCGGTCTTTGCGGAGATGCTGGCGCTTCCGCTGATTCACACGGCTTGGATGACCGCAGCGGCGGGGGCCATTGCGCACATTGGAGTTCTGGCCCAGCGGCTCTCCACAGAGGAGCGCGTGCTTTTAGCGAATCCAGACTATCGCGCGGCAATGACCGGCAAGCCGCGTTTCCTGCCGGGACTTTTCTAACGAAAAGAGTGGGCATGCATCGGCGTTTTTATGTCGCGGCGTCTTTCCTTCTGTTCGCGGCAGCTGCTTGTCTCGCGCAGCGGGAAGCCCCCGCCGACAGCCCCGCGTTCACAACTGTGCCGGAGCTCGCGGCGGGCTTTCATTCTCTCTATGCTCAGAACTTTGAAGAAGCCCGCGAAAAATTCACAGACTGGGAATCCCGTCACCCAGACGAACCGTTCGGCTACGCCGCTATCGCCGCTAGTTATCTATTCGAGGAACTTTACCGTCAAGGCGTCCTTAGCAGCGATTTCTTTCTCAACGAAAAGAGATTCCTTCATGGCATTGAAGGCAAGCCGGATCCGGGGCGCATGAAAAACTTTCAGATTGCGGTGGACCAGGCGCGCAAACTCGCGCGACAGCGCTTGGCGAAGAATTCCAAGGATGCGGAAGCACTTTTTGCATTGACGCTCGCTGCCGGAATGCAATCCAACGCCGACATGATCCTCAAGAAACAGCATCTGGACGCGTTGAAGCGTCTCAAGGAAGGCAATGAATACGCAAAACAGCTCCTGGTTTTGCGGCCTGACGACGGCGACGCGTACGTTGCGCTGGGAACCGCCAATTACATCATCGGCAGCCTTTCAGGCGGCGCTCGCTTCATGCTCTGGTTCGGCGGCATCCACGGCGACAAGAAGCTGGGCATGGAGCAGCTTCTAAAAACCATCGATCATGGCCGCTACCTGCAACCGTTTGCGAAAATCCTGCTGGCGCTGGCGGCGCGTAGAGAAAAAAAAGACGCCCTCGCGCAAAAACTCCTGCGCGAATTGAGCCAGGAGTTCCCGGAAAGCTCGCTCTACTCTGCGGAGTACGCGAAAGCGATGGGCCGGCTCGTTCCAACACAGATGCATCCGTGAAACTTCGACTGATGAAGCGCTCGCCTCCCGGTGGAGTGACTTCTCGCCGTGCCCTAGGGTTAGAATGAGTCACTGTATTTTCCCTTATGGACTAGAATGCGCTTCCCGCTGGTGACGCGCCATCGGTCATCCGGGCGAGGTGGTAAACCGTGTTTCAGCAGGACTTGTTGAAGGGCCAGGCGATCTTTCTCACGGGCGGCGGAACGGGACTGGGTAAGGCGATGGCTTTGCGGTTTGCGGAATTGGGTGCGCGGTTGTTCCTCGTCGGCCGGCGGGAAGAACCGTTGCGCGAAACTTGCGCTGCGATCCACCGGGATGGCGGCGCAGCCGCATACACCACTTGTGACGTGCGGGAATATGGAGCGGTTGAGGCCGCAGCGGCAAAAGCCGAGGAGCAGTTCGGCGAAATCGACACGCTGGTCAACAATGCCGCCGGTAATTTCATGGCCCGCACGGAAAAACTGACTCCCAATGCCTTCAACGCCGTCGTCGGGATCGTTCTCAACGGGACGTTTCACTGCACGCAAGTTTTCGGCAAGCGATGGATCGCAAAGAAGCTTGGCGGAAACGTGCTGAGCATCGTTACCACTTACGCTGCCGCCAATTGCGGCTCGGGATTCGTGGTGCCTTCGGCCTGCGCCAAAGCGGGAGTTTTGGCGATGACCACCTCGCTTGCCGTGGAATGGGCGAAATATCACGTCCGGTTGAACGCCATCGCGCCCGGGCCCTTCCCCACGGAGGGTGCGTGGTCGCGGTTGATGCCTTCGAAGCAATTCGAAGAACATGCCCGGGACAAGCATCCGATGAAGCGCTTCGGCCGCCATGAAGAGTTGGCTAATCTCGCCGCGTTTCTCATCAGCGACATGGCCGAGTACATCAATGGCGAATGCGTGGTCATCGACGGCGCACAATGGCTGCGCGGTGCCGGCGAATTCAACGACCTGCTGCTGTTGCCGGAAGCAGCCTGGGAATCGATGGAAGCCGCGCGTCAAAAGAAATCTTGAGCCGGACTACTGGGGCAGGGCGCGTTTTCGCAGTGCAACGCGAAGTTTGATCTCGCCGATGGATTGCCCGTCTGATTCCGCGTGGACCGTGATTTCCTGCGGCTTGGTGTTTTTCGCTTCATTCTCGGCGCGCGTCGGCAGATTCACTTCAACGCGAGCGGCAGCCACTTGCTTCGCCGCTAGGGTAAACTTTCCCGCGCCGCTTTGAGCGACCCAGTCCGCGGGCAGCGTGGCGGAGAACGTGATCTCCTGCTTTTTCGCGGTTCGGTTGCGCACCCACAGGGGGATCACCAGCGTCCCGGGAGCCTGCAGGGCGATTTCCGGCGGCTCTGGATGCGGCAGATTCGCGAGCCCATGAGCGCGCCGAAAGTCCGCGTAAAAACTCCACGGCCCATCCAGTTCCACCGATAATTCCGGCCGCGCCGGATCCGCCGAGACTTCGGACCGGGCAAAAGGAATTGCGCCTGATTTGATGCCCTCAAAAATGTCTTCGGTCGTACTCCCTCCGACCAGCGATTTGCCGAGCACGAAGTGCTGCGCGTCCGACCAGCCGCTATCGGAGGTGGCCATCTTTTCGATTTGCGCCTCGTCCATCTGCGCGAGCGAATCCAGAAGCGACTTGGCCTGGGTTTGGTGCGCGCGGAACGATTCGAGCGCCATTCGCCAGTACGGCTGCTTGGCGGACTTGGAAATCTCCTTCACGGAATACTCCGGACCTTTTCCGCGAAAGATGTCTTCGCGCTCCGCATCCGCAAAGTAATAAATCTTCTTTGGCTGCCAGGGTTGCAGATTTTCGAGATAGGGCTCGAGTCGCCGCATGGGCCCGGAAAGCTGCTCGGGAAACGCAACGGGATCGCCTGCCAGATCGAACGCTTCTGTCGCCAACACCCCGGAAGCCTGATGGTCGCCGTGGTCTTCACCGATGAACGTTCCGGGAAGGAAAGTGAGGATCACTTCCGGGCGCGTCAGACGAACCAGGCGTACAAGTTGCTCGAGCACAGCGCCGTGGTCCCAATTCGCCAGCGACTGCAGGACGTTTTGCGACGCCGTATCCTTGCCGCCTAGAAACCATACGTTCGTAATGCCAAGCGTCGTCAAGGCGTTTCGCGCTTCGATATCCCGAATGGCGCCGAGCGCCGCGGCTTGTTCCGCCCCAGCCTCATTGGCGCCGCTGCTGCCCCGCGTGCCATAGACTACGGCGACGCGTTTATGCTCATCGAGCGCCCGCGCCAGATACGGAGTCGCCGCGCCTTCGTCATCCGGATGCGCCACTACCAGCAGAAGATCCGCTTTGTACCGTTCGTCGGGCAGCGGCAGCGCTTTTGGCTCCTGCGCAATCGCTCCGCACAACAGTACGTTTGTATTCAAAGAAACAATGAGCAACGTTCTCGCGAATCGCAGCATGGGGGATTCCTTAACCGAATAATTTCGCAGATGGAAGAGACCTGCGCTCTCGCGCGCGTTTTTATTCGATGAAAAGTCAAGGCTTCGCGGTACTTTTCCCGGCAGCAGCGCCATCGGCCAATCCCACGCGCTGCAATAAGTCCTGGAAGCGCGGATCGCTGCGCAACGGGTCGAAGGCGGGTTCGACCTTGAGGGTGGCCAGCATACTGAAGTGCTCGGAGCATGCCTTATCCAAGTCGGCCAGGGCCTCCTCCTTGTCGCCCATACCTAGATGTGCCCAGAGCATAGTTACGGGATCCAACTGCTCATGCCGGTTCACCTTTTCCAGTTTTTCCAGCTCTTGTCGAGCCCGCTCCGGCTGACCCGCGCGGCCATAAATGTAAGCCAGTTGCGACCAGTACCAGGGTCCTTCACCAGAAAGACGGGGCCATATCTCTGCGTCGGCCACCGCTTGGGCGAACATCCCCTTTTCTACATATGCATAGGTCACGATGCCGGCCCGGTGAAATTTCGGATTTTTCCGAAGCACGGTGCGAAACTGTGCGATGGCGCGGTCATACTGCCGTGAGTTGTACAGAATCGCCCCATTGTCGGCGGCAATGATGAGCGAAAGCGGATCCAGTTGGCGCGCTCGTTCGCTTTCGCTTAACGCCTCATCGAAACGTCCCAGCCACATCAGATGCTCGGCATACCAGTGGTGGGCGGTAGCGTAGTTGGGGTTCAATTCGATGGCCCGCCGGTATTCTTTTTCTGAAGTTTGCCAGTCCCAATCCTGATTCTGGACAATCAAAGCCAGCGCGGTGTGCGCTTCCGCCAGGCCCTCGTCCAGCTCCAGGGCGCGTAGGGCGGCCGCGCGTGCCTGGGGCATGTATAGGGTTGCAGAAACAGAAGAATAGGCAGTCAGCAAGGTATAGGAATTCGCCAGGCCGGCATAGGCAGGGGCGTAATTGGGATCCGTTGTTGCGGCTTGCTGAAAATACTCGATGGCCTGCTGAAATCCCGGCACGGTCCTTTTGTTCCAGAAGTACAGACCTTTGAGATACAGGTCATGAGCCTCGACGGATTTGGGGGATAGCGCAGGCTGGTTGTTAGACCTGGTGGATTCGTGGCCGTTAAGGGCGGCGTGAATTTCGCCAGCGATCTTACTTTGTCGCTGCGGGTGACTTCCGAAGCGAAACCACGCGAAGTAGGCACCCAGCGTCGCGATCAGCACGATGGAAATCCCGAGAAGGATATGCCATCCGCGCCTGCCAGCTCCATCCACAGTGGGCGCCGGTACGCCGGAACGATCCGTGATAACGGAAACATCCACAGGCGGCGCCGTTGCTGAGACTTGCTTCACGGGAGCAATAAAGCGGTAGCCGACACGGGGAACCGTTTCGATGTAGCGTGAGTTTTCCGGGGAATCGCCCAGCGCCGCGCGAAGCTTCTTGATGGCGCTGTTCAGGCTGTGCTCGAAATCGACATATGTCTCTCCGGGCCATAAGCAGCTGCGCATTTCTTCCCGGGAGATGATTTCGCCGGGCCGCTCCAGCAACAAGCTGAGTAGCTCAAACGGCTGGCCCCGTAGTTTCACGCGAATGCCATGTTTGCGCAGCTCACGCGCCTGAAGATTTACCTCGAAAACTCCGAAGCGGCGTGTACAAGCTTGAGACAAAGCCTGGGTAGACCTCGTGGATGAATTCTAGCACCGTTTACACGAGCTAGTACCAAAGTGCCGAAACCGCTCACCTTGACAGTTAACTCTTTTTAATTCAGTAAGCTTGCTGGTCACCAACAGACAATGCAGCGTGCATTGCTTGTGCGTCACTACTTGCATAGTTTCATTGCTACTGCTGTCCCCATTCTCCCTGGAGAACAGTGATAAAACCTGCGCCAACGGCGCTATAAGAGGAGTTTTAATGCGGACTTTCCCAGCACAGCAGTCCAGCTTTATCCGTTATCTGTCTCCGTTTTCGACTAAGAAATCACCATTCTTGCGCAAGTACAAGGCCGTGATGATAAGCGCTGTTTTCTTGGCGGTTGCCGCGCTAATGGTCATTGCCGCGGCAGGTGGACAACAATTCTCTTTCATCCCCAACGGAGTGTTTTTCCCGAATTCCGGCGGCGCGTCCCAAACCTACAGCACAGCCGGCGGGGGCATCGACCTGACGGGACCATTTTTCCAAAGCCTGGGCACCAACGGTCGTTCCTGCGGTACATGCCACCAGCCCAGCGACGGCATGTCCATTTCCGCGGCCGATGTCCAGCAGCGGTTCGTGCAAACTAGGGGCAAGGACCCGATTTTCCGACCGGTAGATGGCTCCAACTGCAACCACAATATCGATGTCTCTACGTTCGACGGAATGTCTGCTGCCTATAGCCTGCTCCGGACGCGCGGCTTGATCCGTATCGCCATCGCCGTCCCCGCAAACGCAGACTACCGAGTCGTCAGCGTGAACAACCCGTACGGCTGCAACGAGAGCAATGTGATTTCGATGTACCGCCGGCCGCTGCCATCTACCAACCTCAGTTTCTTGAGCGCGGTAATGTTTGACGGGCGGGAATCATCCGCGGCCACCGGCACAACCAAAATCCTTTTCTCGAACTATCCGACTTCGCTTCTGAACGATCTGGCGCACCAGTCGTTGGATGCCACCAACGGCCACGCGCAGGGGGACGGAACCAGACCAACCCCCGCAGAGCAGCAGCAGATCGTGAATTTTGAGATGGCACTTTTCACGGCGCAAGCAGTCGGCCACAGCACCGGATTGTTAAACGCACAGGGCGCGACTGGCGGCCCCCTACCTCTGCTCACTCAGCCTTTCTTTATTAGTGTCAACTCCAGCGTTCACTTTCTACTCCCGCAGTTCGAGCAGCCGGGCGGCCTGGTAACGCCGGGAGATGGTCGGTTCACTCCCGCAATCTTCAACCCCTTTGACGCATGGGCGGCACTGCCTTCCGCGGGTCCGCGAGCATCGGTTGCGCGCGGGCAGGCCATTTTCAATTCCAAGCCCATCAACATCACGGATGTAGCCGGCATCAACGACGATCTGTCGGCTGGCGGCCTCGTTGCCGGCGGCATTCCCTCGCTTCAAGGAACTTGCGGTACCTGCCACGATACGCCGAACGTGGGCAATCACTCCTTCCCGACGCCCTTGGACATCGGAACCGGCAACCCCAACCCTTCCAACCTGTCTACCAATTTGGGAGGTCTTGATGTTAGCTATTTGCCGACCATCACGGTGTGCAAAACGGATATGGCCACAGGTCTGCCGACGAGCATCTGCAAGACCACGACCGATCTCGGCCAAGCCTTGATCGATGGCAAATTCGACCATGTTGGCAAGATCAAGGGACCGATCCTGCGCGGTCTTTCAGCCCGCGCCCCGTATTTCCATAACGCCTCCGCTCAGACTGTGTTGGATGCCGTGCATTTTTATGAAAACCGCTTTGGCCTTGTCCTCACGCCTCAGGAGGAGTCAGACCTGGTCGCGTTCTTGAGCGTTCTTTAGCCCATATCCGCACGGGTGCGATTGCTCTGGGCCCGAAAGAAACTTGTCGCTTTCCCGAAAACGCTCTAGCGGGTTAGGAACCCTTCGCCAGGCTTTCTCCGGGTTTTCCGCGCGTTAGAGGAGCCGCCGTCCGCCTAGCGAACTCGCTCTGCTCTAAATAACGATCCATCAGGCCACTCTTCTTGACCCTGGTTGCGGTCGCCGATAAGCTTAGTGTTCCTCCTTCCAGGTGAAGACGACATGGAGCAGATTCACATCACATTGCCGGATGGCAGCGTTCAGGAAGTCCCCAAGGGTACGACTCCGGCCGATATCGCACGGAAAATCTCGCCTCGCCTTGCCGATGCCGCACTGGTCGCCCGCGTCGCCCAGCCCGCGTCCGGTAAGGACGCTCCTCAAAAAAACGGCGAAGGCGAGCTGATCGACCTGCGACGGCCTCTCGACCATGACGTGAGCCTGCAAATTCTCACCGAAAAAGATCCGGATGCCCTCTTCGTCTTCCGTCATTCCGCCGCGCATCTGCTCGCCGCCGCCGTGATGGAACTCTACCCGAACGTGAAGCTCGGCATCGGTCCGCCGGTTGACACCGGCTTCTTCTACGAGTTCCTCCGCGACGAGCCCTTCACCCCGGAAGATCTCGCCAAAATCGAAAAAAAGATGCACGAGCTCGCGGCGCAGGACCTCCCGAACGAGCGCAAGCTCATTCCCAAGCCCGAAGCTCTGGATCTCTACAAAAAGAGCAATCAGGTTTTCAAATGCGAGCTGGTGGAAGAAAAGGCCAGCGAGCCGATGGTCTCCTTCTACACCACCGGAAAATTCATCGACTTCTGCCGCGGCCCGCACATCCCTTCAACCAAGCGCATCCAGGCGTTCAAGTTGATGAATGTCGCCGGCGCCTACTGGAAAGGCCAGGAAGGCAATCCCCAGCTCCAGCGCATTTACGCCGTGGCTTTCTTCACGCAAAAAGAGTTGGACGAACATTTGCACCGTCTTGAAGAAGCCAAGCGCCGCGACCATCGCAAGCTCGGCGTCGAGCTCGACCTCTTCAGCGTTCAGGAAGAAGCCGGCCCCGGCCTCATCTTCTGGCATCCCAAGGGCGGCCTCATTCGAAAGATTGTCGAAGATTGGCTGCGCGACGAATTGCTCAAGCGCGGCTACGACCTCGTCTTTACCCCGCACATCATGCGCCTCGACCTCTGGAAAACCAGCGGCCACACCACTTTTTTCAAAGACAGCATGTTCGGGCCCGTCGAGGTCGAAAAGGCCGACTACCAGCTCAAGCCCATGAACTGCCCGGGCCACATCCTCATCTATAAATCGAAGCTACGCAGCTACCGTGATCTTCCCGTGCGCCTCGCCGAACTTGGCACTGTCTATCGCTACGAACGCAGCGGCGTGCTTCACGGCCTGCTCCGCGTCCGCGGATTCACGCAAGACGACGCGCACATTTTCTGCATGCCCTCGCAAATCGAATCTGAAGTCGAAGCCTGCGTCGATTTCGCTTACGCCGTCATGAAAAATTTCGGCTTCGACAAATTCGAAGTCGAGCTCTCCGACTGGGACCCCGCGCATCCGGAGAATTACGCCGGCAAGCCCGAAGACTGGCACCGCGCCACCGCCGCGCTCGCCAACAGCCTGCAGCGCATGAACGTTCCGTTCAAGAAAATGCAAGGCGAAGCGGCCTTCTACGGCCCCAAGATCGACATCAAGCTCATTGACGCCATCGGCCGCCCCTGGCAGCTCACCACCGTGCAATTCGATTTCAATTTGCCCGCTCGCTTCGGCTTGCAATACGTCGCCGAAGACGGCGCCAAGCATCAGCCGCTCATGGTTCACCGCGCCTTGCTCGGTTCCGTCGAGCGCTTCTTCGGCATCTTGATCGAGCATTACGCCGGCGCATTTCCGCTCTGGCTCGCTCCCGTGCAGGTGGAGATCTGCCCGGTCAGCGAAAAAGTGGCCGATTATGCCAAGCACGTCACCGAAACTCTGAAGCGCCACAACCTCCGTGTCCATCTTGACAATCGCAACGAAAAGCTGCCGGCGAAAATCCGCGACGCGCAGCTCCAAAAGATTCCCTACATGCTGGTGGTTGGCGCCAAGGAAGCCGAAGCTGGCACCGTCTCCGTCCGCCATCGCAGCAAGGGCGACCTCGGTCCCAAGCCCCTCGCCGAAGTCGTCGAATCCCTCCAGCGCGAAGGCGACTCGCGCGCAACAAGTTGACTCATCGTCGCGAATCTGGGCTCTTCTTGCCGTGGAAATCTCACAAACCATCCTGAACGAAGACATCTTCGCTCAGAGTGTGTGCCTCCTGGCAGATCGTGACGCGCACTTGGCTGAAGTGGTGGAGAAATACGGCCGGCCTCCACTGTGGGTCCGCGAACCCGGCTTCCCCACGCTCGTCTACATCATCCTCGAACAGCAGGTTTCTCTTGCTTCCGCGAAAGCTGCCTTCGACCGGCTGAATGCCGTCGTCCGACCACTCACTCCCAAACTGTTTTTGAAACTCACCGACGCCGAATTGGCTTCAGCCGCCAGAAAACTCTCTATACCCGCCTTCTCGCTGATTCGCTCGCACGCCGCCACTTCGATCTTCGCTATCTCCACGATCTCCACGACGATGCCGCCCGCAAAATGCTGATCGCCCTCAAAGGCATCGGCCGCTGGACCGCCGACATCTACTTGCTCTCCGCTCTTCGTCGCCCCGACATCTGGCCAACCGGTGACCTCGCCCTAGCCACAGCGGTCCAAGAAGTGAAGCGCCTCCGCAGGCGCCCCTCGCCCGAACACCTTGAAAAACTCAGCCAGCCCTGGCGCCCTTACCGCGCCGTCGCCGCTCGCCTCTTCTGGCATGCTTACCTTTCCAAGCGCGGCCAGCGCACTTCGGAAATTTCTCTCTAGCCGGGTCCTCTTGCGCTACGCTTAGGAGACCACCAATGTCGCGGCCTCTTTCACGGCGTCTTTTTCTCGCATTCACTGGCGGCGCACTCGTCGCGCCCGCCGTTTCCTGGGCAGCAGACGAGGATGACGTGCCTGCGTTGCTCGACCACATCATTCTCGGCTGCAGCGATCTCGATCGCGGCATCGATCTCCTCGAGCAGAACACTGGCGTCCGCCCCGCGTTTGGCGGAGTGCATCCCGGCCGCGGCACCCGCAACGCGCTCCTCTCGCTCGGCGAGCGCCGCTACCTGGAAATCATGGCGCCTGACCCCAAGCAGCAGGACATTGTCCGCTTCCCGCAGATTCGTCAAATGACCAATCCGCGCCTCATCGGCTGGGCCGTTCATCCC
>Ga0209648_10004623_pt1 | contig 11722 bp, 9 predicted proteins | sample GraSoi2013_115cm_FD_185830 | JGI IMG/M metagenome (GOLD analysis project Ga0209648, IMG submission 185830) | Grasslands soil microbial communities from the Angelo Coastal Reserve, California, USA - Sample 9_17_2013_115cm (SPAdes) (version 2) | ecosystem: Environmental > Terrestrial > Soil >...
TGTTCGTATCCCTATCACCGGGAACTCGACTGCTGCTGGCAGCCTATGTTCGCGGCGAGATTGCCATCGCTTCTCGCGAAACGTTGGTCGTGCCCCGAGAAGCGGTCTTACCCAATGAGTCCGATTTTACACTCTACTTGGTTCACGACGATCGAGCGGTCGAAAAGAAGGTCAAGCTCGGGTTAGAAACTGCTTCGGAAGTCGAGGTCATCGATTCCAGTCTTAAAGCGGGAGATCGCGTCGTCACCGTTGGAAATCGCGAACTCACCGACGGGATGGAGATTAAAGAATCAAAATGAATTTTACCGATCGGACCTTTCGCCATCCCCGGTTCCTGCTATCGCTGCTGGCCGTATTGGCCTTAGCCGGGGCCACTTGTGCTATTTGGTTGCCGGTCGCCCTTTTTCCTCAAGTCAGTTTTCCTCGAATTCGAATCAATTTGGATGCGGGGGACCGCCCGGCTGAGCGGATGGCCATCGAAGTAACCACTCCCGTGGAAAATTCGGTTCGTTCGATTCCGGGCGTCCGAACGCTGCGATCCACGACCAGTCGAGGAAGCGCCGAGGTCTCGGTCAATTTCGATTGGGGCCAAGATATGATCACCGCTCTACTCCAAGTAGAATCTCAGGTGAACAAAGTATTACCGACGCTCCCAACTGGAACGACCTTCAACGTGATTCGAATGGATCCAACCGTATTTCCGGTAATTGCCTACAGCATTACTTCGGATACCCATTCACTCACCGAACTACGAGATTTGGCTCAATACGCTCTTCGACCTGCTCTGGCGACTGTGCCAGGGGTGTCTCAGATCGGGGTGCAAGGCGGGAAAGTAGAGGAGTACGAAGTCGTTCTTAGCCTGGCCAAGCTCCAGTCTTTTGGCTTGAGTTTCAATGATGTGGCCAATGCGCTGACTGCTGCCAATGTGCTCGTGGCCACCGGTCGAGTCGAACAATACGGGAAACTTTATCTGGTTATATCAGATACGCGGTTTCAGACCTTTGCCGATATAGGCAAGACGATTCTTAAGTCCGGTCCGGACGGAACGGTTTTGTTGACCGATGTAGCCACGATCCAATCAGCCAGCGAGCCGCAATGGATCCGAGTCACGGCGGATGGCCATGATGCTGTCCTTTTTCAGGTCTATCAACAACCCGGCGGCAACACGGTTCAGATCGCGGAAGGAATCAAAGCCAAATTACGAAACTTGCAAAAGCAGGTCCCGAACGGAGTGCGAATTGCTAGCTGGTATGATCAAAGTAATTTGATTCTCGGCGCCACCAATAGCGCACGAGATTGCGTCTTCATCGGAGTCGGTCTGGCCGCTGGTGTGCTGTTTTTGTTTCTTCGAAACTGGAAGATAACCCTTTTCGCCGCGATTGCGGTACCGTCCGTTCTATCAGCAACCGTGCTTCTCCTCTACGTGTTCAAAATGAGTTTTAATATCATGACGCTGGGCGGACTAGCTGCAGCAGTTGGACTCATCATCGACGACACGATTGTGATGGCCGAGCACATCGTGCGGCGGGTCCGCGAACAACGGAGTGGTCCTCCCAAGAAAGCAGTTATGACGGCGGCAGCTGAATTTACTCGACCATTGGCCGGTTCCTCGGCCGCCACCATTATCATATTCGCACCCCTCGCCTTCCTGTCCGGAGTAACCGGAGCCTTTTTCCAGGCGCTATCACTAACGATGGCGGCCAGCCTGGTCATCTCCTTCTTCGTTGCTTGGATCGCGCTGCCGATTATTTCGACTCGTCTACTCACTAGACGTGACGCAGATCTTAATGACGGTGGCAAGGTAACTCAGAGTATTCATCGACTGTACCAAAGCTGGATGCGCGCTCTATTGCGAGCGCCCATTTTGATTATCTTTGCCCTGGTGCCTCTGGTCATCGTTGGATTTTACGCTTTCTCCAACGTCCAGTCAGGCTTCATGCCAGTAATGGATGAAGGAGGATTCATCATCGACTATCGCACGCAGCCTGGAACATCGCTGACTGAGACGGATCGCCTCATGCGTCAAGTCGAGGCAATCATCCGGAAAATTCCCGAGGTCCAGACCTATTCGCGACGTACCGGGCTCGGGCTAGGAGGCGATCTGAACGAAGCTAATCAGGGCGATTTCTTTGTGCGGCTTAAATCTGGTCCCCGACGAGGTATTGAACAGATTATGGACGATCTGCGTACGCAAGTGGAACACAACGTGCCGGGAATTCAGATTGAAACCGCACAATTAATGGAAGATCTGATCGGCGATCTCACCAGCGTACCACAGCCGGTAGAAATCAAATTATTCTCCGATGACGAAGGGGTTTTGCAGAAATTAGCGCCTCGGGTCGCCGAAGCGATCAGCACGGTGCCAGGGATCGTCGAAGTAAAAAATGGAATCACGCCGGCTGGCGATGCTCTCGAGATCCGCGTCGACCGAGTGAAAGCCGCATTGGAGGGTGTTGATGCGGATTCCATCACCAAGACATTGGATGGTTATCTGTCGGGCACGATCACAACAAAAATACTGCATGGCCCGAAACTAGTCTCCGTTCGCCTTTGGACACCAAAGAATGATCGAGCGACCGATCGAGATTTAGGCAATTTGCTTTTGCCGGCTCCAGACGGCCATCTGTTTCCACTTCGACGAGTCGCCACTTTCGAAACGGTTTCCGGCCAGCCGCAGATTACTCGGGAAGATTCCCGCCGAATGATCGCGGTGACGGCGCGAATCAGTGGACGTGATCTAGGTTCCACCGTGCATGACGTACAACGAGTGCTTGATAAACCGGGGCTGCTGCCGGCTAACGTGCCTTACACACTGGGAGGCTTATACGAACAACAACAGATCGCTTTCCAGGGACTGACCGTCGTCTTGATCGCGGCGATTGTGTTAGTGCTTTTGCTGCTTCTGTTTCTCTATGAGAACTACAGCGTGGCAATCGCAATGCTGGCCACAACCTTACTGGCAGTCGCTGGCGTTTACATCGGTCTCTGGGCAACCGGCACCGAGATCAATATTACCTCGCGAATGGGCATGACGATGATCGTAGGCATTGTTACTGAAGTCGCGATCTTTTACTATTCGGAGTTTGAGGAGATTGGGGAACGGGATAATCGGTTTATCATCGCGGGTATTAACCGAATGCGTCCGATCGCAATGACCACATTTGCCGCGATCCTCGCTCTGCTCCCTTTGGCCTTGGGCGTCGGCGAAGGCTCTGCTATGCTGAAGCCGCTGGCGATCGCGATTATTTCAGGGCTGGTGTTTCAGCTTCCTTTGGTGCTCATCGTTTTCCCGTGTCTGCTTGCGCTTTTCCGGCGCGATCCGAAAGGGAAACAATTGAAAGCCCGCCCCCACCCGCTCCCGGTAACAGCTGGCTAGCAAATATCTCCAAGGCAGACGTCAGTAAAATCGATCGGCGATCCAAATGAAAATCTTAGTCGTAGAGGATGAAAAGAAGATCGCGCTCTTCGTACAAAAAGGGCTAAAGGAATGCGGCTTCGTAGTGGATGTTTTGTACCGGGGTGATGAAGCTTTGGACGTCATTCTCACCCACCATTTCGATGCCGTTGTCCTGGATATCATGCTTCCTGGCCAAGACGGTCTTCGGGTGCTTCGAACGCTTCGCGAGAATTCGAATTTCGTGCCCATCCTGCTGTTGACCGCCAGAGGAGATGTGGCGGAGAAGGTTGAGGGCCTGGATCTCGGAGCGGACGATTACCTGGCGAAACCATTTTCTATCGAAGAGCTCGCCGCTCGTCTGCGTGCGCTCGCACGCCGGAGATCAGGGGAGCAGTTTGCGCGCTATCGAGTAAAGAACCTGGTGCTCGATCCGGCCACCCGAATGATCCGCCGCGGAGAACGACGAATCGAACTTACCAGTCGAGAGTTTGCCTTGCTGGAGTGCTTAATGCGATCACCGAACCGGGTTTTCACTCGCACCCAGCTTAGCCAGCAGGTCTGGGAGAAGATTGATGATGGCGAGCCCGAAAAACTCATCCAGACCGTCCGCGGCGCCGGATACCGAATCGGAGAAGGTGAGTGAAGCGTTGGCCATTAAGAAGCCGGCTGGCGCTGTGGACCGCCGTCTTGCTAACTATCGAGCTCGCGATTTTTGGGATCGCGTCAGGTTGGGTCATCTTTCATAGCCAAATTGAGGCATTCCGAGAAATTGCCGGGCAACACAAGGCACAAAACTCGGTCCATAAAGAAACTCGAGAACTGATATCGAGACTGGTTGTGGCGGATTTTACTGCGCTGCCTTTGGCAGTCATCGTGGCCGCTTTCGGCGTTTGGTGGACGACCGGGAAAGCGCTTAAACCATTGCAAGATATAGCTGATGCAGCCGAGCGAATTCACGCGAAAGCGCTGCGCACCCGTATACCAAATCCGCCGGCGCACGACGAGATCGAACGCCTGGTATCTGTGTTGAATAATACCTTTGATCGCTTGGAACGCAGTTTTGCCCAGGCGACCCGGTTTTCCAGCGATGCTTCTCATGAGCTAAAGACACCGTTGACTATCATGCGCGGTGAAATCGAATCTGCTTTGTCTAACGATTCGATTGATCCACAAAACGAGAAGCTGCTCGAGACTCTTCTGCAACAGACTCATCGTCTATCCGCAGTTGTAGAAAACTTGCTCTTTCTCTCGAGGGCTGACGCCGGTGCCCTCAATCTTCGGAAAAAAGCCGTCGATTTTTCGGCACTTTGTCAGGAACTGGCCGCTGACGCCGAGATACTGGCGCTGCGACACAAAATAGATCTTTCTTCCACGATCGAAAACGAGGTTCAAATACTAGCCGATGAATGGTATCTGCGAAGGCTCTTGCTCAATCTTTTAGATAACGCCATCAAGTACAACATCCATTCCGGAAGAGTCGAAATCTGCCTGGAGAAATCAGGATATCTCGCCTCGTTTCGAATCGCGAACACCGGTCCGGAAATTTCGGAAGAACATCAAATTCGGATTTTTGAACGGTTTTATCGGACCGAAGCCAGTCGAGCTTCCGAGGTGGTCGGTTCCGGCTTAGGATTGAGTATTTGTCGAGAAATCGTGCTCGCACATCAGGGCCAGATCTGGATGGAAAGAACCCGGCCAGGTTGGACAGTGTTCGCCGTCAACCTTCCTCTCGCGAGCCCGCAGCGCGAATTGATCGCCAATTCGATGTGATTCAGGCGATATGTTGCACCGATAAACCTCGCACGCTAAAAGCCAGCCACCGACGACGTCGTTCTATAGTAACCTACGCTCAGCTGATGATCCGAAGCTCACAGTCCGGCATTAAACCGCATCGCCTTATTCGCGCGCGCTAAAAAAAAGCTTGTGAACCCGCGAGGCCACCTTCGCAAGCTCCGGCGCGCCCTAGTTTTCAGGTTAGGCATGCCCGAAAGCGCGGCCGCGACGTAGGCTTGGCGGAGTCGGGTTTTCGCCCTACCGTAACCTTTTACTGCTGCACCAACGCCATCATGTCCGGCGCATAGCGTTCCCCGGCAATAGCAAATTCTCGAAGGCGAGCGTTTGTCTCCTTCAGATCATCTTCAGTGAGCTGCACCGCCAATGCTCCCATGTTGTCTTCCAGATAACGAACCCGCTTTGTGCCAGGAATCGGAATGATATCGTTCCCCTGAACCAGCACCCAAGCCAACGCAAACTGCGCGGGTGTACAACCCTTCTTCACTGCCAATTCTTTTACCGCGTCAGCCAATTTTATGTTGTTCTGTAACGCCTCCTCGGCGAAACGCGGATTGGTCCGCCGCCAGTCGCTCGGATCAAGATCCGATACTTTTTGGATCGCCCCGGTCAAAAACCCGCGACCCAACGGACTGTAGGGCACGAAACCAATCCCAAGTTCACGGCAAATCGCGAGTACGCCGTTTGGTTCCACTTCGCGGGACCAAAGTGAATATTCGCTTTGCAACGCGGCGATCGGATGCACTTTTGCCGCACGCCGCAAGGTTTCAGGATTGGCTTCCGATAGACCGAGCGCCCGCACTTTACCTCCGGTGACCAGGTCAGCCATCGCGCCAACCGTTTCTTCAATTGGTACGTTGGGATCAACGCGATGCTGATAAAAGAGATCTATCACATCGATGCCGAGTCGGCTTAGACTCGCGTCGCACGCGCGCCGGACGTTGGCGGGCGAACTATCGGCCGTGCGGATCTGATTCTCATCGATTTTGAATCCGAACTTCGTCGCAACCACTACGCTGTCGCGCGGAACGTCGCGGAGAAAACGTCCAAGCAATTCTTCGTTTTTGTAGGGCCCGTAGACTTCGGCCGTATCGAGGAAATTGCCACCGAGTTCAAGATACCGATGAAGGACGCGCAGAGATTCGGCTTCGTCGGTGGGCCCATAGGCATGGGACATTCCCATACAGCCCAGTCCAAGCGCTGAAACGGTGATACCGGAATTGCCGAGCGGACGGAAAGGAATAGATTTGTGTGCCATTGCTTGATGTCAGGGTTTAGAGAACTTTACGTGTTTCGATTGATTTTAGGTTAAGAGAAAATGTCTGTCTAAATCGGATGAGTAAGGATTCATTATTCAAAAATCCGACCGTCTCCGATTAGTTGCTGACGCGACTTGGATCGATGTGGTACTCCTTACCGGTTTCTGTTTCTCCCGAGCGGGATTGATCTTTAGCGATTGAAAAGCGAAACATATGCAGCATACAAGCTCGGTAGTTCCGGCCGTTCGCCTGTCCCACCTACTCTGGCAGCCGAATTGAATCCCCAGACGGCGGAAAAGATTAAGGTCGCCGTATTGAATAGGAAGACTCTCTCACCTTTCGATTCTGAGATTGTTCTCATGAGCCGAACGTACCGACGAATGAAAGAACCGTCTCTCGGGCTCTTGCTCACCCTGTCGGAGTTTTGCGCAGAAATGCACTGCGAGAGGTAAGCGTCAGGCCGGCCGCCGATATTCGCTTGGAGAAATACCCACTTCTCGGCGGAAGATTTGCGCGAAATGGCTCGGGCTAGTGTAACCCACATCGAGCCCGATCTCGATTACGCTCTGGTTTGTCTCTCTGAGCAGACGGCGAGCCTTCTCCATTCTTAAGTGAATGAAATATTGGGAAGGGGTCAACGCGGTGGTCCTTTTGAAGAGGCGACTAAAATGGAACTCACTCATGTCTGCTTCCCTAGCCAATCGGACCAGACTAAACTCCTCCTCCAGATGGGCAGCCATCAGTTCGGCAACTTTGCGTAGCTTAAAACCTGGCAGCCCTCCCTTGTACTCCCGGACATCCTTCGTTAGCTCGGCGTAATTTCGTGCCAAATGAACCGCCAGGGCTTGGGCAACTCCTTGCACAAAAAGCGGACTGGCTGGACGACCTGATGAAACCTCTCGGCGCAGCGCTTCCAAGAGCGCAGTGAGAAAAGCATCTTTGAAACCGGAAACATCCCGCAGATGTATTGTTTCCAAATTTTTTTCAAATGCCTCTTCGATCGCCCGGGTGAAGATTGGCAATCCCAGATGAAGATGCATGGTGCCAAAAGGTTCTGACCCGATTGCTTTCCAACGTAGCTCATAAGGAGACTTGGAAGCAGTGAGGAAAAAATCTCCTGCTTCGACGCGAGTCTTGAGCCAAGGGCCGCCAAGTTCCCGTTCTTCGACCACCGCAGCTCCAGAGAGGACCCGTACGATGTGGGGCTCGGCGACAGCCGGAACGATGATGCTCTCCCGCACGCGGTACTCAGAATAGATCCGGACTAACAGGTCCTTCCACCCATTGCTTGCCGCAATCAGTTTGCCGGAAACGTACTGATTGAAAGCCTCCGCCGAGGTACTTTCGGGAGGAGTCATCACAACTACCCGTTAACCCCGGGTCTTGGTGGATTCAAACGAATGGTGGCCGGCGGGTAAAGAATACAGACTATATGCCGCTAGTCGAAAACAGGCGATCCGCAGATAGCGTGCGTAAGAAGAAAAGTCCCGTGGAAGGTTTTGCGCAAGACCAGCGACTGGTCGAATCACAACACCCGGAAGGGTTGCCGCTCGATTTGCGTGCCGAATTTCATATCCGCGCAGACCAGATGTCGACTGCTTACCGTAAGGCGCTGGTCAAATTGGGCCTGGGTCGTCAGTACGTATCTTGAAAACAAGTGGTTTTCTGGAGCGAAATCTGCGCTAATCTCCGATTTCGTATCATGGTGACCCTGAAAGCTGTCGTCGAAGCTTTGCTGTTCAGCTCGCAAAAACCGCTTACTCCCAAAGAAATTCTGCAAGTAGTCCGGCTAGGCACGGAATACGCCGGAGAAGAGGAGGCTACCGTCCTGGCGAAAATCACTGAGGAATTGGTTCAAGAAGCACTCCAGAGTCTCGCCGGCGAATACACCGAACTTGGTCGCTCCTTTCAGCTGGTTGAGCAGGTGAGCGGTTGGCAACTTTCCACCCGACCTGATTACCAGATCTGGGTTCGTCAGCTGTTTCCAGAATTGCGGCCAACCCGCCTCAGTCCGCCGGCGCTGGAAACGTTGGCGATCGTTGCCTATCGACAGCCGATCACCAAAGGCGATATTGAAGCAATCCGTGGTGTGACGGTGGATGGCGTTATGCAAAAATTGCTCGACCTCGGATTAGTCAAGATCGCGGGCCGGGCAGAAATTCCCGGACGCCCGTTGCTTTACGAAACCACGCTGCATTTCATGGAACATTTCGGGCTGAAGAATCTAAACGAACTGCCGAACGCATCCGAACTGCGGAATCTTAACCTGCCGACTGCGAAGGTACCGGACGAACCGCAGTCCAACAAACCAGTGGAGGAGCCAGAGGCGGTCGAGTCGCCCGAATCCAACGCTGCCGATATCGGCCGGTCAGAAGCGAAGACTGACGCGAAGGTAACGGTTGTGCCCAGCCCTTCCGACCTTCAACGTAACTCAACCGACGGAGAATAACTTGAGTGCTCAACTTTCACTCGACGAGATCCGAAAAAAGATCGACGAGATTGATTCCGAATTGATCCACCTACTCAATGATCGAGCCGATCTCGTTCACGAAGTCGGACTCGTCAAAAAAGAGGCGGGACTTTCGATTTACGCGCCGGAACGAGAAGAGGCACTTCTGCAACGCCTCGTGCAGAAGAGCAAAGGACGGCTGCCGGAAACCGCGATTCGCGCAATTTATCGGGAAATCATGTCGGCCTCATTGGCTCTGGAAAAGGAGCTTTGCATTGCCTTTCTCGGTCCAGAAGCAACTTGGACCCATCAAGCCGCACGCTCCAAGTTCGGGGCATCGGTTCGATATTCACCGCAGTCCAGCATTAGCGACGTGTTTGATCGTGTAACTCGTAGGGCAGCAGATTATGGCGTTGTGCCAATTGAAAACTCGGTGGAAGGCGCGGTGAATCACACCCTCGATGTTTTTATGGATTCGGAACTGAAGATCTGTGCACAGATCCTTTTGCGAATTCAGAATGATCTGCTCTCCAAAGAGCCCGCGGAAAAGATTCGCAAGATTTATTCACATCCGCAAGTGTTCGGACAATGTCGTGGTTGGCTTCAGGAACACGCTCGAGGGCTCGATCTCATTGAAGTCTCGAGCACGACCCGAGCCGCCCAACTCGCCGCTAACGAGGCTGGCGCCGCGGCTCTGGCCAGTGCAATGGCCGCCGAGGTCTACGGTCTGCGCATTCTCGAGCGCTCAGTGCAGGACAGTCCAAATAATACTACTCGGTTTCTAGTGATATCGCATACGACCTGCCCTCCTACTAAGGACGACAAGACCTCCCTCATGTTTTGCGTCCAAGACCGAGTGGGTGCGTTGTATTCGGCGCTCGAGCCGTTTAGCCGGCTGAAACTCAGCATGAGCAAGATCGAAAGCCGGCCATCAAAGAGAAAGAATTGGGAGTATTTCTTCTTTGTCGATATCGAAGGTCATTGCGACGACCAACTGGTTAAGGACGCGATCGCCGACCTGGAGAAGCATTGCACATTCGTGAAAGTCTTAGGGAGTTATCCCAAGACGGAAGCGGTAGGAGAGTAAGCGGGTTACAGGTTGCGAGTTGGGGTTCGATCAGCCCCCGGCACTCGCAACTCGCAACTTGGAACCCGCAACCCCTACTTTCCCACGTAAATCGCTTCATTGGGCAAGTCGGGGCGCAAATATCCGTTCATCATGTTCACTAGCGGAACATAGTTACGCATGACCCGAACAGGGGAAAGCAATCGAATCGTGGAAATTTCCTCGATCGAATCCTCTCCATGATTCTTGAGCAATCCCGGGATTAGCTCTTCATGGGTTCGCTGAACGATGTCCAAATCGCTATTCCCATCCACAAAAAGTAAGAGGGCAACCTTCCCGTCGATCTCGGCGATATGGCTCTCAAAGATGGTCTCCGTGAAGATCGACTGTTGGCTGGAATCGAGTCGAATTTCGTCGACCAATTGATTGTAGGTGACCCCCACACGGAACTTGATGATATAAAGATGCCGGGCGTTATACTGTTTCGCGCCATCGGAGGAAAGGTCCACGTTCGTGAAGTAGGCCAGAAGACCCTCCTGTTCCAATCGCAATCGTTTGCGACTGACCGTTCGAACGTTTACTCCGGTGAGCTCTCCGATTCCATTATCTGACTCGCGAGGATCGCGTATAAGCTGACGAACGATGGCCTTCTCTTGCTCATCTAAAATTCTCATGCCAATATCAACAATAGGGTTAAGGCGGTCCCAGGGTATCCCATCTCTCCACCCTGATGCCGGCTTATGGTGTTTGCACCAAATATTCCAAAATAAGGTCTGTTGCGACTAAAAACCGTCGATTTGACCCTTAGTTTGGTCTTGAAACAAGCAAATACGGCTTTAGCTTTGTCAGTTTGTCTCGCCATGAATAATGGGATTATTGAAAGTATAGCAGGGCTTCCAAGATCACTGTATCAACCAGAGGAGGAGCATGATTCTTGTGGGGTAGGATTCGTGGCTGCCATCGATGGTCAACGTTCGAACCGTGTATTACGATACGGATTGACCTCGGTGTGCAACATGGTTCATCGGGGTGCGGTCGACGCCGACGCGAAGACAGGCGACGGGTCGGGAGTAATGACCCAGATCCCATACAAGATCTTCCGCCGCGAAATCACCAAACTCGGGCATACGCTCTTCAATGATACCGATCTCGGTATCGGGTTTGTGTTCCTGCCGCATGATAACGCATACGCGCAAGCGCGAGCCAAGGCCATCGTCGAGGAGGTACTTGAACACCGGCAGCTTTTCCTGTTCGGCTGGCGCGAGGTCCCTCTCAACATAATGGTATTGGGAGAGAAGGCGCAATCGACCATGCCCAGAATCGAGCAGGTTCTGATTGGCCGCAGCGCGGCAATGAGCGATGAGGAGTACGAACGACGACTGTTTCTAGCCCGAAACGAGATTGAAAAACGGGCGCAGCTAGACAATATCCGAAATTTTTACATTTCATCGTTTTCCCACCGGGTGGTGATCTACAAAGGGCTTTTGACGGCCATTTCGCTGGAGAAATTTTACCGGGATCTCAGCGATCCAGACTACGAGACGGCAATCTGCGTCTTCCATGAGCGCTATAGCACAAACACTTTTCCGACCTGGCCGCTGAGTCAGCCGTTCCGGATCCTTGGCCACAATGGCGAGATCAACACCATCCGCGGCAACCGGAATTGGATGAGGGCACGGGAACCGGAACTGACGGCGGAGTTCTGGAAAGAGGACATCGATCTGCTAAAGCCGGTTATTCAGCCAGGCGGATCCGACTCC
>Ga0209648_10004624_pt1 | contig 11722 bp, 7 predicted proteins | sample GraSoi2013_115cm_FD_185830 | JGI IMG/M metagenome (GOLD analysis project Ga0209648, IMG submission 185830) | Grasslands soil microbial communities from the Angelo Coastal Reserve, California, USA - Sample 9_17_2013_115cm (SPAdes) (version 2) | ecosystem: Environmental > Terrestrial > Soil >...
CCGCATGCGTTCTTCCACGATAGACCGCTCCTTCCATGGCATCGACACCTCCTGGCTGGATTAATCCAGCCAGGAGGTGTAAACCATGTCTCCGGAACGTTTTGTATAGGGAAGTTCCGAACGCTCAAGCAATGCCTTATTACCTCTACATCCTCCAGAGCGTAACCACAAATCGTTACTACATAGGTCAAACCGTCGATGTCGCAGCGCGGGTCGCCTACCACAATGCGAATTTTAGAGGGTTAGTCCTCCACCGCGCTGACACGCAAGCGACGGAACGACATCGCATTGGAGTTTTGTGGCTTGACAACGACCTTGCTCTTACGGTGGTCCATCCCCTGCAGCACCGCACGATAGATCATACAAATGATACCCTCTAACTTTCCTATTGCCGATGATGAGAACAGTCGAGAGTCCATGATGAAACGTCTTATCAAGTTTCTTCGTTCGGCATTGCCCGCTGATTGGACACAACTAGCTTTCCTCTTTGGCGTTGTCTGTCTGTTCATCGCTCGATACTTGCGATGGTGGCCAGCGGACACGATCCCGACTCCGTTAACAGGTTTTCTTGATCCTGCGGAATTAGAGCGCCAAGCCGGCGCGTGGTGGGGACGATTTTGGGTTGTCGCTTTGCACCTGATTCTGTTTGGCGGATCGGCTGGCTACTTCATCTGCTTTTGGCCTGGCAGCCGCCCTGTGCAACGCATTCTGTACTGGGTCTGTTTACCCGCGATTGTCGGGCTTGATCTGATCTGTGCCCTTTTTCTCTACCTTGTTACAGGATCCCCTTCCGTTCTCGGAGCCGGCAGTATCATTGTTCACAGGTTCGGGTGGGCACTATCAGTGCTCTGGAAGTTGGGCCCCGGATTTCGTCTTACGCTCATTGGACTCACTCTCGTCGCATTCTTCACTTCGCGTCTTGCTTCCGGTTTGGCGGCACTACCACTGACCTTGCCAGAATCCAGTGTTTCCCCTTCGGACGATGATGTGTCGTGGCGCCGCGTAGAGGTTGTGGTATGGATTCTGCCTGTTTTGGCTTTGCCCCTTTTTATTGTGACTGGACTTTCTATCGCCGGTTTTCTTTACGTGCTCCTCAAACTCCCCTTTCTCGCCTATTTCGTTTGGCGGCTGAGTACTTCTATAGGCACAGCCACTGAAGTCGCTGCTGATGCGATTTGGGTGGGAGTCGTGATGTGGATCATGGGTGATGAAGCCAAGCACGCGGTCCGGCGTTCAGTCTGTTTACCCAGACCCGAGAGTCTTGCTATTGCCCTTGGCATCCCCGTAGGGATCGACGTGCTCATCGGCTTTGGAAAATACCTTGTTGACAGTTTCTATTTGGTTGTGCACCACCTTCAGACCGGGACACCTACGCAGATCGCTTCTTATTTTCGTCTTCCAAAAACAAGTGGGCTTTTTTCGATAGGCCTTGCGGCGTTGTTCGAAGAAATGATTTTTCGGGGTCTTCTGCAACCACGATTCGTCCGCCGCTTCGGCATTCTGCGTGGGATTTTTCTTGTGGCTATCATATTTGGGGCCATGCATTTCGAGGATGACTTTTTTCATGGCTTCAATGACGTCGATATGCTCCTGATAACTCTCGGCAGTCGATTATTCGGTACCTTGGCGCTGAGTTTTGTGCTGGGATGGCTCACTTTGCGAACGGGATCTGTCCTTCCGGCTACAATCTGCCATGGTATCTACAATGTCCTCGTGCAGTCACCCTTTGGACCGCGATTTCCAGCGCTGGGCACACTTAGAACTCTTTTGTGGGCCGTGCTAGCCTATGTGTTATTTCGTTATTGGCCAGTTCGAAAGGGGCCCCTTGGCGAATCCGGGGCAGAGCTGGCAGATTACGCACTCAAGTTCTGAGTACGGGATATGTGAGCTTTGTTATCGTTTTTCGATAGCTCGGTTTTTTACCTGTCCTCTGCGGACTCATTAACGTTTTTGAGCGCTTTGTTTTCCCAGTGACGAATTACGAAAGTTGAACACAGAGATATCGAAGTCACATACCAGCTGGAGGGACGGAAAAAGTAATCCGGATCGGACGAGTGTCGCAATGTTCTGTAAGCAAGATATCCGCCAATTAATACCATTAATAAACTGCTCGGGCGAAGCCGCCAAGTCAAGGCAGATCGTTCTGAAGGCGCATCCTCGTTGTCGAAAGCCTCCTTCGACCATCCCTGCCAATAGCGAATTGCTGTTCCTAAAAAAAGACGGTCAGGAGCATGGAGAGAGCCGGGACAAGGAGTTCGTGGGAGACTTGCGCAAATATTACGTATGTCGAGGAGCCGGAGCTCAAAGCCCACCTCTATCCTCGAACTCCACCAGTCTTGTGGAGAACAACGCGTTCGTCTTTTGGTAACGTAACCGTATCGGATATTACGTCAATCCCGAGCCTCGCCACTTATAGCAGCACGGATTTCAACAAGCAATGAAATATTCCGATCGTGCTCTCATCCATCGCTGGGAGCAAAGGCCCCCTTTTCACCTACGGAGGCAATCTTGCGAAGCAAGAAGCATTCTCCAGGGTCGTTCCGAATCTCTCAGGGGCAATAAGGGGGCACTAAGAATTCCCTCCATTTCCTTTCAATACCTTAGAAGGCCAAGGCCGCACCGCGAAACTCCTTTGTCTCCATACCGCTGGCGGATTCGATCCCAATCCCCTGTTTTCCCATCTTCAAGATAGATAAGGATTTAGGGTATTCGCTAGGGGCGATAACAGGGCACTTAGGCCGAAAAGGTTGAACTCGGCAACTCGGAAACGGTCCCGAAACGGGGTTGTGGAAGCGAAAGGATGTTCTGGGCGCGTATCGTCGGCGATCCGGAACGCGAATTGAATTCCCAAGTAAGGGAAACGGAGCCCGAACCACTGCTCTTTGAGCCGGATGTCGTTCAGATCGCAAGGAGAACTCCTGCTGAATGTACAGTTTCCCCATCCGCTACACTAGTGACGAGAGGAATCACGACTCATCTTCTCCACTTCGTAGAAGACTCCTTTTTCTGAATGTTGCAGCTTGATGCGGGCTACTTTCCCGTGTGAGTCGGCAATGTCCACGTGACCCGAATTCGGGTCCTCGTCACGCACGTACCGGAAATCGTAACTACGGCTCTCCGCGGTTACGTGCGCGACGGACCTCTGGTCGGCATCATACTCAACGGCCAGGATGGTTCCCGCGAGAGAGTCTTCGGCGTTGACTATGCGATTGGAAGTGTCGTACGCATAAGTCGTGGACTGCCCGGATGGATACTTCACTTTTCTAAGCCGATCATTGGAATCGTATTCATATTCTACCTTGTTTCCCGAACTGTCGGCCGCCTGAACCATATGGCCCGCGCCATCATAGTGAAACCGAATCCGACGCCCGCTCGGTGATTTTACTTCGGTCAAATCACCGTCGGAATTACGGGACAAGCGACCTTCATTCCCCTCTTTGTCGAAAATTCCAACCAGAGACCCTTGTTGCGGGCGCTTGGCCTGGTAAGCCTCGGGAGACAAATAAGTGGTTCCGTCTTCCAGAGCGAGGTCCCATCCCCATCCGTTCCAAGCCACGCGGGATCCTCCAAATAGGGACCCCGGGCTAGCGTTCTCATAAACGGCATCAACAAAACCTGCACCCGCGGAGATTCGCTGATAGTGGATGAGCTGCCTATCCGGCAGCAGCCAATCGAGGTATGTATACGGGTCGCGACTCCCCGTGAGATATGGGTCATAAACGTGAGGGAGAAATATCCGATTCCCTGTTGACCAATCATCTGGAGGGGAATAAGTGCGCGTAAAAGCTAGGGGGAAGCTATCCTCTACGAAGAGGTCGGTCTTTATGGGACGGACAAAACCTACGAGAGCCACCTCGATGAGGTCTAGCTTTTTTCCATCGGGAAGTAACGATAGGCATTCACCGATTGATCCCGAAACAACAGGCTGGCCGACAGCGTCCGCTGGTACGATAAACAGGCACGGGTTGAATCCCCGGCTTGAATTCTGCTTAGAGAGTTTATGTTCGCCGGGATTCAGTTTTGGTCTTGCTTGCCACTTCTGGTAGTCCGTGAGCGACGTGAGCGCTTTGAGGCGGTGGGCGTAATAAGCGTTCATGGATAAGCCTAAAGCGATGCCTAGGACAACAAAAATAAAGTCCTTCCATCGGAAATACCGAAGCAATTCCTTCTTCAGTTTTGTTGCCTCAGCCAAGCTTGGATAGCCGTTGCTTTCTCCAGAATTTGCTTACGCGCATGCAGATTCTGAAATTTGAAGATTCTACCTTATATATTTGAATCGAGGATTAACCAAAGTACTCCGACCGCACCTGTCGGCAAGTTTGCATTTGCCCTTGAACCATTTCCGAACCAAACGAGATTCAAGTTCCAACTAAGATCGGAATCTAGGCGCGGAGCCGTTTTTTTTGCCGACAAGATTAACCATGAATTTGTGAGGGGCAATTAGGGGCACCAAGAATTCCCGCGCTTTCCTTTCAATGACTTAGAAGGCCAGGCTGCACCGCAAAACTCCTTTGTTTCCATATCGCTGGTGGGTTCGAATCCCATCGGCTCCACCAATTCCTCAAGAACGCAATAAACCTGGATTCACAGTCACGGTTCCCTAACACCCGTTGCTAGCGCAAAGCGCCCAATTGATAACTCAGCAACGAGTATTGGGCTTCGTAGTCGTATGTTGCGCTCGCCCGTTGGATTCGGGCGTCCGTCTGATTCAATTCAGCCTGGCTGAGTTCGATCACGGAACTCAACCCGAGACTGTAGCGTGATCGCGCCAGATCCAGAGCCTGGTTGGCCTGCTCTAGAAGTCGTTCGGTGACGGAAAGCCGTTGGAACGCGGAATTGACGTTGAGCCACGCCGTTTGCACGTCGCGGACGATCTGATCCTGCAGGTCTCGCAGATATTGGTTCTGCGCTTGGGCGCGGTAGGTTGCTTCGCTCTGCAGTGCGCCGAACAAGTGCCCGTTGAAGAGGGGGATGTTCACGTTGAATCCTGCTGCCGCATAGCGCGGAGCAAGTGGAGCTTGATTGTAGGGAATGAGCCCAGCCACTCCGATGGCCGATACCGTTGGCAGTTTGAGATCGCGCTCCGCGCTCGCATAGCTCTGAGCCGAACCGACATCGAGCCGCGCGCTGATAAGCTCGGGACGATCCTTCAACGCTTGTTGAATAAGGCTGGCAACGTCCTGAACCGGAGGGGCTGGCATCGGCTCCTCGGCTAACTCAAAGGTTCGCTGGTCCGAATAGCCCAGGGCGGCGGACAGCCGCGCGAATGACGATTGTAGATCATTCTGGGCCTGGATCAAGAGTAGCTGAGCCTGCGCCAAGGTGACGTTTGCAAAATTGACGTCCAAGTCTGATTTAATTTTATTTTTCGCCAGTTCGGTAACCTGGTCGGAAGCAAGCTGGCGCGCCTTGACCGTCTCTTGAGCTACAGCCAGTACAGATTGTGCCTTCAGCGTGGCGAAGTACGACTCATCCACCTGAAGCAACACCTCGGCGCGCGACGTTACAACATTCTCTTGTTGCGCTTGCGCATGGAGGTTCGAGCTTTTCACAAGTTGATGAGTTCGCCCGAAGTCCGTCACAAGCTGGTTCACGGCCACTCCGTTCGCATAGCGGTCAAAGATGCTTGGATTGTTCAAGAATCCTGCGGCTATACGGCTGTTGTTTTCAGCGTATGCTCCAGTAAGACTTCCATAAACCGTTGGGTAATAGACAGAACGCGCCTCGGTTACCTGTGACTTCGCCGCAGAAGCCAAGTTCAGCGCCGCCTGAACGCGCGGATGGTTCTGAATAGCAATCTGTTCTGCCTCCTGCAGTGTCAGTTTTTGCGTACTCTGTGGTAGGCATGATGTTTCCGATATCGTTACGATGAAAACCAGAACCAGAAGCCGAAGTTGCGTTCTCATTGGGCCTCCCCGGCCAATGCAGGCGTCCGCAAAGCGCGACGCTGGTAAATCCACAGGTATGCGGCGGGAACCACGAAGATGGTCAAGAGAACCGAAGCGACCAGCCCGCCGATGATGACGCGTGCCAACGGCGCGTAGGCTTCGCTTCCCGTTTCGAGCTTCAACGCCATCGGTAACAACCCGACAATCGTCGCCAAGGAAGTCATCAGGATGGGGCGAAGACGAATGCGGCAAGAGTGGGCAACGGCATCCCGCACCCCGCGTCCTTCGGTGCGAAGGCGATTCGCGAAATCAACGATTAGAATGCTGTTGGAGACCACCATGCCCGTCAACATTACGATTCCCATTAGGGACTGGATGTTCAGCGTCGTGTCCGTGAACGCCAGCGTTAACATCACGCCGACAAGCCCCGTGGGAACCGCCAGAATAATTAAGAAAGGATCCAGGAAAGAAGAGAACTGAGCCACCAGCACTAGATAAACGAGCAATACCGCCAGGAAAAGCCCCAAGCCAAAGCTTCGGAAAGACGACTGCATTGTTGTCACCAATCCTCGGATGTTGATCCGGATGTTCGACGGAAGCTGCGTCGCTGAAACAATCTTCGAGATCTGCTTTGCAGGAGTCGCCAGATCTTCGCCGGACGGAGCCACGTACACGTCAATTGTTCGTTGCAACTGATAGTGATCCACTTCCGTCGGAGTGAGAATCGGAGTGATATCCGCGACTTGGTTGAGATACGTGGGCAACTTTACGTGCGCGGAGCGGAGCGGCATCGCCTTCAAATCCTCGAGAGACTTCACCTGATTCTCGGGATACTGCACGGTGACGAAATAGTTGTTGCCGCTTTTCGGATCCACCCAATAACTTGGCGCAATCATGGCGTCGGACGTGAGCGCGGTGATTAGGTTATCGACAACTTCTTTGGGGCTCAGTCCGAGTTGGCTCGCGCGTTCGCGATTGACGTTGACCTGCAACGCCGGATAGTCCATGTCCTGCGGAACGTAGACGTCGGAGACTCCGGGCAGCGCTTGAAATTGTCTTGCCAAATCCAGCGCGATTTTGTTGGCGGCGGCCAAATCCATGCCGCTTACCTGCACGTCGATCGGCGCCGGCATGCCCTGGTTTAGGACCGCGTCCACCAATCCTCCGGATTGAAAATAGGTGCGCAGCTCAGGCAGTTCGCTGACCACCCTTTTTCGAACCTTTGCCATATATACAAAGCTGCTGACCCGATGCTCTTCTTTGAGACCAACTTGAACGAATGCGGTATGCATGGCCGAATTCGGCGTGGACAAAGCCGATAAATCCGACATCACGCCGATGTTGGAGACCACGGAGTTTAGTTCGTCTGCGGGTACAACCTGATAAACGATGTTCTCCACCTTCTTCACATAGGAGTCGGTGACCTCCAGGCGCGTGCCAGTGGGGGCTTTGACGTTGATGACGAATTGTCCCGCATCCGTGCGAGGAAAGAACGAGAGGCCAACGAGCGGGTAGATGGCGAAGCTTAGGACGAACACGCCGAGAAAACCCACAACTACTTGCTTTGGCCGATCCAGAGCCTTCTGAATCCATCGATCGTAGGAGGCCAGCATGTGTTCAAACCGGATGTTGAACCAGAGGTGGAATCTTGCCGCCCAGGATCGGGGTGTCGCGTCCGTCTCTTCGACATGATGGACGATTCCGCGCAGCACTCGTGCGCAGTAAAGCGGGACAACCGATACTGCAACAAAGTAGGAAGCGAACAAAGAAATGACAACGCCGAGAGCAAGAGCCGTGAAAAGGTACTTGCTCACGCCAAATAGGAGGGTTACCGGAAAGAACACCACGACGGTGACCAAGGTGATGGCCAGCACGGCGAGCCCAACTTCGTTTGCACCCCGCTCAGAAGCTACGGCTGGGCTCTCGCCCAATTCGATATGCCGGAAGATATTTTCCAGTACGACGACGGAGTTATCGATCAGGCGGGAAAACGCCAAAGCCAATCCGCTGAGCACCATGCTGTTGATTGTCTCGTTGCCGGTATGAAGGAAAAAGAACGTGGCCATCACCGACAGCGGAATGGAGAGAAACACAGCCGCGGTCGCTCGTGGACTGCCCAGAAAAATCAGAATCATCAGGGCCGTGAGGCAAAGACCGATTCCCCCCTCCCGCAGCACAGTCGAGATGGCCTGTTTGACGAACAAGGACTGGTCAAAAACCACATGTGTTTTCAGCTGCGAGGGAATATCGCGCAAAGTCTTGATCGCTTGTTGAATCCCGTTTACCACCGCAATCGTGTTGGTGTCCCCGCCTTGTTTCAGAATGGGAACGTAAACCGATCGCTGCCCGTTCACGCGCACAATGTTGTATTGCAGGGCGGCGCCGTCGACGGCGTTGCCGACGTCCGAGACGAACACGGACTTTTCTCCATCGGTCTTTAGAGGAAGGTCATTCAGAGCATCTGCGTTCGGAACTTGCGCGTTCGTATAAAGGTTGTAGTCGATAGAACCAATGCGAACATCGCCAGCCGGCAAAATCAAATTCGAGGCATCAGTGGCTCGCACCACATCCATGGGGCTCAGTTCATGCGCCTGCAACTTGATCGGGTCGACGTAAACCATGATCTGCCGGTAACGGCCGCCGTACGGCGGCGGAACCGTGGCCCCGGGAACGCCGGCAATCTGGTTCCGAATCGAAAATTGCAGATAGTCGTGGAGCTGCGTCTCATTAAGGTTCTGACCCTCGACCGTCAGCAAACAAACGGGAAGGCTCGAGGCGTCCATCCTCATTACCACCGGAGGAAGCGTGCCTTGAGGAAGGCGTCTCAAGTCGGCCATCGCAAGATTAGAAATCTGCGTCACGTCGGCATTTGCATCCGTGCCTGGCTGAAAGTAAATTTTGATCAGACTTACGCCGGACATCGAACGTGATTCCATGTGGTCGATGCCACTCCCCAGAGTGAAAAACCGTTCGAAGGTGTCCGTGATGTCCGCTTCAATTTGCTGCGGAGGCATGCCGCTGTAAAAGGTGGCCACTATAACCACCGGAATATTGATCGGCGGGAACATGTCGACCGGCATTTGAGCCAAGGCGGTTATCCCCAGAACGCAAAGGAAGAGGCAAATGACGATGATGAAATAAGGGTGTCGTATGGAAAAGGATGGCACAGTGCAGCTACTCCATTTCTGAGGGCGTCATCGGAGTTGCGACTACCAATTCGCCCGGCCTGTATTGCGACTGCTCTCCAAACACGACCATCTCTTTTTCCTGGAGGCCCGATAGGATCTCCGTATCCGTTGCGGTTTGGAGACCCAAAACAACATCGCGTCTCTCGATCTTGGAGCCGGCATTCACCACCAGAACGGTGCCGTGATTTCCACTAGAGGCCTGAACGGCCTGAGTCGGGACGGTAAGAGCACCTACCACAGTGTGTAGAGGAATTTGGACCGTGGCATACATTCCCGGAACTAGTTGGTATTTCGGATTCCGGACGTCCACTTCGGTGTGCATTGTGCGAGTCTGCGTGTCGATTTGCCCCGAAAAGCGAACGATTTTCCCTTCGAACTTCTGATTATTGTTCGAGACCTGCACGACGACAGTTTCCATCAGATGAACATCCCCAACGGCTCTCTCAGGTACCGGAATTACCAGCCGAAGAAGATCGTTCTCGGATAAATGGCAAAGTGCTTGATCACCGTTGGAGGAGGTTCCCGCTGGAAGAAGCGCTCCTGTGTAGGCATCGATTCTCGTCACCACGCCATCGAACGGCGCAGCAATGCGTGAATAGCTATAGATAGCCTTGTCTTTCTCCAGCCCTGCTTTGGCTACCATCAAAGCCTGTTCCGCCGCCGCAACGGCAGCTTTGGCGCCCGAGACCCCCGCTTTAGCTTCAAGGTTTTTGCCGCTGGCTACATCCACATCTTCTTGAGCGACCAACCCGGGGCGCGTCTGTAGCACGGTCGCAAGTCGGCCATACGTCAGATTCGCGACCTCATACTTCGATTCGGCCGAGTTCAAGTCTTCACGCGTCCGTGCCAGATCATGCTCACTGCGTCGAACGGCAGCCTCGTCTAGTTCAAGCTGCTGCTGCAGCTCTGGGATTTCGAGGACCGCTAAAAGTTGTCCCTTGCGCACGTGTGTTCCCCAATCCACGTTCAGCTTTTGAATGTAGCCAGCCACCTTGGCGTAGACATTGACGTCCTGGAAAGGCATGAGCTCCGACGCGATTTGCAAAGTGCTGGATAGATCCTTTCGGGCCACCTTCACTACTCCAACGTGCGGCGCGTTTGCAGGATTCTCGGGATCAGCTTTCCCGGCTGATCCACAGCCTCCGACGAGGACCGCGGCAACAAATAGCGTCACCCGTAATCTACGGCCCTTCGCCATGCGCTCGCTCCAGTTCTGTGGTCGGACGGGTCGAATTGTCGTCATGTATATTCCTCAGAATTTCGTCGGAAGTCGGCTGCACGTGATCTCTTATTTTTCATGATTTCAGGTCCGGTTCCCGGATTGCCTCACGAAGCCTGTCGACAGAAAAGTCCGTCGCCCGGCATAGGCCAATTAAATCCTGTCTCCGATGCAAAATTTCATGAGCAGCCGCCGGGACCTTATCGGCGATTTCCAACGGAACTGTCTGAACTCCATGACGATCCCCATGGATCAAGTCACCCGGCCTGACCTTCATGCCGCCCAGCTCAACCGTTCCGCCAAAATCGAAGATGTGGGCGTACCCGTGGGAAACCGACACGCCGCCTGCAAACATCTGAAAGCGAGTAAGCGCAACTTGGTCCACATCACGCACGGATCCATTGGTCACCAGTCCAAGGCATCCTAGAGCCAAAAGGATGTTTGCGTTCACCTCGCCGATAAATGCTCCCAACCCGGGATTTTCGTCCACGTCTTCGATCACGACAACGCGCGGCGCTGGAATACGGAGAATGTGATTCCACCAATCCGTGCGTTCATAGTAGTAACCGTGGCCAACCGTCGGTGGATGCGCGCTACGTATGCGAGCGGTTGCCGCGTAGCCTATTAGCGGCAACCGATTCTTGAAAATGCACTGGATGCTCGAATCGGCGAATCCGGAGTTTGCTAATCGCACCTGGAAAGTTTCAATCGCGCTGGCTACAACGCATGTGCTCAGGCGACGCAATTGTTCGAGGCCAGCCGGATCCATCTGTTGAACCGTCATCGAACTCTCCTGTAGTCCAAACTTGCCACTTGCAAAAAAATCAATGCGCCTCCTCCGGCATAACGACTGCACCGGACTCCGCTCAGCGGGGATACATGAGCAGATATGCGGCAGGAACTATGAAGATCGTCAGAATAATGGAGGACATCCGTCCTCCGATAATGGCGCGCGCCAACGGCGCGTAGGTTTCGCTGCAGGTTTCGATCTTGGACAGCTCGCCTTGATACAATCACGTTTTCGAAAGGGAACGAGAATATTGTGCAGGCTACTCTCCTGAGCCGGCGTCAGATTCATGGCACTTGTCTCAAAGCTTCCACACCCTGATAGATTTTTTTCCCACCTTGAAAGTTGCATTTCTCATGACCCTTGCATCTCTCGGCTCGGTCGTTTTCGAAGAAAGGAGACAATCAAACGGAATGATGCACTCCACGTTGTCTTTGCCCCTGGGAATCGATTCCGGAGGGCACAAGGTTGAGGACACCCTGCCGAGCATCGCCTCGCTGCAACGTTCTCAATTGACGCAACCGATCATCGCGCTCTGGAGGAGCGATCTGATCGGAAGCACTTCCGATTCCAACTTAATTCAGGCCGGCAACACACGGGCCTTAACGGGCGGGCCATTCGAGCAATTTCGCGTAACCTA
>Ga0209648_10004625_pt1 | contig 11720 bp, 8 predicted proteins | sample GraSoi2013_115cm_FD_185830 | JGI IMG/M metagenome (GOLD analysis project Ga0209648, IMG submission 185830) | Grasslands soil microbial communities from the Angelo Coastal Reserve, California, USA - Sample 9_17_2013_115cm (SPAdes) (version 2) | ecosystem: Environmental > Terrestrial > Soil >...
TCGGTCCAGATAGAACCGCAGCGCCGCGTCGATCGAGTCGGAGCCGATCCCCGCCGCTTCGGCCCGCCTGGCGTCCTCCAGCACTTGCCGGTACACGACTTCGTCGCGCATCCGGGTCAGTAAGTCGGGATGGAGCAGATGCTGCAACTCGCTCGGCACGAACGCACCGATCCACACCTGGTGGCGCAGTGGCGCGGGAGCAGAAATTCCTCGCAGAAGCTGCTTGAGGCGAAAGTCCAAGCTCATGTTGGTTTCGGCGGAGGGCAGGCGCTGAGCCGCATTCACCATCAACGAGCGTACCGGCTTGGGCAAAGAGGCGAGCAGCTGTGCCGGACGGTGGGCGAGGAAGGTATCGTAGCCGGCAAACAGCTCGTCGCCTCCGTCGCCCGCAAGCGCCACCGTCACCCGCTGGCGCGCGAAACGACAAAGCAGAAGCGTGGGTAGGATACTCGGATCGGCGAACGGCTCATCCAGCTGCGCGACCGCGGCAGGGATTTCGTCCAGGCATGCCGTGCCGGACAGCCGTTGAGCGTGGTGCTGGGTACCCAGCCGCTTTGCGGCAAGGCTCGAGTAGGCGGACTCGTCGAACGAGGGCTCGTCGAAGCCAATCGAGAAGGTCTCAAGACGGCTGCGGTGCCGCACCGCCAGAGCCGCCACCGCGGTGGAATCCACTCCTCCGCTGAGAAAGACTCCCACCGGCACATCCGCAACCAAACGGCGAGCCACCGAACGGTCGAGCAATCGCAGAAGCTCCGCCTCTGGTTCGTCCGGCAGCGCACTTTGGGAGGGCGCCGGGAGATCCCAATAGCGCCGGATCCGAAACCCTTTTTCATCCAAAACCGCGAGGTGGGCAGCCGGCAGCTTTCGAATCGAGCGATAGATGCTGAAGGGGGTGGGGACGTATTCCAACGCGAGGTACTGCACCAACGCCTCTTGGTCCAACGCTCTGGGCAAATCGCCATGACACAGCAGTGCCTTGGGCTCGGAGCCGAAGATCAGCCGGCTGGTGGGCAACGGTGGCGAATCAGCCAGCGGAAGCGCGCCGGACCAGCTGCCGGCCGACCCGAGCGCGTAATACAGAGGCTTCTTGCCCATCCGATCGCGGGCCAGCACCAGCTTTTGACTGCGGGCGTCCCACAGCGCGATCGCAAACATCCCGTGCACCCGCTCGACAAACGATTCGCCCCACTCCAGGTAGGCTCGCAACACCACTTCCGTATCGCTTCGGGTGGTGAACGCGTGACCCCGTTCTCGCAGCGTTTCGCGCAACGACTCGTGCTCGTACGCCTGGCCATTGAAGATCAAGGTGCAGCCTTCCCGCGTCATCGGCTGCGTTCCGCCGGCGAGATCCAGGATGCTCAGCCGGCGATGGCCGAAGCCGACCGGTCCTGCGAACAGGAATCCTTCCTCGTCCGGTCCCCGGTGGATGAGCGAGCGGGTCATCCGACGGACCGCCTCTTGATCCGGAGGCCGATCGAATCGAATCTCGCCGGCAATGCCGCACATTACTCAACTGCCTCGTGCAAATCCCCTCTCGAACTGGACGGCTCCAGCTCGCCCTCGCTCCAAGCGTTGATCCGCTCCGCAATCAAATACGGTCGTTTATCCTGGGACTCGTAATAGGTTCGGATCGTCAGCTCCGCCAGCAGGCCCATCAGCACGCTCAATACGCCCGCCAATGCGAACAGTACTCCGAGGAGAGGCAGAGGAGTCTCCACAAAATCCTTCGCCCCGATCAGTTTGTATCCCAACGCCCAGCTAAAGCTGACCAGCGAAAAAAACAACGCGATCAGCCCAAATCCCCCAAACAGGTAAATGGGCTTGGTGCTGAAATTCGCGAGAAATTTAACCACCAACAGGTCCAGAAGAACCTTCCAGGATCTTCCGAGCCCATACTTCGACTTCCCCGCTCGCCGAGCGCGATGGTTGACCACCATCTCGGTCACCCGCGCCCCCTGCCAAGATGCGTAGATCGGAATGAATCGATGCATCTCGCCATAGAGGCGGACGCCTTGCAGCACTTCGCGCCGATAGGCCTTGATCGTGCACCCATAATCGTGCAACCGAACGCCCGAAATTCTGCTGATCAGCCAGTTCGCGATCTTGGAAGGAAGCTTCCGGCCGAATTCATCATCGCGCCGTTTCTTGCGCCAGCCGCTGACCACGTCGTACAGCTGTCCCGGAACGCCGTCTTCGGACTGCCCTTCCAACCTCGCCAACAGCCGTTCAATATCCGCTGGATCGTTCTGGAGATCGCCATCCAAGGGGACGATCACCGCCCCGCGAGAAGCTTCGATCCCCGCGGCCAGCGCCGCGGTTTGACCCGAGTTGCGGCGAAAGCGAATCACCCGAAGCAGTGGCTCACGACGGCCAATTTTCGCGAGCGCGGCGAAAGTGCCATCCCGGCTCGCGTCATCCACCGCGATCACCTCGAAAGTTCTGCCCTGGTGGCGCAGAACATCGAACAGCTCCGCCAACAGCGGTTCGACGTTCATCTCTTCGTTGAACAGGGGGATAACAATCGAAAGCCGAGGCGCGTCCGCTTGGACCGCGACCTGCCGTGCCTCACGCATCTCCCGGGCTGCTCGGAGCGTCATCTTATTCACTCAGCGAATAGCACGAAGCCAAGCCTTTCGCTTGACACAATGACATTAGCGGGCTCGGACCTCCTGCAGGGGAACACCTACCCGCGCGGGAATCAGCAGCCGCAATGCCGGAAGGAGCACCAGCGCACAAATGATGCTGGTGACTTCCCCCACCATCGCGTACCAGCCAAATGACTGAAGCGCTCGATTGATCGAGAGCAGAAGAGATCCGTAGCCGATAATTGAAGTCCAAGAGCAAAGCGCTACCGGTGGCCCGACCTCGGTCAACGAGAGGAGAACGTCGCCGCCCCGCTCGCGAATCCGAGACACCACGTTGGCACCGTAATCAACCGCGATCCCAAAGGTAATCGGAAATACGATGAAATTGAAGAAATTGATTTTCAGCCCCAACAACACCCCCACTCCGCCCATCAGAATCACTCCAGCAATCAGGGAGGCGATCACCAACAAGCTCGCCCGCGCGGTGCGGAAGAAGATCACCACGAGAAGGAAAACCCCGGCCAAGGACAGCAACGTGGTCACCGGCCCCTCGTGCTCGATGTTTAGAAGAATGTCAGCAAACACCACGTTTTCCCCGGCGGCTTCGTAGAGCTTTCCCTTCACCGGCACGTTGCGCACCCCCTGGACGAAGGCCAACAGGTTCGCTCCAATCTCCAGCTGAGCGGTGGGCGTGGCGGTGACGATTGCAATTCGCCCGACCGTCCCGTCGCGCTCTCGAAACCTATCGACCAAGGTCGGCGGAGCCTCCGACACCAAGAGCGGTCTTTGCGCCGCCAGGTCCGGCCGCACTTGCTTAAGCCGTTCCCTTTCCTCCGGCGAAACGTGCTCGAGTACCAAATCGGAAATCATCGTCCGGATCTCCGCGATGATGGCGAGCTTCTGCTCTTGGTCGCGGGGCACGACCGACGACAGGGTCTCGCAACCTTCAATCAACTTGGACCAGCGCGGCTGCTGTTGGCGCGCTCGAATCACGTCGCAAAACAGGTCGGCTTCCTCCCACGAGGGCAATAGGGCGAGCGCCCCGGCGATCGACTTACCGAGGGCACTTTGGGCCCGATCATTATCGCGAAGTAGCTGGTCGTCTCCGCGAAGCCGGTTCGTCAGGTTCTGCAGATTGCGCTCGAGCGCGTAGGGCAGGTGCCGCACGAATAAGACGATCGAGATCAGAGCCGCGATGCCAAAGATGGTGACGATCGTCTTGGGACGAGAGAAGAGGCGCTGCAGCCAGCTTGGAACATGGGGCTCGACCGGTCCCGCAACCTTGCTGGCCCGCACCGGTCGGACTCTTTCAAAGACGCGCAGGATCGCCGGGACGAGCGCGAAGGTGTACGCCCAGCAAAGCAGCATCCCGATCCCACCGATGAATCCAAAATGTCGAAATCCCCGGTTGGCAGCCAGGATCAACACGCCGAAAGAAACGCTAGAAGCGGCCGACGCGAGCAGGGTTGCGCTGGCAGACGTGTTCGCTCCGTCGATCGCGGCGGCTTCAAGTCCAACTCCGGCGCGGCGCAGCTGACGAACGCGCGCGAGATAAATCAGTCCATAGTTGATGCCATTGCCAACGACGATCGCGCCCAGGAAAGAGGTCTGGGTATTGAGGTATCCAATCACGAGTCGGGTTAGACCGAAGGTCAGAGCGACCGCCGCGAGCACCGCAATCCCCAGCGCAACGGTCGATCGCAGGTCTCGGAAGAAAAGAAAAAGGGAGCCGAGGACCAGCGACAGACAAAGCAAAGCGGTCGACGCGATGTCATTGAGAATCGCCTGGTACTCCGCCACGAAGAGCGGAAAGGTCCCTCCAAAGCCGACGCGCAAGTGGCTCTGATCCAGCTCAGGCCGATGGCGCTCCGCGATCGCCGCCATCCGCAACAGGAGCTGCCGGGCCTGACTGACTCCGAGGGCCGTCCCGGCGGGCCTCACCACCAGAGTAAGGGAACGTCCATCCGGGTGCACCAAATAGCCGTCCCGGTACATGGCAAAGCGCTCTTGCACCTGTTGCCGAGGAAGCGGGGTTTTTGGATCCAGCCACGGCAGGGCCTCGCTCGGGATCGGAGGCGGTGCGGGCTCCTCGTCATCCAGGTGCAACAGCAGCGGATTCGCCCGCGCCTTCGCCTTGGAGCGCTCTTTTTTCAGTGCGTCGCGCGCTTTTTGAAGCTCCTCCAGCCCCTGAAACAAAGGCCAATGGTCTTCGTACCAGCGCTTCACCGGCAACTCGTTCCACTCCACCGAGCGGATCGTCTCCGGCCCAAGCGAGAGGTACTCGCGAGCCAATTCGTCCGCGAGCTTCTCGGCTGCCGGCAAATCGCTCTCCGAACGAAGCATCTCCACATTGACCAGAACCGTGCCATCTCCACCCACCCGGCGGATCAATTCCCTGACGTGAACGACGCTTGGCACATCCGACGGCAAGAGCTCTTCAAAGGAGGAGCGGATCTCCAGTCCCGATGCCAGCCACACCGAGATGGCAGTGAGCACGCCGACGCCGAGAAAGAGCCGCCACGGATAGCGTAGGCCGAACTCGGTCACGCGGGTTATGATCGCCCTGCCTGCACGCGCAGCCCTGCTCACGGTCGGGTCAGACCTTTCCGACGACCGTTCTCGGCTCGGACCCCCATTGCCGACGAAATATCAGCGACGCCGTGCGCCGTCATGGCCAAACGCGGCTCGCTGCCACCACCAGCGGGTCGATCCCGGCGGGAAGTAAAACGCTCGCCGGAGCTTGAACGCAAAATTCAGGAGTGGGTCCGAGAGTCATCTGCCTCTGCCAAAGGGCACCCTCCGGTGCGCCGGCCAGGGGACCCACGATCGAGAATAGTTCCTCGTAGCGCATACCGGCAGGCTTCGAGAACCAAGATTGCACCGGGGGACGATTCGGCAAGAATTCGCCTAGCCGTAGCCGGTAGATACCCGCGCACCCACCTGCCGCGGCTCGCGCAACCCGATCGTGCGGCTCCTGTCGTTCACCGCTTACCGCAGCGTCATTGAGCAACCCAATCGCCTGGAAATCCGTCACGCAGTACCAATCCTCGTACCCTTTACCAAGCGGCAACCAATCAGCCCCGCTGACCCGAAAAGTCGCAGAGCCGATGAACCCCTGGGGAGAATGAGCCCGCAGCGAAGCATGAAACCGGCTCAACTGTGCTTCGTAGGCCGGCTCGATCAACTCGGCGCGAGGCCAGTGCCAAAAGACGTAGGCAAGCATCATGGTGAACGGATATACCGCAAGCCAAAATTTTTAGAGGGGAGAGACCTTGACCCGACTGTGCTTCCTTGCGGCAGCGGTGTGGGCGTTTTCAGCGAAGTCGCCTGCAGCGGCGGAGCTCACCGCAATCGTGGGCGCAACCGTCTTACACCCGGAGCGAAGCGGCCCGAACATTGCTGACCCGCAAATGACGATTTTGCTGTCCGGCGAACGGATTTCAAAAGTGGGGCCATCGAAGTCGATTGCCGTTCCACCCGGCGCGAAAGTGCTCGACGCGACCGGCAAATGGGTAATTCCTGGGTTGATCGACTCACACGTCCACTTTTTCCAATCCGGAAATCCCTACACCCGGCCAGACGCGATCGATGCCAGAGCCCTGGTCCTGTATGCGCAGGAGACGGCCAGAAACAAGGCGCGGCTGCCAGCGACGTTCAAAGTCTGGCTGTCCTGTGGGGTCACCGGCGTCGCCGACGTGGGCGGGCCATTCTGGAACTTCGAGGTCCGCGACGCGGCAAACAAGAGCCCCGCCGCCCCTCGGGTGGCGGTGGCAGGACCGCTGATCTCGATGGTCGATCGACCACAACTGGATCTCGGAGATCCTCCGATCATCAAGATCACCTCTCCGGAAGCAGCGCGCGAGCTTTCGCAGAAGGAGCTCGCTCGCAAGCCCGATTTTCTCAAGGTCTGGTACATCCATGGCCCCTCGGACGATCTAGCCAAGCAGGAAGCGATCGTGAAGGCGACTGGCGACGCGGGCCATGCGAGCGGCGTCCGTTTGTTCGTGCACGCGACCGAGCTCGAAGTGGCCAAGTCGGCGCTGCGCGCGGGAGCCGATGTTCTGGTGCATTCGGTGACCGACAAAGCCGTCGATCAGGAGTTCTTGGAGTTGGCTAAGCGAAACCGAGCGCTTTACATTCCAACGCTGTTCGTGACTGACGGCTATGCGTTGGTGATCTACAACAGCTGGGAGCCCACCAGCGCCGAGAAGCGATTGGCCGACCCGGAAATTCTTGCACACATGCACGATCTGGAGAAGGCCCCAAAGGACAAGCTTCCGCCCAATGTCCGCACCAACATCCGCCGGCGCCTGAGCCTACGCCCCGGGGTATTGGACGTAGCGATGGAGAACCTGCGCAAAGTGTGGGACGCCGGAATTCCCGTGGCGATGGGAACCGACGCAGGAAACGTGGGAACGCTCCATGGCCCTTCGATTTACCGCGAGATGCGGATGATGATTCAGTCCGGTCTCACCCTCCGCGAGGTGTTGCTCTCGGCGACGGTCAACGGAGCCAAGGTACTCGGCCGGGAAAAGGACCTGGGAAGCATCGAACCCGGCAAGCTCGCGGACCTGGTGATCCTCGACGCGAATCCCTTGGACGAGATCGACAACCTGTCCCGCATCCATCGGGTCGTGAAGGGCGGAACGATATTTGATCCGGTCGAGTTGACTCGATCACTTCGCCAGTGAATCGACGACTGGCAGTTTCAAATTTACCAGCTCGGGATACTTGAGGCCGGTCCCAGTATTGAGCAGGAGAATTCGCTCCTTCGGGCGGATCGTGCCATCGCTGAGGAGTCGCTTCAAACCGGCCCAAGTGGCCGCGCCCTCGGGAGCGGGAAAGATTCCCTCTAACCGACCCATTTCGCCCATCGCCTCGACAATTTCCTGATCGCTCACATCCAACGCTGTGCCACCCGAATCGCGGATGACCTTGAGGATCAGGTAGTCCGCGATCGCGGCCGGCACCCGCAAGCCGCTCGCGATGGTGGCGGCGTTGTTCCACGCGGGCGCCTGGTTCAGTCCTTGCTGAAACGCACGAACGATCGGGGCACAGCCCGAAGCTTGCACCGAAATCATTCGCGGACGCCGATCCCCAATCAGTCCCATCGCTTGCAGCTCCTCGAAGGCCTTCCAGATTCCGACCATCCCCGTGCCGCCACCGGTGGGATAAACGATCACGTCGGGAACCTCCCAGCCGAACTGTTCCGCAAGCTCGAGGCCCATCGTCTTTTTGCCCTCCGCCCGGTAGGGCTCCTTCAGGGTGGAGATGTCGAACCAGCCCGCGGCCGCGGCTCGTTCCCGTACCATCGCCCCGCAGTCGTTGATCAGCCCGCGGACCAGCGTGACGTCGGCGCCATAAATGGCGCCCTCCTTTTGGTTCAAGCTCGGCGTATCCACCGGCATGTAAACGTGCACCGGTACCCCTGCCCTGGCGCCATAAGCCGCCAAGGCAGAACCAGCATTCCCGGCCGAGGGAATGGCAAATTCCTTCGCCCCCAGCTCGAGATTGCGTGACAGCGCGGCGGAGAGCCCTCGCGCCTTGAACGAGCCAGTCGGATTGAGACCCTCGTCCTTGATGAACAGCGATCTGCAGCCAAATTCCGCTGCCAATCTCGGCGCCGACAGCAGCGGCGTGTCTCCCTCGCCCAAGGTAATGATGAAACGCTCCTCGCGTACCGGAAGGATCTCGTTCCAGCGCCACATTCCTCGCGGGCGAGCCGCAACAGCTTCTCGGCTCAGGGTGCGCGCGGCGCGCTCGAGATCGTAGCGCGCGTAGAGCACCTTGTTGCAGCTCGGGCAGAGGGTCTGAATCCGATCTGCCTCAACGGCGCGACCACAGCCGGTGCATTCCAGATGCGAAAGCGTGCTGGGCGGAGTCCTACCTGCACTAGGTTGCATATCGATGCATCTGGCGTGAGCGCTAATTGCTCGGGGAAAGACGCGTCGTCTTCTCCGCAAGCCAGGCGCGGCTCGGTCCACTATCAACGCCATGGAATTCCAGCCCGGGAAATACAACGTCCTGCAGGGTCTGGCTAAAAATGTCGCGTTTGGTCGAATGCGGCAGAACTCCGTGCTGCAACAGCTCCGGATCTTCGAACCGCGGGGCGGCTGGTGCGAATAACCCCTCTGTCACCGTGCCCTCCAACATATCCGGCACGAGAGCGCCGAGAAATTGCACGTTTGCGGAGGAATGCTCGCTCGCCAAAAACGCCCAGCCGAGTCGGCTGTGGGAGACCTCGTCTCGGGCGATCTCCTGTAGAACGCCTTTCATCCATGCAGCGCGCGCGGCATGCAGAAGCGTAGTGAGCACGCTCATGCTTTCGGTTTCGGTGATGCAGCAGGAAGCAACCAGCTCGTAGAGGACCTTTTCTCGTTCCGAGAGCCGCCTGGGCGCAATCTCCGGGACCTGGTGTTCGTGGACCACCTCTGTGGCCGCATATCCATACTCACGCGCGACCTCGCGGCACAGAGCCGCATGTCGGCGCTCATCTTCAGAGGCGCGCTGGGACAGCTCGACCAGCAGCTTTGGAGCGCTCAGCGCGGCCAGGCGCCGACTCAGACGCCCAAAGCGAATTTCTGCTTCCAACTCCACCTTCCAGCGAAACGCCCAGGCCTCGGCTACAACCGACTGTAAAGCATCTGCGCACTGTGGACGCATCCGCCCGCTACCAGCCTTGGGCTCCTCCACCCTTTTCGCTACCGGCATCTCGCAAACCTCCTTGGCCTCGCCCTCCATCTGCCTGCGATCCCTTACCCGCCGCCGGGCCGGTCGCTCCGCTGCTGCAGGTTCCTGCACTGGTTGCGAGGGCCGCTCCTCCGATCACCAAAAGCTGAAAAAACTTCCTAATCCGCATGAGACCTCCGGATCTTCAATGACTTGACACCTTAGCGTCGAGAGTGTTGCGAGTCACGGTTGCTTTACAGGTTGTAAAGAAAAATTGGCTTAACCTTCCGAAGATAGGGGTGTATCACGACTCGCGAGCGCCTGCGTTAACGCCCGAGGGGGAACTGGCTGGCCGTCCAACAACATCCTCGCTTGACCACCCCAGGTCTGGGCGCTTGTCCAATCACGTCGTTTCTCTTCTCTCGCCTGCAGGGGAGTCCGCCATGAACAATCAGAAGGCCCGTTTGCAGCTGTGCCTAGTGGTCGGTTTCGCAATTGCGGGTTGGCCGCAATTGAGTACAGCTCAGCCGACGGCTGAACAAGCAGTTCGACTTCTTGAGCAATCCACCTTCGGTCCCAATCCAGCCTCGATTCAGCACGTTCAGGACATCGGATTCGACGCATTTCTCGAGGAGCAGCTCAACACTCCCAGTACGGGTTGGACCGACTATGGGCTGTGCCCCGGGGATCCGGGCGCGCAGGGTAATCCGTGCACGCCCACCCGAGACTGGTACACGATGTATCGGGTGCAGAACGAGTTCTACCATCGAGCTCTCACCGCACCGGACCAGCTGCGCCTACGAATGGTGTTCGCGCTCGATCAGATCTGGGTCATTTCCGCGCAGGTGGTGGACAACTTTCAAAACGGTTGGATGGCCTACTACCTGTCGTTGCTCGACCAAAATGCTTTCGGCAACTACCGCCAACTGATGAATGACATCACGCTGAGCCCAGGAATGGGCAGGTATCTGGACATGGCAGGCAACAATCGAAACCACGAAAACGAGAATTATGCGCGGGAGATCCTGCAGCTATTCGATGTTGGTCTAGATGAACTCAACGATGACGGCACGCCGATGCTGGACGACTCTGGGCAACGCGTCCCCAGCTACAACCAGGACGTCATCGTCGCGTTCTCGAAGGTTTTCACCGGCTGGAACTTTGCACCGAACGTCACTACTCCCCCCTGCTCGCCGAGCCTTCCTTGCCAGAATTGGCGGGATCAGATGGTGCTCAATCAGAACAATCACAACATCGAATCCAAGACATTGATGGTGGACATCCGCTCGCCGGATCCGGTCGTCCTTCCGGCAAATCAGGCCGGCGCTGACGATCTCGCTCAGGGGCTCGACAACATCTTCTACAACCACAACCTGCCGCCGTTTATCGTCAAGCAGCTGATTCAGAAGCTGGTGACGAGCAATCCAAGCCCGGATTACGTGACCCGGGTGGTGCACGTTTTCCAGGACAACGGCTCCGGCGTTCGCGGTGACCTCCGAGCGGTGATCAAGGCTATCCTGCTGGACGACGAAGCCCGGAATCCCCCGGGGCAGGATTTTGGAAAGCTGCGTGAGCCGGTGCTTGCGATGACCACGCTTTTGCGCAGCTTTAACGCCGACGATCCGTTCACCGACTTCGTGCTGGGCGAGAGCTTTCTTCCGGGCAACTACCGCCTCGATGAGGATCTCTTCCGCTCGCCGACCGTGTTCAACTTCTATCCCCCCAACTTTCCGTTGGGCGGCAGCGGCCTGGTGGGCCCGGAGTTCGACCTTCAGTCCACCGCCCTGGCGCTAGCGCGGCTCAACCTGATGAATGCCCTCGTCTATATTGGCATCCCTCCCGACTCGAACCGGCCGCTGGGAACGAGAATCCCTCCAGCGGAGATGGCCGCATACGCGCAAAACGGGCCAGACAGTCTGTTGAACTCGCTCAACACCCTGATGCTTCACGGGACCATGTCGGCTGATATGCGGACCGTGCTGTTCAATGCGGTGTCGGGAATTTCCGATCCGCTCCTGATGGCAGAGTACGCGATCTATCTGATTGCAACGTCTTCCTCCTACCAGGTGCAGAGGTAATCGCCATGGCGCAAACACGACGAGAGTTTCTCCGCAATACCGCCTGTGGAACCCTGGCGGCGACCGCGATGGTGCGCGGCCTTGACAAGCTGTTCCTGGTCAATGCTTTCGCCAAACCGACCGACTTCACCGATTACAAGGCGCTGGTATGCGTGTTCTTGTTTGGAGGCAACGATGCCAACAACATCGTCATCCCTTACACGGACTACGCCCAGTACGACGCGATCCGGGGCCAGGGCGTCAATCTGGCGATCGCGCAGGAGAATCTGCTGCAGATTTCGCCCCCGAGCGCCGGGCGCGATTTCGGCCTGCATCCAGCGCTCGGCCCCGCGGGCAGCGGACTTCACGGGCTTTGGGGCCAGGGCAAGGTCGCAATCCTGGTGAATAC
>Ga0209648_10004626_pt1 | contig 11720 bp, 11 predicted proteins | sample GraSoi2013_115cm_FD_185830 | JGI IMG/M metagenome (GOLD analysis project Ga0209648, IMG submission 185830) | Grasslands soil microbial communities from the Angelo Coastal Reserve, California, USA - Sample 9_17_2013_115cm (SPAdes) (version 2) | ecosystem: Environmental > Terrestrial > Soil >...
AAAGTTTCGGAGCGCGAACGATCTTGCCGCCGAACGCGGCGCCGATGGCTTGATGGCCGAGGCACACACCGAGGATGGGAAATTTACCGGCAAGCCGCTCGACGAGTTCCACGGAGATTCCAGCTTCCAGCGGCGTGCAAGGACCGGGAGAAATTACGATGCGTTCCGGCTTTCGCCGGGAAATTTCTTCGACGGTAATCTTGTCATTGCGATGCACTTCGACTTGGCAACCGAGTTCGCCGAGATACTGGGCGAGGTTGTAGGTGAAGGAATCGTAGTTGTCGAGAAGCAGAATCATGTCGCCGTACTTGCCTCCTAATTCTAATACCGTTCCTCCGGCTTGAAGGCCGTCAAGATTTGCTTCGGCGGATCAATTTGGCCTTGCGGTCAGGCGGACAGACTAAAGCTGGATCTACGGAACGCCCGTCACCTGCACGCAATCGATACTGCCGTCACGATTTTTGACTTGACTCGATCGGCGCGACTCTAGCCTGGCACTGGCGGCTCGGCGGGCGGGTCAGATAGGAGATGGCAAGGATGCCCAGAAGCACCAGAGGCCCGTACGCGACCGGGCCTTCTTTTGCCAGATAGTGCGCGAAAAATGCGCAGATCCACGCGAATGTGAATCCGGCATAGGCCCACTCCTTGAGTACGGCCATGCCGGGAACGATGAGGGCGATCGCGCCAAGGGGTTTGGCGATCCCCAGAATAATTCGCAGCTGTTGCGGGTATCCCACGTGCGCGAATCCCTGAACCGCCTGCGGACTGCCCGACAAGTAAGCGTACGCGGCAGGGAGTGTCGCTGCAGCCAGCAGAATAGTGGTCACCCAATAAGCTACTTTGCGTGCCATACGGTGCGTTCTCCTTTCGAGAGGAATCCTAGCACGGTCGGCCGGCCGGCTGCGGGATTCCAAAGTAAGCTAAAGTCTGTCCCACTAGCGCCGGTGCGCTCTTTCAAGAGCCGTTAGCAGGGCTTTCGACTTGTTCACGCTCTCCTGATATTCGCCCTCTGGCGTGGAATCTGCAACTATGCCGCCGCCAGCCTGGACGTGTGCCACGCCATTTTTCATCACCATGGTACGAAGCGCGATGCAGGAATCGAGGTTGCCCGCGAAATCGAGATAGAGAATGCCGCCGGCATAAATTCCGCGGCGCGTGCGCTCCAGCTCCTCGATGATTTCCATGGCGCGAACTTTGGGTGCGCCGGACACCGTGCCGGCCGGAAAACAGGCCATCAGAGCGTCGAAACAATCCACGTCCTCGCGCAAGCGTCCATGCAGGCTGGATACCAGATGCATGACGTGGGAGTAGCGCTCGACAGTAAGCAATTTTTCGGGCTTGACGGTGCCGTAATCGCAGACGCGTCCGAGATCGTTGCGTCCCAAATCGACGAGCATGATGTGCTCGGCGCGCTCCTTTTCACTGGCAAGCATTTCGCACTCGAGGCGCTGGTCTTCCGCTTCGTCCTTGCCGCGCCAACGCGTGCCGGCGATGGGCCGATAAAAAACATCGCGCCCCTGGACCTTGACGAGCATTTCCGGTGAGCTGCCGACAACGGAGACGTCGTTCAGTTGCAGGTAGAAAAGGTAAGGCGAGGGATTCAACGCGCGAAGCTCGCGATAGACCTGGAATGGCTCGGCCCGCGTCTTAGCCGAGAACCGCTGGCTGAGCACGACCTGAAAAATATCCCCGGCGCGAATGTACTGCTTCGCTTTGCGCACGGCAGCCAGGTATTCAGGCCGGCGGAAATTGGATTTCACTTTCAAAGGCCCGCGTTTCCCCGCGTTCGATGGTTTCTTCGGGCGTTCCGCGGCCACCGGCTCATCAAGCAGCCGGCGCGTCTCTTTGATTTCGCGCACGGCGGCGTCGTAATTCGCGCGAAGGCTGCCGGGGCCTTCGGTGAAAACATTGCGGACGATCCACAAGCGGTGCTGTACGTGATCGAAAGCGACAAGCCCGTGATAGAACATCAGCATCGCGTCATAGAGGCCGATTTCATCGCGGAGGCGCTTGGGGAGGCGCTCGATCAGCCGCACCATGTCATAACTGAAGTGGCCGATGGCGCCCGCGACCAGCGGCGGTAATCCGGGAAGCCGAACAGGACGGAAACGTTCGATGCGCTCGCGCAGAAACGAAATGGGGTCACGCTCTTCCCAGACGATGCGGTCGCGGCTCTCCAGAACGCAAGCGCCGTTGGCGTAGCGGAAAACTTCCTCGGGGTGCGCGCCTGCAAACGTGTAGCGCGCGATTTTTTCGCCGCCTTCGACGCTTTCGAGCAAGAAAGAGTACCGCGCGCCCTGGGCGATTCGCAGATAAGCGCTAACGGGAGTCAGTAAATCCGCCGAAAAAACATCATAGACGGGGATGAGGTTGCCCTGTTTGGCGAGGCGCTGAAATTCGCGGAAATCCGGCTGGATCATGGAAGTAGGTTCACAGTTCCGACCGAGTCGGAATCTTCGATCGACAGTTTACGGTTCACAGAAAAAGAGTCCTATTATTACATTACTTGAGGCCAGCCCGACCTATTCACCTGCGGTTGGCGGTTGAAAGTTAAAAGTCGAAAGTCGAAGGGGAGCGGTAATGAGTAGCTTGACTCTAGTTCCCCCGGCGATGTCGGGGCCAATTGCTAATCGTGCAGGGTAGAAGGGAAAAGCCTCACCCCTGAAGCATTCACTTTGTAATTGGGTCCTACAATCTAGTACCGCACTGAGTGGTATGCTCAATTAGGAACAGACAGAAAACATCACTCTAGACAGTGTTTCTATGATTTAACTCCGACTGGGCCCGGGGGCAGTTGGGCGCGGAGGGCGCGGATAGGAACTACCACCCCGGGGTCTTACCGGGGCTGGCTATGTCTTTGAAATCCGAAATGGGTGACCGCGTGGATCTCGACTCACACGGCGGTTTATCCTGAATCGCCTTTCTGTTCCGTGGACATGTCCTTCCTCTTTGTCCCGGTGTATTGCCCAGGCAAATCGTGGGGCGGAGGACAGTTTGTTCAGCGTCTTTTCGTCCTGCGCTGTAATTGGACTGCTATTCAGATCTTTCAGGAATTGGGCATGGTTCCAAACTTCCAGATAATTCAGATAATCGAATATATCCACCGCACCCTTCATTTGCGCACTGCTCCGCAAAACAATCGGAATTAGCACCCTGCCCTGCTTGTCCATCGTCACAGCCCGGCCGAAATACTTCGCACGGACAAGAAGTTTCTGGTTGTTCCTATTGTGCGAGCACAGGCGCTCCAGTCGTTCCTCGACTTGGTTCCAGACCTGCATCGGGTAGATGCGGACGGAGTAGCCATCTTCGCTGGTGACGTACAATTCGGTGCCAGAACCCTTGAGCATGGAAAGAAGCGTCACGGGGATTTTCAATCTGCCCTTCTGATCAACCTTTGCTAAGTTGCTCATGCTTTTCCTCCCCGCTTTCTAAGGACACGCGACGAATGACGCCGCCTTCTGGGGACTAGTCGCTCTTGGGTTGGGCCCGGCGCCCTTCAAATAAGCTGCCCACAAAGCGCGTTTGGCGACCTCCACAGCTTTTGGTGGTTCACACATGGCGTCAAGGACATCAAACGCTCCGTCCTTCAGCGCTTCGATCCATTCGGCGAGATCAAAGTTTCGCGCCCATAGAACGACCTCAAAGCCAAGATCATAGTGATTCGCAATGTCGGTTAGCCGCCTCCACGACCCGTCCCTCAGCAGGGGTGTCGAGACGACCACCTGAAACCGGCCGGATTTAGCAGCCTCACAACCCGCGGTAATGCTTTCTGCGCATTCCGAGACAAACCCTGCCTGTTGGAGAACGGTCTTCAACCGATCCGTGTCGGAGTTCTCGTCACAGACGATCAGGATTCGAGCCCCATCGGGAAACTTCAATGGCAAGCCCGAATGAGTCTTGCTCTCGTCAGTACTTTCTCGAGTTTGTGTTATAGGGCTCATGGCTCCTCCTTCATTCCTGTGTTCCGGTGCTCAGCCCGGCGAGATCTGTCCCCATTGCCTTCCGAGACAGTTCTCATCGCTTGGGAGCCCTCTTGGGTTCGGGCGGCGGGCCGATTGGGCTCGTTCGACGGTTTCTAGGAGCTCTAGCTGAAATTCGTAGCCCTCTTGTCTCAGCTTGGGGTTAATCTGCTGTTCAACCTTGGCGAGGGCCTCTGCTTTGGACTGGGCGCTAACGGTGACACTTCCACTGATCAGACTCGTTGCTATGACCCTGATGGTGTAATCCATGGTTTACATTCCTCGGGCCGTCATTGTGTGTCCGCCACTCGGGTGTTCTTCCTTGGCCAAACAAGTCTTTTCCGCACCGCGGCTCTTCATCCCGTACAATTCGCGGTCTGCTGTTTGTAGGAGGGCTTCAACCGTTTTGCCATCCTGCGGATACACAGCCACCCCGATGCTTGCGCAAAGTGGCGGCTGCTCACTATCCGTTGCAAGCCTGTTGCGAATGCGAGAGGCAACAAATCCTGCGGCTCCGCCGGCCGTCTCAGGCAGGATGACGGCAAACTCATCGCCGCCGTATCGCGCGGCTGTATCGATAGAACGGCAAAAAACACGAAGCACATCGCCGAGGCGACACAGTGCCCGGCTGCCGACCAAGTGACCGTAGCAGTCGTTGATCTTCTTCAGCCCATCCAAGTCGAGCAACAGAACGGCAAACGGTCGTCCCGTGCGCCCGGATCGTTCGATCTCTGCGTGGAGGACGTCGAGGAGCCGGCGGTAATTGCCCAGGCCAGTAAGGGGGTCTGTAATAGCCAACAGGTGTGCCTGCGCTTCCACTTGCTTGTGCTTGGTGAGGTCGAAGGCTGAAATCAGCGTACCCGGCTCGCCATCAAAGTCAATCGTTGCTGCAGTGATCTCAAGCCAACGCTCCTCATGATTCTTCGTAAGAATCCTCATCTCACCCCCCGAAGCAATCCCATTCTCCTCTCGGTGCACCCACCCCCGGTTTATGACCGGGTCTCGAGTACCAGGAGGAACAAGATCCCAGAAATTCATTGTTAAGAGTTCTTCTCGCGCATAGCCGGTGATGATCTCGGCGGCGTGATTTACATAATGCAGCCGCCCTCCGCGGCTAATGAATATCGCGGATGCTATTGTCTCGGCTAAGGTGCGGAAGTTCGCCTCGCTCTCCCGGAAGGCCGTACCCTTCATCGGGGCCTCTCCCGCCCGTTTTGGAGCTCTCATGAACATCGAAAGTCCTTCTTGTAATCGTCCCTCCTCGAAGACCAATGGGGGCGGGCTTGGCCGCCCACCCCCCGTTGAGCGACATGACCTGTCGTCACGCTGCGGCTGCCGCGCGAGCGGCGACCCCATGATAAGTTGAGTTACTAACCTCATAGCTCTTAACCTCTGGAGTTGCCTCAACCACTCTCGCCAGGAGCTCCAACACCTGAGGATAGGTTGTGCGGTAATAGGCTGCGGCGCTTTCTTTCTGATCCCACAAACTGATTCCAACCGCTTCCGTTCCGTCCCGGACGACGAGTGTGATTTCGTCCTTGAAGCCTTTCTGCTTTCGAAGGAGGGGAATGATCTGGTTCTCTATCGTACGGGTAAACTCCGCAACGCTATTGGGCTTGAGAATCATCGAAATGTGTCGGGCAAACATGTCAACCTTCCGCGCACACTATCCCCAGGGCGATCATAGGTAACCGCCTTGGAATCAGAGGTTTGCATCACTCCAACCCCAATCAACGGCTTACTCTTAAATTGACGTAATGGTCAAGCTCTCATTTTTAGATTGTGTCCAAAATTGTACTCCCCCATTAGGAAGTCGAGTGTTCCAAATGTGACCACCACTTTTGGGCCGCGGCTTCTGCAACTGGCGACTATGGAAGTATAGAGAAGGGCGCCCTTTCGATCCTCAAAATACTACTTGACAGCAACTGAATTGTTTGCTAACGCCATCTCAGCCTTCAATCAGGCAGTACGATGGGCCCGCTACCGAAAGCGACTAAGAAACACAAGGGAGGGATTTCTTTCGATCCCCAAGTGTTTCTTGCGACAGTGGGCGTGGCAAGAACTATTACGCAGTGCCCAAAGGACTACAAAATCTTCTCTCAAGGTGATCCCGCCGAGAGTGTTTTCTATCTTCAGCAAGGCAAGGTGAAGCTCAAGGTCAAATCCAAACAGGGCAAAGAAGCGGTGATCGCGATCCTAGGCGCGGGTGACTTCTTAGGGGAGGCATGCCTAATAGGTCAGACTGTTTGCCTAGCGACGGCTACGGCGATTGCACCTAGCTCTATACTTAGAATTGAAAAGAGCGAGATGCTACGCGTTCTCCACGAGGAGCCCGCGTTTTCAGACCTTTTCATACCGTACGTGCTTTCGCGCAACGTGCGCGTCCAGGAGGATTTGGTCGATCAACTTTTTAACTCCAGCGAGCAACGGCTGGCCCGCACTCTTTTGTTGCTCGCCCACTACGGTAAGGAAGGCACCCCCGAGACTATAGTTCCGGAGATAAACCAGGAAACTCTAGCAGGAATGGTTGGCACAACTCGCTCGCACGTGAATTTTTTTATGAATAAGTTCAAGAAGTTGGGCTTTATCGATTACCAGGATGGATTGCGAGTGCACAGGTCCCTTCTAAATATCGTCCTCCACGACTAGTGCCGTTCCAACTTGTTCGAGCAAATCCCTCCAAGAATGGTTTTTCAATGATCGCGCCCGACCCTTGGACCGTCATTTGGCCCAAACAGTTGGAATGGCACTAGCCTCCTCATCGCGCGAAAGGCGATGTAGGGCAGCCCAGAATGGCTTTGATTTTGTGACCAATCCGGGAATGCTGAGCAGTTTTGGACACGCTTCGTTTTGTCGCTACGCATATTATTACACATGAACAGACTGGACAGAGGTGGGATACAGCGCTCCAGGTGATTTTCCATTCTCACTTGAACGGCGCGCCGCTCGACCCTGGTTAGTAGCAGAATCGGAAACTGGCCCACGACTAGAGCTTATATGGGCCGAGAAACGGGACCGAGGCGGCCAATGGCAAATGTCTCCGATTTAACGGCACACTACACCTCTTGGGAGATGAGGGAGAATGAAGCTGGAATGGAGGCGGATGAGGAGTAGTACTATTCGGCAGAGCGAGCCGGGAATCAGCAAGCAGTCCTGAGCGCATCTTGTGGCAATGGAATGACTTAGGGTAATTGATACGCGGACCCTGCCTGAGAAAAAAGGGCGCTCTGTACTACAACCCAGGTACCCCGTCGGGTGGCTCTGCTGACCCATTGAGGCCGTCAATACAAGTGCGTAGCTTCTGAAAGACGGGTTGGGGGCCGCGCGGGGACAGCGGCTCCGCAAGGGGCCGTGTGCGAGCTACCCAACCCGCCTAGTTCTTTTTTTGCTTCCCTCGGCATTTCAGACCAGAGCACAAGGAAAGAGGGCCTGCGACGGGCCCTCCTTTTCCTTTGCAGCCGTTGGTAACCGCCGTGCATCCTAGAACAGCCGTGTCCAGAGACATTTCCGCAAGCGGCTCTCAGATGAATGGCTTAAGAGGAATCACGTGAGGGGAGCTGAAGGATTCGCGCGACAGGTGAGGGCCTTAACCAACATCCCCGCGAAAGTCACAGTGCTCTTGCTGGCCGCGCTGGCGCTGCACCAGATGTCTGCGTCCGTCGCGCAGGCCGGGGAACCGGCGCTCCCAAAATTAAGAACAGAGACCGAGGAAGCGTTTGAACGCTATGTAAGATTGGCGGAAGCGCGAAATGAAGACGAACTGAAGCACGGCACTGGCCTGATGTGGGTCGATGGACTCCCCAAGGAGCAACGTACGGAAGCGTATGCGGCACTGAAACGCGGCGAAGTAAAGTTGCAGAAGCTGGAAATTCTCGACAACAACAAGACCGTCCCGTGTCCGGGCGGGATGATTCATCACTGGAGCGGCGTGGTGTTCATTGCCGGCGCGAAACTCGAGGAGGTGCTGGGCGTGCTGAAGGATTATGACCAGCACTCCGTGTACTACGCGCCGGACGTGGAACGATCGAAAATCGAATCGCGAGAGGGCGATCATTTCCGGGTTTTCCTCCGGTTTCGGCGGCACAAAGTGATCACCGTGGTGCTGAACACCGAGCATGAAGTGCAGTACTTCCGGGACGCACCGGGAAAAGCTCACAGCCGCAGCTCGGCGGTGCGTATTGCGGAAGTGGAAGACCCTGGGAAGGCCGATGAACGCGAGAAGACACCTGGCGACGATGGCGGATACCTGTGGCGGATGGAAACGTGGTGGCGCATGGAAGAAGGCGACGGCGGCGTTTACGTGCAAAGTGAAGTGGCTTCGCTGACGCGAGACATTCCCACGGGGCTTGGCTGGATGATCAAGCCTTTTGTGACCGGCATTCCGAAGGAGTCGCTTACGTTCACGCTGGAAGCCACGCGCAAGGCAGTCAAAGCGCACCGCCTGGGCCGGTGAACCGCGGCTGCGGCCTAGGGTCTCCGTGACGGAGGCAGGAGTTTCTTGCCAGCAACGTCATTCAGCAACTCCCAGAAGTCAGCGGCGTTCCGGTCCCAGGTCCACTGGATAGCCGCCCTCGCCGCGGCATCACCGACCGTTCTTCGCAGAAGTTCATCCGTATGGAGCTGCTGGAGCATTCGTGCAAGCCCCTTAAAATCGTCGAATTGGCGGAGTATGAACCCGTCGAGTCCGTGGCGAATCCGCTCGGCCACGCCGGCATGCCTGGAAGTAACAATGGGCAAACCGCAAGCCATGGCTTCCGCGACGGGCAAGCCGAAGGAATCTTCGCGGCTGGGGCTGACGTAGAGATCAGCGGCCGCATAGAAATCGAGAACATCCTCGCGAGACGGTTCAAAACGACAGCGCTCCGAAATGCCCAGCGATTTTGCCATTTCACGGAAAACGTCTGGAGAATCGTCGCCGGCCGCGATAAGGAGAATTGGCAGTTCTCGAAGAGCGCTCACGGCGTGAAGAACAGTTTCGAGCCCCTTGACGCGCCAATCGTTTCCGATCAGAAGCAGCACGAAATCAGTTTCCTGAATCTTGCGGCGCAGCCGTGCATTAGCGCGCAACGCAAGCCGCGCGGAGGGCGAAAACTGCGTTGTATCGACGCCATTGGGAATGACGCGGACATCTTGCCGGTGAAAATAACCATCCAGGAGCGCCGCGGTGCGCTGGGAAACAGCGACGATGGAAACTTTCGGGTCGGCGTAGATGCGGCGCTCCAATCGAGCCACAAGAGCGTAGTAAACGCGCCGATGGAGCCGCCGAAAAGACCCAGGCCTCGCTAAATCGAGGTCTTCTTCGCGGGCAAGTTCCTGGAGGCGATGGAAAAGGGCGTGAACGATGACAACTTCGACGTTCAGACAGTTAATTCCGGGAGAAACGACGAGATCGAACCGAAGTCCGTTGGCCCAGCGATCCCATGCGCGGCAGATGGAATTCAGAAAAAGCCAGACGAGAAATTGCAGAAGATGGGGACCAGGGACGGAAGGAACCTTATGCCAGATGATCGCCCCGGAGCCCTGCGAGCGAGTAACGCCTGGTAGAGCCAACGCAAGGCCCTCAACGCGCTGGGCAAACAGATGAATCTCGCAATGGTTCTTGCGCGCGAGGCGTTCGAGCAATTCGGCAAGCGCGCGCTCCGTGCCATGCCGGCGGTCAACGAAGGGTGAGACAACGGCGAGGCGCAAGTCAGCGCATCCGGGGGCTAAACATTGGAAGAGGCTGAGCGGCAGCGGCGTACTGAGCAGAAACAGCGAGAGTCGGCAAACGGAACAGGATGCCAAGGAGAAGCCAAAGATAGGCATTCAAGACAAAATCTTCGTATGGCTGCATTCCGTTGAACGTCATGGGAAACAGGAGAAGTCCGGCGTACCAGAAGATGACGAATGCCAGTGGAAACCAGGGCGAACCGCGCAGTTTCTTCACGACTTGCCATGCCGAGAACAGGATCGCCAAGCTCATGACAAACCAGAGCAGCAGACCGCCGATCCCCATTTCGACAACGAGAGTCCCGTAGCCACTCTCCACGCCGATGACCGGAGGCCTTGTGCCGAAGATGTGGGCGACGTATTGAGTGCCAAGGGAAGTCGTGCCGATGCCATAGCCGTATGGCCAGCGGTCGTAACCGAAGGCGCCGAGGAAATTCCGCAGCGGGTAATCCCAAGTTCGGTTCTGAAGCTGGCTCGCGCTGCTGCTGGGCGAGAGAGTCTCCGAGTAAAAGGCAACGCGCGAAAGGAGGGCCTCGGGGAAAACAAAAAACAGCAGCCCGAGAGCAAGAGCAATGCCAAGAGCGGCGCGCTGAACGGTGCGCAAGACGCGGATTACTTCGCGCTGCCGCCAGGGGGCGCCCCAAACAAAAGCCACTGCGAAAACGAGGACGCTTCCGGCGCCCCACAAAAGAACGCCTCGCGCAGCCCCGAGGACTATCGCACTAGAAACGATCGCCAGCGCGAAGAAGGATAGGTTCCTTTCCTTGTGATGACGCAATAGCAGATAGCCAAGGAAGCCAACGATCAGGATTAGAGAAATGAGCAAAAAGTTGCCGAAACGCCCGGTGCTGACGAACACCGAAGTCGGACGATACGACAACAAACCGGAAATGGGTGAAACACGATAATTTGTGCTCAGCCCGCGAATTTCTACGGCGGGCCTTTCGGGGTTCAAAAACGTATGCCCGAGAACTGATTGGGCAATCCCGAGGGAGGCAATAATTATGACGAGAACTGTGTTGACAAAGAAAAAGTGCCGTAACTGATCTTCGGAGTTGAGCAAGGCATATCCCACAAAGAGCAAGGGAATATAGTAGAAAAAGAGCTTGAAGCCCAGAACCCCGTATATCAAATGAGTAGACGCAGGATTAAAGATCTGCATGACTCCAAACCAAACGAAAAGCAGAACCGGCACGAGGAAGGGAGGCCGGAACGACGTGACTTCCTTTCGCCGGTAGGCCAGGAAAAAGGAGACATAGACGGCAAAGACCAAAATGTCCTTGGCGAAATAGATCACCATGTTGTTGCCAAGGTATTTTCTCGGAAAATCCTCGAACAAGAGCCAAATCAGAGAGAAATAGAGGCCGTTTCTCCAACTTTTGAGAGTGGCGACGACAAAGGCGCCACCGACGAAGGCCATAGAAACGTAGGCAAGGCCAGCCAGGTCTCCCGCTATGACGTATCCCGCGGCCTGAACCGCAGCAAATACGAAAAAAGCAAGAAATCCGAGGACGGCTAGAGGATTGCCGCGGTAATTGCCTCTGACTGCCCGCGCTGAGAATCTCACAATTCCGCCCCCTGAATGAATGCGTCGCCGGCGTACGCTTGTGGCGCATTCATAGGGGTGGGAGAAGCTACAGTAAGCGTGCTGACGACCGGCTTTCGAGTCCAATCATTACCGTACGCACGACCGGCATAATCCGCACCCCGTTCGCAAACTCCGCTGCATATCAGCATAATGCGTATCGGCAATTCATAGCACTCAAGGTTAACTTGCAGGCCCCGCACTCTTTGCTATCATACGCCGTCAGCCGGAAAGGAGAGCGGGACCATCCCGTTCGATGATCTGATAGCCGCGAAATGCGCTACGTTTTTCCGGACAACCGCGTCCGCATCCAATCACGGACAAGATGGGTCTTGCTCTCCGTGAAGAGCGACACGCACCACGAGAAGCTGAGCACGGCCACGCCCACAATTAGCGCAATTGCACAATTCGCGGCGTTTGGCTGCCACCGTTCCGCTGGCACGATCCATGTCCGGAGGAAAAGAAGC
>Ga0209648_10004627_pt1 | contig 11718 bp, 9 predicted proteins | sample GraSoi2013_115cm_FD_185830 | JGI IMG/M metagenome (GOLD analysis project Ga0209648, IMG submission 185830) | Grasslands soil microbial communities from the Angelo Coastal Reserve, California, USA - Sample 9_17_2013_115cm (SPAdes) (version 2) | ecosystem: Environmental > Terrestrial > Soil >...
ACCCTGACCTGTTTGCACAGACCGATTTTCGTTTGTTTTGTTAGCGTTATGAACTCTTCAGTTGCGCCACAACGCCTCATTTGCAGTCTATTGTTCAGCAAGTGTTCAGCAAAGACTCGCCAGCTTTTTCTTCGCTCCAACAGGACGACGGAATTCCGGGTTGCCAGCCACGCACTGAATTCGCACCAACTTCAATCAACAGAAGCGCGTTTGTCGTTACTAATCCGACGAACGAATCCTCTCGCATTGCTCGTCGCTCAAGACGTGAAGCGTGTCTTTGAGCCGCTTCTTTCCTGCTTTGAGTTCGAGCGCCAGATTGGATTTCTGATATTCCTTCAGAATCATGGCGTATCTCCTTGAGGGACTGACGGAATCTTACGAGGTGGATTGGTTCAGCTCCTGTTGCTTCAACCCGGCACCGAGTTTTGATAACGCATTTCCCGCGGTTAGATCGACGAGCTGCTGGCGGACTTGGTCGAGAATTTCGCGCGATAGGATCGGGTCCGAGACGGCCCGAGAGAGATTGATCGCCCCCAGCAGACCGCTGAGGATGAGCAATGCGCGACCCCGTTTGTCGGCATTCTCTTCGGATGGCAACAGGCCGGCGTAAAACACCAAGCTGCGCTTGACGCGGGCGGTGTAAACCGTCTTTGCCGATTTGCTTGCGTGGCTCATGTCTCCTAGCAACGCTCCCATGGCACAACCTGTTCCAGGGTTATCACGGTGAGCTTCGGTGAGGTAGTTCTCCAACACCTGAGGCAGCGTTTCGCCATGCTCCTCCCAAGCGTCGAGATCCTTGAACGCCGTGCCCAGCGCCTCGACCACAAGTTCGTCACGCGATTTGAAGTGCTTGTAAAAAGCTCCAACGGTCACACCAGCCTGTTTCATCACATCGGCCACACCAATACCGTCGAGCCCGAGTTCGCGGAATCTCCTTGCCGCGACTTTCAGGATCCTGGCGTGAGTATGAGTTTTTGTTTTCTTTGGCATATCACTTCCAAAAGGCTACGCGGGTATCCCGCGGCCCGCATCCTCGACTTCCGTGCCGCGCATAAAGTAGGAGTATGGTCGTACTCCTGTATATTGGATGCTGGACGACTATACCGCAGCTACGACCTTTGTTCAAGAATAAATCGCCACATCAAGAAAATTCCAAAATCCTTGCAACCAACGGCGTATGACCGTAATCCAACCTATCGACGGAACATGAAGGCAGGTTGTACCGGCAGTAATCGGAGCAATCTTCCTTCCCTTCACCAGATGTCAGGAGTCAATATGAAAGCCGTTCGTTTTGTTGGAGCTGGTAAGCCCATTGAAGTCGTCGATCTTCCGAAGCCACAACCCAAACCCGGTGAGGTACTGATCCGGATCGGAGGAGCGGGAGTATGTCATTCGGATCTCCATATTCTGCACGGACAGCTACCACTCCCGGGTCCCTTCACACTCGGACACGAAAATGCTGGATGGATTCAGTCGTTCGGCGGTGGCTCAACAGACTTTAAGGAAGGGGATGCTGTTGCGGTCTATGGAGCGTGGGGGTGCGGTTACTGCCATGCCTGTACGCTCTCGCGCGAGAACTATTGCGAGAACTTCGCTTCTCTCAAGGGCATGGGCGGCGGCTTGGGATTCGACGGCGGAATGGCCGACTATATGATCGTTCCCTCAACGCGGTTGCTCGTTCCTTTGGGGAAACTTGAGCCAAGGGATGCCGCTCCCTTGAGCGATGCCGCACTGACTCCTTATCACGCGATCCGTAGGGCATTACCAAATCTCATACCAGGTGCAACCGTGCTCGTGCTGGGAATAGGAGGATTGGGACAGATGGCCGTTCAATTGATACGGGCCTTATCTCCGGCGAGAGTTGTAGCCGGGGATGTAGATGAGGCCAAGCTCGCAACTGCCCGAACCCTGGGAGCGGACCTGACCGTAAACACCCGTTCGGCTGAGGATGCGGCCGAGCAAATTCGTACCTTCAGCGGCCCTCGAGGCGTGGCAGTCGTGCTGGACTTCGTGGGAGTTCAACCCACGCTGGATCTGGGAGCGAAAGTGATCGGCATGGATAGCCAGTTTCTGGTGGTAGGCCTCGGCGGAGGCAAGTTCGTTCTGAGCCAGATGACGTTACCGTATTCGACCGCGGTAAGTACGCCCTACTGGGGCACACGTGCGGAATTGATCGAGGTCATTGCCCTCGCTCAGGATGGCCGAATCAAACTTAACCTGGAGCACTTCCCCTTAGGCAAAGTATCGGCGGTCTACGACAAGTTGAGGGCAGGCAGGATCAAAGGCCGTGCCGTGTTGATCCCGGACCAGGCTTCATGAGGTTGCACGAATGAAAGGACGTTGTTCGACCTCATAGCAACGACCGAACAAGTACAGGCAAGCGTTGCCACACGCCGACCAGTGATAAGCACCCTTGAAGACGTGGCAAAAGGAGTGGCTGGCTAGCGACTCAAATTCACGGAAAGAAGAGATGAAGCCCATAACGGGGAAGGGTGCGGAATCGTGCGTCCCCATTCGCAAGGTCATGATCGATTCAGCCAGAGGCCAAACTAAATGCCTTCGCGCTGAAGGGCTACACACAACAAGCATTGGATGGCGATTCGCCGTTGTAAGTGAGGAAAATGATGAAGAACATAACTACTCAACTAGAGGCTGAGCCGTTTACCAGCCAGCCATCAGGCAAACCCGGCGTCAAGTTTTGGCTAGGTGCTGCGGTTGTCGCGTGTCTTGTCGCGGGCGCGATTGTTTTTGGACCACATCTCGCCGCCCGATCAGACGTTCATGCCGCTGCTCCGCCTCCCGCAGCCGTCACTGTTAGTGCGCCGCTCCAAAAAGAGCTTTCAGCGCGGCTCCAGTTCCTTGGCCAGTTCTCAGCGGTGGAACACGTCGATCTACGCGCTCAGGTTGGCGGCACGCTCACGCAGATTGGATTCAAGGACGGCGATATTGTTCGTAAGGGTGATTTCCTGTTCGAGATTGATCCCACGCCATATCAAATTAAGTTGAGCCAAGCCACAGCTCAACTGGCAAGTGCGCATGCTCGCCTTGATCTCGCAGCTCAAGAGCTGTCACGCGCAGAGACGCTCAAGCAAACCGACGCAGGAAGCATCGAAAATGTTGACCAGCGCGCTGCGGAGCAGCGAAGAGCTCAAGCGGCTGTGGACGAAGCGGAGTCGCTCGTTCGTGACGCACGCTTCGATCTGGATCACTGTCGCATTACGGCACCTTTTACCGGCCGCATCGGCACTCATCTTGTCTCGGTCGGCAATCTTGTGTCAGGAAGCCGGGCTGGCAATGGCCCCACGACGCTGCTCGCCACACTCGTCTCACTCAACCCGATCTATTTGAACTTCGACATGAGCGAAGCAGATTACATGGCTTTCGTTCGTGAGCGACAGAAACAGAAGGGCTCTTTGGCGGACAAAGTGGATGCCTCATTGAGTGATGAGACGACCTTTAGCCGCCAGGGTACGCTCAATTTCATCGATAACACTCTCGATCGCTCGAGCGGGACCATACACGCCCGCGCCACGATGCCCAACAGCGACCTCCTCTTGACTCCGGGAGCATTTGCTCGCGTCCGATTAGCTCTGTCGACACCCGCTCAGGTTCTGCTGGTGCCGGATGCTTCCGTGATCCTGGATCAGTCGGACCACATCGTTCTGACAGTCAGCGCAGACAATGTGGTGACGCCAAAGCAGGTGCAGGTGGGTGATGTTCGGTACGGGTTGAGGGTGATTCGTTCGGGTCTGACGCTCTCTGACAGAGTGATCATCGACGGCATGCCGATAGCTGCGCCGGGGTCCAAAGTGTCGCCACACGACGGATCAATCCAAGTCGGATCAGATGAAGGAAAGAACTAGGACGGACCATGAAGCTAACTCACTTTTTTATTGAACGTCCGCGTTTTGCGATAGTCATCAACGCTTTCATCACTCTGTTCGGGCTGGCAGCCATGGTCTCTTTGCCTGTAGCTCAGTATCCGGACATCGTTCCGCCGACCATCCAGATCACGACAGCTTATCCAGGCGCTTCAGCCGACACAATCGCACGGACTGTCGCGACACCGCTGGAACAAGCAATCAACGGCGTCGAAAGTATGGATTACATCACTAGCCAATCGACCGGTGATGGCAATAGCAACATCACCGTAACGTTTAAGATTGGTAGCGATGTAAACCTCGCGCTGATGCTTACGAATAATCGCGTGCAGGACACTTTGACGCGGCTTCCTGATCCCGTCCAGCATATCGGCGTGAAGGTCCAGAAGGTTATCCCTGCCTATCTGCTCGGCTTCTTCCCCTATTCTCCTCACGGAACCCGCAGCGTCTCGTATATCTCAAACTACATGACGCTTCGCGTGAGGGACGAACTTTCGCGGCTACCGGGCGTGGGCGGTATCTTAGCCCTCGGCGAGCGGCAGTTTGCGATGCGGATTTGGATCGACCCGAACAAAGCCGCCGCGTATGAGATCAGTGCCAGTGACATCCTGACTGCTTTGCGCGCGCAAAACGCGCAGGTGTCTGCCGGTGTTCTGAATCAGCCTCCAGTTGGTACGAACTCGGCTTACCAGATAAACGTCGAGGCTCTAGGACGGCTCACGACTCCAGAACAGTTCGGCAACATCATCGTCAAATCGGATGATCGAGGTCGCGTCACCCGCATCCGCGATATCGGTCATGTCGAGTTAGGCTCGGCAGACTACGGTACCATCTCCTACGCGGACCGCTATCCGTCTAACCCGTTTTGGTTTTTTGCAGTGCCTGGGTCGAATGTCGTCAAGGTGGAGCATGACGTACTCGCTAAATATAACGAGCTGAAGAAGACCTTCCCATCCGACATCAGCGATATCAAGATCTACGACCCGACCGAATTCGTTAGCAGATCGATCGAGGAAGTCCAAGTCACGATCTTGATCGCAATCGCACTGGTGGTCGGCGTCGTCTACGTCTTCCTGCAGAATTGGCGCGCGACGATCATCCCGGTCATCGCTATTCCAGTCTCGCTTCTTGGAAGTTTCGTCCTCCTCGGCATATTTGGTATATCCGTCAATAACCTGTCGCTGTTCGGGCTGGTGCTGGCTGTAGGTATTGTCGTCGACGACGCCATTGTTGTTGTTGAGAATGTCGAACGCAATATGGCGCTGGGCATGTCACCGAAAGACGCAGCTCATCGCACGATGGACGAAGTATCCGGCGCATTGATTGCTATCGCTCTGACTCTATGCGCTGTATTCGTGCCTTCCGTCTTCATCTCGGGCATCTCTGGCCTGTTCTTCAAGCAATTCGCGACCACTATCGCCGCGTCGACTGTGATCTCCTGTTTTGTCTCTCTCACACTGAGTCCTGCTCTCTGTGCCGTCCTTCTGAAACCGCACAAGGTGGGAGACGTTCACGACAGACCAGTTGGTCTGGCCCGGTTCTTGCACCCTTTGTTCAGCCGTTTCAATGCAGCTTTCGAGTGGTTGTCGTCCAGTTATGGCAAGATGACGGGCCGCTTCGTTCGAGCGACAGTGATCATCGCGCTCATCTATGTCGGGTTAATCTCACTCACTGGATTTCAGTTCTCGAAGATGAGCACCGGCTTCATCCCGGAGCAGGATATCGGTTATCTCGCCGCTCTCGTAAAGCTGCCGCCGGGTTCCAGCCTTGCTCGCACGGATGCAGTTGTTCGTGAGGTGAACGACATCCTCCTAAAAACCCCGGGAGTCGAGCATAACTCGGCCACCGCCGGGTTCGACGTGACGACGGGCACTTTCGCTTCCGATACGGCCACCCTTTATTTCGCTCTGCCCTCGCTCTACAAAAAGCATATTCCCGGAGGAGACGCAGCAACGATGCTGCAAACGGCGAGACAGCGCCTCTCCGGTGTCAAGGATGCGTATGTCGCCGTCATCATGCCGCCTCCAGTCCAGGGCCTCGGCTCGGCTGGCGGCTATAAGATGATGGTCGAGGATCGCGGCGGACTAGGTCCCGATGCTCTCAGCAAGGCGACTAATGCGCTCGTTGCGGAGGCCAACAAGGACCCAGAACTGGCCGGGAACTTCACTCTCTTCAATGCGGGCGCGCCATCCGTCTACGCCGATATCGATCGGGAGAAAGCGGAAAAAGTCGGAGTGACGCCGGATGCTGTCTTCTCGACACTCCAGCTCTATATCGGTCCGCAATATGTGAACGACTTCAACTATCTCGGGCGCACTTGGCAAGTGTTCGCGCAGAGCGATCAATCCTTCCGCCAGACACCGGAAGATATCTCCCAGCTCAAGGTCCGAAATGCGAGTGGCGAGATGGTCCCTATTGGTACGGTAGCTACCATGAAGGAGCGTACTGCGCCATATCGCATCCCTCGCTACAACCTCTACCCCGCGGCTGAGGTGTTGGGTTCTGGCGCGCCTGGCGTTTCGTCGGGAACGGCTATGAAGCATATGGAAGACATCGCCGCACGGACCCTTCCACCCGGCATCACCTTCGAGTGGACCGACCTGTCCTATCAGCAAAAGCAGCAGGGGACACCGACCCTCTTGATCTTCGCAGCCTCCGCGCTGTTCGTATTCCTGGTCCTTGCAGCGCAATACGAAAGCTGGAAGTTGCCTTTGGCGATTGTGTTGATCGTGCCGATGTGTCTCTTGGCATCCGCGACTGGTCTTCATGCTAGAGGCATGCCGATCGACATTCTCGCCCAGATCGGATTCGTGGTATTGGTCGGATTGGCGGCTAAGAACGCGATTCTGATCGTGGAGTTTGCCAAAAAGCGGGAAGACGACGACGGTATCACAGCGGAAGAGGCCGCCGTACACTCCGCCCGGACACGTCTACGCCCGATTCTGATGACATCGTTCGCCTTCATCCTCGGCGTTGCTCCGCTTGCCGTCGCGCACGGAGTAGGAGCGGAGATGCGCCAATCCCTGGGAACTGCCGTCTTGTTCGGCATGATCGGAGTAACCATCTTCGGTCTTCTGTTCACGCCAGCGTTTTACACTTTCGTCCGCAATTTCGGCCGTAACCGTAAGGAACGCGAATTGAGTCAAGCCGCGCTCAAAGCGACAGCGATCATTCTTGCCCTCAGCCTTTTTGCAGGTGGTTGTGCCGTGGGTCCACGTTATGTGAAGCCAACCACCAATCTCGCTCCATTTCATAATCTCGCCGGGGCCAGTGCGACGAAGCCGGAATTTTCACCACCGCCTCTCGAAAGTTGGTGGACGGGGTTCGACGACCCAATGCTCGTGACTGTCGTGCAGCGCGCCCTGGAGCAAAATCTTGATCTTGCCGCTGCGTTTGCACGTGTCCGCCAAGCCCGAGCGGCAGCAGCAGCGGCGGGCGCGCAACTTCTGCCGACAGCTGATTTGGATGCGGCGGGCACAGCCGTCCACCAAAGCCTTGTGAATCCGTTTGGTTCTGTTGCGAACGGTTTTCCAGGCTACAGCCGCGATCAGCGGGAGTATACCGTTGGAGCCGCGGCGAGCTGGGAAATCGATCTTGCGGGAGGGCTGCGCCGCGGCAAAGCTGCGGCTGCTGATGAACTCCAAGCTGCGCAGGCCGACCAGGTTGGAACTCGAATCACCGTCGCTGCCGAGGCAGCGGATGCCTACCTTCAGGTGAGGGAGTATCAGGCACGGCTTGCGGTTGCGCAGCAACTCATCGACACCGATACACATCTTCTGGAGTTGGTGGAGGTCCGTCGACGGGTGGGAGTAGCAGATGACCGAGAGGTTGCCCAAGCGGAAGCGCTTCTCAAGCAAGCCAAGTCGACGGTGCCCTCCCTGCGCGTTGCCCTTGAAGCGCAACTGAACCGTCTCGACGTCCTCATGGGTGCTCAGCCGGGAACGTACGCAGAAGAGCTTTCGAGACCGGGCACGATTCCCGGAATCCCCGCAATCACCGGCGCCGACCAGCCTCTGGATGTCCTGCGCCGCCGACCCGACATCATCGCGGCCGAGCGCCGGCTTGCCGCGTCGAACGAGCGAATCGGTGTTGCGCTTTCGGACTACTACCCTAAGGTTTCGCTTTCTGGCGCCCTCGGTTTCGATAGCACCAACGGGGGCACTCTTTTCAACGGGAAAGCGTTCCAGCCCATCGGGACGGGAGCGCTGCGATGGAGGCTTTTCGATTTTGGAAAGGTCGCAGCCGAAGTCGCGCAATCGCGCGGCGCGTATGCCGAAGCGCTCGCCGGGTACCGGCAAGCCGCCTTGAGAGCCACGGAAGATGTCGAGAATGCGTTGATGGAGCTTGCGCAGACGCAGGTCCGCCTAGAGGAGTTGCAAGGTGAGGTCGCGTCTCTTACGCGGGCTCGCGATCTTTCGGAACGGGCCTACAAGGCCGGCGCAATTCCACTGACCGACGTTCTTAACGCGGATAGTCAACTTCTCGTCGCACGGAACGATGTGGAGAGCACCCGAGCGGATGCGGCCCGCGCCGCCGTGCGCACCTTCCGCGCTCTTGGTGGCGGGTGGGACATACGCAGCAATCCATCTCTGACCGCGGTCAAGTAAAGACCTAGAAAGAAGGCATAGGAACAACGGAGAAAAGGAATGACCAAAAAACTCGATGGCAAGACCGCCGTCATCACCGGCGGCACAGAAGGGATTGGGTTAGCTACGGCAAAACTTTTCGTGAAAGAGGGTGCCTATGTCTTTATTACGGGCCGCCGCCAGAAAGAACTCGACGAGTTATCTTCTCCTCTTTCTTTACTCTTGTACCTCGCGTGCGCGACACATCTCGCACCGAGCGTGAGCGGCTTCTCCCGCACTGCGGTCTTGCAGCGGGAGCACAGCAATCCAACCGCTCCGTTTCCGTTTCACCGAGGAGCTCTTCAACTTTCAACGCGTTCACTTCATCCGATACGCCGAACCGAGCGAAAGATTCCGGCCACTTTCATTTCAGTGCTTGCACGACACGTTGGCGACGCGCTGAAGACTCCATCCCTGAATCCTTTTCAGACTCACTTAAGTCTTATGCAGCGGAGACGAGGGAACAATGCAACTGCAGGTTCTCATCTCAAGCCGGATCAAGGCGATCAACCCCACGGCAAGAAAGTTGATGCGTCTCCTCAAAAGGAGCTGCTTGCCGCCTCAGCATGAGTTCGCGGTCGAAACCGCCCTGCGCGAAGCCCTCGCCAACGCGATCGTCCACGGTAATCACCATGACCCGAGCAAGAAAGTTCGCGTGCGCTGCGGCTGCGACGCTGTTCATGGCTTATGGATCGCGGTTCGCGACGAAGGAGCAGGATTCGATCCAGCGGTACTTGAGAGCCCTGTCCTCGGCGAGAATCTCGCCTCGGATCACGGAAGAGGCCTTTTGCTAATCCGCACGTACATGGATGAAGTCCGTCTCGAGGACCGTGGACGCGAGATTTTCATGCGCAAAAGCGGATCTACTTCGCGCTAAACGTCATCTACCGACATGAATGAACAAGATCAAAACGATACGCCGGCCATTACGGTCGCTTCTCGTGGCTGTGTTGAACTCTGGGCCGGCAGCGAACTGGCCCATCGCCACGTCCAACTTGTTGGTCTAGAGGCTGACGTTCTTTCAGTCCCCTGTGCAGCTCAGGAGGGCGGAGACCTATATGCGTTCTTCTCTTGTGCAGCCGATCGTGAAGCACGTATTTTGCTCGCGGACTGTGTCGGTCACGGACATGAAGCGAGCGTCATAGCCTCGTACATCCACGGCTTGATACGTCGGCACCGCGACATCCTAGACAACTCCCGGTTCTTGAGCGCGCTGAATGATGAATTCGCTCATCCAGGGCAAACACCCGAAGCACCTCTCCGACTCTCGACTTTTATCACCGCCACGTTCGACCAACACACGGGCGAGTTCAACTACGCCTACGCCGCTCATCCGCGCATGTTCTTGTGGCAGGCTCGATATCGCCGATGGTTCACCTTAGACGGTCTCGAAGGATTCCCCGTGGGGGCATTCGCCGGGTCCGCCTATACGCAGCAGAGCATTCACGTCGAACCCGCGGACATCATTCTAATGTTCTCCGACGGAGCCACCGACGTCCTTTCTCCGGACGATGAAATGCTGACGGTCGAAGGCCTCCTTGAACTCGCCAGCAGAACGCTAGAGAAACTCCCGGTCAAATTTCCGCTTGCCCTCTTTGTAACAGCGCTAGCCGAGGCGATCAGAGACTTTCACGGTAGTGGCGACCTTGAAGACGACCTCACTTTGCTCACGCTGCGGCGGTCTTCTCGTGTGTCCGCATCCTCATAAGGGCTTGCGCTTTCGGGAACCCGAAACCTCACCGCTCACGGCACGCCTGTGCCTCACTCGGTTCCATCGCGCCCTCCCTGTTGAGTACCGTTCTAGTTTTTCCCACTCAACAGTTGAGCGACTACTCGTGCGTCCGTTGTCGGTTGTTTGCACACATACTTCTCACAGATGTAGGCAGTCGCGCGCCCTCCCACCCGACGAACACCGGCCACGAAGGGCAGCCAGCGGGTCAACTGCTGTTGTCCGGCGCCGCCGTCGGCGACAAGGAGAATTTTATTGGGGAGGAACCGCGTGTTGACCTGCCGCAGCAGTTCGCGAGTGTCCGGTGACGCGGGGTCGCCGGCGATCAGGATTTGCTTGGTTTGCGCGAGCTGCTGGCGAGTCGGCTATCTGCAGACGTGATTGCGCGGATTGTGTCGACCGTCCCGATGGGACGCATGGGGGAACCCGAGGAAGTTGCTAAGGTGGCGTTGTTTCTGGCGTCGGATGACTCCAGTTTCTTCACGGGTATCGAACTGTTCGTTGACGGCGGCAGAGCGCAGATCTAATCGAGTGGCAAGGCCCTGCGCGGAGGAGCATCGATATGGACCGTCGAATCATTCCGATGACGGCTTCGCACAAAGAGTAGGGCGAATCACAGAAGGGAAACTCCCTCCCGGCGCCGATGAATTCACCGAACTTCGTAAGAGCTTCATCGCGAAGTGATCTGGATGCCGGCTTACCGCGATTAGTAATGGGAAGTCGGCTAGTGTGGAGCGGTTCAGGTCTTAAGTCCACTTGGATGGAAACGCGCTTTCTGGTAGAAGTGCAGGATTGTGGGCTCAACTGTGGGTTGACAGAATTTCGGAAATGTTGAGCTCAGGCTGCCCAGTTGCGCTTTTTGCCGTGCGCGAGGACTGCTGAGTGCTGCCAATTCCAGGCAGCGTTCACATTCACCGGCGAATTTCTACGCAGTCCAGATCGCGGCCCGCAAAACATCGGAACTTATTGTGACTGAGTCGGCGCGCGACGGAGCTGCAAGAAGTTGGTCGCCGCGCTGGGAGGCTCGGGCTGAGCGCGCCCCGCAATCATCACCTAGTGGCAACTACAAATTCGGATGGTTGCGGGGTTTGCCTAAGTACTTGAAATACAAGAAGTTTTAGTTGCGGGGGCCCGATACGTACCGAATAGACAATTCTTGTGCATCCCATTCCGCAGTGAACTGATTCGCTGCGTTGCGTAAGCTGCACAAACTATAGCCATTTCAAGGGTCGGTTTCCGTGTAGCGGACAATCCAGGAGTCGATAGCCGCTACGAGCGGCTTGTCCCAAGTGGACTACGGCGCTGAAAACGGAGCCGGTAAGCGCTGGGTGTAACCTGCAGTTGTGAGAGAAAAGTACGTCTCATGATCTCAGAGCTGCTGAAGCCACACGAAGCAGCGATTTCCTTGACGGCCTTAACAGTTTGTTCTAGCTGTCGGCGTGCAGCCTCCACGCGCAAGCGTTCCGCGAATTTAGCGGGTGTA
>Ga0209648_10004628_pt1 | contig 11718 bp, 10 predicted proteins | sample GraSoi2013_115cm_FD_185830 | JGI IMG/M metagenome (GOLD analysis project Ga0209648, IMG submission 185830) | Grasslands soil microbial communities from the Angelo Coastal Reserve, California, USA - Sample 9_17_2013_115cm (SPAdes) (version 2) | ecosystem: Environmental > Terrestrial > Soil >...
GCCAATTGCCAAACTTTGCCACCTCTAAGAGTTCACCTCGGGCCTCATTTCTTAGGACTGTAGACCACTGACGACGGTCCAGTTGCCCCAAAAGGATGACTTCTTCTAGCTCTTGTTCCTGTTGTTGTATGATCTCCCGATCAGAGAGATCCTCAGCAGTTGTAAAAAGACGTGATCGAAGCCCTGCAGACCATACTAACTGATGTTTTCCTTTGAACCACTTTGCATATTCTATGAAGATGGGTTTCAATTCATCGTGCCCCAATGAGATCAGTTCCAACATCGCAAAAGGGGTAAGGTGTTCGTTTCCTCGCCCTCGTTTCAAATGAGACTTCGCTAGTTCAGCTGAAGTTCCCCATGGTTCTCTCAGAGGTTGCCGACCAAACTTGGCGACATAATCAGCCACAGCACCAAATGTTCTATCAAGCCGAAAACCATGCTCATTCATACTCAACCCTTCACGCTCGGCACTTCTCTGCCACCGTTCACGAACCGCCTGTGCATATGCTTGTGCATCAACCTCGTGAGAAAAGAAAATTAATTCATGGCAATGAGGATGCCAGCCATTCTGCTCCGACCAAGTGACTTCTTGCACGCTGACTGTCCCAAGAACACCAAACTTTTTCTTTAATTCTTGTGCAGCACTTCCTTGTTTTGCTCGTTTTCGTGCAGCAAGAAACCGATCGAGGAGTTCAGAAAGCTGGTCATAGCGCTTATGAGCAATCGTATATGTGGCAAGATAGTGGTAAATGACCTGAAATTGCCACAGGTTTTGCCCTGAAACTGACACACTTGCCCTCAATCCTGCACATTGGGACAAAGTTTCCTGGAGAAACCGCTTCCCATCAGGTATACTATTCCTGGGTATTGTAAATACTATCAACACTACGCACGATTGACTGACCGTTGAAATACGTCATGTACCGCTTTGCGAGAGGTAGGGAGACCGATGGTTGCCCCGGCAGTCGAAGGCATCGATCTGTTCAAAATTGCGGGTCGCTCCATTTCAGGATGGGTTCCCAGCTTCAAGATGGGTACGACAGCCCCGGTGAAGCAACCGTTCTGTAGCCAGCTCGAAGAACGACTTCTCCTGTGGCTCGACTACCATCCCCAGGTTGCTTCCTATGCGCGTGGTGACATTGGACCTCAGTTTGCTACCACCTATCGACTGCCAATCCCCGAATACGCGCCATTTGCTATCGGCTACACGTTTGAGGGTAAGCCTCATGACTATCTCCCCGATGTCGTAGGTACTCTGACGAGCGGGAAACCGTTCATTGCCGAGGCGGGTATGGAGGATGACAAACGGGGTGATCGCAACCTCGCCAAAGCGGAGGCCGCACGAAGGCTCGCACGTCTCCAGGGAGGCATCTTCTGGGTTGGGACTGAACGGACATTAACCCGTGCACACCACTACAATCTGGTGTTCTTGCATGCCAGGCGCAAGACATTTCCTGCCTTTGCTGAGATTATGCTCACAGTGCAAGAGATCTGGCCCTGGGGAGAAGTCGCCAGCGTTGAAGAGATTGAAAACCGTCTTGTCGGGCGATGGCCTGGGAGTCTCGTCGAAGCAGCGATCTGGAAACTTGTGGGAGATAGCCTGGCAGCAGGGCACTTGCTCGTTGATCTCTCGCAGCACACACTTGATCGCAAACTGCTTCTAGCTTTGCTCCCACCCAATGCTTCACCTCTTGTTCCTGATCCTCTTCCTGACACGCTCCTGCCAGAACCTGATGCGAAGAGGTTTTCGACCGTCTCGCCTTCTCCTCACGTGCCGATTCCAGGTCCAACGTTTGATGCCTCTACGCTCGATGAGAAGCAACGGGAACGTTTTCACCGAAATCTGCGAGCCGTGGAGCAGGTGCTGGCCGGGGCATCGCAAACTAAGATCGCAGAGGAGTCAGGGATCGACCGCTCGACGCTTTCACGACTGGTGAAACGGACACGTGAATTGGGCCAGATTGCCTGTGTGCCTCGTGGGAGGTATCATCGTGCGCCGCAGCTTCACCCTGCTTTTGCCGAGTGTATCCGTCGGCTGTATCTGCTCCCGACACGCCTGACCATGACCGCCATCCAAGAACATACGGAGGTGCACCAGGTGGCGATGTGCCTCTCTGCTCAAACAGGAACAACGGTCACGCTTCCCTCCTACAAACAGGTCCGCACACAAGTCAACCGCCTCAAGATGGAGCCGGAAGTAGTAGCAGTACGCGAACAGACAAAATCGGTTCCCCGTGTGCGCGAATCTCCCCTCTCGTTTGCGCTTTCCATTCCGGCACCCGCGCTGCTGACGCAGGTTGATGAGCACTCCCTCGAATTGTATGTGGTTACGCCTGACGGTATTGCAGTCGCAAAGCGTGTCCATGCTGCTGTGCTTGTGTGCGTCAAAACGGCAGCGATCTTGGGGGCAGTTCTCTCCCTCGGTTCGCTCAAGGAAGAGGACTACATGCGCCTGATGAAGCAAGCACTCGAACCCAAGGATCGACTGGCCTTGCGGGCAGGATGCCAGCATCCCTGGCCGATTGCAGGCAAGCCAGCTATCGTCTTTCACGACCGGGGCAAGATCTTCACCTCTGAGCGTGCCCGGGCTGTGCTGGTGGATCGGCTTGGCATCATCACAGAGCAAGCCCCTCCGTATGCGCCATCAGCGAAAGGAACTGTCGAGTCGCTCTTTCGCTGGATGACGCAACGCTTTGAACGACGCCTGCCCAATACGAGCCACGGAGTCCATGACGCTGAAACTGCCGCCCAGACGGGAGGTCTGACCCTGGAAGAACTGGAGCGCTGTTTCTATCAGGCGATTGTCGATGATTATCAGCAAGACTGGGATGAACTTCGACGGCAGAGAAGATCTGTGCTCTGGGAACAGGCAGTGGCACAGAGTGGGGTGCCACAGTATCTGGGATCTCCCGATGATCTCAAACTGCTCTTGATGAAAGCCATCAATCGCAAGACACCCCATCAGGGGTATCGTACTTCTTCAGGAAACAGGCTCTCATTTCAGGGGCGTTGGTACGTTTGCCCAGGACTCCTCTCCAGGCTCCAAGGCCGCGAGTTTGAGGTGTATTACGACCGCCGCGATGTGGGAGTGCTCTACCTCTTCGTGGATGGGATCTATGTTGGGGAAGCCTACTGCCCACAACTGATGGGAGGACGTGTCAGTGAGTGGGAAGCCAGGGCCATGCGCAAACAGGATCAGACCCAGGCCAAGATCGCGAGGGCTCAAGGGCAGCAAGTCCGTGCTCGCATTCAGAGCGAAGCGCTTTCTGCTCGCAAACGCCGAAGCACTGAGGTTCGAGCAAGTGAGCAAAGTCGTCAATGGGATCGCCAACGGGAGGATATTCACCCAGCCGAAGTGCTTGAGCGATTAGCCAGTGTCGAGGCCAAGAACAGATCAGTCGTACCACTGCCGCCTGCCGTCCCGGATGCCGATCCTGATCGTCCAGTTCGCAGTCTACGTATCCGGCTTGGAGAGGAGAGACGTTGATGACCCACCCCATCTTTCGCAAGGAGATCTTCATCGAAACGCCCTTTGAAATCCGTTTTCAAGCGATGCTGCGGTACGCTTGGCACAAGCGGAGCTGGCATGTGATCGTCGCCGATCCGGGTTCAGGCAAGACCGTGGGTATTCGCGACATGATCAAAACGGCTGGCTCCCGTGCGATACTGACGGTTGTGGCTCCGAAAAACAATGAAGAGGAGCAGGCGCTCGGCGACCAGCTGTTCACGGCTCTGGGGACGAAGCTAGCAGGACATTGGCGCACCCGAAAGCCCCGCCTCATGAGGCACCTCCACCAGTATGGGACAGAGTGCCTGATTGTGGATGATGCGCATGATCTCTCGCTCCCGCACCTGATGTTTCTCAAGGAACTGACGGACCAGGGGTGTTTACAGTACGATCATCCGCTTGGCTTGTGCCTAGTCGCTGCTGGGCGAGGAAACACGATCCCACTCAAGGAGATTTTCGATCAGCCAGATACCACGTGGCAGCAATTCTTCCGCCGCCTCGACCAGATCGAACCCTACTGTCGGATAGAAGGGCACACCAGCGAAGAAGTGCGAGAGATCCTGGCAGCATTAGAAAAGGTGTACCGTGAAGCCCTTCCGCAACTCAACTTGCGCCGATGGGGAAGCTCTATCTACACTTGGCTCACGCAGTCGGTCCTTGATCCTACCAATTCTGGCCGCGTCTCGATGAATTATCTGATGAAGCTCGTGAAAACGGCTCTCGAATGGTCGTATGAGGCAAAGTCCACGGATGTGGTGGTCGAGATGCTAGAGAAGGCCGCTTCACTGCTCGTGCTCCGCCGCAATATGCTCTGGATCATTGATGGAGCAGGACCAAGCACCGAAGTCTCTCCATCAGACACCACAGCACAAGAGACAGAAGCAGGAGAAGCAAAAGCCTCCGATGCTCCCAAGCAGCAACCTTCACACCACGATGAAGTGGGAGATACACAAAGAGCAGTACCATCCACCAATTGTTCTTTTTCAGGACCGATCAAGCTTGAAGCAGCGAGCTTTCTGGAATCGACGGTGGAAGTCGCACAATGTCCGGCATGCGGCTCGGTGAGCAAAGCAAAGGTAAAAGGACAATCTGTGATGATTGTGCCGCATCCGCCGCGCAAGGTGCGGCCAGTACGCAATGTCACGCGGTGGATGGAACAAGGAACTGAGTGGGTACTTGTTCAGAAAAAAGAGTAGCCAGCCCAAAAGCTGGCTGATATTGGTTGTAAATTAAGTTTCCTCTGTGAAAAAACGTAACCGTTATCCTGAACACTCTGTTGCGCTGACTTTTTGGACGCCTATGGTAGCACTGCTAGGGCCTCGCATCAATCTGTTCAAAATTGCGAGCCGCTCCGTGTAGAGAACAAAGCTAGCGGCAATGTAGAAAGAAGGACAGACATGAGAGAGTTACCGAGGTCATTGCTGTTAATTGCCGTCTGTGTTGGTTGCGTGTATATGGGAGGGGTTCTATTTAACGATCCACAGAGAAATGGTTGGACTATTTTCTTAGCTCTCTTATTCTGGTTTGGCTCCATCTGTGCTGGCTTTTCTATTATTAAAAACAACAAACCTCAAATTGACGATCCCTATTACTTGCATTTTGATGATAATGATGTGAATAGCAGATATAACAGAGAGCATCGTAGACAACTCTCCCAAGGCGCAGATTATTGGAATACTTGGAGAAAAGCACAAAAAATTGAGCATCCGCAACTCGACACCTGCGAGTTCTGCTTCCTCCATAACTTCAGCGATTATGACCTTCATGGAGCAGAACTCGCAGATGCAAAATTCAAAGGGGTTAATCTAGACAACGCGGACCTTAGTCATGCACGCCTTGTCAGAACTCAATTCGAGGATGTAGGGCTTCGTAATGCGAACCTTAGCGAGAGCTACTTGGCCGATACGGTCATCGAATTGACCGATTTCAGCGGTGCAGATTTTACTAAGGCACGCATTGAGAACGTAACTTTTCAATACGGAACAGAATTCACAGGCGCAGATTTTACTAAGGCATATATGGGGAATGTAACTTTTAAAGGTAGAAAGTTCACAGGCGTTGACTTCAGCCAAGCTGAGATGTATGACGTTGAATTCATTGATAGTGACTTGAGCGGAGTAAAGGGGCTTGATACAGTGAAACATGATAGTTCCTCGATGATTGATTTTAATACCATTAATCGCTCGAAAAGTGCTATTCCAAAGGCATTCCTCCGAAGTGCAGGTGCCCGATATTCTCTAATTGATGCAATACATTCTCTGAAATCGTTCGAGTACTACAGTTGTTTTATCAGCTATTCGAGCAAAGATGAGGAATTTGCCACTCGACTCCACACCGATTTGGTAGCCAAGGGAGTACGGTGTTGGTTTGCGCCTCATGATATGAAAACAGGAGATAAAATCAGAACTCGCATTGACGAATCTATTCTGGGGAATGATAAACTTCTGCTTGTACTTTCGGAACATTCCATTGGAAGTCAATGGGTGGAGCAAGAAGTTGAGACGGCTCTTGATAAGGAGAGAGAACGGAAACAAGTTGTTCTCTTTCCGATAAAGTTGGACAACATGATTATAGAGACAAAAACAGGGTGGCCTGCATTTATTCGTCGCACTCGACATATCACAAATTTCCAACATTGGAAAAACGCTGATGACTATCAGCGGACATTCAGCCGATTACTCCAGGATCTCATAGCAGAAGACTTCTCCTGAAAACTGCTAGCTGAAACGGTTCAATTAACATCAGACAAATCAGGACCAATTTACAAGGCGTCGATAGAGGGAGCCAGATGTAGAGCGGTTTCTCCAGGAAACTTTGTCCCAATGTGCAGGATTGAGGGCAAGTGTGTCAGTTTCAGGGCAAAACCTGTGGCAATTTCAGGTCATTTACCAGATAGACCGTTCCACCATTGGCTATACAGTTTGCAATGGCCTGTTCTAACTCGCTCCGGCGGTGCTCAGAGATCTTCGCTGCACAAATTGGACAAACCCAAACCGAACCACATCGCATCAATCCCTGATAGTGTGCTAATTGGCGATGAGGAGAATACAAGACGTCTACCATTGAGGCCTGAATACGACGCATACAAAAAGCAACTCGCTCTTCAGGAAGAAGATCCTGTGCTTCGCGCTGTAGTTGCCAGCGCATAAGCCTCGCTTCTCTTTCCTGCTGGTAGCTTTTCTCCTCTATCGGATACTGTCCGGTGACTATGTTTTGTAAGTGTGTATCATTATTGTTCATAGCATGCCTTTCATTACACAAGGGCGGTTAATATATTCAGAGATGCACATTAGTAAGACGAATGAGTGGAAGGGCAATAACAGAGAGTGATCTTTCCTTGCCGTGTCACACAGTATCCTGAGTTGGACCTTGAAGACGCTTTTAGCATTGTGTTTATGGAGCAGAAAATCCAGGAGATCTGTTCATACGATATCTATTTTGGCCACTTTTTGATATTACCAACAAAATACCTACATGCAATTTCACAGGTTGAAAAAATGTAATCCTCGAGTCTGGTAATCTTCCTCGCCGAGTGCGTATGCTTCGATATAAATGGTTCGATGCTCATAGTACACCATGAAACGTTGACGGCTCTCTGCCAGGAAAAAGCTTGCCAGGGTGCCGTTTTTGATCTATACTGCCCGAGAATAGCTGCTGATACTGCAGGAGTATCCGAGGCTATTTGGGAGTCATGCAGAGACTGGCAACAAGGAAGGATACACGCAATGGACATTATTCCTGTCCCACCAGCACCGCTCACGATTGGGCAACTTGCCAATACCTATGCAGCATCAAACGTTTTTCAAGAGTATCAAGAGAAGATGGCAGCCAATACACTGAAGCGACACAACGATGATCTTGCCTTATTCTCTCAATTTCTCACGCATGTCGGCATGAACAAAGAGAACCTGCTGGTTGACTGTGCAGAGTGGAGCGGGATCACCTTTGGACTGGTCGAGGCCTTCAAGAGATGGCAGGTAGACCAAGGCTATGCCATTGCCTCGATCAATGCACACATCTCGACCGTCAAGGTCTATGCGAAGCTCGCAACCAAGGCTGGCATCCTCTCATCTGAAGAGTATGCCATGATCAAGATGGTCAGTGGCTACCGCCACAAGGAGGGCAGAAACGTCGATGCCAAGAGAGAGGTGACCAGAGTCGGTGACAAGAAAGCAGAAGCCGTCTCCATTTCACCACAACAGGCCAGGGCACTCAAGGAACAGAGCACTACCCCACAAGGTCGACGAGATGCCCTCCTGATGTGCCTCCTCCTGGACCACGGGCTCCGCTGCGGAGAGGTCGCAGCTCTCACCGTCGAGTCTCTCAACGTGTCTACTGGTCTCCTTACTTTCTATCGGCAGAAAGTCGATAAAATACAGACCCATCGATTAACCAGAGACACGCTGCTCGCTGCCATGCGGTACTTTGAAGTGGCCAAACCTGCAGGGAAGCTGCTCATGGGTTCTCGGAAAGGTGGCAAGCTGGAGGGAGTCATGAGTGAACGAGCCATTACTGACCGGGTACGAGAACTGGGGGAACGGATTGGCGTGAAAGGACTCTCGGCTCATGATTGTCGACACGACTGGGCCAAGGCTGCGGTGAAAGCGTCGGATATCAAGAGTCTGCAGCAGGCTGGTGGCTGGTCTTCTCCTGCGATGCCATTGCGCTATGCTGATGATGCAGCCATCGCCAATGAAGGGATACAACTGTCAAGATAGCCGCCCACACCCAAGCGGCTACGCAGTATCAATTTGAAGGTGATAAGAAATGGACTCAGATCCGGTGAAGCGTATGCTTACACATACAGGAGAGCACAGTGGAGGTAACCGTGCTTATGATGCATCTTTGCTTGGCACTGTGCCGCTGAGGGACCGCTCACCCCATCAGAGGCTGCCACGCCGGACAGCCTCTTTTCACATCCAATCAAGAAGACTCACACTCAGTGTACCGGACTGCCAAAGACACATCACACGATCCAACTCCCACCATCCTCGACCTCGCCAGATCGGGGATCGTTGTCTTCAACCAACGGTACTCATCCAGGGACAGTATAGCACAGCTTAGAGTACACTGAACACAATGTGTCTACGCGATTGCACAAAACCTCCATGATGTCCCGAGACGGGTGACACACGCAAAGCATGGAGGTTTTGTGTTGCCATTTGAGGGAGTTCTTGAACATTTGTCCGCTTTCTGGTAGAATAGCTGTGGTCTATCGGGAGTACCGACATACGTATCCATCGTGACGACACAAACCCTCGTGACAGCTCTATCAGGAGACTGCTTGGAAGGCACGAGGGTTTCGTGTTGCTCCCGACAATCTGGCTACTCCTGCTCAAGGAGAACGATTGCCAGCATACGCGCCGTGCTATACTTGCAAAAACAACCAGGAGAAGAGCACATGGCGAAACAGCAACCACAGTGGCAGCCTCTCTCGAAGCTTCCACTCATCGCGCACCACATTGACGGCATGCTCTCGTCTGCGCAGGAACACTATCAGACACTCCTCCCAGCCAAAGCGAAGCCACACATCCTTGACGATTTTACTGTCAACCGCGTCAAGAAAGTCACAACTTCCCAGCAGAAGGACCTCTGGCTCTTTGACGAGCAGCTGGCCCGATGGAGGAAGAACCAGCTCACCACAGACCAGCGAAAAGAAGTCGAGCGCCTGGCCGGACAGATGCTCAAGCTTAAAGAGCAGATCGCCGTCATCCTGGAGCTGGCCGACGAACTGGCAAAGGGTACTATTGAGAAGGTCATGGCAAAGAGCGATCTTGAACTGGGGCTAGCATTCCTGCTCAATTCCAACAAGTTCAGAAGATAGAAGGCCGTGGAGCCGTGCACAGGGGCTCTCTCATCCCGCAATCGGGCGATGCCCGTCGCTTCGCGCTATGGGCTTCCATCATGAAGCATCTTCAACGTTTCTGAGCTACACACGTCTCCAAACCAATGAGCTGCCCGTGTTCTCTTGTCCACAACCGCATCCTTCCATCTTCTTTGATGAACACAGGGAAAGGATATCACTTCGTCTCTATTCATACGGTTCAAACCGCTTCTCTTTGATTGAGAAGCGTGCAAGCCATCAGGACTCAAACGAGAGCGAACTCATCGTTCTGTCGTTTCTGCGAGATTTTGAGACACATTCCCTCAGTGGCCTCTGGTGACAGGAAGGTGGTAACAGGGCCGACACCAAACGGAGCCAATCACGCCAAAGCCGCAACGAGCGCCGTCTCGTTGACTCGCCATCCATCGTGTTGCTCAGTGGCTTCTAAGAGCCCCGCCTGCTCCAACCGCTGTAGCGCCTTCTTAATCACATTCCGTGGGAGCGATATCTTCTTCTCCAGCCCATGCAGCGTGATATAGGAGGTACCATATATCGGAGAACCCGTCTCCGACCATACCCGCGCCTTGGACGTCACCATGACGATCCCGCTGAAGACAAGCAGTGTCTCTGGATCCGCTAGCACATTGATCCTCACGCAGACGCCCTCGGTGATTACAGACACATCGTTTACGGCTACGTTCTTTGCGTTATTCATTCTTACCCTCCGTTCGATAGTTCCTTCATGAAGCCCTTACACTTATTACGGATTTTGAGGGCGTTTCGTCACTCGGATAAACAGAGGAAGGCTCACGCTGAAAGAAGCAAAGAGCCTCTTTTTCAAGCTCATCGGCAAAGCGGATGTTTTCTGGTCTTTGTTGACCGTATCCGAGCGTGCCTTCCCACGTGACTCCAGAGCTTTTTGGGAGGTACGAAACGCCCTCGTCACTCGTGAACGGGGGGCTGGCCGTGGAGCGCATGCGCAACGGCCAGAGGTGGCGGGGCACCACCTCGCCGAGCTGACACGCTGGGGCAACTCCGTGAGTTTGGGGCCAAACTGCGGGACGAGCAAAAAAAGAGGAGGAACCGATGACTCGGCTCCCCCCAGAGTGCTACGAGGAACGCACACGACGCTGGCATCTGCGTGCCTGCTCGTGCATGAACTCTTCCTCAACCACATTGCGATACGCACAATAGCGGCCAACCTCAACGATGATCTTGCACAGTTGATCGATGGTGAGATGGCAGGTTAGCTTCGGTGCAAAGAACGGTAGGGCCTCTTGCAGTTCGAGAGCTGCATCCACGCAACCGATGGGCAGATCGTGGTGGGAATGCTGCAAGATCGCACTGATGACCCATGCGACCCGACGCGAACTCCTCTCGCAGGCCTCGCCATAGCCAGGACAATGACGAAGCATGGCATGTAAACGACGCGCTACAGGAGATGTGGTTCGTTGTGGAAGTGGATGAGTTGCGTACATAACGCGATACCCCTTTCTGGACGTACCGCGTGTCGTATGCTATACTTAGACCTGCGGTACATCCGCTGCAAGGGTCATCGGTAAGCGGTCAAACTTTAGCCGGTGGCCCTTGTGCCATTACTGAGACGAGACGGATCTCTGCCGCCTCATGGTCGCCACTGACCACGCGCGCACAGCAAAGTCAAGGCGGGTCCTGAAGCAGTTTTTTTGGGGTAGGGGTCCCCGAAAAAATTGCTTCGGGTGCCTTGAGTTTGCGAGCACGTGTGGTAAACTTGAAAGAGGAGGCGCCCCCCCAAGCAGGGGAACACGCTCGCCACTGGGGGGAGGTTGGTAGGGTACGCGGAGAAGGGTTCTGCACCGTCGAGGTGCGGGCGTGCCCAAAGGCACGCGAAGTGGACGGCGCGAGAGCAGAGTCCACGCAGCCCAGGCGGGCTGCTCCATCGTGAGAGACGATTCCTGCCCATTCTTCTCTGAGACAAAAAAACGTCCCTGGATGAGAAAACATGCTCCCAGGGAAATCGACGTGTTTCATGAGAGGCGGCCACAAAGCCACGTCAAGGATCAGCTTCGTCCTGCCAGAGCATCTTTCCCCCACTTTCATCACTGACAACGAGCATGACCAGCAAGAGCCAGCTCAACAGCGAGGACGTGCTTTCCTGGATCGATGAAGAGAAGGATGCTGGTCCAAACAGACAAGAGCCAGATGAGCCTCTCCTCTTCGAGATCCGTGCGGTACCGATCGTTTCCACGAGCAGTGAGCCAAGCCTGAAGGCGAATGGTGGCGTCTCTCTCCTCGATCTTCTGTCCGGTTTCAGCCTGGATACAACCTACTGGCAGAGTGCAACGACATCCATGGGAGAACTCCTCCTTCATGACTAAGGATCTCGTCGTCTGCTGAGCGATCAACA
>Ga0209648_10004629_pt1 | contig 11716 bp, 5 predicted proteins | sample GraSoi2013_115cm_FD_185830 | JGI IMG/M metagenome (GOLD analysis project Ga0209648, IMG submission 185830) | Grasslands soil microbial communities from the Angelo Coastal Reserve, California, USA - Sample 9_17_2013_115cm (SPAdes) (version 2) | ecosystem: Environmental > Terrestrial > Soil >...
GAGCCGCTCCGAGGCGTCCTTGTTACGGGCGACGTAGCCCACCTCGCCGATATTGCCGAGGTTGACGGTGAGCGCCGGCAGGCCCCGGCCGCGCCGGTAGTAGGCGAGAGCGTCGAGGAACGCGTTGCCTGCGACGTAGTTCGCCTGCCCGGGATTGCCGATGGTCGAGGTGATCGAGGAGCAGAGCAGCAGGAAGTCCAGCGGCACGCCTTCGGTCAGTGCGTGCAGGTGCCAGGCGCCGAGCATCTTCGGTGCCATCGCCGTCCACATGCGATCCTCATTGAGGCGCTCGATCGGCGCGTCGTCGAGCACCATTGCGGCATGGATAACGCCGCGCAGTGGCGCCACCGCCTGCGCCGCAGCAATGGCGCGCGCGACGGCGTCACGGTCGGTGACGTCGGCGCGGATGGCGACGGCCTTGACGCCGCGCGCGGCAAGCGCGTCGAGTGCGAATTGCGCCTCCGGCGACGGCCCGCTGCGGCCGGCGAGCACGATGTAGCGCGCGCCTCGGTCGGCGAGATGCGATCCGAGCGCCAGCCCGAAGCCGCCGAGCCCGCCGGTGATGAGGTAGCTCGCCTCGGCGTCGATCGGCACAGGCTGCGGCCCGCGCTGCACGCGCAGGCCGGCACGATCCTGCATGGACACCACGAGCTTGCCGATGTGCTTGGCCTGCGCCATGGCCCGGAACGCGTCAGGCACGCGGTCGGCCGGGAACACGCGGTAGGGCAGGGGCGTGAGCGTGCGACCGTCGAAACGGCCGATGGCCTCGCGCAACAGCGTGCACGGAAGATCGCCCGGCTTGTCGAACACGCGGCTGAGATCGACAGCGAACAGCGAGACGTTCTTGCGCAGCGGCCGCATGCCGAGACGGCGGTTCTTGTAGATGTCGACGAGACCGATCTCGACGAAGCGGCCGAACGGCCGGAGGATCGAAAGGTTCTTGTCGATCGCCTCGCCGGCAAGCGAGTTGAGCACGATGTCCACGCCCTCGCCGCCGGTGAGGTCGAGAATTTGGTCGGCGAAGGCGAGGCTGCGCGAATCGAGGACGTGGGCAGCGCCGAGCGTCTTCAGCAGGTCGCGCTTCTCTCGCGAGCCCGCCGTGGCGAATACGGTAGCGCCGGCCGCGAGCGCGAGCTGCAGGGCCGCAAGGCCAACACCGCCGGCGGCGGCGTGGATCAGCACGCGCTCGCCGCGCTTCATGTCCGCGAGCGTGTGCAGCGAATAATACGCGGTGACGAAGGCGATGGGCAGCGTCGCCGCCTGCTCCAGGCTCACGGTCGCGGGCTTGGGCGCGGCGAAGCGGTGGTCGATCGTGATGTGGCTCGCCAGGCTTCGCGGCGCCGCAGCCACGACCTCGTCACCGATGACGAACTCGGTAACGTTGCTACCGACGGCGACGACGCGGCCGGCGCATTCGAGGCCGAGCAGGGTAGCGGCGCTCGGATCGGCCAGCGCCTCCTTGGGCACCATGCCCATGGCCGTCATCAGGTCCTTGAAATTGAGTCCCGCAGCCGCGATCTCGATCTCGATCTCGATGGCGCCAGGCGCCCGCCGCACGAGCGGCCGCGCCGTGAGCGAATCCGGAAGGCCCGGCTGCGCCAGTTCGAGTCGGAACGGATCGGCGAGCGAGGCAGCCGGCTGACCGGTCGCGTGCAGAGTTGCGGTCGATACGGCGGTAAGCCGGCGCACGTAGCGCAACTCGCCGTGGAGCGCGAGCTCGTCCTCCTCGGCTTCGCCGTCGGTCAGTTCGGCGGCAAGCATAGCGATTTCCGCCGCCGAGGCTGTCGCGAGATCGATTCGCACGCAACGCAGATTCTGGTACTCGGAACCGGCGACGCGGCCGAGCCCCCACAGCGGCGACTGGATGACGCCGTCCATGTTTGCGCCGTCGACGCCTTGCGCGGCGCGGGTGACGAGCCAGAGGCCGCCGACCGCAAGTTCGCCTGCAGTGGCAAGGGCTTGCACGAGATGCAGCGCCCCGACGCAGCCCGCGCGTGCGCCGTCGACGATGGACTCGTTCGGCATGGCGGCGTCGGTTGCGAGGTCGAGGCTTCCAAAATGGACAACGCCAGCCAGATGCTTCGTCTCGCGGCTGACGGCGGCCGGCGAAGTCCGCGCCCGCCGTCACCTGGATCACCCGGTCGCCGCGCGCCTCCAGATCGACCGCAAGCTGCGCGCCCGCGCTCGATCGCGTCGGGCCGCCGCGGTCACTCAACACCAGCCACACGTTCGGATCGGCGTCGGGGCGAGGGGCTGGAGCTCTGCCGCGAACCGCGGGTACATCCGCCGCGCGGGCAAGGATAAGCGAATGCTGCGCGGTCGCGGCGTCCGGTGCGTCGGCGAAGCCATGCGTGCTATCAAAGCCCGCGCGCCCCAGCAGTGCCTGCCACTGCCGCATCGGAACCACCGGCTCAAACTGCCGAACGTCGCTGTCCTCGAACAGCCACCAGCCCGGCAGCAGACCGAACACCAGCGTGGTGTGGAGCCACGGCCGCGTCACTTCCAGCATGAGCAACAGTCCGCCCGCGCCGAGCAGGCCGCGGACGCGGTTGAGCGTGCTGCCGAGATCGCGCGTCGCATGCAGCACGTCGGAGGCGACGACGAGATCGAACGCATGCGGCTCGATGCCCTGTTCGGCGGCGTTGCGCTCGATATCGAACGTACGGCATTCGACGAACGGGAAGCGCGTGAAGCGCTGCTGCGCGTGGCCGAGGAAACGGGCGGATACGTCGGTGAACACGTATTGCGTCGCATGCGCCGGCAGCACCGGCAGAAGGAAGCCGGTGAGCCCGCCTGTTCCGCCGCCGATCTCCAGCACGCGGAGGGCGCGGTCCGGCGGCAGGCGGCGCACGATCTCTGTGACCGCCTTCTGCGCCAGGAGGTTGCTCGGCCGCAACGCCGGCGAGTCTTGGTAGAGGTGTTCGGCCGCCGTCACGGTGCTTTCGGGAAACACGAGCTGCAGCGGATCGGTCTCGCCGCGCAGCACCGAAACGAGATTCTCGCCGCACAGGCGCGCCATCGTCAACTCGACCTGGCACTCCGGGAAGCGATGCCACACCGCCTTCCACAATGGCTGCGGATCGGCGCGTGACGCCAGTTCCGTCGGAGTCAATTCGTGCAGCATCAGTGCGAGCCAGCGCCGGTACTGCGGCGCGAGCCCGAGCCGGTCGGCTAGTGCAGGCGGCGGCAGCGCCGACATCGGCGGCGCAAAGCCGAGTTCGCGCAGGGCGCGGGCGATGTATGCCGCGGCGGCGGCACGTGCCATCGGCTGAAACTCGTTCTCGAATCGGGCGCGGTCAAAGCGGCGATGCAACGCGGCCGCTTCCGCCGCGAGCACCGGTGACAGGTCGGCAGGTCCCGGCATGTGATCCGAGCAGCGCTCCGCCATTGGCCTCGCCGAATGCTTGAGCTGCCATTGGTACTCGTATAGCAGACCCTGCAGAGCCGCGGCGCGCTGGTCTGGCGGCCGACAGACGAGGCCGTTTACTGCCACGTATACCCGTCCGTCGGTGTCTACGAGGTCAATATCGACGGTGAGCCCGTGCGCCGAAAACTCGCGCACGCGAACCGCCGCAAAAAACTCCGCCGCCGGGGTGGCGTAGAAACGGACCCGGTCAATGCGCACAGGCACATAGGCGCGGCCTCTGCCGGAGAGTGCGCCATCTGGTAGCACTGCGAGCGAGGCCTGTAAGCAGGCATCGAGCACGGCAGGGTGCAGGCGGTAGTCGGCAAGTTCCGGCTGCAGCGACGATGGCAGACGAATATCCGCAAGCGCCTCGCCTTCGCCGCGCCACAGCGCGTGGAGGCCATGGAACGCCGGCCCGTAGTGCAGCCCGAGCGCCGCGAACCGCCGCCGGCATTCGTCGCCGCTGAATTTCTCACCGCAACGTGCCCGCACTTTGGCGATTTCGAACGTTACCGCCTTGGCATGTGGCGCGCCGCGCATGTTGCCGCGCGCATGCAGTATCCAGGTATGCTCCGCGGCATCGGTGCGCGCGTGGACCGACAGTTCGCCGGCCTCCGAATCGAACGCGATCCGAGCCGGCGTGGCGGAGCGTCCGTCGAGCGGCAGAAACTTCTGGAACTCCCAGTCCTCCAGCGTGCACGGCCCCGCACCGAACGTCTCGCGTGCCGCGGCGAGCGCCATCTCGATGTAGCCCGCAGCTGGAAAGATGACGGCGCCGCCGAGGCGATGGTCGGCGAGATAAGGAGCCGCGCCGATGTCGAGGTCGGCCTGCCATGACGGTGCTGGTGCATCAACGCGGTTGCCGAGCAGAGGATGGATGGACGTACCGACGCGCTGCTGCCGGCTGCGCTCGGTCTCGCGCCAGTGTACCTCCGGCTGGAACGGGTAAGACGGCAGCTTTACCGTTGTGCCCGCCGGCAGAAGCCTCGTCCAGTCGAGGTCGCTGCCGAGAATGTAGAGCCGGCCGGCAGTGCCGAGCAGCGTGGCGCGCTCGGGCGCGTGGCGGCGGAGCGAACTTAGTACTGTGCCCGACGCGCCATTTTCCTTAAGGCACTCGGCAAGGTCGTTGCGCAAGATCGGATGCGCGCCGATTTCGAGGAACAACTTGTGGCCCGCGCGGATCTGTTCGCCGACGGCATCGGCGAACAGCACCGGCCGGCGCACATTGCGGTACCAATACCGCGCGTCGAGTTCCGGGCCGGTGACCACGCGGCCGGTGACCGTCGAGAAGAGCGGCATCGACGCCGCGCGCGGACGAATGCCGCGCAGCGATTCCAGCAGCTCAGCTTCGAGCGGGTCCATCTTCGCACTGTGGAACGGCACGTCGACCTGTAGGGTACGGCAGGCCACGTCCGCACGTTCGAGCATGTCGGAGATGCCGGCAAGTGTGTCGGCGTCACCCGACAGCGTAACCGAGCGCGCGCTGTTGACGGCGGCGAGCGAGATGGTGCCGTGGTAGGCAGCGAGCCGCTCCGCCTCCTCGCGCGAAATGCCGGCCGCGAGCATTGCGCCCTGTCCGGCGGCGCGATATTGCAGCCGGCTGCGGTGGTAGGTGACGCAGGCCGCGTCCTCGAGCGTCAGCGCACCGGCGATGTATGCCGCCGCCATCTCGCCGGCGCTGTGGCCGACGACGGCCGCCGGCTCGATGCCCCACGACTGCCATAGCGCCGCGAGTCCAACCTGCAGGGCGAATATCGCGGGCTGGCCGATGTCGGTGTTCTGCACCTCCGCATGCGCCTCATCGGCCATGAGCTTGTCGATAAGTGACGGGCCGCCGAAGCTTCGATGTAAGTCGCTGACGGCCTCCACGGCGCGGCGGAACACCGGCTCCTGTGCGAGTAGCTCGTGCCCCATCCCCCACGACTGTTGGCCCATGCCGGAGCACACGAAGACCGGACGTCCTGGCGCATCGAGCTTCCGGCCGGTGGAGGTACCGGGCCGTGCTTCGCCGGCGAGGAATGCATCCAGCCGTTCAGCGAGCTCGGCCTTGCTGTGCGCAACCAGTGCGAGGCGGAAATCGTGATGCGAGCGGCCCGTCGCGGCGGAGAAGCAGAGGTCCGAAAGCGCTGCATTTGTAAGGCCGCGTGGGTCGTCGAGTGACGCGCGGTAGCTGCGGGCGATGTCAACAATCGTCGCCTCGCTGCGCGCCGACAGAGGCAACAGCAGCGCCCGGCCTTCGCCGTTTGCTTCGCGTGCGGGCGTCGCCTTTGCCGGTGCTGGCGGGGCTTCCAGGATCGCATGTGCGTTGGTGCCGCCGAAGCCGAACGAGTTGATTCCGGCCCGCGGCGGGGTCGCTGTCTCCGGCCACGGCCGAAGGTTCCGCGCCACGGTGAGCCGCAGGTCGTCGAAGGCGATGTCGGGGTTCGGGGTCTCGAAATGCAGGTTGCCGGGGATCGCGCGGTGCTTGAGGCAAAGCGCTGTCTTGATGAGACCCGCAATTCCGGAGGCCGATTCCAGGTGGCCGATGTTGCTCTTGATCGAGCCGATGGTGCAGCGCGCAGCATCGGGCTGCGCCTGGCCATAGACGTCGCCGATGGCGCGCGCCTCGATTGGATCGCCGACCGGCGTACCGGTGCCGTGCGCCTCGACGTACTGCACGGTCGCGGGATCGATGTCGCCGGCAGCGAGCGCATCGAGAATGTTGGCACGCTGCGACGCACCGTTCGGCACCGAGATCCCTGCGGTGCGGCCGTCCTGGTTCACCGCGGTCGCGCGGATCACGGCATACACGTTGTCGCCGTCCGCCAGCGCCCTGGCGAGCGGCTTGAGCACGACCATGCCGGCGCCTTCACCGCGCACGTAGCCGTTGGCGCGCGCGTCGAAGCTCTTGCAGCGGCCGTCCGGCGAGAGCATCGCTGCCTTTGAGAAGCCGATGCTGACGGTCGGTTGCAGGATCAGGTTGACGCCGCCCACGAACGCCAGCTCTGTCTCGCCACTCCACAGGCTGCGGCAGGCCAGGTGTGTTGCCACGAGCGCCGACGAGCAAGCGGTGTCGACGGCGACGCTCGGGCCGATGAGGTTGAAGAAGTAGGAGATGCGATTCGCGGCGACGCAGAGCGACGCGCCGAGGTTGGTATAAGAGTCGATCGTCTCTGGCTCGTTGGAGTGAAGCTGGATCGAGCCGTAATCGAATCCGGAGATGCCGACGTATACGGCGGCGCGTCGGCCAGACAGCGCCGTCATGGTGAGGCCTGCGTCTTCCGCGGCGGCGTAGGCCACTTCCAGAAGCACCCGCTGCTGCGGGTCTGCTGCGGCGGCCTCGCGTGGGCTGATGCCGAAGAACTGCGCGTCGAAGCGGTCGACGCCGTCGATGAAGCCGCCAAAGCGGCTGGCGATGCGTCCTGGCCGTGCTGGATCGGAATGAAATTTAGCCTGCAGCCGCCAGCGTGATTGCGGCGTCTCGGTGATGGCATCGACGCCATTGACGAGCAATTCCCACAGGTCGTCGGCGCTGCGGACCCCGCCGGGCAGCCGGCAGCCGATTCCGATCATTGCGATCGGCTCCAGGGGGCTCATGGGCATTCCCTCTTCACGGCGATGCGAGGGTGGCGGAATGTACGTTCGGGCTGGCGACGATCGGCACGCTCAGCATCCAATTGCCCGGACAGAAGAACGACGGCAGAACGGAGAGCGTCTTTACCCGGGTGACGCGAACGCGAGCAGGCGCTGATCACGTCGGACTGAATGCAGAGAGGGGGGCGGTATTTCGTGCCGGTAGGGCGATGCTTCGATTCAGTCTCGGAGCCCATTACGCACCACACGTTCACTCACGGCGATGCATTGCGAAAACGCCCGCCGTCTTGCGCATCATAGAGGCAAGGCTTCATTCGCGTCCAGCGAAAAGCCGCTCTCGCCATTAGTCGCGCGATGTGCGAGCTAGGTTCAACGAGGTTTCCGCGAGTTCGCTGCTGGAGCCCTAACGCATACGCTTACAGTCAGCGGATTGCGCTGGCGTAACGCAGCCTTCGAATAGGTCGTGCTCGTCGACATGCCATTGCCGGAGCTGCCACCCGCTTCCTGCTGCGGCGACCGCGGCTTGGTATCCCGCGCCGAGCGGCAGATCGTGCAAGGTCCACCGGCTGGCCTCGCCGGGATCGGGCCGCGTCGCGAGTAGTTGTGCGGCATCTGTGGCGCGGAAGGACACGTCGAACGAACCGAGCGGTAACGAGAGGCCATCGCCGCGCGCCTTGATGTACGCCTCCTTGCGTGTCCAGCAGATAAAGAACGATTCCTCGCGTGCAGCCGCGGGCAGCGCTGCGAGCCCCGTCCGCTCGGCCTCCGAGAAGACCCGCTGCGCGATTTCCAGCACCGCCATGCCGGACCTCATCTGTTCGACATCGACGCCGACGGCGCGCTGCTGCGCCAGGGCTATGAGGATCCAGTCGCCCGAATGGGAGACGTTGAACGCGACCGGCGTGGCATCCAGCGCCGGCACGAGCTCCGGCTTGCCGTTCAGGCCGGCGAAGATCTGTAACGCGTCCGGAGGCCGGTTAAGACATGTGCCGAGCAGGTGGCGCAGGAGACCGCGACCGACGATGGCGCGGTGCCGGTCTGCCTCGAAATGGAACGCGTCGGCTTTGGCGCGTTCCTCAGAGGAGAGCAAGTCGCGAAACCGGGCGATGGCCGCGGGACTCCAATGCCGGCGCGTGCGCCACACATGCACCCCGCCGTCCCCCAGCCGACATCCGGCTTGGGGCGATTGCAACGTGTTTGTGTCCTCGCTCAATGCTTGCGTCGCGCGCGTGACCAGCAATGAATTTGCGCCGATGATACTCACGTAATCGTCCGTTGGCAAGAAAGCGAGCGCTTTAGCATTCGCTCCGGCAGGCTTGGTTTGGCCATCGTCGGTAACCAGCGGGCCGGACATCACGATCTTGATTGTGTGTGAGACGGCCGTAACAAACGGCTGTCTCGTTTTTGAAGGTAGCGAAGGTCTATTTCCCGCCAAGCTTACCGGCTTCCTCCCAGGTCGGGCAGGTCCGCTGCTCCAGCGGCACGTCGAAGGGCTGGTAGTTGTCCTTGGTAATCACGGTCGGCTTCAGCACGATCTCGGTGACGACCGGCTGATCGCGCAGCGAACGGATCGCCATCATGGTGCCGAGGCAGCCTTGCACAAAACCATTGTAGTCGCCGCTTGCGAGCAGCTTGCCCGACTTGATGGCGTCGATCGCTTCCTTGGTGCCGTTGATGCCGATCACCTGGGCCTTGCGGTTGGCGCCATCGAGCGCCTCGATCGCACCGACCGCCATGGCGTCGTTGGCGGCGAGCACGCCGTCGATCTGCGAATTGGACTGCATCAGATTTTCCATCACCTGCAGCGCCTGCAGCCGCTGATAATTGCCGGGCTGGGACGCCAGCAGCTTGGCGCCGGGATTCTCCTTCAGCGCGTCGTTGAAGCCGCGGACGCGGTCGACATTGGTCAGCGATCCCTTGACGCCCTCGATGATGACGATGTTGCCCTTGCCGCCCAAGGTCTTGAGCAGGAAGCGGGCGGTCTCAAGCCCGAGGCTATAGTCGTCGGCGCCGATGAAGGAAACGAACTTGCCGCCGGCGGAGCGGTCGGTGATGTTGACGACGGGGATGTTGGCCTCGTTGATCTTCTCGACGCCCGGCACCATCGCCTTGTAGTCGACGGGCGTGAAAACGATGGCGCTCGGCTTCTTCACCACGACGTCCTCGATCTGGCTGAGCTGCTCGGGAATGGAGTCCGGCTTGGTCGGAATGTACTGCAGCGTCTTCGCATTCAAGGTCTTCGCCATATTGTTGGCACCGACCCGCACGGTCTGGAAAAACGGGTTGGTCTGGTTCTTCGTGAAGACCGCAATGGTCTCGCCGTCCGCGTAAGCCTGGGTGGTCAACGCGGCAGCCATCAGGAGCGGCAGTGCAAGATAGGCCAGTCTCTCGTGTTGTCTCATGTGGTCTCCATCCCTCATTTTTGGTTTGTTGGATCTTTCGCGAAGAACTCATTGCGTGCGGCGGCGTGTCTTCATGTCGAGCCAGACCGCGAGAATGACGATGACGCCGGTAATGAGCGGCTGCCAGTTCGCGCTGACCGACAGCAAATTCATGCCGTTCAGCACTAGCGTGAGGATCAATGCGCCGACAAAGGTGCCGAACACGGTGCCGACGCCGCCGAACAGCGAAGTGCCGCCGATCAGCACGGCCGCGATCGCGGGCAGCGTCAGGCTTTCGCCGATATCAGCTTCCGCCGAATTGAGGCGCGACAGGAAGATGATCGAGGCCAGCCCCGCCATGATGCCGGAGACGGTGTAGACCAGCAGCAGCCGGCGCGCGACCGGGATACCCGAGAGTCGCGCCGCGACCGGATTGGCGCCGATCGCATAGATCTCCTGGCCCCAGATGCTCCGTTGCGCAAACAGCGTTCCGATCGCTAGGAAGATCAGGAGCAGGTAGACGGAGATCGGCAGGCCGAACAGATAGCCGCTGCCGATCTGGCGGAAGCCCGCCGGGAAGCCGTGGATGGTCTCGCCGGCCATATACCAGTAGGTGAGGCCGTTCAGCACCCAGAGCATGCCGTACGAGGCGATGAAGGAGGGGATGCGGAGCGCCGTCACCATGACGCCATTGAGCAGACCGACGGTGCCGCCGACCAGAAGCGCCGTGAGGATGCCGAGCGTCGGCGAACCGCTCTGATGGATCACCGTGCCGGCAAGGCACGCCGACAGCGCGACATTGGCGCCGACCGAGAGGTCGAGGCCGGCGGTGAGCACGACGAGCGTCAGGCCCGAGGCGATGAAGAAGGTCAGGCTCGCCTGGCGCAGCACGTTGAGGATGTTGCCGAAGCTCAGGAAAGATTCGCTGAAGACAGCGAGCGCTGCGCAGATCAGGAGCGCGGCGAGCAGGCGATAGAAGAGCTGGATGGCGTCCTGCGACAAGAAGGAGCGCGGCGGCGACAAGGCCTGCTTGGTGATGTCGGTCATGACCGGCTCCGAAGGCCATCCAGGAACAGGGCGACAATGACGAGGACGCCGACGCTCGCGACCTGCACCGAGGACGGCAGCGAGATCAGATTGAGCCCGTTGCGCAGCACGCCGACGGCGATCACGCCGAGCACCGTGCCGAGCAGCCAGCCATTGCCGCGCTCGAACGAGGTTCCGCCGACTGCAACCGCCGCAATGGCATCGAATTCGAGCCCGAGCCCTGCGGTGGGATGCCCCGAATTCATGCGCGCGGTCATCAACAGACCCGCGATGCCGGCCATGGTGCCGCCGAGCGCGTAGACCGCGATCAGCAGGCGGCTCGGCGAGAGGCCTGCATATTTCAGCGCTTCGCGATTGCCCCCGAGGGCAAAGATGTAGGTGCCGAAGCGGGTGTGATAGAGCAGAGCGTGGAACACAGCGTAGGTCGCGAGCGCCATCACGATCGGCACGGGCACGTCCAAGAACGTCGCCGAATAGATGTCGCGCACGCCGTGGGGAATGCCGACCACACTCTGGCCGTCGCTGACGATCAGCGACAGGCCCTGCGCCATGCCGAGCGTGCCAAGTGTCGCCACGAACGGCGGAATGCCGAGGATCGCGACCAGCCAGCCATTGACCGTGCCGAAGGCCGCACCGACCAGGATCGCGGCGCCGAGGCCGAGCAGCATCGACTGGGTCGCGAGCGACACGATGGCGACGCAGAGCGAGGTGAGCGTCAACACGGCACCCATCGACAGGTCGAGCCCCTCGGTCATGATGATCAGCGTCATCGGCAGCGCGAGCATGGTCAAAATGGTCGACTGCACCAGTACGTTGGAGAGGTTTGCGACCGACAGGAAACCTGGAGCAATCGCACCGAAGATTGCAATCAAGAGGACCAGCACCAGCGCGACGCCAGGGATGCGCTGCAGGGGATTTGATTGCGAGACGACGGCTGCCTCACGCATGATGCATTCCCAGTCGCACGATGTTCTCCTCCGTCAGCTCAGACCGCGACAGATGCCCGGCGATGCGTCCCTCGCGCATCACATAGGCCCGGTCGCAGACGTGGCAGATTTCGACCTGCTCGGACGAAATCATCAGCGCCGCCGCGCCTTCGGCGACCAGCCGGTCGATCAGCGCAAAAATCTCGGACTTGGCGCCGATATCGATGCCGCGGGTCGGCTCGTCGAAAATAAACAGCCTTGCGCCGGCTGCGAGCCATTTTCCGATCACGACCTTCTGCTGATTGCCGCCGGACAACAGGCCGACCGTCTGCCGCGCGCCAGGCGTCGCGATCCTGAGCTGCCGGATCAGGCCATCGGCGGTG
>Ga0209648_10004630_pt1 | contig 11715 bp, 12 predicted proteins | sample GraSoi2013_115cm_FD_185830 | JGI IMG/M metagenome (GOLD analysis project Ga0209648, IMG submission 185830) | Grasslands soil microbial communities from the Angelo Coastal Reserve, California, USA - Sample 9_17_2013_115cm (SPAdes) (version 2) | ecosystem: Environmental > Terrestrial > Soil >...
ATTTGCCCTCGGGATTCTGATCCGTCACGCGCTGCGAGCCGCGCACCTGCTGAAGACCCTGCATAAGTTTGTCACGCGTAACACCAAAGTCTTTGAGCAGTTTTGCCGTGGGAACATTCGCACCACTCAATGCAAGCAAATAATGTTCAGCGCTGGTGAATTCATCCTTCAGCTTCGACATCTCCTCTTCTGCATCGTCCAGCACGCCGCGGAGTTCATTGGACAGCCGTAGATCGGCGGCGGCGCCGTGAATTTTTGGGCTGCGCTCGAGCTCCGAGCGCAGTCGTTCCCGCAACTGATCTACATTCGCTCCAATCTTCTCAAGGAGTGGCCGCGTTATGACCTCGCTTTGATCCAGGAGCGCGGAAAGAAAATGTTCGTTCGCGATTTCAGGATGATTAGCTTGCGACGCGAGATCCTGCGCCGCCTGCAGCGCCTCCTGCATCTTCTGCGTGTATTTGTCGATACGCATCCTTCAAGTTAGTGAACAGAACCGCACAGGCAATTCTCCAAAGCGCGAATCCCCGCTAGTCGTTTGACACAAACGCCTCTACACGGATGAGTGTTTGGATGAGCGCGGAGGCAAAACTATCCACTCGCAACGCATTGCGCGTTCTGCGCCGTGGCGCGTTTCGCCGCTACATCATCGGCAGCGCGATCTCCGACACAGGAACGTGGATGCAGGTAATGGCTCAAGGGTACGTGATGAGCACGCTCACCAACAAAGCGATCATGCTCGGAATGGCTAATTTCGCTGCGGGTCTGCCGATGCTCCTTTTAACGATGGCCGGCGGTTCGGCGGCCGATCGTTTTGATAAACGAAAAATTCTTCTCACGACTCAGTATGTCCAGATCGCGCTCGCAATTTCCATTGGGCTCTTGGTCATGAGCGGCAAGCTCCAGATCTGGCACATCCTGGCGTTCGCGGTTGTGCTCGGCATTTCGAACTCATTTGAAATGCCGACGCTCAACGCGTTCGTGCCGGAGCTGGTGACGCGCGATGAAATCCAAAGCGCGATTGCTGTCGACCGCGCGGTCTTTCACGCATCACGAGTGGTTGGTCCGGCGTTCGCTGGAATTCTCATCAGCGTGTGGGGCGCAGCTTCGGCTTTTTTTGGCAACGCAGTTTCGTTTGTGGCGCTGATCATTGCCTTGTTTATGATCCCGCCGCGACCGCGCGGCACCGCCGAGGAGGAACAGAAACGCTCCAGTGGAATTAAGGAAGGCTTTCGATACGTCGCAAAGGATAAGCCGAGTCTCGCGATGATCGGGCTAATCGCGGCGACCACAGTTTTTATCTTTCCAATAATCACAGTGATGATGCCATTGTATGTGCGACTGGTGCTCGGGCTCGGCGCGGACCGACTGGGCGTTTTGATGGGCGCTTCGGCAATCGGCTCCGTGATAGGCGCAATTTTCCTGATCAGCATTCCTCGCACGAAACGTGTGCCGTTCATGATGGTGAACGTCGGCATTGTCGCATGCGCGATTTTCGGCTTGTCGCGTGCACCAAGTTTTTACGTGGCGATGGCGCTTCTCATTTTCAATTCGCTTGGGTTGGCGATGAATTTCGGGTTGGCGAACACGATTGTGCAGGAACGTGCGCCCGATTATTTGCGCGGGCGCGTCTCGGCTGTGTTCATGTTGAGCTTTGTTGGTCTCATGCCGGTCGCGGGCTTGGGAATTACTGGTCTATCGGATCTGATCGGAATGCGCACAGCGCTGGCGATTGCGGCCGGCTGCTACGCCGTAATCGCGTTGATTGTGCTGGGACGGGTGCGCCGGCAGTGCGCTCAACCTGCGGTCGCAGAAACGCCCACAGCCGAAACGCCGGCGCCACCGATCGCCGCCGCTGTTTAGTGTGATCGCGTTCTCCACCTGCTGGAACTCCGGGCGCCATACAGCCGGGGAAGAAATGTTGCGGGAAATCAAGACCGAACTCGGGTTTGACTTGATCGAGCTGGGCCATGGTATCCGCTTGTCGTTGATGCCAGGAATCCAAAAAATGTTTGACGCGGGGGAAGTCCGCTTCACCAGTTTACATAATTTTTGTCCCTTACCCGTCGAAGTGATGACGGCTTCGCCGGATTGCTACAAATTTTCCGCCGTTTCTTCCGAGGAACGCGAGCGCGCCATAAAGCAAACGTTTCAAACAATCGATTTCGCAGCGCGATTGAACGCGCCGTTTGTGGTATTGCATTTAGGGCAGGTGAACATGCCTCCAATTACTGACCAGTTAATCGAGCTGGCAAAAACTGGGAAATACCTGTCGCGCAAATACGTGAGATTGAAGATCGGAGCCGTGCAAAAACGGGAAAGAGTTGCCCCCGCTTATTTGCGGCGAGTCAAAGATTGCCTGGCCCGCATCACTGAGTACGCCGCATCAAAGGCTGTCAAAATCGCTTTGGAAAGCCGTCGCGGTTATGAAGAGATTCCGACTGAGCGCGAATTACCAGGGCTACTCGGCGAAATGGGCAACGCGCAGCTGGGTTACTGGCACGATTTCGGTCACTCGCAAATCAAAGAGAATTTGGGATTCATTGATCATGCCGAATGGTTGCGCTTGATCGGTCCGCGCGCATTTGGCTGCCATGTCCAGGACTGCAGGTGGCCTGCGAAAGATCATGAAGCACCATTTACCGGCAACGTAGATTTTGAGAAACTAATTCCGCTCCTTCCCAGAAACTGCTTATTTGTCTGGGAGATGAGCCCGAATAAAACGGCTGATGCAATCCGCCGCTCCGTTCAAATTTGGAAGGAGCGCCTTGGCGAATGAAAAAAATCCTGATCACGGTTTTCCAGCTTAGCGTGACGATCGCGGTGCTTTACTGGGTCTATCATGATCCCAACAGGCGCGCGCAGATGGTCGAGGCGATCCGGAACGCCCAGTTTCGCTGGGTTGCGATGGGCATTCTGGCATACGCCGTCGTGGAAATAGCCGCTTTGTTTCGCTGGCACGTTTTGCTGAAGGTCCAAAAGATTAGCCTGAGTCTTCCGCGTCTCGCCGGCTTGTTTTTTATCGGAATGTTTTACAACCAGTTTCTTCCGGGAGGCACCGGAGGCGATATCATGAAGAGCTACTATCTGCTGAAGGAAACGCCCGATAAAAAAGCGGGCGCACTGCTTGCGGTGGTGTTCGACCGGTTTATCGGACTTGTTGCGTTAGTCGCCATCACCGCCACCCTCATTGGATTGCGATATGATTTCCTTTCCCAGAAACCTGAGACCCGAAATTTACTCTGGCTGTTGCTCATTATCCTCGGCTCGTCGGTCCTCTTTTTAGTTTCAACCTTCGTGATTAGCGGCTTCAAACTGTTGCATTCTTTGCCGGCGCGGTTCCCCGGCCGCGACAAGCTAATCGAGATCTCGGCCGCGTATCATCTCTATGCGCGTCATTGGCGCGCAACGCTCGTTGCCTTTGCGGCATCAATCGTAGCGCATCTTGCCACGTTCACCACTTTTCTCTGCGCAGCCTATGCGTTGGGTGCACCGGTGCCCGTCGTAAATTTCTTCGCTGTGATGCCAGTGGAGCGCACAATCTCGGCGTTGCCAATCAGTTTCGCCGGAATTGGACTCAGAGAAAAAGTTTTGCAGATCATGCTCAACGGTCTCTGCGGTGTCCCGGAGGCGAAAGCCATTCTGATCGGCTCGCTGAGTTTTCTCATTATTCTGGTTTGCTGCCTTCCAGGCGCTGTCGTTTATCTCTTTTACCGGCCCAGTGGTCCGGCCGGCCGCGTGAGATTACGCGAGATGGAAGAGGAAGTAGTTACGCTTGAACACCAGATAGGCGAAACGGAGTGAAATGTGGCAGGGGCCTGAGTGTCCCGACTCGTGTGAGAAAGGAGACATCGCGGCGCAAAGGCCGCTCCCACGTTGTGAGGCGTCCGTTCGTCGTCGCCACCTTTGCCATGACCGCCGATGGCAAGGTCACGACGCGAAACTTTGCGCCCGTTGATTTCACTTCACGCGAAGACAAGCTGCATTTGTTTCGCCAGCGTGCTCTGGGGCACGCCGTTCTGATCGGACACACCAGCTTGAAGCGTGACAACGTTCGGCTCGGATTGCCGGCTGAATTGCAGACAGCCAGGATCAAGCGTGGTCACAGCCGATGCCCATTGCGCGTAATCGTTTCGAACAAAGGCAGAATTGATGATCGATTGAAGATTTTTCAGTCCGACATTTCTCCGATCGTTATTTTTTCTACGAACCGAATGCCGCGGAAACAGCAGGAGGTTTTGAATAAAAGGGCGACCCTCCATCTGACCGACGCAAAGCAAGTCGATCTCGCCGGAATGCTGGAAACATTACGCAGTAAATACAAGGTCCGCAGGGTTGCATGCGAAGGCGGACCAACGCTTTTTCGCTCGTTGTTGGAACTGGGTTTAATCGATCAACTCAATCTCACGATTGCGCCATACATGTTCGGCGGCGCCAAAGCGCCTACGTTGACAGGTCTGAGCAAGGAATTCCTGCCCACTAGCGTGCGTTGCTTGCTAGTCGACATGCGCACAATTGGTGACGAGTGTTTTCTCACTTATCGAATCAAGCATCCGCGGGGACGCCAGAACTAGCCGCCTCTTTGCGGCGCGGCCGTTGCACAAGTTCACCTTCGCAGTTTTGGCAAACGAAGTTCAATTTCTCGGCGCAAGTCGCGCAGTACGTACATTCGTAACTACAAATGTAAGCTACTCCGCTTGTCGTCAGGGTCCGCCCGCATTTTTCGCAGAGTCTTTTTAGCTCTAGCGCCATTTGTTTCGCCTCCTGTGAACCAGGCGCTCGTAAAAACCACCTTATCCGGCAAAGAAACAAAGGGCCTCAAAAAGTGGTGATGAACGTCTTTGGCCCGATTAATAATGTTACTCGGCTGTTCCGGAAGGTTTGTCTTTTTGCGCAACGACAATCTGAAAACCGGTATGACTTTGCGTCGTGGGGTCCACCGGTTTGTCGGTGAAGATAATCGTCGCCCCTGGACTTATGACTTGCCTGGCCTCGGTCAAGAACTTAGTAGGCAGCCCACTTTTCTGCGCCGCGAGGAAGAGGCTCTCACTTGAGGCGTCCTTTCCCTTGGCCGTTACTTGCACCCAGCGCAGATGTCCGTTTGCATCGATGCCCTGTAGCACGCTGAAAACACGATCATTCAAAGGCGAAACCACCTGAGGATTGGGAATTCCGGCGCGGCCGATCTCAACGCCGTTGCGATAGACATAAACTGTCTTGTCCGCGCTGCTGACAATCATCGAGACTGGGCCGCTGGGAGATTTATCGGGGTCCCATTCAAATTGGCCGGCGGTTATCGGTTCGCTTTCCTCGCCACTGCGAGTGAAGAACAGACCTGGGTGAACCGTCTCGGCAGGGGCAGAATGTTCATCAGCAATAATTACGGTTGCACCTTTCATCGTGACGCCAAAGAGCAGTTTGGAAAATTCTAATGGGAGCCGGACACACCCGTGTGAGTCGGGGTAACCCGGCAGATCACCTGCGTGCAGTGCGATTCCACCCCAAGTCACGCGCTCCATGTAAGGCATCTCCGCGCCTTTATAGATACTTGAGGTATGATGAACCTCCTTCTCCAGGATCGTGAAAATGCCAGTCGGCGTGCGGTGACCTGGTCGACCTGTGCTAACACTCGATCGCGCGATGCGGATACCGTTGCGGTAGACGTATGCCACCTGCTCGGCAATGCTGGCCACAATCAGCAGAGGTCCTTCCGGTGCACGCTCGGGTTCCCAGACATATTGGCCAGTTTTTAGTGTGACGGTTTCCGGAGAGACTTGGACGCCCTCGGTAAAGATTTCGGCAGAAACAATCAACGCCCCAAGACAGACGAGACCGATAGCTAACGACGCCAATCCGAAGAATAAAGCCCTCATCACAGTATGAATTAGCTAGCTCGCGCAATGATTCGATTTGCTGGCTACTTAGTCAATCACTTTTGCTGACCCAGAGTGACATCAAAAACTTTATTGGCAGCCACGAGCTAGGACAAGACTAAGAACATCGACAAGAACCACATCTAGGCCGTATCTTTGGCCAGACGGGCCAACGTGTTTATCATCGGTTCACTCAGGACTCGGATCATGCCGGAAAATGGATAGTCCAGTTCCAAGATTATCAAAACGGCGCAGGCGACGGAGAACGCGCCAGCTACCAGGGCGAGTGTGGTTTTAGCGTTCACCGGTGCCAGCAGGCTAAAGCCAAAGAAGATCACCACAAGCCATATCACCAGTGCGATCAGCAACGGCTTCGAAACAGACGAAACCGCCTGGGCCTGTAGCAGCGCTCGAACCTCGGCGAGTTGCACCATGAGAGTTGCCGCTTGTGTCTTAAGAGCATGTTGCGCGTCATCGCGCGGAGCGAGACGACTTATGGCCACATAAACAGCATCCCCCTCCGCGGGCCACGTGCGCCGCACTCCGTCGGCAATGGCGTCACGAAGGGTGTGGCGCGCGTCGGCAGTTTCGGGTCCGTAAAGCGCCAACACACGATCGAGCAAGGCGACCTTGGCGGCCATCTGGATCACTTCGCTTCGGGTGGTGTCGAAGGCGCTCTTGCCTGAACTGATGAGCAGCCCCAGGAGTATAGCGCTCATAGTCCCGACAAGGCCCAGTGCGAGTTTGACCGCGTCTTTAGACTCAGGGCTCAGTTGCTCCGCCGGAAGGCGTCGACGCAGACGTTCTCCAGTCAGGATGACGCCAACGAGGGCTGTGAACAAAATAAGGGCGACAACACTTATAATCATCGCGGGAATTTCGGACAGATGGCTTGGTAACTTGTTTCAGCGATAGCTGGTCTTGAGGCGCCATTGTTTATTTGATGTATGTGCAGGATGCGTTTGAGTCCGCGATCGGATCCCTCACCAATTTCCCAGGAACTCCGCGCCCATCTGTCCAAAGCTATCGAATTGCTCAATTTCGATGCGGTGTGGTTCCGCCTGGCATCCTGTTACCACTGTTACGATGGCGCCTACAATAACTGTTAAAGTTAGAGGTTTCTTTATTGGTGGCAATTTAGCGTCTTCTTTGTTTCCTTCGTTCTACAAAAAACTTAAAGCGTCGTTCAAGACAATAGTTGTGACCGTCCCTCCTGAATGTAGCCTACGCCCGATTTCCGCTTGACTCGTCAGGGCCTCTTCACCACGATGCCGTCGAAACAAATAAGGAGAAAAGAAGATGAAAAAGTACATCCGCCCAATCGCAGCAGCTCTATGCTTCGGCACGTTTGTGCTGGTGGCATCAACATCGTTTGCTCAAACGAAAGCGGCGAAGCTTGAAGCAATAGCACAACAGCTAAATCTCACGCCGCAACAGAAAGCTAAAGTTTTGCCCATTCTAGCTGAAGAAGCGCCAAAAGTACAGGCAATCAAGAACGACAATTCGCTCACAAAAATTCAGAAAGTCCAGCGGCTCAAAGCTGTGCACCAACAGACTGATCCGCAGATGAAGGCGATTCTTTCACCTGTACAGTACCAAAAGTTACAGGCCATTCGCCAACAGGCGATTCGGGACGCTGTGCAGGGGCGATTCTGATCGCTTTGCTGTTTGAGTTTAGTTAGGCACGCGCGCGGCCGGTGATTGCCTGATTACTTTATTTGAAGAGAGCCGCACCGCGAGTTTGCCTCTCGAAACTACCGTTCAGTTCCGCACGGCACTCGCGAAACGCTCTAGATATATGTGCTGCAAATCCTCGGCGCTGACCTTGGTCGGACTAAGATCGAATTGTACCTTCTGGATAGTGCCTCTGAAATTGGTGGGCAATACTTTGGCGTAGATAAATTTCGGCACGACCGGAAGACCATTGTCGGTGCCGATATCCATCCCCTCGTAAGCGGTAAACCGGAGCGGCACGCTGTGCTCAATCTTACCTTCGGCTTCCTGTTTGCCGTTAATGAAAAGACGGCTTGTGCCGCTCGTGGCAAACTCACCGGGTTTATCGGCAGTGAACTCATAGCGCACGTTGACCTTACCCTTTGGCAATTCATCGCGTGAGGTGATAGTGTCGAGTTTCAAACCAAGAAAACTGTATGTGTGCTTTAGTCGGCCTTCTTCGACATAAAGCGAGAAGCCGCCTAGAAAACTGCCCTCCGCGACGATGACGCCCGCTATCCCGGGCCGCAGCCCGAGGCCGGACCGGCCCGGATTATCCAAATCTGCGCTGATGCTATACGAACGATTGTAAATCGGAGGAATCATGCCGGCGGAGATGTTTTCCGTCCCGTTGTAATAGATAAATTTCGTTTGACCGGTTGAGTCTTTGGGGAAGCCCCACAAAAACGCGAGTTCGGCAAACAGTGGCAGCACCTGATACCTCTCGGCTTCGGTCCAAAACAGCGCCGTCATTTCGCGCACTTTATCTGGGTATTTGTTCGCGACGTCGTTCGCCTGCGAGAAGTCTTCGTCGAGATTATATAGCTCGCACTTGTCATTGTCTGGGTCCCATTTGCCTGGTGCAAATCGCGCTGCTGTTTCGGGATCAAACTTCCACGGAATCCGGTTGGGTCGCCAGCATGCAATCCAGCCGTCCTTGTACATGGCGCGGTTTCCCAAAATCTCGAAATACTGTTGTGTGTGTCGCGAAGGCGCGTTGGCGTCATCAAACGTGGACAAAAAACTTACGCCGTGCATCGGCACCTGCGCGATTCCGTAGACTTCCTTTGGCTCCGGAAGGCCAGCGACTTCCAAGATGGTTGGTGCGATGTCGGTGCAGTGAGTGAACTGACTGCGCAAACCGCCTTTATCCTTAATGCGTTTCGGCCAGGCAATAACCATTGGGTTACGAATGCCGCCTAGATGTGAAGCCACCTGCTTCCCCCATTTAAACGGCGTATTGCCAGCCCACGCCCATGCGGCTGCGTAATGCGGAGCCATATGCGGTCCGCCCCATTTGTCGAGGCCACCGTAAGCTTTGATTGCTTTCAATTGCTGGTCGCTCGTCAGCGGAACGCCGTTCAGAGTGGTCATTTCGTTGAATGTTCCAGTCTCCGTGCCTTCCATGCTCGCGCCGTTGTCGCCAAAGATGTAAATAACGAGGGTGTTATCGGCGAGACCCATGTCCTCAATCGCTTGCACAACGCGCCCCACAGCGTGGTCGGTGTTTTCCTGGTAACCGGCATACACCTCCATCTGACGCGCATACACTTTTTTTACCTCCGGCGGTACGCTATCCCAGGCCGGGAATACCGGATCTCGAGGAGTAAGCTTGGCGTTGGCCGGGATCACGCCGAGCTGCTTTTGCCGCGCGAACGTTTCCTCGCGCAACTTGTCCCAGCCTTGATCGAACTTGCCCTTATATTTGTCGCTCCATTCCTTTGGCACTTGGTGTGGTGCAGGAGTTGCACCCGTCGAGAAATAGAAAAGAAAGGTTTGTCCGGCGCCTGCGCTTTCTGATCGCGAATCCAGTCAATCGAGTGTTCTACCATTGCGTCGTTGAGATAAAAGTTCTTCTCCTTCGGCACACCGACGATGCTGTTGTTCTCGGCGAGGAGTGGATCGAACTGACTGTTTTCTCCGCCGAGAAATCCCCAGAAATAATCGAACCCGAGCGCATTCGGCCAGCGATCAAAAGGGCCCGCCGGGCTCTGCTGCGAGTCAGGTGTGAGATGCCACTTGCCTATGGCAGCCGTGTTATAACCGTTGGCCTGAAGAATCTGCGCGATGGAAGCCGCGCTCGTCGGCCAGCTCGTGCTGTAGCCCAGCCAACCGCCGATTAATTCGGAGATCGAGCCAAAGCCCACCGCATGATGGTTACGCCCCGACAACAAAGCCGCGCGCGTGGGAGAACAAAGCGCTGTCACGTGAAATCGATTGTAACGAAGTCCCTCCGCCGCCAGTTTGTCGAGCGTGGGCGTAGCGACGGGCCCGCCGAAGGTGGACGGATTACCGAAGCCGGCATCGTCAATCAACACTAGGAGAATGTTCGGCGCATTCGGCGGAGCTTTCACTGGCTGAGTAAAAGCCGCTACAGATCCTTCCAGGGTGCGTTTGGCAATTCCTTCAAACGGTTGGGCTGCACGCGGCAGCACAGTTCTATCCCACTCCGCATTCGCAGCGACAGATCCAGCTATTTGAGTTGCGACCCCAAGGGCAGTCACGATTAGGCATACCATTGGCTTAGGCATAACGGTTTTGGTCAGGCTGTGTATCCCCATAAGCGGTGCATTGCAGCTTAACAGGACCGACCAACAATCGATATCTTTGAACAATTAGCTAGATCAACAATTGCATCGCGTTCGAGCAGCAAAGTCTTTCCAACCTCAACGGCGATCACCCGCAGTCGTGCTTCGACTGCGATGCGAATTGTTTCGAGACCAATCACCGGCACGTCGAACCGCGTGTCTTGTTTTGGTTTGGCGACTTTCACCATGACGGCGCCTTCCCGCGCCAGTTCGCTACCGCGCCTGATGGCATCGTTTGTTCCTTCGAGAGCTTCTACCGCTACCACAGTTCCATTTTTGACGATGATCGTCTGCCCGATGTCGAGTCGCGCAATTTCCTTGGCGGTCTTCCAGCCTAGATCAACATCGGCTTCTTCTTGCCGGGATAGCTTCGGGCCGGCAATTAATCCTGAAGGCGCCAAGGAGTCTTCAAGAAACGTTGTCGCCGGCAATAGGTCGACATCCACGTTGGCCAGTTCATGTGCGATTGCCGCGAAGATCGATTCCGCGTTGCGCTGTTTGAGTTTGCCCAGCAACATCAACGCTTTCCAATCCGGACGCAGATCGAAAAGGTTCTTCGGCGCGATTTGTCCGGCCATGATTGCGTGATGAATGTCTTGCACACGAAAAAATTTGAGGAGGCGATTAAGCTGTCCGACGCGCATCCATTCAAGCACATCGACATGTTGCTCCAGCGCTGGATCGGTCTCACTAGTGAATGCGGCAGCGATTATTTTTTTCACACCAGCTTTTCGCGCTGCATCAGCGAGCAATCTCGGATACGCGCCGTTTCCGGCGATGATTCCCAGGATCTGTAGCGGTGCCTTTGCCAAGCACCGAATTTGAAATAAACCGGCGCTAGACACAAGCGCCGCTACAATTATTAGCCGTGGCGGCGGCGGCGTTTGACGTGCAACTGGGCGAGCGCTTTCTGCAGCGACGCTTGAATGGCTGCCACCTGTTCGGGAGTCTGATCTTCTTTCATCGCTGCCTTGGCGCGCTCGACCGCTGCCTCGGCCGCAGTAATGTCGATCTTCTCGGATTCGAGCGCCATGTCAGTTAAAACCGACACTGCGTCGGCTTTAATTTCGACAAAACCTTCGCCTATCGCCATGGAGCTTTCGCGCCCGTCTTTCAAAACACGCAGCTCGCCAGGTACCAAGGTGGTTAGCAGCGGGACGTGTTTGGGGTAAACTCCCAGCTCCCCCTCCGAACCCGGCAACGTGACCATCTCCACGTCTTCGGAGTAAATTTTTTCCTCGGGCGTTACAATCTCGAGCTTTAGCGTTGCCATGATGATTCGTTAGGCGTCGAAGCGCTGAAGAGTTGAAGCGGGCACGTTGCGTTGATTCTCAACCGCTTTATCGCTTAATCGCTTCATCGCTTCAACTCTCTTTGATCATGTCGATGTTGCCCTTCATGTAGAAATTTTGCTCGGGCACATCGTCATGCTTGCCGTCCAGAATTTCCTTAAAGCCGCGCACGGTCTCAGCAATTGGCACGTACTGTCCTTTGTAACCGGTAAAGACTTCAGCCACATGGAAGGGCTGGCTAAGGAACCGCTG
>Ga0209648_10004631_pt1 | contig 11713 bp, 11 predicted proteins | sample GraSoi2013_115cm_FD_185830 | JGI IMG/M metagenome (GOLD analysis project Ga0209648, IMG submission 185830) | Grasslands soil microbial communities from the Angelo Coastal Reserve, California, USA - Sample 9_17_2013_115cm (SPAdes) (version 2) | ecosystem: Environmental > Terrestrial > Soil >...
CGCCGAAAACGTGTCGTCGAACGTCCAGTTGTAGCGGACCCCCGTCACCGATCCGTCGGGCGCGTAGACGAGCTCGCCCTGCATGGTTACCCAAACGTGCGGATGGGCGCAGGCCGATGCGCCCGCGGCCAGCAGGCCCGCCAAGGCGAAGATCATTCGAACGAAGTGCTTGGTCATGTCAAAGGCCAGACCTATTGCGGCAGGAAATCGCGAGACTCCTGTGCCGGAGAGTCGCCCTCAATCAACATAGCATGGAGTGCGGCGGAATGGAGGCCCCAAATTGCGGCTTGGGTTAAAGACTTGGGCCTGCGTCGAAGCCGCACCCATTGAAATATTATAGCCCGGCCGCGCCCCCGTCGGCACGCGGATCGTGACCGCCTTCGAGCGTTCCGTTCGGGTGCAGCAGCACCGCGCCGGCATGGCCCATGGAGTCGGCATAGGGTTGCGCCAGCACCTCGACATCATGACCGGCCGCGCGCAGCTCCTCGATGACTTCTTCGTCGAACCGCGACTCGACCAGAAGGTTCGCACGGGGCGCGCCCCAGGTTTGCCCCAGCACGCAGCGCGGCCGCTCCAGCGCCTGCGCGAGCCCCATGCGATAACCGATATGCCGGGTGAACAGCGCCGCCTGGATCTGCGGCTGGGCATCACCCCCCATGGTGCCGTAGGCCATGATCCGCCCGTCACCGAGCACCGCCAGAGCCGGATTGAGCGTGTGCACCGGCAGCCGTCCGGGCTCGAGCCGATTGAGCGCGCCGCGCTCGAGCGAGAAGCTGGCGCCGCGATTCTGCATCAGCACGCCGGTCTTGCGCAGCACGCAGCCGGAGCCGAATTCCCAGTAGAGCGACTGGATGTAGGAGACGACGAGGCCGCCGGCATCGGCGGCACCCATCCAGACCGTATCCCCGCCGCCCCCTGACGGCGGCCACCGGGATGCGCGTCGGCGATCGATCGCCAGCGCTTGGGCGTCGAGAAAGGCCTGCTCGAGATAGCGCCGAGGCGGATGCGCGAGGCGTTGCGGATCGGTCAGATAGCGATCGCGCAGGCGAAACGCGCGCTTGGTCGCCTCCACCAGGCCGTGGACGTGCTCGAAGCTCTCGGCTTCCTTGACGCCAAGGCGGTCGAACACGCCCAAGATCATCAGCGAAGCGAGGCCTTGGGTCGGCGGCGGCGTGTTGAACACGGCGCCGGCCCGCAGGTTGACCGACAGCGGCTCGGCGACGGTGGCCCGGCAGCGCTCGAGGTCGGGGCGCGTCACCGGGCTGCCGATGCGAGCAAGATCGTCGGCGATCTCGCGGCCGATGTCGCCGCGATAAAAATCGTCCAAGCCGTGCGCCAGTTGCTCGAGCGTGGCGGCGAGCGCGCCCTGCTGCAATTTGGTGCCTTGAGCCGGCGGCTTGCCGTCGACCAGAAAGGTCTCGGCGAATCCCGGTGCGCCCTGCAGGTCGGGCAAGGCGGCGCATGCCGCATGGCCGCGGGAGATGGCAAAGCCCTCGCGGGCGTGGCGGATGGCGGAGCCAAGCATTTCGGCGAGCGGCAACTTACCGCCCTGCGCATGGGCGGCCTCAAGCGCCAGGCTAAGGCCGCCGATGGCGCCCGGAACCGTGAGGGCGGCGAGCGGTCCGCGCGCCGGGATCGCTTCAAGACCCGCCTCGGCGTAGAGCTCCGGCCGCGCCCGGCTGCCCGCGACGCCGGCGGCCATCAAGGCGCGGATGCGCCCCGACGGCTCGCGGACGAGCCAAAAGCCGTCGCCGCCGAGCTGGTTCATGTGCGGATAGACCACCGCGATCACGGCCGCCATGGCGACCATCGCCTCGATCGCATTGCCGCCCTCGGCCAGGATCGCGCGGCCCGCCTCGACCGCAGCCCCATGGGGCGCCGCGACGACGCCGCGCCGATGTCCGGCGGTGTGAAGGTCCATCATCGGTGTTCCGGGGTCTCAGGAACCGACGCTGGTTTCGTCGAGCAGGCCGCGCTTTCGTAAAAGCGCGTCGGGCGTCGGCAGCCGGCCGCGGAAGCTCGCGTAGAGGGCGGCCGGGTCGCGCGAGCCGCCGGCCGCGTAGATATGATCGTGCAGCCGTTTGGCGGTCGCGGGATCGAAAATATCCGGCGCCTCCTCGAAGGCCGCAAACGCGTCGGCGTCGAGCACCTCGGACCACATGTAGCTGTAATAGGCCGACGCATAGCCGCCGCCGGAAAAAACATGCGCGAAATGCGGCGGGCGGTGCCGCATGACGATCTCGGCCGGCATGCCGATGCGCATGAGCGCGGTCTGCTCGAACGCGTTGACGTCGAAGCCGCGCGGGTCCGCCAGCAGATGCAGCTCGAGATCGACCAGGGCGGAAGCGACGTATTCGACGGTCGCAAAGCCCTGGTTGAAGGTGCGGGCGGCGATGAGCCGCGCCAGCAGGTCGTCTGGCATCGCGGCGCCGGTGCGGTAATGCAGGGCGAACCGCCGCAGGATTTCCGGCCGCTCGAGCCAATGCTCGTAGAGCTGCGAGGGCAGCTCCACGAAGTCGGTCTGCACGCTGGTGCCCGAGATCATCGGATAGGTGACGTCGGATAACAGCGCATGCAGCGCATGGCCGAATTCATGGAACAGGGTGCGGGCGTCGTCGAAGCTGAGCAATGTCGGCTGGCTGTCGGGCGCCTTGGAGAAGTTCATCACATTGACGACCAGCGGGGAGATATCGCCGGCGAGCTTTTCCTGGTCGCGCAGCGTCATCATCCAGGCGCCGCTGCGCTTGGAGGCGCGCGCGAAATAGTCGCCGAAGAAAAGGCCGCGATGGCTGCCGTCGGCGCCGCGCACGTCCCAGACCTGCACATCGGGATGCCAGACCGGGACATCGGTGCGGCGCTCGAAGCTCAAGCCGAACAGCTTCCCGGCAGTGTAGAACGCCGCCTCGATGATGTGATTGAGCTGCAGGTAGGGCTTGATCGACGCCTCGTCCACGTCGCATTTGAGCTTGCGCAGCTTCTCGGCGTAATAGCGCCAGTCCCAGGCGGCGAATTCGAAATTGCCGCCTTCGGCTTGCGCCAGCGCCATGAGCTCGTCCCGGTCCGCGAGCGCGCGCGCGCGCGCCGGCGCCCAGACCCGATCGAGCAGGCCACGCACGGCCGCGGGCGTCTTCGCCATGGCGTCGTCGAGCCGGTAGTGGGCGAAAGTCTCGTAGCCGAGCAGGGCCGCGCGTTCGGCGCGCAGCGCCACCATTTCGGCGATGATCGCCTTGTTGTCGGTTTTGCCGCCGCCGTCGCCGCGCGCGATCCAGGCCCGGAAGGCTTTTTCGCGCAGATCGCGGCGGGCCGAAAATTGCAGGAACGGCTCCACGCTCGAACGCGACAGCGTGACCACATGGGCGCGCTCGAGCCCGCGTTCCTGCGCGGCCGCGCGCGCGGCGGCGCGGACATAATCCGGCAGGCCCGCCAGATCCGCCTCGCTTTCGAGCACGAGCGTGTAGGCCTGCTCGTCGGCCAGCACGTTCTGGCTGAACGTCGTCCCGAGGCTAGCCAGCCGCTCGTTGATGGCGGCCAGCCGCGCCTTGGCGGGCGGCCCGAGCGCTGCGCCGGCGCGCTTGAAATCCAGGTGATAGCGTTCGAGGACGCGCTGCCGCTCCGCCGTCAAATCGAGGCGATCGCGCGCGCGGTAGAGCGCGTCGATGCGGGCGAACAGGGGCGCGTTGTGCCGGATGCCGTCCCAATGGCGGGCACGGCGGGGCGCGATGTCGCGCTCGATCTCCAGCAGCGCTGGGTTGGTGTGGGCGCTCGCGAGCGCGCGAAACACGTCGGTGACGCGCCCCAGGAGCCGGCCACTCAATTCGAGCGCCGCCACCGTATTGTCGAAGCTGGGCGCGGCCGGATCGGCCGCGATGGCGGCGACCTCGGTGTCGTGAGCCGCGAAGGCGCGATCGAAGGCCGGCGGAAAATGCGCGGGCGCGATGCACCCGAACGGCGGGGCGCCGAACGGACCCGTCCATTGCTGGAAAAACGGATTGCCGGCGGCGGCGTCCGAGGAGGCGGAGGGCGGAGCGGACTGGTTCATGCGGCAGGACCCCGGTTGAGCGATCCCTTACCTAAGTCACGCCCGGCGGCTTGACCACCGGGCACGACTTGCCTCAGCGACAAAAATCCTGCCACTACGGCGGCGACCACCGCCGGGAGGAAGCCATGGGCGCCATCAGCCTCGACTTGGCCAACCGCATCATCGATGCCGTGCTGCGGCGCGCCGCGGAGATCGACTGCCGGCCGATCAGCGTGATCGTGGTCGAGCCCGGCTGCAAGGTGAAGGCGTTCCAGAAGGAAGACGGCAGCTCGATGGTCCGCTTCGAGATGGCCTTCGGCAAAGCCTATGCGGCGCTGGCGCTCGGCCGCTCCTCCAGGCTGGTGCGCATCCGCGCCGAGGAACGGCCGATCTTCATGCGCTATCTCATGCGCGCGACCGGCGAGCAGATTTTTCCCGAGGGCGGCGGCTTGCAGATCCGCGGGCTCGACGGCGAGGTCATCGGCGCCGTCGGCGTCACCGGCGACAGCGAGGACCGCGACGAGGAGCTTGCCGCCCACGGCATCCATTCGGCCGGCCTGAAGACCGACGCGGATTTCGAAGGCATGGGACGCCACGCCGGCGTCCGGTTGACCAACAAGTAGGGCGCGGCGATGGAGCGATAGGGTTAAGGACGGCTTTTTTGGAGTCCCGCTCCACACCTTCGCACCGGCGACTCGGCTAAGCAATCCGCAGAATTCGGGCTCGCATCTTGGGCGAGGAAGTCGGCATCATAAGGCATCATAGCCAAGCGCTTGACGTGCGTACCGTTCTCCGGTACGCTTTGCAATCGTGATCAAGAGCTTCGCCGACAAGCGCACGGCAGCGCTGTTTGCCGGCTACTTGGTCAAGGGTATCTCGAACCAGATTCAGCGTCGGGCGAGGGCCAAGCTCCTCGCCATCGACGCGGCCAAGCGGCTCGACGATCTGCCCGGCAACCGCCTCGAAGCCCTGCACGGCGATCGGCGCGGAGAACATAGCATCCGCATCAACGATCAATGGCGGATATGCTTCGAATGGCGCGACGGCACGGCATGGAACGTCGAGGTCGTGGACTACCACAAGGGATGACGCGATGAGCATCAAACGCGAAGATTTGGATGCGAGCCGGATTGACTTTGCCGAAGTTACTACCGGCAAAAGGCTTCCACTCGTGCATCCAGGCGAAATTCTGCGCGACGATTTCCTCGGTCCCATGAAAATCAGCGTCTACACCCTCGCGCAGGCCATCAAAGTTCCCCGATCGCGGGTCAACGACATCGTGCTTGGCCGTCGCGGGATTACCGCGGACACGGCATTTCGTCTGGCTCGTTATTTTAGGACCTCGCCTGAATTTTGGATCAACCTCCAGGCCCGCTACGACCTGGACATGGCAGATCGGACGCTTCGCCGCCGCATCGAACGGGAGGTCACACCGCGGGCCGCCTAAGGCGGCCGCGTAAGCTCCGTTGCGCATGCCGAAGTCACGTGCCGCAGCCACGCGCCGCCAGCGGCGGGAAGGAGTCCCTGATGCCGCGTCACGGCCGTTTCGTTCCCCAAGGCGTCATCCCGGCGGTCCTGCTGCCCTTCGACGACGCGCTCGCGATCGATGAAGCGAGCTTCCGGGCGCATCTGCGCGCGGTGGCGGCGACGCCGGGCCTTGCCGCCGTCACGGTCAATGCCCATTCGACCGAGGTCGCCTCCTGCAGCTTCGAGGAGCAGCGCCGCGTGCTCGACATTGCCGGCGATACGATCGGCGACCGCTTGCCGCTGGTGAACGGGGTGTGGGCGGACGGCAGCCTGGAGGCGGCGCGCATCGCCCGCATGGCGACGCTTGCGGGCGCCTCCGCGCTCCTGGTCTTCCCGCCGGCGCCGTTCAGCATGGGCCAGACCGCCGAGATGGCGCTCGCGCACTTCAAGCGCATCGCCGACGCCAGCGATCTTCCCATCATCGTGTTCCAATATCCGCTGGCGACCGGCCAGTTCTATCCGCGCGAGACGCTGCTGCGGCTCGCGCAGGAGGTTCCGACCATTGCCGCCATCAAGGATTGGGCCGGCAATGTGCCGCAGCACGAAATGCACATCCGGATGCTGCAAAGTCTCCCCCGGCCCGTGAACGTGCTCACCACCCACAGCGCGTGGCTATTGAGCTCGCTGGTGCTCGGCTGCAACGGGCTCCTCTCCGGCAGCGGCAGCGTGATCGCGGATTTGCAGGCGGAGCTGTTCGGCGCCGTGCAAGCCGGCGATCTCAAGGCGGCGCGGCGGCTCAATGACCGGATTTATCCGTTGGCCCGCGTGTTCTATGCCGAGCCCTGGTCCGACATGCACAACCGGATGAAGGAGGCGCTGGTCCTGCTCGGACGGCTGCCGCGCGCGGTGGTGCGGCCACCGCTGGTCAAGCTTGGCGGCGCCGAGATCGACCGCATCGCGGCGGCCCTGGTCGAGGCCGGCCTCATCGCCGCGAAGGCCGGCCGCGACGCGGCCTGAGCCGGCCCCGCAAGCTGCGGCATAATTCAGGCTTGATCCGGCGCCCCGGTTCAGGGACATTGCCGGCGCGACGAGGAACCCGATGCCCGAAACACCCAAAAAGGCCGGCGGCCGGCGGATCATCTGGCAGAATGTGCTCACGGTGGTGAGCGCCGCGATCTTGATCAGCGCTGAAGTGTTCGGCGCGGCCTTCGCAGGCGGCTGGGCGGTCGCCAGCCTGTTCGAATTCGGCATCGACGGCGTCCACGTCATTCAGGCCATCTTCTTCGTCTTCGGCATCGCCGTGATGGTCGCGTTCGTGCGCCATGCCAAAGAGGTCGAGCCGTTCCTGACCAAGCGCTGAGCGCTGCAGCCAAAAGTCTTGCGCGCTGCCGCTAAATCCTTTATTTCGAACATGCCCAATTTCGCACGTGCCTGTGGCCGTGTGTCGGTCGGTGGGCATCCGGACAAGAGGCCGGACAGCCGCCTAAGGACGAGAACTCGCGTCCTTGCTCATGCGATCGGCAGCCGGAGGCGAAACCGGCGCACCCCGCTCTCAACGGGGGACGCGGCTTAAAGCAACGACGGAACGGGCTTTTTTGGAACCACCGGCGCGAATGCCGGATGACTGAAAAGGCTTGTCCTTCTTGCCGGGCGTGCGGAACGGGGTCTCCCCAATCCGGACCAAGGCAGCAATCGCAGCAGCGCCACGCGCACCGCATCCCGCGGTGGGTGCGAGCGTCGCAGGAGGTTCACCAGGCGGCTCGCCGCCATGCCGGATAGGGAGCAAGGTCGAGATGACCGCACGCATCCGCGAATTCTTGAAAAACCGCAAAGACGAGGGACCCTGTCTGGTGGTCGATCTCGACGTCGTGCGCGAGAACTATCTGTCCTTCGCCAAATCGCTGCCCGACAGCAAGGTGTTCTACGCCGTGAAGGCCAACCCGGCGCCCGACATCCTCAAGCTCTTGGTCGAGCTTGGCGCCTGCTTCGATGTCGCCTCGGTCAGCGAGACGGAGGCGGTGCTCGCCGCCGGCGCCCTGCCCGAGCGCATCTCCTACGGCAACACGATCAAGAAGGAAACCGAGATCGCGGCCGCCTTTCGGCTCGGGGTCACGCTGTACGCGGTCGACTGCGAAAGCGAGGTCGAGAAGGTTGCCCGCGCGGCGCCGGGCGCCCGCGTCGTCTGCCGTATCCATTGCGACGGATCGGGCTCGGAATGGCCGCTGTCGCGCAAGTTCGGCTGCGAGCCGGACTACGCGGCCGACATTCTGGAGCTGGCGCATCGGCTTGGCCTCGTCCCCCATGGCATTTCCTTCCATGTCGGCTCCCAGCAGCACAATGTGGAGGCCTGGGACCGCGCGCTCGGCTCGACGGCGGCGATCTTTCGCACCTGCGCCGAGCGCGGCATCACCCTGTCGATGGTCAATCTGGGCGGGGGCTTTCCGGCGAGATACGTCCGCAAGACACCGCGGCTGGAATCCTACGGCCGGGCGATCTTCCGCTCGCTGCGCCGCCATTTCGGCAACAATCTGCCGGAGACCATCGTCGAGCCGGGACGCGGGCTGGTCGGCAGCGCGGGCATCATCGAGGCCGAGGTGGTGCTGGTCGCCAAGCGCTCGCCCGAGGACGATGTCCGCTGGGTCTATCTCGACATCGGCAAGTTTCATGGACTGGCTGAGACCATCGCGGAATCGATCCGCTATCCGATCCGCACCAAGAAGGATCGCGACGAGATGGCGCCCTGCATCATCGCGGGCCCGACCTGCGATTCCGTCGATGTGCTGTACGAGAAGGATCCCTACCCGCTGCCGGTCTCGCTTACCATCGGCGACAAGGTGCTGATCGAGGCGACCGGAGCCTATACGGCGACCTATTCCTCGGTCGGCTTCAACGGCTATCCGCCGCTGCGGCAATACGTGATCTGAAATAGTGAGTAGCGAATGGCGAATAGCGAATAGCGAATAGTAAGTAGTGAATAGACTGACCTACTCGCTACTCGCTACTCCCTGCTCTAAGGCAATATCAGCCGGTGCCGGACCGCGTAGCGGACCAGCTCGGCGGTGGAGTGGATGTCGAGCTTGCGCATCGAGGCCGAGCGGTGGGTCTCCACCGTCTTGACGCTGATGCTGAGCAGGTGCGCGATCTTCTTGTTGCTGTTGCCCTCGGCGATGAGCTGAACCACCTCGCGTTCCCGCGCCGTCAACGCGACCCCGTTGTTGCCCGCTCCGGCCTGCTCGACGAAATTGTCGAGCAGCGTCTCGGAGACATGATCTGAAAAATAGGCATGGTGCCGCGCCAGCGCCTCGACCGCCCGGACGATCTGCTCGTCGGCCTCCGACTTCAAGACGTAACCGCGGGCGCCGGCATGCAGCACGTCGCGAATTTCGCTTTCCCGGTCGTGCAGCGTAAAGATCATGACTTCGGTCCCCGGCACTTCCTTGCGGATTTGCCGAGTGGCCTCGATCCCATTGACGATGGGCAACGAAATATCGAGAACGGCGACGTCCGGCTTATGATAGAGCGCAAGCTCCACCGCCTCGCGACCGTTGCTCGCTTCCGCGCACACTTCGAAGTCCTGGCGCGCTTCGAGAAGCGCGCGCAGGCCACGCCGCACGACCGCGTGGTCGTCGGCAAGGAGAATGCGGACCATGTTTGTAGCGCCCCGATCCCGGCCCGCCCCAGAACCCCACGCACACGCTAGCAACTGGATGGAACAATTCCAAAGCAATTTTTCATGGTGAAGAAAAATTTTTGATGAATTGGTGTATGGCGCCGCCTGGTCAAACTTCGGCGGCAATCGTTGCGTTACTCATCTTTCAATCAACAAATCGTCGCCGCAATGCCACATTCGACGATTGGTTTTAGGGGTTCACCCCATAGCGATACCGGCGTGGACGCGTGTCTCACGACTATACAAACCCTGGCGGTGCCTTCGTACCCCTTGGCTCGAGGGCGGTACTGCGGCCCGCGAGATCACCCAAGATCGACGACGCCGGCATCGCCGTCTTCGGTCCCGAACGCGAGCAGCTTGCCGTCCTCGCTCCAGGAGAGCGCCGTGACCGGCGCGGCGGCCGGCTTCCTTGCCAAAATCTCCGCCCCATCCGGGAGGCGAACGATCAGGATGAGCCCATCCGCATAGCCGACCGCGACCACGCCCTGCGTCGGGTGGCAGGCGACCATCTCGACCTGCGCCTCGTTCGGCGCCAGCACCTGCGGAGTCTTGCCCATCGGACCGGACTTGGGCTGGAACGGCCACAGGACCAGCTGGGTCGCGCCTGAGCTCGCCAGCCATTTGCCGTCGGCGGTCCAATCAAGCGAACGAACGCGGGCCGCATAGCCCTGCATCCGCATGTCCTTGTGGTCGGCCAGGCGCCAGCCGTGCAGGGTCGGCTCCTGCATGGCGGTGACCAGAAAGCGCCCGTCGGGACTGAACGTCGCGGCAAGATGCGAGCCCTTCCATGTGAGCGTTTCGGGCTTCGCTCCCGCGGCATTCGGAAACCAGAGCGTGGCGCCGTTGTAGTGGGCGATCGCCAGGCGCAGTCCCTTGGGCGAGAAGACCAATGCTCCGACGGTCGAGGGCGCCTCGAATGCGCGCTCCGCGCGCTGCATCGACGAGCTTTTGGCGGACCGCACGAAGGCCTGCTTGCCGGCGGACCAGGCCACGGCACGGCTGGGCCCGATCGCCACATGGTCGATCCAACGGTGCCGGGCGTCGGCCGCGATCCCGGTGCTCGCGCCCGCCGCGTCGGTCGCCACCACCTTGCCGTCATCGCCGCCGGTGACGACGCGCTCGCCGTCGCCGGCGCTCGCCAGAATGGCGCCGCCATGGATCGCGACGCGGGCGCGCTCGCCCTCGCGCACCAGCAGCAGGGCCTCCTCGCCGAGCACAAAGACCGCGCAAGCCTTAAGAAAATGCACCGCCACGATGGCGGCATCCGCCTTGTAATGCCGCGTGCGTTCGACCACGGAAGCGGTGTCGGGGCGGCTTTGCGTCATGACCGATGGAGTCAAGCCATGCAACTCTCGAAGCCGGCGCGGATGTTCTGCGCGGATAATTTCCGGCCGATGAACACGATGCGGCTCATCCGCTCTTCGTCGTCTTTCCACTCGCGCTGATGGTCGCCGTCGAGAATCATGTGCACGCCCTGGAACGCGAAGCGCTTGGGATCACCCTTGAAGGAGAGAATGCCCTTGCAGCGCAGAATGTTCTGGCCTTCCTCTTGGACCAGGGTCTGCACCCAGGGAAAGAACTTGTCCGGATCGAGCGGCGCCTCGGTCTTGAGCGAGACCGACTGCATCTCTTCGTCGTGATAGTGCTTGAGCGCGCCCGCGTGATGATGGTGATCATGATCATGATCGTGATCGTGCCGGTGGTGATCGTGGTCCTGACCGTGGCCGTCGGCCTCGAGAAATTCGGGCTCGATCTCCAGGATGCGATCGAGATCGAAGGCGTTTCGCCCCAAGACTTCCCGCAACGGAACCGCACAGCGCTCGGTCTTGTGCACGCGCGCATAGGGATTGATGGCGCGGATGCGTCCTGCGACCTCGTCGAGCTCGGCGGCGGAGACGAGATCGGTCTTGTTGATGATGATCACGTCCGCGAAGGCGATCTGGTTCTTGACTTCGGGGGCGTCCTTGAGCCGCTCTCTGAGCCATTTGGCATCGGCCACCGTCACCACCGCATCGAGCTTGGTCTTGCGGCCGACGTTCTCATCGACGAAGAAGGTCTGCGCGACCGGCGCCGGATCCGCCAGCCCGGTGGTCTCGACGATGATGGCGTCGAACTTGCCCTTTCGGCGCATCAATCCGTCGATGATGCGAACCAGATCGCCGCGCACGGTGCAGCAGATGCAGCCGTTGTTCATCTCGAACACCTCTTCGTCGGCGCCGACGACCAGGTCGTTGTCGATGCCGATCTCACCAAACTCGTTGACGATGACGGCGTATTTCTGCCCATGCGGCTCGGACAGGATGCGGTTGAGCAGCGTCGTCTTGCCGGCACCGAGATAGCCGGTGAGCACGGTGACGGGAACCTTGTCTGACATCGATCACTCCATTGCGCCGCTAACATAGGAACGCTCCGAGAGAACGCCAAGCGAAATGGGCCCGCCGGAGCGCCTGATCCAAGCTTCCTTGACAGAGGCATCCTTGAACCGACCTCGCGGAAGCGGCGGGCCGCCCTAAGCGGCGTCCCGCTCCAGCGCCACCTCGGCCTCGAGGTTCTCGACG
>Ga0209648_10004632_pt1 | contig 11713 bp, 8 predicted proteins | sample GraSoi2013_115cm_FD_185830 | JGI IMG/M metagenome (GOLD analysis project Ga0209648, IMG submission 185830) | Grasslands soil microbial communities from the Angelo Coastal Reserve, California, USA - Sample 9_17_2013_115cm (SPAdes) (version 2) | ecosystem: Environmental > Terrestrial > Soil >...
GCGGAGCGCATCGGCCACGGAATCGCCGCAATCCACGATCCGGCGTTAATGGATTTCCTTGCGGAGCGAAAAATCCCCCTTGAGGTATGCCCGGGGAGCAATATGAAGACCGCCGCACTCGCCCGGCAGCTCCGCCGAGAGGACGTAAGAATCGAAGATCATCCGCTCCCAAAACTTTTGCGCCACGGCATACCCATCGTGCTCTCCACCGATGACCCGGCAATGTTTCACACCACGCTGCTGGAAGAGTATGCAAACGCCGCGCGCATGGGCCTGCAGGAACACGAGCTGACCCGAATTGTCGACATGGGTTTCGAACACGCATTTCCGCCATGCGGCGAAAGCCACAGAGCATGAAGCGCTCCATGGCAATGTTATACTGACGCCATGAAAGCACACGTCTGGGTCATGCCAAAACGCACGGTACTCGATCCCCAGGGACAAACAATTCAGCACGCCCTGTCCGGGCTCGGCTATTCCGCCGTGCGTGACGTCCGCCAGGGAAAATTCTTCGTTTTGAATCTCGATGGCTGGAGCCGTGACGAAGCGCAGAAACAGCTCGAGCACATTTCGAAAGAAGTGCTCACAAACACCGTCATCGAGGAATACCGCTTCGAGATCGTGGAGTGATCTGGCTGTCACCCGTAATCTCATTCGAGACATGCTCCCTGGAAGTCATCTTGGTGAGGCCGCGACCATGCTACGCTGCTAGCAACTCTCCGAGGAGACGCTGCGAATGTGCGGAATAGTTGGCTACATCGGACCCAAAAAAGTTGTGCCCGTCATCATCGAGGGTTTGCGGAAGCTCGAATACCGCGGCTATGATTCCGCGGGCATCGCGGTCGTGCCGCAGTCCGGCAAGATGGAAATTCGCCGCGCCCCAGGTAAACTTCGCAATCTCGAGGAGGTCATCGCCAAGTCCCCGCTGGACGGCACCTACGGCATCGGCCATACGCGCTGGGCCACCCACGGCCGGCCGACCGAAGAAAACGCCCACCCGCATCGCGATTGCACCGGGCAAATCGTCGTCGTCCACAACGGAATTATCGAAAACTATCTCGAGCTGAAGGAAAAGCTGCAGAAGGAAGGTCACAAGTTCGCCACCGAAACCGACACCGAGATCGTGGCGCACCTCGTGGAAAAATATTCGCAGGGCGGTGTTCCGCTCGAGGAAGCGGTGCGCCGGTCGTTGAAGGAATTGCGCGGCATTTACGCGCTGGTTTTCATCTCCACCAATGATTCTCAGAAGATTGTTGCGGCGCGCCTGGGCCCGCCGTCGGTGATTGGACTCGGCGATCGAGAATACTTCGTCGCCAGCGACATCCCTGCACTGCTCCAGCACACGCGCGAAATGTTCTTCCTGGCGGACGGCGACATCGCCGTCCTCACTGCAACAGGCGTGCGCGTCATGGACCACGACGGCCGCCCCGTCGAGCGACCCGCGCACCACGTGGCCTGGGACCCCATCATGGCGGAAAAGGGCGGCTACAAGCACTTCATGCAGAAGGAAATTTTCGAGCAGCCCCGCGCCGTGCGCGACACCCTGCTCGGCCGCATCTCCCAGGACACCGGCAAAGTCTTCCTGGATGAGATGGCCATTACCGAAAAGCAATTCCGCGAATTTCAGCAAGTGCGTATCGTTGCCTGCGGAACAAGCTGGCACGCCGGCCTGGCCGCTAAGTTCATGATCGAGCGTCTCGCCCGTCTTCCTGTGGAAGTCGATTACGGAAGCGAATTCCGTTATCGCGACCCGATCATCGATTCGAATACGCTGACCGTCTGCATCAGCCAATCCGGCGAAACCGCCGACACGCTTGCCGCCCAGCGCGAAGCCAAATCCAAAGGTTCGCCCTCGCTGGCGATCTGCAACGTAATCGGTTCCATGATCACGCGCGAAGCCAACGGAACCATTCCGACGCACGCCGGGCCGGAGATCGGCGTGGCCTCCACGAAAGCCTTCACAGCGCAATTGACCGCGCTTCTTCTACTCGCTTCCTATCTCGGACAGGTTCGCGGCAAGGTCTCCGAAAGCTCCGCCAGGACTCTGATGCAGGAATTCACCCAGATTCCCCACAAAATCGAAACCATCCTGCAAACCGACGAATCGGGGTTTTACGAAAACCTGGCGCGGCAATTCTTTCGCTTTACTGATTTTCTCTATCTGGGAAGGGGCATCCACTATCCGATCGCGCTCGAAGGCGCGCTCAAGCTCAAGGAAATTTCCTACATTCATGCGGAGGGTTATCCCGCGGGCGAAATGAAGCACGGCCCAAACGCGCTGATCGACGAAAATCTTCCGGTCGTGGTCTTGGCGACACGCGACGAATCCGATCCTGAGGCAATGACGCGGTACGAGAAGAGCGTTTCGAATATCAAGGAAGTCAAGGCGCGCGACGGCATTGTCATCTCCATCGTCACCACCGGAGACCATCTCGCGCGCGAAGCCTCCGATCACGTCATCGAGCTTCCCCCAGCACCGGAATTGCTCGTTCCCTTGCTGGAAATTATTCCACTTCAGTTGCTGGCCTATCACATCGCCGTGCGCCGCGGTTGCGATGTCGATCAGCCGCGCAACCTCGCCAAATCCGTCACCGTGGAGTAGCCCGGCCCGTTTCCGCTACTATAGGAACATGCTTCGCTATTTTCGAGTGTGCTTCTGCACTCTTTTCCTTCTCCTTCTGCCGCCGGGATTCCCCGCCTCGGCGCAGACTCCGGACGCCGCCACCTCGCTCTTGCGCGAAGTCCACGCCGATGGTGAAAAACTTCTCACCGAGGCCCAAGTCATCGCCATTACCGGCCTGGCCGCTGGCACACAGATCGGCCGGAATGATTTGCAAGCCGCCGCCGACAAGCTCGTACAAACCGGCCTTTTCGCCAAAGTAAGTTTCAACTTCCAGACGAAGCTCGCGGGTGTCCTGGTGACCTATCACGTGGAAGAATCACCTCGAATCCCAGTCTACTTCGACAACATCCCATGGTTCGCGGATTCGGTGCTGGGCGATGCCATCCGCAATAAATTTCCTTTCTTCGATGGAACACTGCCGGAAGCCGGGGCGACGGTGGATCAGGCTGGTGATGCTGTAAAGGAGTTGCTCACCTCGCACGGACTGCAAGTGTCGCTCGCGCACACGGTCATAGCGAATCCGATTGGCGAAGGCAACGTGCAGGAAATTCGCATCGAAGGCCCCGCACTGCAAATCGCAAAGCTGGAATTCAGCGATCCCGGACTCTTGGCCTCCAAAGCCGTTCAGCAGCATTTATCCGAGATTCTCGGAAAACCCTATTCCCGAATGACCATCGATCTCTTTCTCTCCGAAGCGATAAGGCCCATTTATTTGCAGCAGGGATTCCTGCGCGCGAAGCTCGGACCGCCGGAGGTGCGACTGACGGGCGATCCCAATCGAAAGCTGCCCTCGCAAATTCCCGTCTTTGTGCCAGTTGTGCCCGGCGATGTCTTTCACTGGAACGAAATCCATTGGACGGGAAACACTTTGGTATCGGAATTCACTCTGAGCGGCCTCCTCGGGCTCAAGCACGGCAATGTTGCTGACGGCATGCAGATCGAAGCAGGGTGGGATCGCATTCGTGAAGAGTACGCCCATCGCGGCTACCTCGAAACGAAACTCGATCCGGCTCCAGCCTATGACGATAATGCGCACACCGTTTCCTATTCGGTGAGCATCCAAGAGGGGCCGCAATATCACTTCGGCAAAATGGTCCTCACTGGAATTTCCCCAGCTGCCGAACGAAAGCTTCACGCCGCCTGGCCGTTCGCCGCCGGCGAAATCTTCGACAAAGCCAAGTTCGAGGAGCTCCTGGCAAAGCTGCAAACCCGCCAGGAACAGGTCTTCGGCGAGTTGCCGGTGCACTACGAGAACGTCGGCCATTGGCTGCAAACCGATGCGGGCAAGAGCACGGTGGACGTGCTTCTGGATTTCAAGTGACTCTTGATGTAGCGCAATCTGCGGTGCAAGCCGCACTCTGAGATATACTCAGCACTGAGATGAAAGAGCTCATTCATATTCGTAATGCAGAGGGCGACGTTCTGTCCGCGGAGGAAAAAGAAAATCTTCTGCTGGCCCGCCTCGCCGAGATTCCTTCGCTCATCGTCGCGCTCTCGGGCGGCGCGGACTCGGCTTATCTGGCCTGGGCAGCCCACGAAGCGCTAGGTGCGCGCGCTCTATCCATAACCGCACTCTCGCCGAGTTACTCCGCACACGATCGCGCCATCGTGGAAGATTTTGTCAGCAAGTTGGGCGTGCGCCACGAATTCATCGAAACGCACGAATTGGATAATCCCGCCTACCGCGCGAACGCAGCCGACCGCTGCTATTTCTGCAAAGACGAGCTCTTTTCCGCGTTGGATGAATTGGCGCACGCGCGCGGTTTTGCTGCTGTCGCCTATGGTGTAAACGCCGATGACACGCTCGATTTTCGCCCCGGCCATCGCGCCGCCACGGAGCATCAAGTTCTTGCGCCGCTGCTCGATGCCGGCCTTCGCAAAGCCGAGATCCGTCTTCTCTCGCAGCGCGCAGGTTTGCCCACCTGGGACCGCCCCGCCTCGGCTTGCCTCGCTTCGCGCTTGCCGTACGGCACGGAAGTGACGCCCGAGCGTCTTGGACTCGTCGAACGCGGCGAAGCAGCCTTGCGCGCGCTTGGATTCCGCCAGTTTCGCGTGCGGCTCCACGACAAGCTCGCGCGCGTGGAAATATCGCCCGACGAAATGCCGCGCGCACTCGCGCCAGAGATGGCCGCCACCATGGCGGACCGGCTGAAAACGGCAGGCTTCACCTATGTTGCCCTGGACCTTGAGGGATATCGCCAAGGCTCTCTCAACGAAACTCTTCCACCCGTCGGCCAGGGTTCCGCCAAGGCCGCTCGAGGAACATAATTCCCTGCTCTTGCGTAACTATATGTGGGACGGCTCAGAGCAAGTCTCTGCACTGTCACGGAGGATGAATGGCGCGCCATCGCAATCTTCGCTTATCGCTTGTGCTCCTTTCGGCCATCGTTGTCCTGGCCGGCTGCAATAGCGGGCCTTCCGTTAGCGGCACCTTTGATCGCAACTATACCGTGACCGGTCCCATTCTCCTGGAACTGACCAACGCCTCCGGCGACGTGGACATCACCGGCAGCGCCGACGGCAAAGTACACGTGCGCGGCGAGGTGCGCGCATCCGGCTTCGGCTTTGATAATCCGCAGAAGCGCTTGGACGATACCCTCGCGAATCCTCCCGTCGAACAGAGAGGCGACACCATTCGCATCGGCAAAGAAATGTCTCGCATGCGCCACATCAGCATCGCTTATACGATTCAGGTTCCGCGCGACACGGAAGTCAGTGCCACCGTCGCGTCCGGCGCGCAGACGATTCGCGGCGTCCGCGGCCCGGTAAAAGTGCAGGCCGCATCAGGGACTATCCGTGTCGAAAAAATCGAGCGCGACGTCCAACTTACGACCGCCAGCGGGTCGGTGTCGGCCACCGATATTGGCAATGACGTCCGCGTATCGTCCGCTTCGGGAAGTGTAAACGTATCGAACACCAAAGGTGACGTGCGCGTGAACGCTCTTTCGGGAGTCATTCGCGTGTCCAACCCTGGGGGACGAATCGAAGCAGATACTGCGAGCGGCGAAGTCGAGATTCAGGGTGCGGCAAATGACGTCAAGGCGCATGCGGTCTCAGGCCGCGTTTCCGTTCACGGAAATCCAGCCGCCAACAGCTACTGGGAGCTGAAAACGGTATCCGGTACCGTGCAACTCGGCGTCCCAGCTTCTGCGAATCTCCATCTCTCGGCAGAAGCGGCTTCCGGTGAGATTCGCACCGACATTCCCATCGTCATCGAGGAACAAGGCAAGCATTCTCTTCGGGCCCACATGGGCAGCGGCGGCGGGCGCGTGGACGTGCATACCGTCTCGGGCGAAATTCGCGTGAGCGGAACGAAATAGCCTCGTGCACGCGCAAATTCTCGCCCTCGAAGAAAAACATCTGAGAACTAGCGACAATTCTTCCCGATACCTTTAGAATCCTGCCGTATGGCTTCCCAGCCCCTTTCCGCGTGCGTGATTTCAGTTCTTTTTCTTTGTGCGGTGACTTCGCCAATCTGCGGTCAGGCTCCTGCACAAAAGGAAAAGAGTCAGAATCCATCATTGACGCCGTCGAAAGCCGCCGCCCCTAAGCAGGCCTCCCCCGCCAAACAACCTTCACCCGAGGAACAATTGCAGCAAGCCGTCAGCAACGCCGGGAACGACCGCGCCGCGTTGGTCCGGAATCTTGAGGCGTTCTTGAAGGATTATCCGGATTCGCTGCAGCGTCCTCAGATTTACCGTGCGCTTGTCGAAGCCAGTCTGCAATTGCGGGACAACGCGCGCGCCGCCGATTATGCCGAGCGCATGGTCGCCTTCCATCCTAACGACATTTCCATCTTGCTCCTCGCGATTGAACTCCTGGAACAACAGAAGAATGAAGCCGCATTTCGCCGGGCGGTCAATTACTGTACGCGAGTTCTTGATGCCGTGAATCGCACTTCCGAGGACGGGCGATCGCCCCGTGTCTCCGCGGAGCAATGGGAACTCGAGAAAAAGAGCGACTTGGCGACCACTTACCTCCTTCGGGGAGATCTTTACCTGAAATTGAAGGACTACGCAGCCGCCAAAAAAGATCTGCTGACCAGCTACGAAACTCTTCCGACCGCAGGAGCGGCACAAAGACTTGGGGAGGCTGCTGAGCTGCACAACGATTTGAACTCGGCGATACAAGAGTACGCTCGGGCTTTCGCCCTCGCCGAAGGAAAGAGCGGAAATGTAAGCCGTACAGAGATTCGCAAAAAGCTCGGGAATGTGTGGCGCTTGGCGCACGGTTCCGATGATGGTCTGGGTGAGTATTTGCTGCGCACTTACGATGAAGTCTCACGGGCATCCATCGCGGCCAAGCCAAAGAAAAATACGGACGCCCGCGAGCCCGCTGATTTCACGCTCAGAAAAGCTCCTGAAGGCACGGCTTTTTCGCTCAAAGACACGAAGGGAAAAGTCCTCGTCGTCAATTTCTGGGCCACTTGGTGCGGTCCGTGCCACGCGCTCGAACCCTTGTTCGCTCGCGTCGCCGCGGACTTCCAGGCGAATCCGGACGTGCTGTTCCTGGCCGCCGACTGTGACGAAGATGAATCTCTGGTGAAAGGCTATTTGGAAGAGGACAAGCCGCACACGGCGGTCGTATTTGCCGACGGCCTCGACCGCTTCTTCACGGTCAACTCTTTCCCGACCGTCATGGTGATTGATCCTGCTGGGAAAATTGCCTATCGCTCGGATGGCTTCGAGCCCGAAACGTTTGAGCCTAACCTCACAGCGGCCATCCGCCGCGCCCTGGTTCCGCCAACCGCAACTTCGCCTGTTGCCAAACCCTCACCCTGAGCGCGCGAAGCCCTATCCAGACATCGACGAGCTTTGCGGATATTTCTCCGCCACTTCTTGAGCGGCCAGAATCGTATTGACGTGGATTCGAACGGTGTCTTCGACGCGCCGCGCGTAGCCGCCGGCCAATGTCGTTGCCACCGGAACACTGCGCCGCCGCGCTTCCTCGAAAACCTGACGGTCGCGTTGCTTCAATCCTTCTTTCGTCAGTGACAGTCCCCCGAGCTGATCCTCGGAGAACGGGTCGGCGCCGCCAACGTAAAAAAGTATTTCTGGCTGAAATTCGTCGAGCGCCTTCTGCACAGCTGGAATCAGCGCGCCCAGATATTCTTCGTCATCAACGTGATCGGCCATGTTGAGATCGATGCTCGACGGCGGCTTGTGCGCCGGATAATTATTTTCTTGATGAATCGAAATCGTGAACACGGTGGGATCGTTTCGAAAGATAGCCGCCGTTCCGTTTCCGTGGTGCACGTCCGTATCGACAGTCATCGCTTTTTTCACTGCGCCGTCCGCCTGCAGCTTTTGAATCGCCACCGCCACGTCATGAATCGCGCAGAAGCCCTCCCCATGCCCCGGATACGCATGATGAAATCCCCCGCTGAGATTCGCGCCGAACCCGTTGCGCAGCGCCGCCTGCCCCGCGAGAATCGTTCCGCCCGCGGCAAGCCACACCGCTTCGACCAGTTCCGGCGAATACGGCACTTCCAGCAGCATTACGTCGCTGGCGGTGAGCGTGCCGGTCTTCAGTTTGCGCACCCATTCCGGCGTGTGTACGCGCAGAATGTCTTCGTCGCTTGCCGGATCGGGGCGCAGGAAATCTTCTGTGGTGGCAATGCTTTCGCGGAGCAGCATTTCATAAATAAGGCGGAATTTCTGCGACGGGAAAACGTGTGGACCGAGATTCAAATCATAGCGCTCGTGATACACGAGCTTGAATGGGAGAAGAGCCTTCATCAACCGGAATCAGAATTTCTTTTCTTTAAACTTTCAACTGTCAACTTTCCTCAGTTATCGCGTTCAGGGCTTCCGTTGTAGGGGCGCAGCATGCTGCGCCCCTACTCGGCAATCCTTGCGCCCTAACTCTCGCGCTCCAGGATGAAATCCGGAAGCGTGGCCAGCGCGCGCGCAAATTCAGAATCTGGGCGGCCATTGAGACACGCCTTGGCGCGGCACGCATAGTCTTGTGCGAGCGCGCGGGCGCGGTCGAGCGCGCCGGATTCATGAACCAGAGAAACGATGGTTTCGGGACGCACGGAATTAAATTCCTTTTCTTCCAGCACGCGCGCGACCAGTTCGCGCGCATCGCGGTGGCCATTTTCCATAGCGTAGATCAACGGCAGCGTGACCTTGCCTTCTTTCAAGTCGCTGAGGACCGGTTTGCCAAGTTGTTGCGCCGACGCCGTAAAATCCAGCAGATCGTCAACAAGTTGAAACGCCAAGCCTGCATACCGCCCGTAATCGGCGAGCGCTTGCTCTTCTTTGCCTTCGAGACCGCCAAGCACCGCGCCGAGCCGCGCGCAACCGCTGAACAGGCATGCGGTTTTGTAGGTGGCCAGCCGCAGCGCGTCTTCTTCGGTCACGTCGATGCGGCCGATTTTTGCGAGTTGGATCAGTTCGCCTTCGACCATCTTTCGAGTGAGGTCGATCAAAATGTCCAGAATGCGAAAATTGCGTTCTTCCAGGGCCATCTGAAACGACTGCATGTACAACCAGTCGCCGGTGAGCACGCTGCGATGATTGCCCCATTTGGAATTGGCGGACGGGCGGCCACGGCGCGTGTCGGCGCTGTCGATCACGTCATCGTGAATCAACGTGGCGCTGTGCAAAAGTTCGACGACGGCGGCGAGCCGAATGCCGCTGCGGTCTTTGCGGCCCGCGTAACTTGCGGAAAGAAGCAAGAGCGCGGGGCGCAGGCGCTTCCCTCCGCCGCCCAGCAAATATGCGGTGATTTCAGAGACAGCGGGGAAGGCTGTGTCGCTTTGCCGCGTGAGCTCTTCCTCGACGAGGACGAGGTCGTCGCGGACGAGATCAAAAATCTCTTTAGCGGTGAGCAGCGCGATGGCAAAACTCCTGATTTAACCCTTGTCCTTGAAACCCGGGGCCGCGAGAGTTGCCGGCCGAGCAAGACCGAAGAACCGCCGGAAATTCCCTGTTGTGGCCGAGGCGACTTCTTCTGGCGACAAGTTTCTCACACTCGCAAGCGTGCGCGCTACTTCGGCAACATAAGCAGGCTCGTTGCGCTTGCCGCGCCAGGGTTGTGGCGCAAGGTACGGAGCGTCCGTCTCGATCAAAATCTTCTCGAGCGGCAATTCTTTCGCAACGTCGCGAAGGTTCTGCGTTTTCGGATAGGTGGAATTTCCCGCAAAAGAAACCAGGAAACCCATTTCGATTCCGCGCCGAGCATCCTCGAGTGTGCTGGTGAAACAATGCAGAATACCGCCAAGGCCAGTTGGTTGCCAGTGTTCTTCGATCATATTCAGACAATCGGACCAGGCATCGCGGCAATGAATGATAATCGGCAACTTGGCCTGCTGCGCGAGCGCCATCTGGTCGCGGAAAACGCGGTGCTGCACATCGCGCGGAGAATGATCATAGAAATAATCGAGACCAATCTCTCCCCAGGCGATGACCTTGGGATGCTTCGCCAGCCGGGACAATTCCTGCAAATGTTGTGGCGTGACTTCCTTCGCTTCGTGCGGATGTATACCGACGGTGGCGTAAATCCAATCATGCTGTTCAGCAAACGGCAGCGCGGAATCCAGCTTCTCGGGTCCCGGCCCGGTGCCGATGGCGAGCAGTGCCGTCACACCAGCCGCACGCGCGCGATCGAACACGGCTTCACGGTCTTCCGCGAATTGCGGGAAGTCGATGTGCGCGTGCGAGTCAATTAGTTCCATACGGTTTTTGTTTTCGCTTGGAAAATAACCTAAACAAGAAACTGCCTCTCTCAGGGCGACTCTCAAGCTCTTTCTGGATTCGGCGCCACACTTCACTGGGTGGTCCATCTACATCAAAATTGGGCAAACCCAAAGACTTCACATACAAAGCGAAGGCATCTCGAAGGGGAAAGGGCGAGTCGCAAGACGCCACGTCCCCTATCTTGCTCGTGAAGGTGGTGACGGATGCAGCGACTGAAGCGCCGTTTCCATTTGCGTCCCAGAAGACGTACTCGCCGCTAACGATGTCAATGGCTTCCAAGTGGTAGCGCAAGCGCAAAAACGAACAACGGATAAGTCACCGCCATATTTTTCTTCTCTCAGGCTCTCCGCCTCGGCGGTAGGGTCGCAGCATGCTGCGCCCCTACAAGGGAAATGCTTACTTCAAGCGGGCGCCGATTTCGACGTCTTCGTCGGGGAAGCCAGCTAGGACGGGGCGGCCTTCGGGGCCGACGGAGGCGGCGACGATCATGCCGTTGGATTCGACGCCGCGGAGTTTGCGGGGTGCGAGATTGACGACGACGGCGACTTTGCGGCCGATCAATTTTTCTGGCTCGTAGTATTGGGCGATGCCGGCGCAAATCTGGCGAATCTCGGTGCCGATATCGACGGTGAGTTTCAGTAATTTGTCTGCGCCGACGATGCGTTCGGCGGTCTTGATCTGGCCGACGCGCATTTCAACTTTGGCGAAGTCCTCGATGCCAATTTTTTCCGGCGCGGCTTGTGGTGCAGCAGCAGCAGCGGCGCCACCAGCAGCTGGGGCGCTTGCGGGTGCGGGTGCAGTAACGGGCGACGGTTGTTTTTGTGCTTCGTTTTCCATGGATTCCATCCTCTCGATTGCTTCTGCTTTGTCAATTCTCGGGAAAACAGCCTCGATCTTGCCGATGGGAGTGCCCGGCTTGAGTTGACCCCAGGTCAATTCGTCCAGGCTCAGCAGGCTCAAATTTGTTTTATAGCCCAATAGGGTCCAAATCTTTTGAGTGCTCTCCGGAATGAAGGGATGGGCCAAAGCGCTGACAATTCTAAGGGTCTCAGCGGCGCCATAAAGTATCCGCGCCAGTTTTTCTCGCTGCGGAGGGTCTTCAGCTAAAGTCCACGGTTGCTGGAGAACGAGATATTTGTCGACCTCTGAGATCAAGTTCCAAATGCGCTCAAGGGCTCTGGAAAAGTTAAAAACATCGTAGTAGTTACAGACATCTGAAATGTCGGCCAGGGCCGTGTGGAGTAAGGTATCGTAACGAACGTCGTCCCCGGGAATTGCATTCGGAATTCTGCCATCGAAGTATTTTTCAATCATCGCGGCGGTGCGGCTGGCGAGGTTGCCGAGGCCGTTGGCTAGGTCGCTGTTGTAGCGCTGGACGAGGGCGTCG
>Ga0209648_10004634_pt1 | contig 11711 bp, 8 predicted proteins | sample GraSoi2013_115cm_FD_185830 | JGI IMG/M metagenome (GOLD analysis project Ga0209648, IMG submission 185830) | Grasslands soil microbial communities from the Angelo Coastal Reserve, California, USA - Sample 9_17_2013_115cm (SPAdes) (version 2) | ecosystem: Environmental > Terrestrial > Soil >...
CAGACAGTCGCCCAGCCGCACTGTCAGATCGAGTGCCTGGGCGTAGTCCACCGTTTTGAATGTTCTACTCATGCTCACCAGTATACCATCACAGACGGAGGTCTGCTTTTCTCCGACAAGCTGCTAGATCTAATAAAACAGTTGATGATGCAAAAATGGCTGGCTGAAACGGCAGAGATCATGAAACTTGGTTCGTTACGGGTTCTAATTGTGCTGAGTCAACAGCCATCTGGGACGGGAAGCGGCATTTTTCTACGCGAAGTCGTTGATGAATTGCAGAAACTGGGGCATAGACCCTACTTATTAGCTGCTCACTATCGACCGCTTTCGAGTGTTGACTTCCCTTCTCTATCTGACGGCCAGATCTACACGATGATCTTCGACAATAAGGAAAATACTGATATTGCGGAAATCAGTTTTGCTATTCCAGGTATGTCGCTTGATATGCCCTATCTCCATGTAACGTTTCGTTCATTATCCGAGGCCATGTTGAATGAGTATTGTGATGCGTGGATAGCTAAGTTACAAACTGTTGTCGAAAAGATTCGTCCTCATCTTATCCACGTCAATCACCTCTGGCTGCTGCCAGGGATAGCCCGTGTCGCAGTACCGTGGATACCAATTGTTGCTACCTCGCACGGAACAGACTATAAACTTCTCGTGGATGCCCCAAAGTTTGCACCTCTGGTATTGCCAGGTGTGCAGCATCTTGATGCAGTAATGCCAATTTCTAGCGATACAGCGAATGCCTCAGTAACGACCTTTGGAGTTCACCCCGATAAAGTTCACGTTATCGGTAATGGCTACAATGAGCACTTATTTCGGGTTTTACCTCAGGGAGGCGGTGACCATATTCTTTGGAAGCTCTTAGGTCAGTTCCAGGATCTCCCTTCCTGGAATAAGCTAGTTTTGTATGTCGGCAAATTCGCTGACTATAAAGGCGTCCCTTATCTTATTCGCGCAGCTAAATTATACAGCGAAGTGAGCCCGGACAACGTACTTACTTTAATCGTAGGAGAAGGATCGAAACAGGCGAGGGTTAATCTCGAGAAGCTTGTAGAAGATTTGGGCCTAATGAATAGGGTCTTATTACCTGGCAAACTACCATATCCTGAAGTTGGTTCTTTGATGAATACCGCTAATGTCTTCATTTTGCCCTCTGTAGATGAACCCTTTGGTCTCGTCTTGCTGGAGGCACTGGCTTGCGGATTACGTAGCGTTGCGGCAGATAGGGGAGGTCCATCGTTTTTTGTGCCCGAAGATTTGCGTGAGAAAGCCCTGGTCACCTTGATCAAACCACTTAAATTATTAGAACCTCAACGACCTGATCCTAGTGATGAGGATAGATACACCGTTGATATGGCGACGGCAATTTTACACCACCTCTCATTTGAACGATCTGATCAGGAGCGCCAACAAATTGCGAACGCCGTGAGAGATCAGACATGGTCAGCTAAGGTCAAAGAAATTGTACAAGTATACACTTCAGCAATCCAACTTCGTCGTCAAGCCGTAGTGAGAGGTTCTTGAGGATTCTATCAAGCTTGAACATAGTAGGACAGTATCCCGCTTCCTCCAGGTAGAAATCGAGTCTTGCATCAAGACCAGATATACCGGGAGGTAACGTGCAATGGCATTGAATAGAAGATTCTAACCTCCAATGTGGTGACACAGAGCAGACATAGGAGTAGATATGGAGAAACATCTGCTGACATTGCTCTCATCGCAGGGAGGTTGCGCTGCAAAAATTGGTCCTGATGAACTACAACATATACTTGACGGATTGAAGATAGAAAACCTTAACGTCAGTACAAATATCCAGAGGAGGGAAGATGTTGGTATTTTCCGCATTCGCAAGGGGTTACATATTGTCCAGAGTGTCGATCTGATCACCCCGGTCTCTGATAACCCAGCCACTTTCGGTGCGATAACGGCGGCACATGCCCTCAGCGATGTCTACGCAAAGGGGGCCCAACCTCTCACTGCTCTACTTATCTTGGGGCTACCTGCATTTCGTATTTCAACCAGCATAGCTACGGAGATTCTACAAGGTGCAATCGACAAGCTTCAAGAAGCGGGAACAGTGCTTCTTGGAGGGCATACTATCGCGACACAAGAGTTACTGTTTGGTTTGTCGGTTACAGGGTTAGTGCAGGAGGAAGTTGTAAGTAACACCTCTTGTAAAGAGGGCGACGCGCTAGTGCTCACCAAGCCATTAGGAAGCGGTATCATAATAACAGCATTGAAGCTTACAAACGCCCAGGTGCCCATTGAGCAATTTTCGACAGAGTTAGTGCCTCTCTCTGAGAAAGTTATGCTCGAGCTGAATGCAGCCGCCTCCAAAGCGATGTTGAAAGTGGGCGTGCATGCATGCACGGATGTAACCGGCTTCGGGCTCATCGGTCATCTGTATGAGATGCTCACCCTTTCAGGCTATGCAGCCCACATCAACCTGAAGCATGTACCTATTCTTTCGGGTGTAACCGCTCTAGCCAGCCAGGATGTTGTCTCCTCTGGCTGCGAGCGAAATGCCGCTTTTTGGTGGAATAGCTGTCAGTTTAACGATAATATCCCCTACGCGCAGAAGATGATTCTTTTTGATCCTCAGACATCAGGGGGATTGCTAATCAGCCTTGCTAGGAATAAAGCAGACCAGTTGATTCAAGAATTGCACAGGGCGGGTATTAGAGATTGTGCAGTTATTGGTCATATCACCCAGAAAGAGAAAGCCGCCGTTGTAGTTTCAAACAAATAAAGTAGAGGGATCGCACATGAAGTTGCTCACGCTTAACTTACGCCACGATGAGGACCGCTGGCCAGAACGCTCTGAGCTCGTATTAGAAGAATTAGTGAGAGAACACCCTGATGTGATCGCGTTCCAAGAAGTTGCTCTGCATATCGATCAAGCGCACTTCATCGCGGATAAACTCAATGCAAAATCCACTAAGAGACCCTATCACGTATTTTTGGAAAGCAAGGGAGGTCCGCAGCCTGAGGAAGGTATTGCTTTCCTGACAGATATGAAGGTCGTTGGACATGCAAGAATCGAGTTGCCAGAGGGGGACCGCGTGGCCCAATTTATAAGAGTGGAGGAGGACGGAGAAACCTACGATATCGTAAACACTCATCTACATCATCTTCCAAAGGATGACGAATCCATACGACTCAAACAAATCAGGATTTTACTAGATTGGATGTACCAGAAGGCAAATCAGAAATGCCGATGGCTTTTAGCGGGAGACTTGAATGCAAAGCCCCACAGTAGCACTGTTAATGAAGTGAAGAAAAGGCTCAAATCAGCGTTTCTTTCCGTTCATGGAGTCGAGCCGGATTTCACCTTCCCCACTCCCCTGGTGTCCGGAACGGGAGAGTGGTACCAACCAAGAACTTTAGACTATATTTTTTTTGACCCCTCTGCTTTTCGAATAGAGGAGGCGTATTTGGCTTTTACTCGGCCGCATCGTCAAGACGAAAGGCTATTTCCATCGGATCATTACGGACTGGCGGCCAAACTTTTTCGCTTGGAGTAGATGAAGAGATGGATTGGAAGCGACTTTTACAGATCATAAGGAAATCCATCCCTTTACCTAAGTGGGTGAAAGAAAGAATTGCGGGCGTAACCGATAATGTCATAGCGAACTTCGTTGTCGCTCTATTGATCGCACTATTTGGTGCCCTGTTCCTCCTCTTTAAGAGCATTGTTGTGCCGTTTGTGTCCGGCTTTCTTCACTCACCCAAACCCGGCTTTTTCGTTCTTGGTGGTTTTACCTTCTTACTCGTTCTCGCTCTATCTTCAGTAATCATATTCACTCTTTGGAAAAGAAGGCGGGCCGCATCCTGGATCTCGGACGCTACAAAAGACGGCGATTTTGTTGCTTTCACTTCTCAGGTGTGCTACATTCTTGAAAAGCAGGGGTTTTCAATTGAAAGCTCAAATACGAGGGGTATCGACCTAATCGGCGTCAATGAACATGCTTCCCCCCACAGGGTAGCGGTCGTCATCGAGGGGAGAAGAGATGTGGTCCTCAAAAAATATAATGTCAAGGCTATCCAGTCAGCCGTGAAGAGTGCCCGAGCGGACACTTGCTACTACATTAGCCGCTCGCCGCGTTCGTTTTTTCATGATAAGGCTATAGTAGCCGCCAGTAAAAATCAGATCAAATTCACAACCTACCGCGACTTTGCCCTAAAAGGGATCAACTTCGAGCCTTACCTACAATATCTGATATCTTCCTGGCAAGGCAGTAAAGTGGGGCAAAATTACATAGAAACTGCAGGGAGGGACGAGGGAGGGAAAATTCACAGGCCGCTAGAGGCGCTACTGGACGAGAAACTCTCCAGCTCAAGTTATAACGCGCGTATAGCTCTCTTGGGAGATTTCGGAACTGGAAAGACCACGTTTTTAAGATACTATGCATCTCTGCTAGCCCAGCGACATCTCGCAGATCCGATACCAAACCCGATACCAATCGTCATCAATCTGAAAGACTATGAGCTAGTGGGTAATATAGGAACGCTCATATCCCGTGAGCTGAGCCGTCATAATGTGTCTGTCAGTCTCAACCCCATTACCGATATCCAGCTCAGAGGAAAGTTCGTTATCATGTTAGATGCTTTCGATGAAATGTCCTTAACTGTCGATAGGGTCTCAGTGCAGCGAAACCTACAGAAGATTGAAGATATCGTATCACATCAGAGTGGAGCTTTTATCGTCTCGTGCCGAACGCATTTCTTCAGAGATCGTATAGAGGAGGAGCAATTTCGAACTTTTTTCCCGGTCTATTTGGAGCCATGGGGTAAAGCCGAGCTAACAAGCTATTTGCAGAAAGCTGTTGGCACAAAGTGGAAGAGTACGTTAAATGTCATCAGGAGAACGCATAACCTAGAAGAACTATCGCGCACGCCTCTTTTCCTTGACATGATAGCGGATTCAATCGATAACCTCTCGCGAAGTAGGATTCTGTCAGCCGAACTCTACACAATTTACACGAACAAATGGATTAACGCGCAATTGTACAAAACAGCCTTGAGCCCCGATCAAAAAGCGGATTTCATGGAAGAACTGGCATGGAAAATGCTGACAGAAGGCAGGCGCTTTATACCCTCTGCGGAGCTACGGGACACCATTCAGCAGCGATATCGTTTATCGCTTACCGAGGTCGATCGTTTCGATAACGATATCCGCACATGCTCTTTCCTTCACAGACCAGCAGATATCGCAGGTTATACATTTTCCCATAATTCATTCCTGGAGTTCTTTGTAGCACGGTATGCAGCCAAGCAGGTGAAAGCAGAACATATAGAAGAGCTGTGCAAAGTCGAACTGCCATACGAGGTCATGCAATTTATGGCGCAGCTTTTAGACGAGCTGATCTTCTATGAGCGGTTACATCTGTGGCTAGAATTTAAGGTCGAGCCAGAATTTGCCCTGGCACGCCGTAACGCAGCTCAGGTTATGAGGATTATTAGCCGATCTCCTCTGGCAAGTGCAGCGGCAAAATCACGAGCACAAATGCTCAGCGAACTCTCTGATATTGTACTCTCGCCCCGAGATCCCGATACTCGCTGGAAGGCTATCGTCAAGATAGGGTGGTTGCGGTCGCCAGATAGTATGAGTCTACTTCGACATGTACTCTCTGGCCAGGAAAGCGAGATTCGCGTCTTGAGAATAGTGGCATTAGTACTTGGCCTACTGGGGGATGGCTTATCTATTCCTCTCCTGACAAAGTTACTCCGCGAGGGGGAAAACTTCATAATCCGACAGAATTGTGCCGTAGCACTGGGCTTACTTGGAGACTCTGCAGCAATTCCGGATCTCATCGATTGCCTGCAACACGAAGAGGATCATCAGGTAAGGCGCTCAACGATTTGGGCAATCGAAACTGTTGATCCTGTGATGGCGAGAAGTGCTTTGACCGAAAGAGTTCTAGAGGATACAAGTGAGGAAGTGCGTCAGTACGCTGTCCTGGCTTTAGGGCGAGTAGGTGGCGACATAGTGTTAGACACCTTAGAGAAAGCATTGAGAGATCCAAGCTCCTTAGTTCGCCGTTCTGCTCTCGAATCGCTCGGACGTATCGGTGGACCGAGGGCACTGCAGCTTGCAGAAAATAGATTAAACGATCCTGATGAAGGAGTGAGGGAATCGAGTAGGATTGCCATCAACCACATTAGGGATCTAAGTATATAATCTATAAGGAGATCTGATTTGAAAGACTACCTCCAAATGACAATCGAGACATATGATCAAATTGCTGAGAGTTACATAAATACAACCGGCGATATTCGCCCACAAATAGAGTTCGAGACATTTTGCCAGGCTCTCGCACCTAAGGGGCTAGTGCTGGATATCGGTTGCGCCTGGGGAAGGGATTGCAAATCATTTTTTGAACAGGGATTCTCTGTAATCGGGGTTGACCTCTCAGTGGAAATGCTAAAAATTGCCAAACAGACCGCCCCCGGCTGCTCGTTCGTGCATGCCGATTTGAGGTCTCTGCCCTTAGCTGATAATTGTGTAGATGGCATATGGTGTTGTGCTACGCTACTGCACCTTAAACGATCAGAAGTCATCAAAGCGCTTCTAGAATTCAAAAGGGTCCTTCGAGTCAATGCCCCCTGCTATATCCAGGTGAAGAAAGGTGAGGGTGAGGAGATTGTAGGTCAAAGCTTCTCACAAGGGAGACCACGTTTCTTCACCTACTTTCATGAGGACGAACTACGTGAACTATGCCTATCAGTGGGATTTAGCATCATTGATGAACACATATATAACGAAAAGGACAGGCACGGGCCGGACAGCCGGGATCAAGAACAGTTATGTTTTCTTATCCTCAAGACATGATATAGAGAAGGAGTAACTGAATGACCAGGCTAGCATCTTCGCTGGTTGGCGTGATATCAGATACACACGATCAAGTTCATCATCTTATTAAGGTCATCGATTACTTGAATCGAGAGCATGTGGACATGGTAATCCACTGTGGGGACTGGGTATCTCCTTTCACTCTGAAGTTTTATACTAAGCTACAGGCTCCACTATTTGGTGTCTTTGGCAATAATGATGGTGATAAATTTCGCCACCTTATATATGCTGAAAAGTATGGCCTCAAGGTAGTTTTCGAAGATCAACTGTTGGTACTATGTAAGTATGGAAAGAGAATAGCAGTGTATCATGGGGATTATCAGGAGATCGTTGATGCTCTTGTGAAGTGCGGAGATTACGATGTCGTGTTACACGGCCACAATCACAAAGCTATGGTCGAGAAAGTAGGCAACGTTGTGTCATTAAATCCTGGAACACTCATGGACTTTACCAATAAAAATGTCCAAGGGGCCTCCTTCGGCTTGTATAATGCAAGTATACATGAAGGAAGAATAGTTTGGGTGCGGAATCTCTAATCATACTGGCAGGTAGACGCTCATAAAATTGTCACTCAAGGCATAAAATGGCCGCTCAAAAAAGCGTAACTTAGCCGTATACATAAACATTTACGCTCGCGTTGCTATAACAAAAACTCTTTCGTAACGGCAATTCCTGGCCGAAAGTGCTTTTTGGTGATATGGTTTTGTGGAGAGCCAGATATGCGTTGATATCTTGCGCAACCTGCCATTTTTGCGCGATCCCAACGCGTGAGCGCTCCTCCGAGAAGTATGTCACGAGGTGGAGGTGCACATATAACAAACGCTTTTATGGCCTTGGTAAGGCAAACGTGCCGTTCCCCAAAGGCATCTTATGGAGGAGAATACAAATGGTGTCAACTCATGCTGCTTTAGTTGTAACTGCTCCTGGTCAGGTCCATGTGGAAAGGATTTCCACGAAACGACCTCGATCCAGGGAATTGCTTGTCTCCCCTTTATGCGTGGGCGTGTGTGGGACTGACTTAGACATGATTCGCGGAACCCGACCGGTTGGGACGACAATCCTGGGTCACGAAGGCGTAGCAGAGGTCGTGGCAGTTGGCCCTGGGACAACCAACTTCTCTGTTGGTCAGCATGTCACCTTCCTGCCCATGAATCCCAACAATCCGGAAGAAGCGCTTGGACAGAGCATCGAGGGTCTCTATCAGCAATACTTTTTGATCTCGCAAGCAGCATTGGAACGAGGGTTGGTGGTACCGTTTGACCCACGCCTCCCCCTGGTCTGTGGTCCTCTGATTGAACCACTTGCTACGGTTATCTACGGGCAATCGCTCGTGAGCCAGGTGAGCCAGCAACAAAGTATTGCCATCATGGGTGCTGGTCCGATTGGGTTGCTGAATGCCCTTTACGCTCGGGCCGGGGGATGCTCTCGCGTCTTTCTAATCGGTACCTCACAAGAACGGTTGGACTGGGCAGTGAAGCGGGGCATTGTGCAGAGTTCGCACGCCTTTCTCAACTCGCCTCAACTCGTGGATATTCTGCTGGAGCGAACCGCAGGCCAAGGAGTCGATGTTGCGTACCTCTGTACCCCACGCTCCGCCACGCGCTCAGTACTCAGGCAAGCGCTACACTTTCTTAGTGTAGAAGGATGTATCGACCTGGTCGCGGGCACATCGACGACGGATGAGTTGCTTGAGCTTCCCGGAGTGAACCTGGACAGGATAAAGCGGGCAAACGTATGCGGCCTTGGAAGAACGGTGAACCAATACATAACCGAGACGGGGAAAAAACTCTGGCTCACTGGTCATAGTGGAACTTCAAGAGAGTATCTCCAGGAGGCCATGAAACATCTCCTGAAAGAACCAGCAGGCTATGCCAGGATCATCTCACACATTGTTTCCTGTTCCGCCGCTCCGCTTGTCTTTGAACAACTCCTGGCAGTTGAGCCTCAGAGGGTTCAGGGAGAGATCCTGGCCAAAGTAGTTATTGACTTTACCATTGAAGGTCAAGTGGTTGAAGTCTTTGAGCCTCATTATGCTGAGTGAGTTGTTCTCGTTCCATACGCGATGATTTGCACGCAAAAACGTATTGAGAAATTTCCCAAAAAGGCAATTCTTGACGTACCTGTAAGCAACTTTATTCCATTAGGCATGGTTCAAATGAACTTGACAGGTCCTAATAGATAAAATAACATAAAGTGGTGTGATGAGCCGATTCAGATTTAAATGTGACTGTTCAAACTGTCAAGTACAATTCGTCTAAATTGAACCTTGTCTTAGTCACAAAAATACTTCGGAGGAACGATGCTTCAACACGACGATTTACCGAACCAAAGTGCGTATTGGGACGAGTGGCACAGGAAGATAAATAAAAGAATGCCGAATTGGGGAACACCTTTTCCTCTAGCAGAAGAAGTTCTACCTCTGCTCGAAATGCGGCAAGCATCTCCGATCCTGGATCTAGCATGCGGACAGTGCAATGATGCTATCTACTTTGCTCAGCATTTTTTCGAGGTGCATGCCATTGACTTTTCTTCAGTGGCCCTGATAAGGCCAAGACAGCTATAGAGACAAAGGGCATAAATTCCATTCGCTTATATCAGCGAGATATAGCGGCTCCATTGCCTTTTGAAGATGAGAAATTCTGTGCGGTCTATTCTCACCTCGGGTTACAGTACTTTAGTGACTCCGCAACCCGTTTTATTTTCTCTGAAATTTACCGGGTACTGCAGAAGGGCGGACTGCTCGCTTTCAACGTGAAATCCGTTCAGGATATCCGGTACGGTGAAGGCATAAAACTTGGTCCGGATATATACGATTACAAAGGGCACATTCGTCACTTCTTTAGAAGGGAGTACATAATGGAGCTATTAGCTGACTGGAAAGTAATGCGCATTGAAGAATACAAAGTTTTGTATGGGGGATCATCGGAGGAAAGCAGCTTTATTAAGGTGGTTGCCTCTAAGCCGACCCCTGATCTTGAATGATTGTGCTTGTCCTGAAGCGGGTTTCTTAGGCTTGTTCTCCCGCTCTTTATCCCTTAATCTATGAACGTTGTTAGCCTAACAGAAGGCAGAATCAAGTAGGGGACTTGACATCTCTCCGCTCTTGTGATCAATATATTCGAAAGGAATAGCTTCGTCTCCCTTTTTAGGAGGTAATCACATAACCGATATGAAGCCTCGAATCGCGATTTTGGGTGGAGGAATTCACGGAACTGCTATATCCGCTCTGTTTGCTCAAAGTGGTTGTTGTGAGGTTACATTGTTTGAAAGAGGCAGTATCGCCTCTGGTATCACTTCGACTAATCATGGTAGATTGCACGTTGGAATGCGAATCTGGCGATCACGGTATGAAACTGTCGCAAAGCGACGTCGGCTCGGAGCGGAATTGGTACGCCAGCTTACCGGTGTCGTTGAGGAGCAAGAACAGGGATTATGTCTAATAGAATCGCCTGAAGACATTGAACCGTTCGAGAATATATGTCAGCAGTGGCTAATCTCCTGCAAACGCGTCGGTTCGACAGTTCTAAACAAAAACTGGGTACGCGGCAGCCAGTTCGCAGCCATCTATGAAGTTCCAGAGTACTCCTTCAATCCGGCGCGTTTGGCTGGGAGCTTTGCCGCCTATGCCAAGAGCCTTGGAGCAGAAATCCTCACAGGCTCACCTGTTCAGACTCTTGAGGCTAGAGCTTCTGGCAATTTCCTTATCCATCTCTCTAACGGAGATACTTTTAAAACAGACTTAATTGTCAATGCTTTGGGCAACTGGGCGAATCAGGTTCGTTCAGATCTACCATTACCTCAGCTGAATCTACAATGGCATCGGCGGAGGCTGCTTTGCCTTTTTGTATCGTCCACATCCAGAGAAATCGTCCTGAATCGCGTTATTACTATCTTCGATAAAGATAACTGGGTGCCAAGTGCCATACCTCATAATCCCTGGATAGTATTTGGCAGCGATGTGAACATAGAACGCTTACAAACTCCAGACGATGGAGATATCGAAAAGTGGCAAACATTTGACAAGCACCGCCCAATGGATCACTTATTGTTCGAACTACACGCCAAGTACTTCTTACCTCTGCAATCCTTAGAGACTCAAGAGATTTCGCAGAGATTGTTCTCTGTTTCTGGCGTTTATCCCTATCTAGACGGGCACAAAGTAAGTGACTTTCAAGTACATCGGAGTGATAAGGTTCCTCACTACTACTTGATTTCAGGCGGAAACGCGACAACAGCATTGCTGGATGCCAGAGATCTAGTAGAAGTTGTCCTAAAGGAGTTGAATCTTCCACACAAATGGACTACGGATCAAACGGTGCAACTTATAAAGAGCCTCATGATTGGCTTCAGACAAGAAGAATATCCCGATTCTATTGGAATGATCTGGGAGGGTTGGGCAGATGATTAGTTGCAACTTTGGGAGTAAGGCAGGCCATTGGCGCGATGCCAGACAAACGAGCGTTTTCAACGATTCTCCTCTGGAAGACGCTTGAAAGTTCACCCTTATATGACATGCCAATGAAGGCGTTTCGAGAATGAAGCAACATTATAATTACGATATCATCAACCATACCAGGTACTTGGTAGAACCTTTTAAGATTTTCCTCTGAAATTAGTACTAGTTTGCGGTGCGAAATGGATAAGAGGGCCTGAGAAGCCGATAGAGGCTCAACAATTACTCGCTTAACTGCTGAGTTTCCCTCTTGCTGAGCTTTATTTGACAATCGCCTGGGCGAGATGGCGGAGATTACTGGCAATCACCCCTAGACCGAGCCACCGTTCCATCCCGTCCTGCCCGTGATAGCGGCACATGCGCCATCCATAGTCCCGTCGGAGGCTGGCGATTCTCCCC
>Ga0209648_10004635_pt1 | contig 11711 bp, 8 predicted proteins | sample GraSoi2013_115cm_FD_185830 | JGI IMG/M metagenome (GOLD analysis project Ga0209648, IMG submission 185830) | Grasslands soil microbial communities from the Angelo Coastal Reserve, California, USA - Sample 9_17_2013_115cm (SPAdes) (version 2) | ecosystem: Environmental > Terrestrial > Soil >...
TCAGCGGCGTGCAAGGCACGGTGGTATACGATCCGGAGAAACCCACTGCTTCGAGCGTTGAAGTGGTGATCGACGCGAGTACGATTAACACCCTGGAAGCCGCCCGTGACACGCACCTGAAGAGCGCGGATTTTCTGGATGTCGAGAAATATCCCACCATCAACTTCAAGAGCAGCTCGATCACTCTGCATGGAGATGAACTGCGGTTGGAGGGTAACCTGACGGTCCATGGAGTGGCCAAGGAGGTGGTTCTGAAAGTAGAAATCCCGTCGGCGGAGACAAAAGACCCCTGGGGGAATGCCCGGGTCGGCGCCTCGGCAAGCACGAGGATCAAGCGCAGCGATTTCGGTCTTAATTGGAACGCAGCGCTTGAAACTGGAGGATTCCTAGTTGGCGATAATCTAAAAATTGAGTTGGAAGTTTCTCTGATCAAAGGATAAGAGAACGCCTCGCAGACCGCAGGCCACCATATCGTCTGTCGGGAAGAATGAAAGTTTTCTAAATGAATCTGTAACAACCAAGCGCACTGATCTATCTAACTAGGGGTGCCTGGGAGGAGTCACCTAGATGCAAATCGGAATCGACAGTTTCGCAGCAGCCATTTCTGACCCGGCCACAGGTCTAACGCTCAGCCCCGTGGAGCGCATGCACCATCTACTGGAGGAGATTGAGCTCGCCGATCGGGTCGGCCTGGACGTCTTTGGCATCGGCGAACATCACCGCGCGGAGTTCCTGGACTCAGCTCCCGTTGTAATTCTCTCCGCTGCCGCCGCGCGCACGGAAAACATCCGTCTCACTAGCGCCGTCACGGTTCTGAGTGCCTCCGACCCTGTTCGCGTTTTTCAGGAGTTCGCGACTCTCGACCTCATCTCCCGGGGCCGCGCTGAAATCGTCGCCGGTCGCGGTTCCTTCATTGAGTCCTACCCTCTGTTCGGCCTACGCCTCGAAGATTACGACTCGCTTTTTGCCGAAAAACTCGACCTTCTCCTGAAAATCCGGGCAAGCACGCAAGTGCATTGGTTCGGCAAACACCGCGCGGCTCTTACCGGCCAAGCCATCTACCCTCGCCCGCTGCAGGATCCGCTTCCTATATGGGTCGGTGTCGGCGGCACTCCTGAATCTTTTGTTCGCGCCGGCATGATCGGCCTTCCTCTTATGGTGGCCATCATCGGCGGTGAGCCTAGACGCTTCCGTCCACTCATAGACCTCTACCGCGAGGCTGGGCGCCGCGCCGGTCATTCGCCCGAGCGGCTTACTGTAGGTCTCCACTCCATTGGTTTTCTCGCGAATACCACTGACGAAGCCGCGGAAATATTCTTTCCAGGCTATGCGCACACCTTTACCGAAATCGGCAAGGAACGCGGGTGGCCAGCGGCCACACGCGCGCAATTCGACGCCCAGCGCGGACCCACTGGCGCGCTGCTGATCGGCGACGCCAAAACGGTCGCGAAGAAAATCCTTTATGTAAATGAAGTTCTCGGTGGCATCTCGCGCATCACTTTCCAAATGGGTGTCTCGACGCTCCCGCACCAAAAAATGTTGGACGCCATTGAAATCCTCGGCAGCGCCGTGGCACCTATCGTGCGGAGCGAACTCGGCGTCACCGCTGTGCGCGCCTGATCAATTTTCAGGCCCAAATCATGTTATTGAATCCAATGTGCGAACGGAACCCGTGAGAACGATCCAGAACATTCTGTTCCCTGTAGACTTTTCGCCGTCCTGCATTGCCATAGCCGCCTACGTGAAGAGGTCGGCGGCTATTTTCGGAGCCAGAGTGACACTGGTTCATGTCTTCGACATTTACAGTCATGACGCATTGCAACTCTATGTGCGAGCACTCTCCGAGGTTGCCGAAGAGCAGCAGAACATCGCTCGAGACAAACTCGATTCGTTCCTCAGTTCCGAATTTCCAGTCAGTGAGTGCCCAAGAATCTTGTTGTCGGGCGTTGCAGCGACACAGATCACTCAGCTCGCCCGGACGAACGGCTTTGATCTCATCGTCATGCCCACACACGCTGGCCTCTTCCGCAGGATGTTGCTCGGTTCCACGACAGCGAAGGTATTGAACGATGCAGACTGTCCGGTATTGACAACGCAGCACGCGGAGACGATTTCACCAAGGGGGCTCGAACATCGGGAATGGGTCTGCGCTATCGGCTTGGACTCGGATTCAGAGGGGGTTCTTCGGTATACCAGCCAGGCCGCGCAGTCTGTCCACGCGAATCTCACGCTCGTTCATGTGATTCCCGCGAGCAGGCCTGACCTGCCGGTCGAATTGGATTTGGAGGAACGCTTGCAGTCGGCGAAAAAAGAAGCAGCGATCCTTCGCATCGAGGCGTTGCAAAGCGCCGCCGGCTCGCACGCACAGCTCAGCATCGCCATCGGCCCGATTCGAGACATGCTGACCGAGGCCGCACGCAGATTGCGAGCCGATGTGCTAGTGATCGGAAGAAGCCCGCAGTCCGGCGTCCTGGGCCGCTTGCGGGACCTCAGTTACACAATAGCCCGTGACGCTCCTTGTCCCGTGTTGAGCGTCTGATAGCGCGCACGCGCGTCTCTTCGATGCGGCGCCCCGCTTGGTCCGAAATACCCCATTCCGGCTTGGGCCGTGCAAAAAGTTTGAAATTCTTTCTTACTTTTTCCTGTTTGGATGTTCCTTAGATAAGTAGGGGCTGTGGCGGGGAGTTCTCTCCCAGCATGGATCCCTACCAGGGATTAATGTTTTTTCTCACTTTTCCCCGACTGGATGCTCCCTAGTAAGTAGGGGGACTGGGTGGACTTTCTATCATGATAGAACTCACTACAGTTTCTTGTAGGTCAGGGGGCAAGATTTTTTCTTACTTTTTCCGTTTTCGAAGCCTCTGTAGTAGTAGAGGACTAAACGATGTCTGTGAACTTCCATCGCTTTCGGCATCGGGGAAGGTGACGGGTACTTGAAAGACACAGATCACACGGTCCGTCACCTTGGCGTTCACCCACTCTGTTGATCCTTGGGCTAGGGCACACCAGATAAGAGCCGTTGGGCTATATACCAGCGATGCCCTTATTCACCAATACTTTGACTTCGACGCGACGGTTCTCCGCCCGTCCCGCCTTCGTCTCGTTGGGTGCTGCTGCTCCATATTCTCCCATCGCACCCGGCGCGACGATATGCCGTACCGGCACACCGCCCTGCTGCATCAAGAAAGTTATCACTGCTCTTGCGCGTCGCTCACTTAGTTTCGTGTTTGTTGCTGCGCTTCCGGTCGAGTCCGCATAACCCGTCACCTCGATGATGTATCCGGTAAGTCCTTTCGCGGTTTGTGCTAGTTCGTTGAGTGTTTCCTGATCTTTCTCCAAGATCTTAGAGCTAGCAACACCAAATTTCACGTTTGCTTCGCCCTTCACATCATATTCCGCCAATGCGGTAAAGCGATTTGTGTGCTCTTCGACATCTTTTATGTTTTGTTCAATTTGCTGTCTGTTTGTGGCGATATTCTGCTGATTTGCCGCGACATTCTGCTGATTTGCCGCAATATCCCGCTGATTTGCTGCGATATTCCGCTGATTGCCGGCGATGTTTTTGTTGCTGCTCTCAATGGCCTGCATGTTTGCAGCGACCTGCTCTGCGGTGGGATGCAAGCCGGCCTGGATCATCTCGGCTGTTTCGAGGTCATCTCCATCTACGGTAATCGTTTTCGCAACAAGCCGCCCCTGACTATCGGCCACCCCGTCCACTCTCACTTTGAGTCCCGGTATCAGCACAGTGTCTGCCATTTCTTCTTTGGCCAGACCAAAGAGACCCCTATCGTCCTTCGTTCTTGTGTCCCCGGTGAGGACCACAGTAACGTGGCCATTTGGCCCGCTAACGATCAAGGTTTCTCCCGTTCGAGAAATGATCATTCCCTTGGTTTGTGTTTCGTCCCCGCTTGCGCCAAATGCCAATAAGCACGCAAGAAAGCACACTGCTGACAAGCTCACAGCAATTCTGATGCGGTGTCTCTGCATAGATTCCTCTCACTCTTTAAGTTCTTAGAAGTTAACTTGGCGGTTGGATACTCAGAACTTCTTAACCCCGCCTACGGTTTCCTTTGTAAGCGAAAGCCTGGCGACAGTCATACTGTTAGTTCTGACAGTGGGTCGCTCAAAAGAGCCCCTTAAGCTGCCAATCGCGTCGTCCGCTGGAGAGAAGTCGACAGATCAGTGGGGGTCTTTGCAGGTCCCCGGCTTTTCCAAGTCATAGTGGATCGGTCCGGTTCAGAGAGTCGACCGAACACTAGCTTGAAGTTTACGCGCAGGTGTCAGAACCTAAGGTCTTTCTCGGGTGTTGATTCAGCGCAGCGCGACGCAGTCGAGTTTCGATTGGGAGTAGAAGGACAAGTCCGTTCCTCTGGGGAAGTATTGCCAAACAGCAGGATGGTGTTTTCGTTAGTGGCATGCTGCCAGAGACTATGAGGATTCCAGAAGTCGACCTTCACATCAGTGGCTACCGTGAACGCCTTGTGCGACAGTGGCGTCTCCGAGCCAACGGCAACTTACAAATGCGAATCTATTTTCTTCGTAGAAACTTCTTCTCTAAGTTCGGCCCGAATTCATCAATCAAGTGGTCAATCACGCTAAAGGGGATACTCGTCGCAACACGCTTAAACGTCGGCTCGATGCCGCGGTCGGCCGCCGGGTAATAGACATTCGATAAACTACTGGAAGCGGTGACGCCTAAGAGGCCCGACCAGTCGAACGTGCGCCCTCCTGAGTCTTTGCGCGTCACGATAGGTCGGATGATTGCATTCATCAAGCGTTCCTTGAGGGGACCGGAGCCTTTGCGAAAATAGCGCGGATCCTGATGGAGAACGGACGGAAATAGGTAGGCTTGGAAGAAGCCCACCGATGTTTCATCAGCCAACCCGGCCGCCAGTCGCTTGCCGTATCCTGCGGCCCCTTGTCCATATCCCGACAGGCCGTTATTTGCCTGCTGAATTCCCGCGCCGAAAGCGGTGTAGGTCACCGTAAACGGATCTGCTGTATTCCTAATAAAAAGACGGAACTTTTCACCAGAGGTCAGCGAAATTGGCGAGCTGCTATTGGAAACGGTGAAGGTGGGTATGATCCAGAATAGTCGTGGATGGTTTTCCCGGGCCGGCAGACTCTTTGCCGCCTGTTGGACAGGACGTGGGTGTTCTGCGAGCGTTGCCTTCTGCGCCTGTTCCAGGCAAATGGAGACGGCTTCTTGGGCACGAACATCGCTGGGAAACAATATCAGTAAAGCGAGAGGGCAGAATTTCATTCGCATGGGATCAGCGGACGTTCCAAGAAATGAAACATGATCTCTTTCCGGGCATTTCGGGTGGACACAGGCCGGCCCCGGTGGACTTCGTCAGTAGGGTGGGTGTAAGCGCATTTCCTGAAAGAATGGAGGAGGCGGCTGGCCCAATCTTCGGGAGATACCCCAGACTGGAAGTGGGGCCGCCGCCCCCTCCGCCCTCAATGAAAGGTTAGTTCGCCCGCGCGATTATTGGAACTGTCAAAAGAAACAGGCGGGGGCCGTACCCATACTTTCTGGAAAAATGAAGGAGGCAGCCAGTTTTGGTCGCGTATTCCCTGGGGGGAGGCCGCCTCCCTTGTTTCGAACGTGGGACAAGGTTAGTTGCCTAGCACAATTATTGGAACTGTCAAAACCGACAGTGAGCAGCCAACGAAAGAAATCTGTATCTGCGTACCCGCGCGTTCTTGGGGCGAATTGCATCAAGTGCGTTGCACAGGTTATCTGACGAACTGTACGTAATGAAGTGACCACCATCAGCTCTGGACAGGCTGACCTTGACTAACGGCAAGCCGGTTAGCGATTCGCTGTTATTTTTGCCAGCTTGCGCATCCGATTCGTTCCAGTGTTGAATCACCGAGTTGCAAACGGCTCTTATACACGTTTGCACATGGAGGAAATCTATGCCAATAAAAACCCCGAAAGAGCTTTTTGTGATGCTCCTTACCGATTTACGCCAAGGCGCCGAAAAAGCTGAAAAGATCTATGAGGAAATTGGAGAGCTGGTCCAGGATCCTCAGATCAAAGAAGCTTTGCAGGCGCGAGCGTTCGTTTCAGGCAAGGTTGCTGCCACACTGGACGAGTGCTTCAGGCTTCTTGGCGAGCAACCCGCAAAACTCACTGGGAGGTTACAGGAGATGCTGCTTGAGGACTTCCGCAGGGAGTTAGCTGAGATCCAGGGTCCCGTCGCCAGACGCATTTTCGCATTGGTAAAACTGAATCATCTTGCACAGTTCAGGGTAAGCGAGTACCGCGCCTTGATCGCAGCCGCAGAAGCCGTGGGGCATCATGGAGTCAGCCTGCTATTGGAAACCTGCCTTGCGGACAGGCTGACGTTTGTGGAACGGACACAACGTTTCCTCCGAGAATTGGTTGAGGCGAGGATAGCTGAACGCACAGCAGCAGCATCGGCGTAGGACGTTAACAAAGTCCCGTTAACACCGGTCCGCTTGCAAAGCGAGGCGGACCGGTGCCGTTGTCCAAATTCGTCGGCTGGCGGTCGACGTAGTCGCAAATCCAGATTTTTCCCGGCGCAAGACTCCCTAGCTTCTACCCCGTTTACCAGGCATCTCTAACAACGTCGGCCCTGTCAAGCACTTTTTGAGCGCACTTCTTTCTTTTCACCTAAAAGAGTTTTTCTCTTTCGTTTTCTTTCTTGTTTGTTCTTCTCTGCGTCGACGACCACGGCTCGCCTGTAATCTTTCGGTCGGCTTCAGTCCGACCTAAACATCTCTTCGATCCTAACTTCGACCATGATTACTACTGCAAACTCCCTCTTGCGAAGGAGCGGGATGCCCATTCACTGAGGCGGCGTTTCTAGTTCACGCCATGCCTGGTACCGAGCTGTCCCGCGTGCGAACCGAACTTGACCCACTCTGCATATTCCCAACCGTTCCGCCACATCCAGTACATCCGAACCGCGAGTCTTCGGGCCGCGGCCACTTTGGCGATGTTCCTTTGCCGACGCATCGCCAGGTGTATGTACCGTCGCCTCCAGTCCGAATCCCAACGCGCTGCGGCTTGCGCTGCTTCTCCTAGCAAGAAACGCAGCAGAGAGCTACCTTGCTTGGTGATGTGTCCCAGCCGTTGATGGCCAGCACTGGAGTCCTCGCACGGGATCAGTCCGACATAGCTGCCGATCTGCTTGCCGCACTTGAACCGCTCCGGAGTCCCGATGATCAGCACGAAGGCCAGTGCCGTCAGTGGACCTACGCCAGGGTGGGTCATCAGCCGCAACACTTCGGGCCATTTCTTGGCTTCCTGCTCGATCGCTGCGGTTAGCTCTTCGATGGTGGGGTTCATCCGGTCCAGCAGCTCGAGCAGATCCTTCCGGCGCCGTGATGCCCAGGTTGCGAGCGGAAGCTTTTCCAGCTGTGCTCGTCCTTGTTCGTTCCACAGCTTTTTCTTCCGTCGCTGGCCTTCGTTCATCGCCAGGGCCTGCAGCTGATTCATGATCCGCGTCCGCATCTGCACCAGCCGGTGCCGGTGCCAAAGCAGTTGTCGCAGATCACGATTCTCCGGACTGGGTACCCAGATTCGAGGAAAATTATTTTCCCGCATCAGTCTCAGCAGCAGTCGGGCGTCCTCACGGTCGGTCTTCTGCTTGCGGACTCGCTTGGTCTTAATCTCCGCCGCATCGCCGATCCATACCTCGATACCCAGTTCTGCCAGTAACCGCTCGAACCAGCGTGAGTAGCCCGTGGCCTCCATCCCCACGCGCACGCTCACTCCTCGCTGCGCCAGTTCCCGATAAAACTTCTCCGCTTCTCTATCGCTGTGGTTCAATTGCCGTTCGTCACACTCCCCTGTTTCTGTATCTACAAACGCGATGTATTGGTCGCTCGGGTGATAATCCACGCCTATAATGATCATCTCCGGCTCCTTTCTCCCGAGCCTTTGGTCGTCAGACAACCACAGTCTACTCGGGTCTAAGGAGCCGACGTTGTTATGAGATCACTGGGTCCTTTCCTCCCCTCACCATGAATCGGGCCGCTTACCCACATGTTACCGACCTAAGGCGGATCATTGCAGAGGGCAACGACAGCCGTCGCCTAAGAAGCTACTCGGCGGGTTACCCCTTTTATCGAATAGGGTTGGTCCATGCTCCTGAGCAACGACGGCGTCCGCCAGGAGGGGCAACCTTGTATTCGATGTAGAGGATGCAACTACAGTAATGGAGACGGAATATGTCGAAGAGGCGCGGGAACGAGCGCATCAAGTTGCCATTGCCAGTGGCACTGGACATGTGCAAGACAACGGTGGGAAGATCTTGGCAGTTTTTCCGCAGAGTCTTTCGGTCAATTACGGCTCGTGCCCGACATGATCACCTGAAAGTTGACCTAATAACGGATGTTAGTCATTCGCTACTGACAGATTCTTCTTGCCGGCAAAACATGGAGTTCGAGGAAGTCGTGAAGGTACTCAATGTTGGCGATCGCATTCGCGTGCTTTGCGATGACGGGGTTATTGTGGCCGAGAAAATCTCCCAAACGCAATTCGAGCTAATCCACTACCAAATGATTTCTGGCTTGATCCACTAATCATCCCCCGTCTTCCCCAATCCGGTAAGAATGACGCTGTCGAAAGCAGAGCGAGCTTTAACACTCTGGCTCGATGCAGCCTTTGGGGAGAGAACGCCAGTGCTCACATAGGAGCGAGCGAAAGCTATCAACCCTGCAAGAACAGAGGCAGCTAATCTGCTCGTGGTATTTCTGGCCAGGTAAAAGTAAAAGTCGCTGCGTGTTAGATCACGCCAAATTCTTTAAAGCTTTGGGCCAACGAGTCAAGGACCTCCGCAAACGGCGCGGCTACAGCCAGGAAGATATGATTGCGTTCGGATTTTCCGCTCGCCATTGGCAACAGATCGAAGCGGGTCGACCAATCACAATGACCACTCTTCTGAGGATTTGCGATGCGTTCAAAGTTCGAATTGCCATAGTTGTCCGTGGCACAGACAGAAAGATATACCGCAATTAAGGAATATGAATCGGCTCATTGCTCCAAGGCAATGACAGAAAGAGGTCGGGGACATACCGTATAAGAGCAGGTTGGTCAAAGAAATGCGCAAGTCATTTTGCGCTGCATAGGCACCACCGCACGTATGCCTTGACGGACCATGGCCTGTGCAGAGTATACGAATATCTTTTGAAGGAACGAAGCATGATCGGCAAAGTGAAATGGTTCAATAACGGCAAGGGATACGGCTTTATCGGTCGGGAGGATGGTCCGGACGTTTTTGTTCATTATTCCGCAATTCAAGGTCTCGGATATCGCACTTTATCACAAGGAGATTCCGTCGAATTTGAGATCGTGGATGGTTCCAAAGGCCCTCAAGCCTCCAATGTCGAAAGAAGACCTGAGCGAGCATTCCCGCAGAAAGAATGAAAACTAGTCATTTGCTGCCGAAATCCGATTGATTCTATGGCTAGCGAAGGTCAAGTTCTGGACTTCCGTTCATTCCCGAACCTCTGATACAAAAGCCTTTCGCTGGAGAGCGGACTTGCCGGCAAGAACGAGTTCTTTCTGAATCCGCGCCTTGAAAACACAAGCGATCGCTCCTGCTTGTAGCGCGGCCTCTACAATTCCCGATCGGTCTCTACTGAACAAATCGCCGTCAGCGATACGGCCATGTCATAAACGAAATTGGACGTCTTAACTGGTTTGCTCTTTGGATGTTGATAGTGCCGCCATAAGAAGACGGGTCGTGGCCTACCCCCCTGGACCAGCTTGACACACCCCGAGTATGCGTATCAGGTGCAGGAGCCACGACCCTACTGAGCTGAGGTTAACCATACGAAGTTGTTGGTGTCGTTGCGCAGGAGCATCCTTCTCATCCTATAACGCATAAGGACAGTCGGGCCTTGTGCTTCACCGCTGTGCCTCCCTGGCAGATGTCTTTTTCCGCGAGACGCACTGCTCAGAATGTGAGTCCCTAGTCGTTTTGACAGGTGCCTGCATGCCTGGTGTGGCCTAGAAAATTGGGTGTGGGAGTTAGTGCAAGTTGGAGTAGCACTCGCAAAGGGTTTGGGCCCGCTAAATCTAGCGCGTGTGCGAAAGAAGAGGCGTATCGAGTGTCTGGTGGCTTAAAAGGAGCAAATTGTTCCAGTCGGCGATGTGGGTGCGCCAGGCAAAGAATACTCTGCCGCATGTAAAGTGGCTATGATCCTCCGAACTGCGAAGTATATTGCATCCCTTGCACTCTTCTTCTCCACAGTGTCTTTCTCTACTGCGGTGTTCGCACAGCGTCCCTCGTCGAACCAAGTAGTCCTCGCCCCGAAAATCCAGAGAGAGTTGGGCAGGGCTTTGGAAGCATTGCGCAACGGGAAACCTGAGCGAGCGCTGAGTCATCTAGAAGCGGCCTATCGTGCGGCACCCAATCATCCAGCTGTGAATTATCTCTTTGGCGTTTATTGCCAGAAAATAATGGATCGCCAGGGGGCTATCTCGCACTGGACAAAGACCATTGAATTCGACGCTAAGCATGTACTCGCGTTGCTTTCCTTGAGCGAGGCATTGATGTACGAAGACAGACTCCCAGAGGCAGGAATGTACGCGACACGCGCCGTAGAGACTGACCCCTCGTCCTGGCGTGGGCACGCAATTCTGGCTGAAGTTCTCTTGAAAGCGCATTTCATTGAGGATGCAATTAAGGAAGCTGATGACGCGCTGGCGCTAGGACACGAACAGGCGGAGATCGTGCAGCCGCTGCGCGCCATAGCAATGGCAGAAGGCGGGAACAAAGAACTCGCTGCAAGAGTTCTCATAGAATACATTCAGGGTCATCCGAAGGACACTGTAGCCCGCAAGCAGCTCGAGCGCTTCCAAGCACCGGAGGTGCCGGTTACTGCCGGTAGCGATGCATCTGCGGACAGGGTCACGCCAGCTCAGAGGATAGAACCAGCCATCGCGCTGCCCCTGCCGTCGAACTGGTTGCCGCTCGACGTAGACGAAAGGGTGCCTCCCGTGGAACCGAAGACTGTGTGCTTACTGGAGGAAGTGGTTCAGAAGGCAGGAATGCGAATCGAGGAATTCGTCACAAATGTCGACCGCTTTACGGCCACTGAATTCCTGGAACACGAGTCTATCGATAAGTGGGGGTTTGCGCAGCTTCCGGAAACTCGCAAATTCGATTATGTAGTGAGCATTGAGCAATACAGGCCAGGATACTTCGACGTGACAGAGTATCGGGGCAACAAATATTCGCCTGCTCAGTCTCCAGACGGTGTGGAAACACGTGGGCTACCGTCGATGGTGCTTATTTTCCATCCGAACAACGCCGGGAACTTTGCAATGAGTTGTGAAGGTTTGGGTCAATGGAACGGAGCCCCTGCTTGGCAAGTCCATTTCCGCCAGAGGCCGGACAAGCCGAAGACGATCCGCGAGTATAAGATCGGCGAGAATGGTCCTTCCTATCCGGTTGCGCTGCGAGGCCGCGCGTGGATCACCGTGGATAGCTATCAGATTGTGCGCATGGAAACAGATCTCGTGAACACGCTGCCGGAAATCCGCCTCTTTGCCGATCGCACGGTGGTGGAATATGGCCCGGTGCGATTCAAAAACCGAGATGTGGAAATGTGGTTGCCCCAAAGCGCCGAACTGTACTCTGACTGGAGAGGTAAGCGTATGCACCGGCGCTACAGCTTCAGCAATTACATCCTTTGTTCCGTCGATGAGAAACAAAGCATCTCAGAGC
>Ga0209648_10004636_pt1 | contig 11711 bp, 7 predicted proteins | sample GraSoi2013_115cm_FD_185830 | JGI IMG/M metagenome (GOLD analysis project Ga0209648, IMG submission 185830) | Grasslands soil microbial communities from the Angelo Coastal Reserve, California, USA - Sample 9_17_2013_115cm (SPAdes) (version 2) | ecosystem: Environmental > Terrestrial > Soil >...
CCGCCACTAGTGGCCGCTCTTCCGGCTTCGGCGTTTCTCTCTCCACCAGCGACGCGAGTGTCACCCACCTGTTCACGGCCCGGCGGTCGCCCTCGTCTGCTGGTCTTGCCCCGGCCGGGGCGGCGATACGCTTCCACTCGTCCTTGAACTTGTGCACCATTTCCGCGGTCAGTTCGCTGGCCGCCGGGTGCCGGGGAAGTTCATAGGTGGCTGGGAACAGGAAACCCTCGAGCGTCTGGGCGCCCGGCGCAATATCACGAATCAGCGCTGGATCGCCCGCGGCATACAGAAAATCGCCCGCGCGCATGAACTTAGCTGCCTCCAGTTCGTGGGCGATGTCGAACATCGTTTCGCCTTCGCGCACCGTGAACGGCTGCTGGTAGACCTCACCGCTCGCGAGCTTCCAGAAGACCTCGCGGCCCGTCACGGCATGATCGAAAAAGTATTCGCCGGCCTGCAGCGTCCGCTTCGGATGCCGCCTCGCGTAGATCTCAAGCGCCAGAGCGCTACGAACCACGCCATTTGCTTTCAGCAAATGCGCTACGTGCCTGCTGGAAGCTCCGCGCGGCACATCGACGAAGACGCCTTCCGCCGCAAAGCCCTGGTATGGTTTCGTGATGCCATACCAGATCCACGCCGCGGCTCCTCCGGCAATCAGCACGATCAAAAGCAATAGCGCGAGCAAAAACTTCAATTCAGCCTCACCGATTCACCTTCTTTCAGCGCTCAAGCCTTCTCAGCCGTTTGCCCCTGCCGATCCAGGTACTCCTTCAAAATCACGGCAGCCGCCACGGCGTCCACGGTCATCTTGGCCTGCACATTCTTCGGTTTCTTGCTGCCGGTCAGTTTTTCCTCGTGGATGAATCTTCCCTGAACTTCTTCCAGCAGGCGCTCGGCTTCCCAACTCGTCAGCCGCTCGTCCACCATTTCCACCGGCACGCCAATCTGTTTTTGCAAGCGCTGCGCAAAGCGCTCTGTCTCTTCGGCCATTTCGCCGCGCGTGCCATCCAGTCGCAGCGGCAGCCCCACGACGATCTGCTTCACTCCATGGTCGCGCACGAGTTCACGCAGCCGCCGCATGTCCTCGTTGCGGTTGATGCGCTCCATCGTGTTCAGCGGTCGCGCCATCCGCGTCTCCGCGTCCGCGAGCGCAAGTCCAATCCTCGCGCGGCCATAATCCACCGCCAGAATGGAGCGGCGCTCAATCCCGTTCAAATCGTTTTTACCGTTTGTCACGCTTCCAGTATACCGGGAAGGTCTCCATGATATATGCGATGCGCCCTAAGAGACGCCCGTCACACGGATCTGCCGCGAGAACCAAAGGCTGTTTCTAAGGCCTGCGGCCCCGCGCACCACTCTGCCAAGCGTCCCAATAACCGAGCAATTTGAGCTGCTGGTCCAGACCGGTCTCTTTAACGAGAACATCGAGTTCGGCGCGCGAAAGGCGTTTGCCGAGCGCTTCGGCGCGGTCGGCGATTCCCCAGGCCGTCAGCGCGGCGAGCGCCGTGTGCAGCTTCAATTCGCGCATATCGACTTTGTCCAGCGTGTCCGAAGCGGCGTGATAATTAGGCAGGTAGTTGGCCTCTTCCTGATTCGCCACGAGCGTCGGCACGCCTTCGAGCATGAAGTCGAAATTGTCCGTGCCGAACGAAGCATCATAAGTGTGATTGTTCGCGCCCCAGGATTCCAACGGCTTGAGGACTTCGCGCACACTTGCCTCAATGTCGCGCCGCCCACCCAGCGAATAGCCGGTGACGCGGCCGATGCCCGCGTCATAGGTAATCATCGCGCGGATTTTGTCGAGTTCGGCGCGGTGCGCCTTCACGTATTCGTAGGAGCCAATCGTGCCTTGCTCCTCGCCACTGAAGAGCACGAAGCGGATCGTCCGCCGCGGCAAAAGCCCGGTTGTCTTGATGGCTCGCGCCGCTTCGATAACTAACGCTGCATTGCAGCCGTTGTCCAGCGCGCCTGCGCCCAGCTCCCACGAATCCAGATGCGCCCCGAGGATGACGATTTCATCCGGCTTCTCATAGCCACGGATTTCGCCGACAACGTTTTCCTGTTCGACGGGCCCGCCAATTTTGTTGGGCATGTCGAAGCGCACGCGCACTTTCCCCGGATACACCGCGACGGTGCGCGCCAGCCGCATGGCATCTTCGCGTGCGACGACCGCCTGCGGAATCTTGTCAATCTCACCAGCCAGTGAATTCGTATGGCGGTAGAGCAGCAGCCGTTCCCGCGCGCCCATCCACAGAATGGCCCTCGCTCCTTCCTTCACGGCATGCTCGATAATCATCGGCGGCCGGAGATATTCGTTGAAGAGATCAGCCCACGTTGATCCGATATCGCTATGAACCAGCAGAATCGCGCCCTTGAGCAGCCCGCCTGCCTTCGCAAAATCGTCCTCGTTGCCGTAACTCACATCGACGACGTTCGCCTCCATCCCGCCCGCCGGCGTTGCAGGTGACCACCCCTCCGCTTTCAGCCGCACGGGAAATTTCACCGGGCCGAGCAATTCCAGCCGCGTCTCGCCTTCGCTCCACGTCACCGGAAGTGTGTACTTCTCCGTGTGAACGTCCACTCCCGCCCCACGAAACGCCCCCACGCCCCACTCCACAGCTTTGGCCATCTCCGGCGTCCCCGTCACGCGTCCGCCGACTTCATCCGTCAGACGCCGCAGGTTCTCCTCCATCGGCGATGAACCCATCACAATCGGCAGAATCTTCGCCGCCGCCTCCGCGCACGATGACGCCTCGGTCGCGGAGCAACCCGCTTTTCCCTGGGCGCTTTGCGAAGGGCTCAACGGGTCTTTCTTCGCCGGAGGCATCTGCGCCCGCAAAGACGGCAGGCAAGCGAACAGGCAAAGAAGCAAGCAATTAAGAAAAATGGTGCTGCGCGGCATCGGTGGGCTCTCTTTTCCTGGAATTTCTGCGCAAAGCTTTACGTTCCGATTGCGGAGCGCATTATATCGAAGGAAGCTCGCTACCGGCGCACTTCCCGCAAAGTTCTCCTTGACTTTCCGCTATCCCCTGGTACAATTGACCTTGTAGAAAACTCCATCTGGAATGCGGGAGCTTGCTCCCGCTTTTCTTCCGAGCAACACCGTTCCAAGTTGTACCGCTTCCCGAAACAACCAAAATCGCGTCCTTTAGAATCAATCAATTACGAAATGCCCATTTTGTAAGTCTTTTCTTTTGATATTCATCCATGTAATGGGGGGGTAGGGGGGCTACCCTTCAGAAGCTTGATCATCAGTGCACTAAGCCCGATTTCGTATCCCCTATTTCCTTTCTTTTCATATTCTTGCGCACTCTTTTGCACCTTTTTGCAGTTCGGAAAAAGTTAACCTATTTGTTTTCAGCGCATTCCGCACTCTTTGACAAAAACACCCGGGGGTGGGGTATCCCCCACAGCTTTGGCAATGTCACTAGCTCTCGTACGTCGAGATCACAGCACGAGATGTGCTTCAGTATCTAACCTCGTTTATTTTCTTTATCTTACACACTCTTTGGTGCCACGGGCCGATACTAAGTGATTTGTTATCAGTAGTTTCCGTACTCTTTTCAACGTCACGGGCGTATACCCCTGCAAAGGCTAGTTCTTCGGCCTCTGTTTCGGGTCAAGCAGGCAATCCGAGACGCGCGCGACTTGCACCATTTCGCCGACGTCGTGAACGCGCACGAGATGCGCCCCGTTCAAGATGCTCGCGGTAACCGTTGCGGCGGTGCCCCATATTCGCTCTTCCGGTGGCGCAGGCTTGCCGTCCCGAGCCAATGTCGCGCCAAGGAAGCCCTTGCGCGAAGTGCCTACCAGCAGCGGATAGCCAAGCTTCGCCAGTTGCGGAAGCTTTTGCAGCAATTCGTAATTTTGCGCGAAGCTTTTGCCGAAGCCGATGCCCGGATCGAGGATGATCTGCGATTTCGCGACGCCAGCCTTTCGCGCGGCGGCCACGGACCAGCGCAGCCCTTGAATGACATCTTTCATGACGTCCCGCGCAAACGGTCCCACCTGCATCGTCCGCGGCTCCCCGCGCATGTGCATCAGGATGAGCGGCACGCCATGGCGCGCGGCGACCTCGGCAATCTTCGGGTCGTTCTTCAAGCCGGAAATATCATTGATGATTTCCGCGCCCGCGCGTACAGCCAGCTCGGCCACGGCGGCGCGGCGAGTGTCCACGGAAATAGGAATCTTCAGGCGTCCGCGCAAGCCTTCAAGAACGGGAAGGATGCGGTCCAACTCTTCCGCCGCACGCGTTTCCTGGGAGCCTGGTCGCGTCGATTCGCCGCCAACGTCAAGCAAATCGGCTCCGGCATTTGCTATGACGAAAGCTCGTTCAATGGCCGATTCTGGTTCGAGAAAATTCCCGCCATCGGAAAAACTGTCCGGGGTTACGTTCAGGACGCCCATCACCAGCGTGCGCTCGCCCAGCACAAGCTTTCCTGAGCACAGTCGTAGGTTGAATTTTTTCCTGGAGCTCATTCGGAGGAATCGAAAGATCGCAAAATGAAGCGCTGTACCTTACGAGAAGGAAGGCTCTTCCACCAGTCGCCGGTCACAAGTCACCAGTCACGCTTAATCCAGGTCGAAATCGCGGATGGGTTTGCCGGTGGGGGCGTCCTTGGCCTTCTTCATGGCCTCTTCAAATTTCTTCGCCAGGATGTCTTCCTTGTTGGTTTCTTGGAACCAGGAATCCGCAAACTTGTCTTCGCGCTGGCGGTTTTGTTCGGCAAGGATCTTTTGCGCGTCCGAGAGGTCCACGTTCGGCCCAGCCTTGACCGGCGCTTCATGCGAAAGCACCGCGCCGAACACCGGATCAACGGTCAACTTCGCCTGGCAGCACGGGCACGTGACGTGCAGATTTTCGCCGCTGCGGTTTCCCATGCGCTTATCTTACGCCTTTCTGAGAAACGTGGGTATGGGATCGGCGAGTGGTCGGGTGACGGCAGTCAATCAAGCGGCGATGTGTTAGCCCTGATTCGCCGGCGCAGTAACCTGGAGAGGCACCGGAACAGAGGCGTCGGTTGGAAGCATAAGAACCAGGGTGCAGTTCTTGGAATAGATAGAGCAACTCAGGACCGCTTTGCGGATGACGCGGGTAGGAGTGTCATCCGGAAAGGACTGGGGATACCTGAGAGCAGCCAGGGCGGCGGTGGCGCTGCGCAGCTCTTCGGCACCGGAAAGGAAAACCGCGTCGTTGCTCTTGTTCCCATTGCTGACAGAAATCACAAAGTTTGCGGCGACGAAATTGGCCTGGAGCTTGGTTCGGAACGGAACCTGCAGGCCGCGCATATCGGAAAGCGCGACACCACCGTCAACAGAATGAGCAGACCTTGAATTGCCTGCTAGGCCAGATGTGTTCGTCAAGAAAGGACGAAGACGGGTCATCGCGCCCGAAAGTTTTTCATGAGTGGCAGGATCCCCGGGCAGATAGGAGGAAAGGGCCATGTTGCAGATGCTCGCAGCCTGTTCTTTCTTGCCAAGCTTTTCATACGTTTCCACGAGATGTTCGCCGATGACTGCGCCCTGTACTATTTCCCAAGCCGCTCGCAGATATTTCTGTGCACTAGGAAAGTCGCCGCTGTGGAATTTGACCCAGCCAAGTGTGTCCCAATTTGCCGCCAGTTGCAGCATGAGCGCATAATCTGAAGGCTCCGCATCTTCCGGAGATACATCCATGGTCTTCTCGGAAAGAGCGTTAACAGCGCGGCTGGAGTAATCCAGCGCTTCGGAAAGGCGCACGTTGGCTTCGGCGAGCGAGTATGCAACGTCGTTGAGTTCGCTTGATTCGGCGGCATCCCCAAGGCCTTGCTTGAATTCAGGCATCGCCTTCTCCACATCGGGGATTCGCAGATAAGCCTTGCCCAAAGCAACATGGAGGTGCTCGGGGACATCCGAGTGCCTGTCCATGGCCTTTCTTAAAAGAGCGACCGCGTCGGAAGCGCGTCCGGCATAGCAATAAAGGCTGCTCAAGTGGATAAGGATAGCGTCGTTATCGGGGTCAGCCTCCAAAGCTTGTTCGAGCTGGGGGATAGCAGCAGCAGAGTTCCCAAAAAGGATGGCCGGGGGTATTACACCGCCGAGGACATTCGTATTGGGGAAGCTGCCCCTTAGAAAGACATAGCTGCGCTCTGTATCTTCTACAGCCTTAGCCAGGCTGCTGAACTTGGAACGATCTGTGCCGGGGATTTCGTTCAATTTGGTTTTGAAATGTAGCGTGCCATGCAGCGTATTTTCTTTGAGGGAGTAGGTCGCCGAAAACTCCGCGAAGTCGTATTTGCGTTCCACTTTCTGCGGGACCACTGGGGAGATGCCTTTTGGGAATTTGACGGTCGTTTCGTATGTTACTTCCTGAGGTGAGCCTAACGGGAGCGCATCTTTCGAGAGCTTTTGTTCTTCATTCAGTTCTTGGACGAAAATGGGCGGAGCGGGAAAAACAATGCGGCCGTTTTTCCAATCGGGCAAATCGGTACGGTGGTAGGTCAGAGAGATCCAGAATGGTTGCGCTGTATCTTCGGGCTGCTCAACTGAGACATCACTCACGGTGCCAGCGAAACCCATCCCGGCAACGATTTTTTGAGTGAGTTCCTGCCAATCATTCTGAGGAGTTGACCGGTATGCGAGCCGAAGGCCCAGTTCCCCGTCGCCACGTTCCTCGAGTTTCATCTTCGCGTCGAGCGTGCCCTTCGCGTCGATCGAAGAATCGATGTGAAAAACTTCGTAGTTCGGAAGCGGGGGATTCGCCGGAGTAGCAATCAGTCGGCTGCCCTGGGAGGGAAGAACTGCAAGTGCCTGGCGGTCGCGCAGATTGCGAATTAGGAGCCCAAACGGAGAGACTTCTGGTGTGGTATCAAGGAAGATAAAAGATTCGCCCTGAGGAATTGCGGTGATGACGTGGTCGAAAAGGCCGGGGGAGGGAAACGAGGGATCAATACGGTAGCCCGAGCTGATCAGAACGGGGTAAGCGGCTACGTTGACGGCTTTTAGCAGCGCGGCGAAAAGGATATGTTTGTCCTTGCAATCGCCATATCGATTGACCATAACCTCCGCTGCGGAATGCGGAGTGTAGCGGCTGAGACCAAGATCGATCCCGATATAGCGAAAACGCGATGATACGAACTCGTAAAGCGCTCGTATCTTCTCCTCGTCTGTTGTCTTGTTCTTGGTGAGCTCTTCCGCCTTGGAGCGGATTTCAGCGGATACGGCGGCCCTTGGCTTTGCCATAGCGTCGAACCAATCGCCCACTTCTTTCCAAGAAGAAAAGGAGGAGACTTGAACATCCGGAGGCGGGATGCCTCTGAAGTTTTTCTCCCATGCGGGAATTTTGGACTCCTCTCGCTTCTTAAGATTTACGTTCTCAAAGGTGTATACGCGACGAGCGGCATCGTCTCGGACGGAAGGCTGGGGGTCGGAGTTGCGCAGTTGGACCGGAAGATTGCGCGGCACATCGATTTCCAGGATTTCCTTGAGGCAGACGCCTTCACGGAAAAAGTTGTGATCGAACCAGAAATGTCCGGGAGCAATCGGGTCGTGGATGGTCCAGCGAACGTGAAGTTCCAGCACATCACCGGCGGAAAGAGACTTAATGGCGATATGCTTCTCCCGCTGGTCGGTGTACATCGGTGCTTCGCGGCTGACCCCAGAATCCAATTCTTGAATGTCCGAGGCGGGAGTCTCGACAACACTACCGTCCGGTTTACGCACGCGCGCATAGATGACCTCAAGTGACTCGAAGCTGGATGCAAAGGGATAGGTAAGGAGGCCAAATTCGCGCACTGCCGATTCAGACTTGATGTGGACTCGCGCGACAAAGTCGCGGTAGCCCTTGCCGTCGGCCTCAAAGACAACCCTTTTCTGAATTAGGTCAAAGACGTATGGCTCGGAAGCGTCGTTGTTGTCGTTTCCGGGCGGTTTGGCAGAAGTGGTTGAGTGCGTATTTGGAATAGCCGATGATTCCTGGCCCCCTGCGGGGCCGCCGCACATCGGTAAAAATACAAGTGCAAGGAAAAGCGCGGGTGACCGCCCGAGACCCATCCGAGGCCCTCCTGAGTATGTGAGCAGTCGAGATAATAACTCAGAGGACCAGATGATGAAAGTGTTAAGGAGCGAGGGTCAATCGTCGATCACAAGCGCCTATTGTCGGCGTGAAGAAGGGCGAGACATGCTGACTCACCTCTAAAACTAAAAGCGGATCACTTGTCCTTCAGGCTTTGGCGGGATTTTCTCCGCGCGTAAAGCCCGGAGCAGGGCGCAGCTCCGGACGCACGACTTTCGGGTCGGTGCTTGGAGCAGCCTGCGGCGGCGGTGTGGGAGGCGTGCGCGGCTTTTCCGGCAGCGGCTTGCCTTCCATAAGCAGTTTCACTTCGTTGGCGTCAATGACTTCCCGTTCGAGGAGCGCTTGCGCGATGCGCTCGAGCGTTTCGCGGTTCTTAGCGAGCAGATTTTTGGCGTTCTCGTAGCCGCCGTTGACGATGCGCTTCACTTCCTTGTCGATCTGGATGGCGGTGTCTTCCGAATAGTCGCGATGCTGCGTGATTTCGCGGCCGAGGAAGATCGCTTCGTCTTTCTTGCCGTAGGCCAGCGGCCCCAGTTCGCTCATGCCCCATTCGCAGACCATGTTGCGTGCGATGTCCGTGGCGCGTTCGATGTCGTTGCCCGCGCCGGTGGTGATGTGGCCGAGGAAAATTTCTTCGGCCGAGCGACCGCCCATTAACACAGCCAGCATCGCTTCCAGGTAGTCGCGCGTGTAGGTATGCTTGTCGTCTTCCGGCAGCTGCATCGTCAGGCCGAGAGCCATGCCGCGCGGAATGATCGTCACTTTATGGACCGGATCGGCGCCCGGCGTCATCGCCGCCACGAGCGCGTGGCCGGCCTCGTGATACGCGGTGTTCTTCTTTTCTTCGTCCGACAAAATCATCGATCTGCGCTCGACGCCCATCATCACTTTGTCTTTGGACATCTCGAAGTCGACCATCATGACGAATTTGCGGTTCTGGCGCGCGGCCCACAGCGCCGCCTCGTTTACCAGGTTCGCGAGGTCCGCACCGGAGAAGCCCGGCGTGCCGCGCGCGATGATGGACAAATCCACGTCATCGGCGATCGGCACCTTGCGTGTGTGCACGCGGAGAATCTCTTCGCGGCCCTTCACGTCGGGACGCGCCACTACCACGCGGCGATCGAAGCGGCCCGGCCGCAGCAGCGCCGGATCCAGAACGTCGGGCCGGTTCGTCGCGGCGATCAAGATCACGCCTTCGTTCGATTCAAAGCCGTCCATCTCCACGAGCAGCGCGTTCAAGGTCTGTTCGCGCTCGTCATGTCCGCCGCCGAGACCGGCGCCGCGATGCCGCCCAACCGCGTCAATTTCGTCGATGAAGATGATGCAAGGTGCGTTTTTCTTGCCCTGTTCAAAGAGATCGCGCACGCGGCTCGCGCCCACGCCGACGAACATCTCCACGAAGTCCGAACCGGAAATCGAGAAGAAGGGAACGTTGGCTTCACCGGCGATCGCGCGCGCCAGAAGCGTCTTGCCCGTGCCCGGAGGTCCGACAAGCAGCACGCCCTTCGGAATTCGCCCGCCCAGTTTCTGGAACTTCTGCGGATCTTTCAGGAACTCGATGATTTCCTGCAGCTCTTCCTTGGCCTCGTCCGTCCCGGCGACGTCCTTGAACGTGGCCTTCTTCTGCTGCGCGGAGAGCAACCGCGCGCGGGACTTGCCGAAGCTCAACGCTTTGTTTCCGCCCGATTGCATCTGGCGCATCAGGAACAGGCAGAAGCCCACCAGAAGAATCAACGGCGCGGCGTTCAAAAGGATCAACACCCAGTCGCCGCTGCGCACTTCCTTCACCTTCAGCTGCACGGCCTTGTCCCTCAGGGCTTTCGTGACCGTCGGCGCTTCTTCCTTTGGAATGGTAACCTGGAATTTCATGTGGTCAGGCTTGTTGTACTCGCCCTGCAGGTCGTAGCTGTTCGGCGAGAGGTACATCGTCACTTCCTTCACCTCGCCCGCATCGACCTTGGCCATCCACACGCTATACGTGGGAGTATCCTCGCGCGCCTGTGATCCGTTGGCGGACACCAGTTTCCAGAGCATCACGCCCAGAAAGACGATCGAGATCCAAAAGAGAATTGTTTTTGCCGTGGAACTAGAATTCACGTTGTCCTCACTAATCCTGCAACTCGCCGGAAAAAATCAGATCTGCCTATTTCTTCCGCCCCTTGACACTTTTCCTGGACGTCCCGTTCGCTCCGGAACAAAGCTGCCGGAGATTGCGCCCCGTCCCGTTGGCCGCCGCAAGCCCGTACCCCACCCATACCTGGTTAGATGCAGTTCGGAAGCCAAAGTAATCAGGCTCCAGGGCCACTCGCCGCTTCGCCGGCTTATCCAGCAGCACTGCCAGCCGGATCGAGCGCGGCTTGCTTTCGCCCAGCCGCCGCAGCAAAAATTCCTGCGTCACGCCGCTCTCCAGCACTGCATCAACCACTAGGACGTCCCGGCCTTTTAATTCCGGCCCCGAGCCAAAAAAAACTTCGCGCCGCGCGTGCCCGCCGTGCTCGACGTCCCGCACCTCTTCGCGCACGAAGTGACAAACAACCGGCGCGTCGATTTGCCGCATCAGGTCCGCCGCGAAAACAAAACCGCGATCCAAAGTTACCACTACATCCAACCGCCGGCCCTCGCACTCCCGCGAAACCTCTTTCCCCAGGGCTGCTACACGAGCGGCGATGCGTGCCGCGGAATACGCCGTTTCCTTTCGGCTCCTCAAATTTTTTCCTCGGCGACCACGATTCCCGCGCGGGTCCCTTCATTCGCGGCAAATTCGGCGGCAACAGGAAAGCCGCGAGCCCATACGAGAACGCCGTCGCTCGTCAGCACCGGCCAACCGTCACGTTCCCACCGGCTGACGCGTTTCTCGTTCAACAGCCGTTTCAGCTTGTGGGCGCTTCGGTGACCCTGGGGACGCAATCGGTCTCCGGGGCGCCAATTGCGCAGCACCATCGGAAAGCGTAACCGGTCGCGGTCCAGAACTGACTTATCCATACTAGTTTCTCCCCTCTTGGGGGGCCAGTCAATCACCCTGAGGCGGAATACGCACCCCAGTTCCGCAATATTCACTCCCTGTGCGCCGTTCGCCAAATCGATGTTGTAGTCATATTCGTGCGGCGCGCTGTGAGCATTCCGCACTCCCTCATTTTCGACGGCGTGAAACACAAGCGCGTCTCGCTCTCTGCGTACTTCAACTCCGCCCGGCAGATGGAGCGAACTCCCACTTTGCCCGCTACGCGCTAGTTGCAGCACTGCCTCAACATGCCCCGCCCCAAGTTGCCCGTCGCGCGGCTTGACGCTTTCGACGATCCGGCGCACGATCCGCTTGGTCAGCGCTGTTGTACCCTCTGTCTTCTCTGCGCCCTCTGTGTCTTCCGTGTTAGATTTTTTCTTTCTCCACGGCTCGAACAAATCGTCGACGCCGATTCGCGCTCCTTCACCGCGCTTGTGAACCAGCACCCTCGCGCGTTCTTGTGCGATGGCGTTCAAGAAGGCCTCGTCTTCTCGTGCGAGGTCCGCAAGAGTCCCCAGGTGATCAACGATTGCCGGCTGAAATTGTTTCTCGAGCAGGGGCAGAAGCTTTTTTCGAATCCGCGCGCGCATCCTCTTCGTGTCACGGTTGGTGGCGTCTTCACGCCAGGTTTGTTTTCGAGCGCGCAGAAAACGCCGA
>Ga0209648_10004637_pt1 | contig 11710 bp, 7 predicted proteins | sample GraSoi2013_115cm_FD_185830 | JGI IMG/M metagenome (GOLD analysis project Ga0209648, IMG submission 185830) | Grasslands soil microbial communities from the Angelo Coastal Reserve, California, USA - Sample 9_17_2013_115cm (SPAdes) (version 2) | ecosystem: Environmental > Terrestrial > Soil >...
TCAGGAAATTGTTGGCGGGATTGCCGTCGAGGAGCGTGCCAACACCAGGACTTTTTGATTTGAGATTGGCATCGCCAATGATGACGAGGCCTTCTTCTTTGTCAGCGACATAGAGGAAACCGTAGAGCAGGTGAATGGGCTGCTCCTCGTTTTCGGGCAATTGCCGGCGCAGGGGATCGACAGCAAGCGTGGTTGGAGAAGCAACGGCGAGGGCGTTTTTCGTGGGAACGTAGAAGCGCTGGCCAATGGGCGAGACCGGGGCAGTGGTGACTTTCTCAGAGAAGTTTTTGTTGTCGATGTTGGCGATGTCATAGACGCGGAAACCGCCGGAGCCAAGGGCGGCGTAGGCGTATTCGCCGCGAGCTTGGATATCGAGGACATTTCCGGGATGCTCGGCGGCGGCGCCGAGTTCGCGATGGTGGTCTAAAAAGTTTTTGTAATTGCCGGGATAGGCGATGCGCTGGAGATCGCTGCCGTAGATGGCTTCGGGCTCGTCGTGTTCGGCGACGGCGATGGCTTCGAAGCCTTTTTTGCCGGTGGCGACGTAGACGTAGCGGCCCATGAAATTCATAAAATTGGTGCCTTGTAACAACAACTGCGCCATCCAGGCGTTGTTATCGTTGTTTGAGGATACATGGCAATCGCTGCACTGCTTGGTTTCCTTGGCGCGCACCGTGTGCGGCACGAAGGTGGAGAAAGCCTGGCCGGAGAAGCCGGGCGCGGAAATCGTTTGTTGCGTGTAGTAAAGCCAATCGCGATTGGCGTTCTGCGAGCTGACGAGCACGGCGCACGAGGACCGCGCTGGGGCGATGCGGTGGCCGGTGACCGTGCCGTCGACGCCGAGCATGTAAATGTCATCGCGGAGAACCTGGAAATTGTAGCTGGTGTAATTTTTCGTGAGCAGGCCTTCGTTGTGCAGCATGGGCTTGCGGGCATTGGCGGTCATCTGCAGGTGACAGCCGAAGCAGGTAGGCGTCCAGGAAGTGTGGCAGGAATAGCAGGTCATGCTGCTGTTGGCGTGCGCGAGAGAGGCGTCGTCGCCCGGCATTTGCGAAGACACCACGCCATCTTTGTTCATGAGCTTTGCGCGAAGGGATTTCTCGCTGAAATGCACGTTGCCGGGCGTAATGGTGTCGATGGTCTGAACGATCTCCCACTCCTTGTTTTCTTCGGACATAGAACGCTGGACGACCTTGTCGCCGCGCCATTCGAATCGGCGCAGCCCCCAGGGTGTGCGGAGCGCATCGAGATGGCGGCCGCCTTCCGGCGCTGCCGGGCCTGACGTAACCAACGCGGCTTTCTTTCGAATCGTGCCATGGCAATCGATGCAGTCGATCTCGACGGCAGCGCGCGGCTCGCCGTAAATTTTTCCGTTGCCGTGATTGTCCTGTGCAAAGTGGCAATCATTGCACTGCATCCCTTTTTCCAGATGGATATCGGCGAGGTGGACGGCTTTCCCGAAACGGTCGGGATCATCGAAGGCGATTTGCTTTCCGTCCTTGTCCAGCCAGTTCCCTTTGCGGTCGTGATTGAACACCGCGCGGAAAATCCAGCCGTGGCCGTGAAAATCGGCGAACTGCGTGGTCTTCAACTGCTTGTTAAATTCGGGACTGCCGACGTTTTCCAGAAATTTCTCGTCGTTCCAGAGGCCGCGAACGGCGGCCGCTTCCGGATTGCGTTCGAAAGATCGGTAGCGCTGCTCCTCCGTCGGGTTACGCTGCTCCTTCGGGTACATCTTGTCGCCATCGATTTCGTTGTCCCACCAGGTGAGACCGAAATACGTCGTGACCATGTTCGTACCGGGATGGATGTGGCAGATCATGCACTGGCTCGACGGTATGGAGCGCGTGAAGGCGTGTTTGATGGGATGGCCGGACTCGTTCTTGGGAATGGTGGGATCGGAAGAAGCGCTGAAGCCGGAGTGGCCGAATTGCGCGTACGCGCCGGAGTGTGAAGGGTCGCGGTCATTGGCATAGATGACGTGGCAAGCTGTGCAGCCGCTGGCGCGATAGTCGCCGGGATGATCGTTGGTGCCTGGAAGCGACATGACGGGGTCGAGCAAGCGCGTTTTCTGGAGGCCTAGAAAAACGGGGTCGGTGCGAAGTTCGGTGCCGAAGCCGCGGTCGCTAAGCTTGTCGTCAGGCCTGCCGGGATCTTCTTCGCGACTAGGATTGCCGATCTCGGCTCTCTTGCGGCCGCCGCGTTCGAACACACGAAGAACATTGCCAGGCTGCGAAGTTTCCCAACGAAAGAGGGGATCAAGTTCGGGGATCACGCCTCTGGCGCTGGTTTCTTCAGGCGTGGGCTTGGGAAAGGTTTTGATCGATTGCGGCAAACCGTCGCGGCCGTAACTCTCGCCGAAGCGCGTGTTCTTTGCGGGATAGCCGCCGTTGTTGTAAAGCGCTGCGCCCCAGAGCATCCCGGAATGCGTCATCATGCTCGTGGACACGGCGCGGGTTTCGGCGGCGTGACAGCCTGTAGAACCGCAGGTTTCCGGTGCGACGCGAAGATCGCCGGGATTGACGAACTTGATGTATTCAGCCGATTCCGCAAGCCACTTGGTGTAAGTGCGCTCGGGTAGATTCGAACGATTCTTGAAGCTCGCGTCGCGAGGCTGGACGTGAGCTTTTTCTTTCGCGGAATTGTATTCGGTAGAATTCGGAGCCTCGCCGGATGCGACCGAGACCGAGGAGTTGCCGCCGTGGCAATCCGTGCAGCCGAGATGGACGGTTTTCGTGGGATGCATGGTGGGTTCGTCGGTCGACGTGTGACAAGAGATGCAGCCGGAAGATCTGCGATCGGCTTCTTCCAGCGATTGGCCGCGGAAGAGGGCTGACTCTTGCGGAACCTTCGCCTGGGGGTTTGAGCCGGCGTGAATCGCAAAGAGAAAAGATAACGCAGAGACGCAGAGGGCGCTGAGAGTTCGCAGAGAGGACGAAATGGGTTGGCGTTCGCTGTTCATGATCGGCGCATCTCAGAACGAAAACTTCACGGAGCCGAAAAGCGAGAAGAGCGTGCGGCTTGTGTAGATGTCTTTAAAACCTTGCCCTGGTTGTAAAGCGGAAGCGCCGCCGGTGAGGACGATGTTTTCGGTGAGCGGCGGGCGGTATTCGACGCCAATGCCGAAGTCTCCGCCGATGGTGTGGTGAATGGGCGATTGGAAGAGGAGGAACTCAAGCGGCTCGGTGCGCTCGAAACGGAGAAAGTTGAAATTCGCAAAGCCCCTCAGCTTGGGAGTGATATCGAAGTCGGCGCCGGCATTCGCGAGAAAAATCCCGGGGTTGACGAAATTGGCCTGACCTTCTTCTTTGCTGGAGCGAAGCGAGGGAATCAGGCTGCCGGGCGTGGTGAGAAGCACGCCGGAGCCGAGAAGGCGGATGCCTTCGCGATTCCAGAAGCTGAAGAGGCCGCCGGCAAAATTGGGCAGGTCGACGATGGAGTCGAAGCCGCGAGCGCGGCCGTCGCGAGGATTGGCGTCGCCGGAAGTGTAGAAGGCGGAGAAGCGATACCGGATCCAATCTTTATCGTAGGAAATTTCTGCGGCGGCCATCTGCGCGTTGACGGTGACGCGGCGTCCGGCGATGGGATTGAAAGTGTCCTCTCCGATGGCTTGATAGAAGGCGTGCGTGAGATTGAGCCGGTGAATGTGACCGCTGCCGAGCCAGCCGAAATAGCCAACGCGTATGCCGTGGAGGATGGGGCCGGCGCCTGGATTTTGGTTGATGACATTGCCGATGGGCGCGGGGCGAACGAGGAAGCCGTTGTCGTCATAGTGAAGGTTGGGATCATCTTTGTTCCAGGCGATGACGAATTCCGCGGTGTAGCCGGAAAAAAAGAAGTCCTGGAGATAGACGTTGCCGAGAAGAATCTGCTGGTGGCGGCGGATGAATGTGTTGAGTCCGCTGTTGGTGTTTTTCTCGAGGAGATGGAAATAGGCGACGTTGTATTCGATGCGATCGCTGAGCAGGTTGCCGAAGATGCGCAGGGCAGGTTGTTCGTCGACAAAAAGAAAGCCGCGGAAGTCGGCGTTGAATTGCTGGATGCCGGCGCGCGCGGAAACGAAATCGAAATTGGGGCTGAGGTCGTGGAGCTTCACTTCGACGAAGGCTTCCTGCAAGCCGACATGATCGTCGAAGCGGTTGGTGCCGCTGCGGGGATCGGGGCCGACGAGGCCGAGCTCGCGGACTTTCAAATTGTTGAGGCTGAGCTCCGGAGTGATGCGGATGCGCCAGTCGACGGGTTTGAAGGAAGCGTCGCCGTGAAAGAAATCAAACGTGAAACGAAGCGTTTGATCGAAGAAGGCTTGTTCCCCTTTGCCGAAAAAACCGGAACTGCCCGGGCGAGCGCTGCTGACGTTGCTGGGTGAAGGCACGCGGCGGCCATCGAAAAAGGATTCGGAAGAAGCTGTGATGTTCAGGAAAGTTTGCTGGCCGAGAAGCTTGGGCCAGATGGGCTCGTCACCTTTGAAACGATTGCGATTGAAGGGATCGTACCAACGCGGCTTGGTGTAGATGTACTCGCCGCGTTGCGAGTAGCGGTGGTAATCGGGCTGCTCGAGGGCCCAGCGGTTTGGAACCGTGTTGTACACATCGGCCACGGGAGGAAGCGTGCCCGGCGAAATATTTTCGGTATAGGCGGGATCGGAATCCAAGCGGTGACGAAGCTCTCGATAAGTTCCGAAAGCGGGTTGCGCTTCGGCGGAGAGGGCGGGACCAAGCTCGGGCAGGCGCGGCAGGCGCGAGCGCGCCTCCATAGCCGAGACGGTGACTAGAGAGATTTCAAGGTTCACAACTTCATTTGGCTGAAGCGCGAGATCGGAAAGAACGAAGGGCGCGTAATCCTTGGCTTCGACGCGCAGCTGGTAATGCCCCGGGGGAAGAGGGAAAACCCGGAAGACACCTTCTCCTGAAGTGGTGGCGCTGAAGATTTCGTCGGATTGGATGTTGCGTAGTGTGAGAACTGCGGCAGGAACCGGAAGAGTGATGTTGGAGAAGCCGGCATCGCGGACGAGGCCATCAAGTGCGGCGGTGGTTTGCGCCTGCTGGCGGGGGATGCGCAGCGGCGGGCCGGATTCGCGAGACTGTTTTGCGGAGTCTTGCGCAGCTGGAGAAGATTGACGCGGGAGAGTTGCGGAGGCGCGCGGCGTAAAAACGAGGCAGGCAAAGCAGCAAGCCGCGCAGAACGCGCGTCCTACCTGCCGCGGAGAGAAAAGGATCATGCGTTCGGCCTGAAAGGGTCGATGAATGAAACAGGATTCGCGTACTAGATAACAATATCGACGAACAGCGAGCAACAGTTTTCCCGGATGAGTGGAGTCATTCAATAACACACCGGAAGGCTCGATACGTTCACCAGTTCGCGGCAAAGGACCGGCAAAGGCGTTGAGCGGCAGCAAACGAGTGTGATACGAACGCAAGTACTCTCGTGAAGGAAACAACTCATAGACTGCGGAAGCCCGTAGAATCGCTGTGCGCGCTACAGCAGAGAAAGAAAACGCTGGCGCTGGGCATTTTCCTGGCGTTCGGAATTGCCGCGGCGCTCGCGATGCTGCTGATCGGGTGTGGCGCTGGAAGCAGCACACCGGTTGCGCCGCCGCCCGTTCCTACGGTGCAAGCTTTGCAAGCCGCCGATGTCCAGAATATCGTGCAGGCGGCGGTGAATTCCGTGAATGTGGACATGGTCGTCGCCGTGGTGGACCGCGCGGGATTTGTGCTGGGCGTGTTTCGAACGCAGAATGCGCCGGCGACGGCGGCCGGAAATTTTGGTCAGTCGCAGAACGCAAATGACGTGGCCGTGGCGCTGGCGCGGACCGGCGCATTTTTCAGCAATGATCAGGCGCCGCTCTCGTCGCGAACCGTGCGTTTCATCAGTGGGATTCATTTTCCGCCCGGTGTGATGAATCAGCCGCCCGCGGATTTGTACGGGATCGAGAACACCAATCGCGGCTGCACGCTGGTGAACGATCCGATATTCCAAAGCAAGATTCCACCCTCGCTGGCGTTGGGCGGCGGACTCGGGCTCGGAGTGATTACCGGCAAAGCCGACGTCACGGATTCGAATGCAACGGCGGTGAATCCTGGCGGCGTGCCGATTTTTTACAAAAATGTGGTGGTTGGCGGAATCGGAGTGGTAACGACGTCGAGCAGCTTGAATGTTGCGGAGTATGCGGCATTTGCGGGATCGACGGCGGCGCGCAGCGGACCAACGGATACGTTTGGGCCAACGCCGGCAGCTCCGGGAGTTGTTTTTATCGGAGGCGTTGCGCTGCCCTTCGTTAGTCAGACCTCGCGGCCTGCGGGTTTTTCCGCCGGGCCCGTTGCGGGAACGGGAAGCTATGTGGTGGCGCCGGCAAACAGTCTGGGGCAGCCGCCAGAGGGCGATTTGATTGCACCAGTGGCTGGGCCGCTGGGCGGTTTGAGCGCGGCGGATGTGAAGCAGATTTTGGATAATGCGGAAGCGACGGCGAACACCACACGCGCGGCGATTCGATTGCCGCTGGGTTCGAAAGCTCGCATGGTGATCGCCGTGGCGGACCTGGATGGAACGATCATCGGATTGCGGCGGATGCAGGATTCCACGGTGTTCAGCATCGATGTGGCCGCGAGCAAAGCGCGCAACATGGTGTACTTCAACAGCGCCATTCGAACGGCCGCGGATCTGAACGGGGTGCCGTTGGGAACGGCGGTGACAAACCGGACGATCAGTTTTGGCGCGCAGCCACTCTATCCGCCGGGAATTGACGGTTCGAGCGCCGGGCCATTTTTCAACCTTTATACGATGGATTTGGCAAATCCCTGCACGCAGGGATTTCAAAGTGGTGCGGCCAATTCGAACAAAAGCGGAATCGTTTTCTTTCCAGGGAGTGCGGGATTATTTCGAAACGGTGTCCTGGCCGGCGGGTTGGGTGTGAGCGGCGACGGCGTCGATCAAGACGATTATGTAACGAGCGGCGGCACCCAGGGATTCGAAGCGCCGGCGAATATCCGCGCGGATCAAATCATGGATCAGGGCGTGCGGTTGCCGTACTTCAAGTTTCCGAGAAATCCCACCAACTAAATCCGAAAAATCAGCGGCGGCGCGCCGATTTCTTGCCCCTGGCGATTTTTGTGAGCGCACGCGTATAGGCTTCGATGCTTTCAGGAACTGCCTGGCTGTAAACAAACTGTCCTTCGCGACGGCAATCGATGAGACCAGCTTCACTCAATATCTTAAGATGGTGAGAGACGGTTGCGGGGGTCACGCCGCGCATCGAGACGATCTCGCCACAGTTCATGTGGTCGGATGCTGAGATGGCTTCAAAAATCCTGAGGCGCGTCTCGTCGGCCAGGGCTTTTGATATTTTTTCAATCTGGGATCGGTCCATATGTCTTGCTGAAGTGTAGCGGACCTGCCGTTCTTCCCGCCACAAAGATTCACCCTCTCGAAATGCCGCTAAAAAGATGCAACCGATTACTTCGATGCTCATCTAAACATCGAAATCCAGAAAACACCGGGAGCGGCGGAGCGGGGCCACCGCCGGAGAGCAGCTTTCGGTCAAATTCAGATAGAGAACGGAGAACATCATGAAGAGACTCGAAGGAAAAGTAGCAGTTGTAACCGGGGGCAACAGCGGCATCGGGCTGGCCGCGGCGAAGCGGCTGCAAGAAGAAGGAGCGCGCGTCGCCATTGCGGGCCGCAGCAAGAAAACGCTGGACGAAGCGGTGAAGACGATCGGCAACGGCGTGCTTGCGGTGCAGGCGGATGTAGCGAAGCTCGAAGACATCGACAAGCTGTACGCGGAGGTTTCGAAGAAGCTGGGGAAAATCGATATATTGTTCGTGAACGCGGGGGTCGCGAAGTTCGCGCCACTTGCCGAGACATCCGAAAACGTGTACGACGAACAGTTTGACATCAACATCAAGGGAGCTTACTTCACGATCCAGAAAGCGCTGCCGCTGCTGAACGATGGCGCATCGATCATTTTGAATACCAGCGTTGCAGACAGGAAAGGTACGGCGGGTGCCAGTGCGTATTCGGCAACCAAAGCTGCGCTGCGCTCTTTGGCAAGAACTGCGGCGGCGGAACTGGTAGGGCGCGGCATTCGCGTGAACACGGTTGCGCCTGGGCCAATTGTCACGCCCATCTTTGGGAGAACCGGGCTTCCGCAAGAAGCGATCGATGAATTCGCAAAGGAAATCGTTGGGAAGGTGCCGATGAAGCGATTTGGACAACCAGAAGAGGTAGCTGGGGCGGTCGCGTTTCTGGCGTCTTCGGATGCGTCTTACATCACCGGTGTGGAAATCAACGTGGACGGTGGAATGGGACAAATCTAAACGCCGTCTACCATCCGTAGTGAAAGGGGCGGACAAAGATCCGCCTCTTTTTGGTTTCTGGAAGCCTGTCATTTCGCACCGTGAGACGGATCTGGGGACGTGGCTGTGTTCACGTCGAGAAACCACTTATGGACGGTGTCATTGGGTGCGTAACAGTTGCCGTCGGGTGCGTACTTGGCGGGGCAATGCGCGGTGAATTCTTTGCGGCGCGGGGATTGCGCGAATTGCCAGACGGCGGCGTAGCCGATGCCACTCGCAGAAGGCGGTGGCGGGTCTTGCGGGAAAGTGCAGCCTGGCGAAGGCGGACAGAAATCGTTATAGGCCCAGATGGTGATGTCGCTTGACGCGGCGTCGTTGCGAATGTCGTCGACCGTTGTGATAGTGACGCCCGGCTCTTCCCTGACAGGCATTCCGGAGCAATAAACGCCCGGCTGATAACCGGCGCGGGTGATTTCTTCGGACCAAACGGCGAGATACGCGTGGTAGTTGGCGGGCAGACGGCCGCCTTCTTCGATATCGAGAAAGATGATGGTCCCGGAAGCAAAGCCTTCGGACTTCGCGGCAGCTGCGGCATTCTTCGCGTCTTGGGTTCCGTTTCTTCTTGCCGCTTCTTCATTTTTGAGCTCGCGGCTCTCGCGTCCGCGGTACAAAACCAGGAAACCGAATCCCTGAGAACGAAGAAATCTTCGTTTGCCGAGCCACGTATTTGTTTTCTCTCCTGGCGGAGGGCTGAGCCAGTAGCTCGCGAACGCAAACGTCTTCCGAAGAACCGGCGTTGCTTCGTCACCGGGATAAATGTTGCGGTCGAAGCCGAGGTAGGAGCGCCGAGCGCTCTCGGGAGCCACAGAGGCTTGCGGCGACACAATGCAAGCAAACAAGGCCGCGACGGCTAAAAGCGTGATGGCAGAAAGAGCTGCTTTTGCTGGCCCTGCTGTGATTCCGATCATCGATTTGCCATCAATCTTTCGCATAAAAAAAGCGGCGGCTGGCTGCCGCACTCCAAATCAACCTTCGCGAAGCTTGTGGCCGGCGAGGTTGCCAAGGCCGTCGTAGGCCGCGTATTTGTAGGTTTCGCTGAGCGTCGGATAATTGAACACTTGCTCGATGAATTCGTCGATGGTGAGGCCGTTGTCGAGAACCATCATGCCGACGTGAATGAGTTCGGTGGCGTTTTCACCGATGATGCTGACGCCGAGAAGCTTCTTATCGGCGCGGGCAAAGATGAGCTTAAGCATGCCTGCCGTATCGCCAGTGATGTGACCACGGGCGTTGTTCTCGTAAAGCGCGCGGCCGACGGCGTAGCCGATTTTCTTTTCCTTGCAAGATTCTTCGGTCTCACCGGCGGCGGATATTTCCGGAATGGTGTAAATGCCCATGGGGAGCAGCGACGCTACGCGCTCCTTATACTTCAAGCCAAAAGCGTGGCAGACAGCGACGCGGCCTTGTTCCATGGAAGTGGAGGCCAGCGCGGGAAAACCAATCACGTCGCCGGCAGCATAAATATGCGGAACAGCGGTGCGGCAGTGTTCGTCGACGGGGATATACCCGCGATCATTGATGGAAAGGCCGGTTTTTTCGAGAGCGAGGCCATCGACAGCGGCGCGGCGGCCCGCAGCGAAGAGGGCGGCATCGGTCTCCAGGGTTTTGCCGCTCTTCATCGTCAAGCGTACACCACGGGCGGAATTTTCGGTTTTGACCGGGCGTTCGTTAAACAAGAAATGCATGCCAAGAGCGGCGAGGCGGTCGCGAAGACGATCGGAAATCTCGTAATCGAGAAATGGGAGAAGACAGTCGCGCCCGTCAACGAGAGTGACGTCAACCCCGAGCGCCTTAAAGATGGAGGCATACTCGCAGCCAATGACGCCGCCGCCGATAACCGCCAAGCTTTTGGGAATGCGGTCCATCTGAAGAAAGGTGTCGGAGTCAAAAGTGTGAATGTCGTCGAAAGCAATCTCCGGAGGGCGATGCGGCTTAGAGCCGGTGGAAATGAGGATGACTTCTCCCTTTAACTGACGGGTGCCCTGGGTGCTGGAAACGGCGACCGTATGGGGGTCTACAAAGGCGGCCTGGCCGGGCACGAGCTCGATATGGTGGAGTGCGAGGTTTTTCAGAATGCGGCGGCGCTCCATGTCGACGACTTCACGCTCGTGATGCATGAAATCGTGGACGGTAAGATTTTCCTTGAGCGAGTAGTCGATACCGTAGAGACCGCGTTGCTTGAGGCCGGAAAAGTAGAGTGCCGATTCGCGGAGGGTCTTGCTGGGAACGGTACCGGTATTGATGCAACTGCCGCCCATATGTTCGGCGCGCTCGATGACGGCAACGCGTTTGCCGAAATAGGCGGCCTGGGCGCCGCCTTTTTCACCAGCAGGGCCGCAGCCGATCACGATCAGATCGAAACTGTCGCTCGCAGTCACGAATTCCTCCGCAGAGTTCTCACTTGTGGACCAGCTTTCCCCATCCCGGAGGATTGTAGGGGAAGAGGACAAAAGGCGCGGAAGTTTGTTGCTGGAGCGTGCTGGATTGTTCCCTTCGCAGAAACCGATCCCTTCGAAGCTCGGGGCAAACGGGGCAAACCAGGGTCGGACTCCTACCCCCACCCGGGTGTTTTTCGCAAAGAGTGCGGAACCGTTTGAAAACAAGAGTGTTAGATCTTCGAGAAGAGCAAAAGAGAGCAAAAGAGTGCAAAAGAGTGCGGAAGAATATGAAAACAAAGGACGAAGGTGCTGCGGCGACTGGCAAGTGGCGACTAGCAAGTGGGTGCAAGTGGGGAGTACCAGAATGGAAAGAGTTGGTACACACCCCGGTTGTTTTCGTAAGAGCGGCAAGCAAAGGACTTGCGGGATACGGAAAATGAAAGAGTGCGTAACCGCTTGAAAACAAAGAAGGGAATTCGAGGACTGACAGACGCGCTCTGTTTGCAAGAAAATGACTCATTTAGGCCTGAAGATTTTGAAGGAGTTAGAAGAACCGCGTGGCGGGGGCACATGGTTCGCAGGGCGCGGAAGAATCGTGCCAACTCAACGGAATAATTATAACATATCCGTACCTTATGTCAATGATTACTTGTAAGTGGTTTGTCTCCTGCTGGATAGGGGATATCTGCGGGGATCGGCACCGAAGGCCCAAATAAGCGAGGCACGCCGTCAACTATTGAGCAGCCTCGACGGTAAGTCTCAGCAGGCTGCTCCGCCATATTCCAATTGACCAGCGTCGAGAAGGTCCGAGCGATCAATAACTTGAGGGTCGGAGTCAATCTGGCAAACGCAGCTTGCGCTGCAATTCGTGAAACCGCGGATTGGAACGCAGGGTGTCCAACTGCGGGTCAACTTTCAGGAAGATGATTGCGTTGGAGTGGTCACCATACGCCTTTTCAAGCCAGTTCAACGCCTGGTCCT
>Ga0209648_10004638_pt1 | contig 11710 bp, 12 predicted proteins | sample GraSoi2013_115cm_FD_185830 | JGI IMG/M metagenome (GOLD analysis project Ga0209648, IMG submission 185830) | Grasslands soil microbial communities from the Angelo Coastal Reserve, California, USA - Sample 9_17_2013_115cm (SPAdes) (version 2) | ecosystem: Environmental > Terrestrial > Soil >...
GGCGAAAGGCAGCGCGTGGCCCTGGCACGCTCGCTGGTGACTCGACCGCGCCTGCTGCTGCTCGACGAACCGCTCACCGGGCTGGACGCCGAGTTGAAGACCTCCATCATCGACGACTTGCGTGTCTGGAATGCGGCGAACAAAATCCCGATTTTATACGTCACGCACAGCCGCGAAGAAGTGGACGCCCTCGGCGAGCGTGTGATTGCCCTGGAGCACGGCACGATCGTGAGCCAGGGAACGCCCCGCGAAGTTCTGGACGCCCCGCGCCGCCGCAGGTTGGCGCAAGCGGCCGGATTCGAGAATCTGCTCAGCGGCACGGTGCTGGATCTGCGCGAACCGGACGGCGTCATGCGCGTGCGTCTTGCGGATGCCGCCTGCGAAATCGAAGTGCCGCTTGGGCACGCCGCCTCTGGAGATCGCGTGCGCGTTGCGATCCGCGCCGGAGACATTTTGCTGGCCACGGAATCGCCACGAGCGTTGAGCGCTCGCAACGTCCTCGAAGGAAAAATTGTCTCACTGGAGCGGCGCGGCTCGCTGGTCGTGGCCCGCGTGGACTGCGGCGCCGTTTTCACCGTTCACGTCACGCCCGGCGCGGAACGAACGCTGGAGCTTGCCGCCGAAAAAAAGGTCTGGCTGGTGCTAAAGACGCATTCCTGCCACTTCGTGGAAGATTAGGATTTTGGTTTAGCGGCTGCTGCTGACGCGGTGGGCGCCGAAAATTTGACCTCATTGGCTTCCAGGGTCTCGCCCTTCGGCGTCGCGTGAATCACCACGCGATACCCAACCGCTAGATCAGTGACCTTGGCCGGCTTGTCTTCGTTTCCCGCATGCGAAACGTACATTGTTGAAGCAACGAGCTTCACTTCCACGGATTTTCCAGCCGCTGTTTTGACCACCACGGAATCGGCATTGATCTTTTCCAGCGTGCCTATCACGTGCTTTTTGTCGCCATGCGCCAACGCCACGCTCGTCATGAGCACGCTGACGGCAAGTACCGCGTACAATTTCGTTTTCATCAGTTTTCCCCCGCTGTGATACCAATAATTATGTTCCCGCTCAGCAACTGTACTTGATTCAGCACTTGCGCTCCACTTAATGATGATGCTCCCCTTCGGGCTTTTGTTGTATTGGCGCGCCACCCAGGAAATCGTTCTCTTCCTGTTCCTCTTCGCGATCTCCCGGGCCTTTGGGGTTGTTGCGTTCCATCTCCATTCGTTCCTCGTCGGTAAGCTGCGGCAAGTGGCGAATAAAGCGCACCAGCTTCCAGCTATCCTGCTGCGATCCATGCTCTCCGCCGAATGCGGGCATGCCTGTGAAGCGCACTCCATTTTCGATTATCCAAAAAAGTTCGCCGTCGGCGAGGTTTGGAGTTTCCTCCTTACGCATGTCCGGCGGCTTTGGATAAAGATTGTGGCCCATCATCGTGTCTCCGCTGCCGTCGTTTGCGTGGCAGATGGCGCAATGATCGGCGAAATGCAAACGAGCATCCCGTAGATTCTCCTGCGTTTCCGCGACGGGGTTCTGCAGCTTGCGGGCGTTTGCTGGTATAGCCAGGTGCCGCGCATTGCGCGCCAGCATGATTTCAAGCGCCGTAGGATTCGCGTGCGCGCTCAAGCCGTTATGCAAGATGGAAGCAGCGCCGACCGCTATCAGAACGATAACGACAACGACCACCAGAAAAATCGCATTACCGCGACTCATGACCGACTTATATGTTAGCGAACGAAGTAAGCGCAAGCCAGCGCGCGGCATGAGCCTCGTCCTATTTCAATACGTAGAGTCAATTCATCTCTGGTAGGATACAGATGTCAGGATGACTAGCCCTCTCGAGGCCCCGCGACGCCTCAGGCTTGGATGCCGCCGATGAGTGCCAATCCCGAAGAAACGAAGTTGCAAGCCTCTCTCTCGTTATGCTCCACCGCAGTGCTCGACTGTCTGGAAGCGATACGTTCGGGCCATGAACTTAGCTTTGAACAAGCGCTATTACTCGCTACCGTCGACGGCGCTGACCTGGACGCGCTAGTTTCGTTCGCCGACACTCTGCGACGCGAAGCCGTCGGCGAAACAATCACCTACGTCGTAAATCGCAACATCAATTTCACGAACGTTTGCTTCGTCGGCTGCAGCTTTTGCGGATTTGGCAAAGGTCCGGGCGCGCCTGATGCTTACTCTCTTTCCGTCGATGACGTTGTCCGGAAAGCGCGCGACGCCTGGGAAACAGGCGCCACGGAAGTGTGTATCCAGGGCGGCCTGCCGCGAGATCTCGACGGCTTCTTCTACCGGGACATTCTGCGCGCCATCAAGCGCGCCATTCCCGCGATGCACGTGCACGCGTTTTCGCCGATGGAAATTTCCTACGGCGTCGATAAAACCGGAATGCCCCTGCGCGATTACCTGCAAATGATGAAAGATGAAGGCCTCGGCAGCATCCCCGGCACCGCCGCGGAAATTCTGGACGACCGCGTTCGCCGCGAGCTCAGCCCCAACAAACTGCCGGTGGCTCGCTGGGTGGAAATCATCACCACGGCGCATGAGCTGGGCATTCCCACAACCTCTACGATGATGTACGGCCACGTCGAAGAGCCGGCCGATTGGGTCCGCCACATTCTCCTGCTGCGCGCAATTCAGAAGCGCACCGGCGGCTTCACGGAGTTTGTGCCCCTAGGCTTCATCCACGAAAATACGCGCCTGTTCAAACACGGTCACGCGCGACCCGGCGCCCGCCGCGAAGAGCATCTGCGCGTGCACGCTTTGGCGCGCGTCTTACTGCACGGCGCGATTAAGAATCTCCAGGTGTCCTGGGTCAAGCTCGGCTTCGATACTTCACTGGCCTGCCTCAACGCCGGCGCGAACGACTTCAGCGGCACGCTGATGGAAGAAAACATTTCGAAGGCGGCAGGCGCAACCTTTGGCGAATACGTTTCGCCGCGGGATTTCCGTCGCATGATTCGTTCCATAGCACGCGTTCCCGCCGAACGCACCACAACCTACAAGATTCGCCATCTCTATACCGGCTGTGACGAAGAATCGGCGTCCTCCTCGCAACCGCAACTGAATCTCTTGCAAAGTGGAGCCCGCGTTTCTTACGCCGAAGGCGCGTACTGAGGTTCCAATGCGTGCGCTGCTCTTGCCCATTAAAGATTTGCGCCAAGCGAAACAACGGCTCGCTCCTTTTCTAAATCCGGAAGAGCGCTTCGCGCTGGCCCAGGCCATGTTGGCGGACACGATTCGCGCCGTTCGCGGCGTCCAGCTCGCGGAAAAAATCTTTGTAGTGACAAACTATGATCCCGCCATCCAAGCGGCGAAAGAAAACGGCTGGGAGCTTTTGCGCGAAGAGCAGCAAATCTCCGAGAGTGTTTCCGTTGATGCCGCGTCACGACGCTGCGCGGAATGCGGAGTCACGGCGCTATTGCGTCTGCCGCTGGACGTCCCGCTTGTGCAAGCAAGCGACATCGACGAATTGCTCGCCGTGCGATGCGCCGCTCCAGCCTTGGTAATCATGCCGTCGCGCGATGGCACGGGAACGAACGCCATCCTGCGCACGCCACCTGCGCTGTTTCCATCGCATTTCGGCGCCGGCAGTTTTGCCAGGCATTGTGACGAGGCGCACAGCGCCGGAGCCGATATTTTCATTCGCCGCAACGCGCGCCTGGAAATGGACGTAGACGACGAAGCCGATCTGCGTGCGCTCGCCCGCGAGGATTTGCACGGAACGGAAACCGGCGCATGGCTTGAGCGCAGCGGCTGGCTGCAACGATTGCGCGTAAACTCGCAAGAACTCAAGCTGGCGGCAAACAGTTGAATAGCACCGCAGATTTTCCCCGCACTTCGCGGGGAAGTAGCACGATTCGAGGAGCATCCGGAGGACGAAATGGCCGCGAAACTACCTGACAAATACGCAGATCTGCTGAACAACAACAAGGCATTCGCCAACTTGGGCACCCTGAACCCTGACGGTAGCCCGCAGGTGACACCTGTTTGGGTCGACTACGATGGGAAGCACGTGCGCATCAATTCCGCGCGCGGCCGCCAGAAAGACAAGAATATCGCCCGCGACCCCCGCGTGTCGCTGTCAATCCAGGACCCGGCAAATCCCTACCGTTACCTGGAGATTCGCGGCAAAGTCGTGGAGGCTACCGAGAAGGGCGCCGACGATCACATCAACTCTCTCGCGAAAAAATATCTCGGCAAGGACGTGTATCCCTTCCGCCAGCCCGGCGAAACTCGCGTGATGTACAAAATCGAGCCGCAGAAATTCAGCGCGATGGGATGATGGAACGGACCCTCCGTTTGCCTGCGCACCCGGCGTGAGCCGCAAGCCTTAAAAATCAGATCAAAGCCGCGCCGCCACGCGCGCCACAATGTGGTTTTCGTCATCGCGCAAAACGAGCACCAGGCTGTCCGTGAGCGGCACGCGCGCGCTCGGCACCGCGTATTCGTAAGTCCATTCCAGTTTCTCCGGTAAATCGTGTACCTGCGCCGCCGCGTGCGGAATGATTTGCCGCACCGCAAAATATTGCCGCTCCACGTTTTCCACCGGCCGCAGTTCCACGCCGCGCTTCCAATACAGGTAAAGGTGCAGCGAACTCATCATCGTCCGCGTCAGATATCTCGACGCGCCGGGATTTTCTTCACGCGGGGGGCAAGTCTGGTCGTACCAATCGCGTACAACAAAAGATAGAGTGAGCTGCTCCGGAAAATTCTCGACACTGTCCGAGCCGCGCCGAAAAATCGTGCCGCTTTCTCTATCAATGCGCTTCAGGTGATCGAAGAAATCGCCGGAGGTCACCCGTCCCGCCAGGCGAAAACAAGGGCCATTGGGAATCGAGCCGTTGGTAATCACGAAGAGCCCGCCTTCGTAGCTCCAAACGCTCTTGTCCCGCGCGGCCGCAAACGTTGTGAACAGGATCAAAAGAGCGGCGGCGCAGCGAGTCGCGTGAAGCAGCAGGCGCATCAGGAATTCCTTGCCTCGACGAGCCGGGGATGAATCTATTTTAGCTTCGAAGCCTCGCCCGTACGCAAAAGAAACGAAAATCCGTCGACGCTGCGGATCTCCCTGCCCGGACCGTCGGGCTTGCTCACGCCTTTTCCCAGGCGCGCCGCCTCGATCGCGGCCACCAGTCTCGGCAGCACGGACGGCGGCGCCACAGGGATATTGTGGGCGCCCAGCACCAGCTTCAGGCCAGGCGCAAGCGCCGCCAGCCGCTTCACCGACGCGACGTAAGCATCGAGGTCGGTCTCCGGCCGAAACAGCCAAATCGGCGCCGGGTAGTAGGTGTCGCCGGTGAAGAGCAGGCCGTTGGCGCGATCCAGCAAGCAGATAGCGTCGGGCGTATGTCCCGGAGTGGCGATGATTTCCAGCGTCCGCCCGCCGAGATTGATTTTGAAGCCGTCGTGGATGAATAAGGAGATATGCCATGGTTTGGTGGCATAGGTCTTGGGATTGAAATTTCTTGGCAGGTCGCCGCAGATGTCGCCGGGAGCGATTTCGGCTTGTGCATCTTCACGCGAGCCTTTGGCGTTGGTGCGCGTGAAGTCGGTGTCCATGCCATATACAAAACTGAATTGCCAGTTGCCGCCTACGTGATCGTCGTGGGTATGGGAGTTGAGGACCACAATCGGGCGCGAGGTGAGGCGCCGCACCACCGCGTGAATATCGCCGATGCCCATCCCGGTATCGAATAGCAGCGCTTGCTTGTTTCCGACGATGAGGTAGCCGATGGTTTCCTCGGATTGATGCGGCTCGTAAATCGCGTACACGCCCTTCGCGGGTTTGTAAACCTCAAACCAAGGATCGCTCACTTTGACCCGCTCGAGTCCGTTGTATTCGGGCCGGGGCAAGGCGCGGCACCATTCCGGAATTTCGGGCGGAGGAAAAGAAAGATTTAACACAGAGGGCACGGAGGTCGGCGCACGGAGAGCACGGAGGCTGCTTGGCGCCGCACACAGATGTGCCGCGATCAGCAGGCTTGCTAAAAGTGATGTTCCTCTCACTTTGCCGCGCCCGAAATAAAAATGGCTTTCGGTATCGCCATGTGCACTCCTTTATTTCCATCCACCAATTCCGTAATGCTCAAATCCGCGGCCACGCTGGAGAGCATATACGCGTCGTCGCGCGAAAGATGTTTTTCCGTCATCAGAAAATCAATCATCTCCCGCACCGCCAGCTTCGTCGCTTCATTCAAATCTTCATGCAGTCCCATGGTAATAAAGTGCGTCGGAGTCTCCGCGCGCGGCCAGCGCAAGTGCATGTCTTTGCGCACCACAAATTGAAACGTGCCGATCAGCGAAGTTTCCATCGCCGTGATGTCCACCTCGCCGTTGCCTTGCCCGGCGTGCCCGTCGCCTACTTCAAACAGCGCGCCCGCGGCATGCACCGGAATGTATAGCGTCGTGCCCGCCACCAGATCCTTGTTATCCAGATTCCCCGCGTGAATCCACGGCGGATTGCTGCTGAATTTCCCCGTTGATTCCGGCGGCGCCACGCCCATGCTGCCGAAAAATGGATGCAGCGGAATCTCGATTCCCGGCGCGAACCGCGCAACCATACGCTTTTCGTCCAGCGGAATAATTTTCATCTTCGGGTACGGATAATCCTCCGGAAGAAAGCCGCGTCCCGGCCCAAACCCGTTGTACGCGTAAGGGATGGCCAGCCGCACCGACATAATGCGCACTTCCAGCACGTCGCCCGGCTGCGCATCCTCGATGTAGACCGGCCCGGTAAGAATGTGACCGCCCGGCCCTTTGTCTTTCACCTGATCGTGGATGTCGCGTAGCGATTGCTCAACCTGGTCCGCGGGCAATCCCGCGCCTTCCAGCCGCTTCGGGCTCGAAGTAATCAGCGTCTGAATCTCCACGCTGTCGCCGGATTTAACGCGTAAGACCGGCGGCGTGCTCGCGTCGTAATAGCCCCACGCAATGGTCTTAGGTGTCGGCTTCAGCGAATACTGCGATTTGGCAGCGGGCTGTTGCGCCGAAACTGTAGAGGCGAGCAGCAGTAGGGCTAGAGCGAAACGAGCGGCGCCACGAGGCATGGAGGCTCCTGTCGAGAGTTGGTTTTGAATCGGGGAGGGCCCCCCTCCCCCATTTTTCGGATCTGCGGATTCTAAAGGACTTCCAGGAGAATGAAAATGGATCTGTACATTCTAAAGGGGTTAGAGGCGCGTTTTTCGGATCTGCGCATTCTAAAGGGGTTAGCGCATTGGGCGAGTTGCGACATGAGGAATTGTACCATTTAATTATGGTTTGTCAAGGGTTTTCGGGGGTGTCGATGGGGTTTGATCGCCGGTTGGCCACCTGAAGGTGGCCGCTACGGGCCGCTACAGATAACGGTGGTGCCAGACGCGGGCGGCGCCGATGAGGTTCGCGTCTTCACCGAGGGACGCCAATGCCAACTGCGTCTTTTCCCACGGCACAAACCGGCAACCCTGCGCGATCACTTTGCGCACGTCCTCGAGCGCTATGCTCTTCATCACGCTCCCGCCCAGCACAATCATGTCCGGCACAAACAATCCGATCAAATTGGCCAGCCCTAGCGCCAAATAATAAGTTTCGCGTTCCACCGCGCTCCGGGCGCGAGCATCGCCTTCGCGCGCCAATTGAAAAATCTCCTTCGCGCCGAGGTTCGCGCCATTTCCGCCGGCGCTGCTCTTGTACCATGCCGCCATCGCCGGGCCGGTCGCCAGAGCCTCCCAGCATCCGCGAAAGCCGCAGGTGCAAGCCGGCCCCGAAGCATCGATCACATGATGCCCAATCTCCGGATGCGAGCGATCCACGCCGCGGTACAACTGCCCATCAAGGATGATCCCGCCGCCGATGCCCGTACCCACCGTGATGTAAATCAATCGCTGCTTGCCGCGCCCCGCTCCCCAGGCCGCCTCGCCCAGTGCCGACGCGTCTCCATCGTTCTCCAGCGCCACGCGCACGTTGAAAACGCGCTCCAAATCCTTTACCGGGTTGCAGCCCTTCCACGTAGGCAGAAAATCCACGTCGCCGAATTCTCCAGTGAAGGGATACACCCAACCGGTCGACCCGATCCCGATGCCGGAAATTTCCGCGCCCGCCTTTTGCGCCGCCTCGCGCAGCATGCTCGTAATCCGTGCCAGCCCATCGGCATAGCCACGCTCACCCCGCGTGGGCGATTCCAACTTAGCCAGCACAGCGCCGCCGTCGTCCACAATGCCGACGGCAATCTTTGTTCCGCCGATGTCGATTGCACCAATCATGGGATATTCCTTCGTCCGCGTTTAGCCAAATCAGAATTCGCGGAAAAATCAAGGCGCCCGCGACGGTCCGCGGCCGCTACAGGTGCTGGTGCCTTCGGTCCGCAGAGGTGGCGCGGCGTCAAGTGACGTATCTTCCGGCTGGGTTGAAGCCCAGCCCCTACAGAGTCGGCAACTGAACGCTGCGGCCTCGGCTCCTCTGAATCTAAACCCTCAGGGTAAAAGGCGGCCCTGAGCTACAGGTCTTTCGACTGGACATTGTGCCAAGTTTTTGTGTCCGCCTACAGTAGGCCGGATTCGTCCTCTACTACGAAGGAGCAGAGCTTAAACGTGTCCGGGTCGCTGCCGGAAAGGCGCGCCAGCCGCTCGGCTACGAGTTGGGCTGGAATAATGTCGATCAAAAATTGCCATTCGCTTGGAATCTCCGGGAGCTGGAACACGAGATCGCCCGCGTCGTCCGGCAAGCGCTGCCCGATCAGCATCACCCGCGCGCCCAATTCACGCAGATCGCGCGCCACCGCCAAATCCTGCTCGCGCATCTTCGCGCCGTCGATCCACATCCCGAAGCGCACATCCTTGCCGACAATTTCCTGCGGGCCATGCCGGAAGCTGCCGGTGCCCATCGCCGTAGCCGGCGACTTCACGCCCTCCTCCCACATCAGCCGCGCCTCATAAGCGCAGCCCAGGCTAGAGCCGCGCGCCAGAAAATAAGTAGTGCTGTGCGGCGCAAGCCAATCCGAGTTTTCAATCTGCGCCTGCCACCCAGGAATTGCTCGCCCCGCCGCCGCAAAAGCCCGCGAAAACGAAGCAGCCAGCGTGCCGGAGAGCGAGTCAGCGAGCCACACGTCATTAGGGGGTCGGAGCTTTAGCTCCGACATAACAGGCCCGCTTTGGTTGGGCTTCAGCCCCTGAGGAAATGCCTCGTCTCTTTTTACCGCAACCACCGAGGCCGCAAGAATCCCCGCAGCCAAAGCCAAAGTCGTATAAGTATTCACCGAAATCGCGTGATCCATCGCCACCGGAACCACAATCGCAATCTGCGCCTCGCGCGCCAGCGCCCCATCCGCCGCATTCGTAATCCCAATAACCGTCGCCCGGCTGTCCCGGGCCTTGGCCAGCAACTGCACAATCTCCACGCTGCGCCCGCTCCGCGAAATCACAATAAGCACCGACTCCGCCGGAATCGCCGCAAACTGCACTAACTCCGCCGCATCCACCAGGTACACCGGACGCGCCCCAAGCTGAAACAGCGCCGAAACATTAAGCCCCGCATGCCAACTGCTCCCAATCCCAGTCAAGTAGACATGCCGAGCCGCCCGCACGTCCGCGACAGCCGCATCGAGTGAGCCTCGTCCCGCTCCTGACAAATGCCCTAGCGTCCGTTGCAACTCCTCAGGTTGTCGAAGAATATCGCGCAGGAAATATGTCACGATTGGCTCAGGCGCGATGAAGTGGTGAGGCTTGGTGAAAACTGTTTTCGCAAGAATTAGTATCCATTGCGGCGAAATCAGGGCAATTCATTGCCCCCTCCAGAAACTACCGGAACCAGGAACGCTTTCGGCGAAGTAGAATCAACCTGAGTCAACGTTAATTCCAAAGTGTACGACCTTTGCTTGTGAACCTGCACATCTACGCATGGATGGTTGTAAAGTGCTGCGCGGTCGTCGCTTGATGCGAGGATCCAAGCGTTATCTCGAATTCCGTCCGACGGAACGCCACCTGCATGGCAAACGACCTGCCCCAGATCATCTCTCAAAGTAGCCTCTATGTTCGTTTTCAGCCTTGTGAGTTCCGGTCTGTCCTTCTCAGTTTTTCCGACGACGAGCAATTCCAAGCTCATTTCTTCAGACGGCAGACCAGCAAGCCTAAATCGGTGCTCACCCTTTTCAAATAGCGGGATCTCACCGAGCTCAACATGATAACGGGGATAAGTCCACACACCGGAGTCTCGAATATGGCCATCGCCGCGGTATTCGCTAATTCGATACGAAGAGAACCACCAGACCGCCAATGCGAGAAAAACAAACCCCGCCATCCATTTGGCCACAACGGACCAACTTACCCTGGCGCTGGTCATGGAAGGCATACACTCTACGGATGGGTCATGTCTTCGGGGTGGACTAGGAAGTCGAATTCTTCGCTGGTGAGGAAACCGAGCTTGACCGCGGCGTCGCGCAGGCTCGTGTTCTCATGGTGCGCGGTGTGGGCGACTTTGGCGGCGTTGTCGTAGCCGATCTTCGGCGATAGCGCGGTTACCAGCATCAGCGAGTTCTTCACGTACTTGTCGACCTGATCGCGGTTTACTTCGATTCCGATTACGCAGTGCTCGACGAAGCTGTTGCAGACGTCTGCCAGCAACTCCACCGAATGCAAGTAATTGAAAATGATGACGGGCTTGAAAACGTTCAGCTCGAAATTTCCCTGCGAGCCCGCAAAACCGATCGCTGCGTCATTGCCCATCACCTGCACGGCCACCATGGTCATCGCTTCGCATTGCGTCGGGTTCACTTTGCCCGGCATGATCGAGGAGCCTGGCTCATTTTCCGGCAAGGTCAGCTCGCCCAATCCACAGCGTGGCCCGGAAGCCAGCCACCGAATATCATTCGCGATTTTCATCAGCGAAGCCGCCAGCGTCTTCAGCGCCCCGCTGGCAAACACAATTTCGTCATGCGAGGCCAGCGCGGTGAACTTGTTCGGATGCGAGCGGAAGGGCAGCCCGGTCAACTCCGCAATCTTTCGCGCCGCGCGCTCCGCAAATTCCGGATGCGCATTCAGCCCGGTGCCCACGGCCGTGCCGCCAATCGCCAAGTCGTAAAGCCCATCCAGCGCCACGGCGATGCGCGCCCCGTCACGGTCCAGCATATTCACCCAGCCGGAAAACTCCTGCCCAAAGGTCAGCGGCGTAGCGTCCTGCAAATGCGTCCGCCCGATTTTCACGATATCGGAAAATTCCAGCGACTTGGCCAGCAGTACGTCGCGCAATTTCTTCACCGCGGGCAACAGCCGCCGCGCCGTCTCCGTAGCCGCCGCAATGGACATCGCCGTCGGAAATGTGTCGTTCGACGACTGCGACATATTCACGTCATCATTGGGATGAATCGGCTTCTTGCTGCCCATCACCCCGCCGGCAATCTCAATCGCGCGATTGGCGATCACCTCGTTGACGTTCATGTTCGTCTGCGTGCCGCTGCCTGTCTGCCAAATCCGCAGCGGAAAATGCTCGTTGAGCTTTCCCGCGATCACCTCGTCCGCGGCTTCGGCAATCAGCCGCGCCTTCTCGGCCGGCAGCTTCCCCAAGTCCTGGTTCACCAGCGCCGCCGCCTTCTTCAAGATTCCGAACGCGCGAATCAACTCTGGCGGCATGGTGTCTTTGCCAATCGCAAAGTGCACCAGCGAACGCGCCGTCTGCGCACCGTAATACCGGTCCGCGGGCACCTCCATCTTCCCCATGCTGTCCGTCTCGGTGCGCGTCGCCCCGTGCGTAG
>Ga0209648_10004641_pt1 | contig 11709 bp, 6 predicted proteins | sample GraSoi2013_115cm_FD_185830 | JGI IMG/M metagenome (GOLD analysis project Ga0209648, IMG submission 185830) | Grasslands soil microbial communities from the Angelo Coastal Reserve, California, USA - Sample 9_17_2013_115cm (SPAdes) (version 2) | ecosystem: Environmental > Terrestrial > Soil >...
TAGTCGTGGGTGATCGTCGGGTCGTCCCAGTTCGTGATCTGCCCGGTGAAGATCTTCATGATGGTCTGGCCGGACAGTCGCATGTTCGTGATCATGCGGCCGCTCACGGTGAGGTGGTACATGAACGCCGTGCCGCCCGCGACGTCAGGGACGTAGGAGTAGCCCTGCAGGGGGTTCTCGGAGCCGGTGCCGGCGAGCTCGTCCTTGCCGTTGCGGAACGGCGGATCCGAGCCGGTGAAGTCGTCCTGGTTGGCCATGTAGTCGCCCCGGCCCGCCGCTGACCCGTCGGGGTTGTAGTTGACCACGATGCCGTTCGGCCGCTTGTCCTGGGCCCACTGGTCAATGGCCACCGCAGCCCACGACGAGCCGGAGCCGCTGACGTCCACGTAGGTGCCCGCGCTCGCGGGCGCGGGCACGGCGGCCAGGGGGAGCGAGGCCAGCGCCAGGGCGCCGATGACCCTGACGGCGGCCATGGCGCGTGCGCGCGGCGTGCGGGTCACGATCGACTCCTGCGGCTCAGGCGGCTCCAGGCGCTCCGGCGCCGCGCCAGGCCCGCTCGCCCGGCGCGCCCGAGCAGGCCCAGGACCGAGGTGCGGGCGGACGCCATGAGCGCCGACGAGCCGGCCAGGGCCGAGAGCCCGCCTACCATCAGCACCACCGGAAGGATGTAGCGGGTGCCCGCCGCCCGCTGCGGGTCGGCGACGGTGGTCGTCGTGATCGGCCCGATGCTCGGGGTCACCCGGGGCAGGGCGAGCGCGGGGCTGGGAGTCGGCCTGGCAGACAGGCTCGGGATGGGCGCCGGTGTCGGCGATCTCTGCGGCTGGCCGCTGCTGGTGTTCCCGGCCTGGTTGGCGACCTCGGTGGCCGCCTGCTGGGTCTGCGCCCGCAGCGCGGCGGTCAGCGGCAGGTACCCCCCGGGAAGCTGCCCGGGCTGATCGCCGGGGGCCTGGCCCGCGCCGGCGGCGAAATCGAGGAAGCGGGCGATGGCTGCGGCCTTGGTGTGCGAGGTGCCGGCGGTCGGCACCGCTGCGTAGATGACCATGGTCAGCGGGTAGGCAGCCGGATCGGTGTTCGCGATATTCACTTGCGCGGTGCCGCTGCCTTCGCTGGTCATGTTCTGGAGGGCGGCGGCCATGCCGGCCTGGGTGGGCTGCACGTACCGGCCTGCGCCGTTGCTGACCGCCGCCACCGGGAACTGGAACGCGGCCGAGTCGGCCTCGTCCAGGACCCCGAAGAGCGCCCGGGTACCAGGGGTCTGAGGAGGGTCCGACGGGAAGTTCCCGTTCGCGTCCTTCTCGGGCTGGGTGCCGGCTTCCCAGCTCAGGGACATGTGGTAGGCGACCTGGCTGAGCGGGAACAGCGGGTTGAACTGATGCTGGATCGCCGGGAAGGGATCCTGCCCGATGAAGGAGTCCGTTGGGTACTTCACCCCGCGGTAGTAGGTGTTGACGTGCGTTCCCCACGGGTCCCGCTGGCCGCCGAGGAAGGCGCTGGCGGCGGGATTGGCGGCGATCCAGCGGGTCAGCGTCCAGGTCAGGTCGCTGTTCCCGGACTGCAGGAGAGGTACCTGGAATTGCTGGCCCGGGTCCAGTACCGTCCGGTTGACCTTCGTGAACTCCGGGTCGTTGAACAGATGCACCGGGTTACCGCTGACGGCCCTGTCGCAGGAGCCAGGTTGTCCCCGCACACAGCCGTCGCCGAAGCTGTAGGACGTCGTGACCAACTTGGCGACCAGCCGCGGATCCAGCTTGAGATTGGCGTCCGGCTGGCCCGTCAGCGGGTTGTCGACCCAGTACGCGATCGAGACCGCGGACACGCCGATCGGGGCGTAGATGTAATGCCTGTTGCTGGGCAGGCTCACGCCCTCGGCGCTGTCGGCGCTGGCGGGCCGGGTGGTGAGCGCCACGTCGACGATGCCGCTGGATGCCTCCTGCAGCGCCTGGGGCTCCTGGATCGTGGAGTTGTACGAGATGGCCAGCGGGTTCGACCCCCCGCACAGGCCGGACAGCCACTGCAGCATGGCCCGGGCCATCATCGGCGACCCTGCCAAGTTGAACTGGGTGCTGGTCAGCGGGCAGCCGGTCACCGCCGCGGAGAAGTGCAGCGGGATCACGATCCGGTCCGCCCACGAGCAGTGACCCGAGGCGGGATTGAAAGTGGACCCAGGCGTCGCGAAGCCGCTGCCGCCGAAGCCGGCGTCGGCGCTGTGGTCGTTGCAGCGGAACGAGGGCGGGGAGCCGATTTCGTTCCCCCCCTGGCCGGGCACAACCACCAGCGAGCACGGATGGCGCTGGTCGCAGCCGAGGAACGAGTTTTCCAGCGCGGTCTCGACGTTGATGCCGATCGCCCCAGTGCCGTTGGGCGCGGTCAGGCTGTACGCCGTGTTGTACGGGCCGACCGACCCGAACTGGCCCGCGATGCCGCCGTTGCTGGCCCCGTAACACTGGTCCCAGCTCACCGGGTGGGTGCCCTGGCACTCGGCCACCATCACCGCGTAGAACGTATTGCTGCCATACGGGGGATTCTGGCTCGGGGTGAAGTGGGCCCACGACACCTGCACCGTCTGGTTCACCAGGTTGTCGGCCTGGCTCACCCTCACCACGCTCCCGTGGGACAGCAGCTTCGGGTTGGTGAAGCTGCCGTTGAACAGGCGCGGGCCCTGGATGGTGATCGGCGAGTTGCGGACGGCGGTTTCCGCCGGCCCGGCCGCGGCGGCCGCCGGGCGGGCCGCGGCCGGGAGGGTGGCCAGCCCGGCCGCCAGCAGCGCCAGCCCGGCCAGGGCGAGTGCGCGCATGAGCGAGCCGGAGGGCCTGAGGGCGCCCCGCCGGCGAGCGGCAGACAGCAGGGCTACCGCGGAGCGCGGCGGGCTCATCCGAATCATCGTGCCCCCCGACGAATTATGGAGAGAATGGAGGTCCGGCCAGCCGACCGGGCCAGCCTGCGCTGCTGCCCGCGGGACAGTTGCCCGGGCGCCGATCCGCCTATGCGCCGGGCGATCGCGAACAGGGCGAGAACCACCAGCACCAGGACGAAGGCCGCCCCGAAGCCGCGGGTGACGTTGACGGCCGTGGTCGACTCGATATGCGCGTAGTCCCAGATGAACAGCGGCAGGTTCATCTGCGGCCCGTGCAGCGGGCTGAAGTTCAGTTCCTTGGTGACCCCGGATACCAGCAGGACGGGCGCGGTCTCCCCGATGGCGCGGGCCATCCCGAGCACGACGGCGGTGGCGAGCCCGGACCGCGCGGTGGGCAGGACCACGTTCCAGACGGTGCGCCACTGGCTGGAGCCCAGGGCGTAGGAGGCCTCGCGCAGGGTGCCGGGAACCAGGCGCAGCACCACCTCGGAGGCGCGGGTGACGATCGGCAGCATGTTCACCGAGAGCGCGATGCCCGCGGCCAGCCCGCTCTTCTGCATGCCGAGCGTGAGGATGAACGCGACGTAGACGAATACTCCCGCGATGATGTCGGGCAGCGCGGTCATGGCCTCGACGATGACCCGGACCGGCCGGGCCAGCCTGCCGCCGACCTCGGCCAGGAACAGGGCCGCGGCCACGGCGAGCGGCACCGAGATCAGCGTGGCGATGGCGAGTTGCTCGACCGTGCCGACGATGGCGTGCACCACCCCGCCCATGTTGAACGGGCTGAGCGGGCCGGCGAACGCCATCGACTGGGTGAAGAAGTTCAGGTGGAAGACCGCGGGGTACCCGCGGGCGAAGACGAACAGCACCACCCCGAGCACGATCAGCATGGTGAGCGTGCCGCTGGTGCCGAACTCGACGGTCGTGACCCGGTCGCCGGCCAGGCGCCGGTCCCACTGCTGCCGCGCCATCACCCAGTAGAGGAGCAGGAAGACCAGGTACCAGCACACCCAGAAGCCGAGCACACCGCTGAACGGGAGCACGCGCTCGTAGAGCACCCAGACCAGCGCGAGCGCGCTGACCCCGGCCGCGGTGACCGTCGCCGCGCCGGCCGGGGTGACCCGGCTGATCCGCACCTTGCGCTCGGCGACCGCCGAGGGAGTCCCGGCCGCGGCGGGCGGACGGCTCTGCTGGGTCAGCATGGCATCAGTCCGCCGCCGCGCTCGCGCCCGAACGCGACCGGTTGATGACGATCGCCGCCACGACGTTGATCCCGAGGGTCAGCAGGAACAGCACCATCGCAGCGGCGAGCAGGGCGGATTTCTCCAGGGAGCCCACGTCCAGCAGGTAGGTGGCGATCATGTACGTCACCGAGTTCCCGCCGCTCTGCACCACGTGCGGGGTGAAGGAGAGGATCGGGGTCAGGATGAAGGAGACCGCGATCGTCTCGCCGAGCGCGCGGCCGAGCCCGAGCATGCTCGCCCCGATCATGCCGGCCCGGCCGTAGGGCAGTACGACCGTGCGGATCATCCCCCATCGGGTGGCGCCGAGCGCGTAGGCGGCCTCCCGCTCGCCCTGCGGCGCCTGCGAGAACACCTGCCGCGACAGCGAGGTGATGATCGGTATGACCAGCACCGAGACCACGACGCCGGCGATGAACGTGGATGCCACGTAGGTGGAGGCGATGTTCTGCCCCGAGACGCGGAACACCGGGATGAACCCGAGGTGATGGGCGAGCCAGCTGTCGAAGCCCAGGATCCGGGGCATCAGGAAGTACAGCCCGAACAGCGCGACGACGATGCTGGGGACCGCGGCCATCAGGTCGGTCGCGGCGATCAGCGGCCGGCGCAGCGCAGGCGGGGCGTACTCGGAGATGAACAGCGCGGTCGCGATCCCGACCGGGATCGCGATGACCAGCGCGATGACCGCGATCAGCACCCCGAGCGGCAGGATCGCGGCGATGCCGAACTGGGTGCCGTTGAACGCCGAGGTGGTAAAGAAGCCGAAGCCGGCCGACCGGAAGGCGGGCACGGATCGCGCGGCCAGGAAGATCAGGATGCTCGCCGTGATCACCAGGACCAGGAGCCCCGCGCCGCGCACGGCCCCGCGGAAGATACGGTCCCCGGCAGACACCGGCGCGACAATGGTCCGCGGCCTGTCGTCGTCGGGGGCAAGGGGCAGCTCATTTTCGGCTACTACGGCCATGAGCGGGTTCCCCTTCTGACCAGCCGCGGCGGCGCCGCGAGCCGCCAGGCCCTTCCGGACCGTTTGCTCCTCTCCGGATGATATGGCATCTCGGCGGCTTCTCAAGTGAACAAGTAGGAAACGGGAGGCATCTGGCCGACGCCGGGCTCCGATCGGGCGGGTACGGGCCGTTGAATCGTAGAAGGCAATGACCGCGGCTAGGCGAGTCTCTTGTTGCCATCGCGTGGTTTCGACGGTATCGCGGAGTGGCACGCAAAACGGCGTGGTGCCGGGCATTCCCGGCACCACGCCGCGTTGCGTTGCGGTTCCCTAGATCAGTGCGTGTGACCGCAGCTGGGCAGGATGACGAAGCCGTAGTTCAGCAGGTCCGCCTTGGCGGCCGCGGTGGCGCAGACCCAGCCCCGGGAGCCGAAGAACTTTTCCAGGTTGGCGGGGATGTGGTCCCTGGTCCGAGGGGCGAACCTGACCACCTCGAACAGGGTGCGCGTGAACGCGGGAGTGAACAACGGGTTGATCTTCGTGGCCTTGCCGGTACCGATGGTCGGCGGCGTGTGGTTGACGGAGTGCAGCACCATCGTGCCGTGCGAGTCACAGCCGAACAGGTTCTGACCCGCCTTCGGCCTGCAGGCCAGGCCCTTGAGCGGGCCCCGCTTCACAAACGCGCAGTCGGCCCGGAAGCACGGGGCGGAGTGGAACTTCTCGGCGATGTACTTCCCGATCGAGAAGGGGAAGATCGCGTTCGCGTTATGCAGCAGCGGGTTGACGCCCTCGTTCTCCTCCAGCTTGCCGCCGCCGTCGGACACGCACGGACCGGGGGCGGTGACGCCGATCGCCTTAAGGAAGAACGAGCGGGTGCCGGACCCGCTCTGCGGGATGAACGCCCTGATCGGGGCGTTCCTGCCGCCGACCTGGTGCCAGTTCGTGACCGCGCAGGTGTAGATCGCGGTCAGCTGGGCGGCGGACAGGTTGGCTGGCGCGTTGGTGACCGCCTGCGTGGAGTAGGTGACCGCGTCGCCGGCCAGCGTAACGAACGCGAGGCCGCCCCGGGCGAACGGCGGGTCGGTCGTCGCGCGGTCCCGGGAGGATCGCGCGAAGTCCTCGCAGGGGTGGCCGGCCGTGGTGCCGCCCTCGTTGGTCTTGACCGCGGTGACGCCCTCGGACGACCCGTTGGGCCGCTGCTGTAGGGTGCAGCCGGTCTTGAACTTGATCAAGCCGTGAATCACGCCGGTGTGGGGGTCGGTCGCGTCCCAGCTGTAGAGCTTGACGCCGGTGTGGGTTGCGTTGAAGTCGTGACTGAACTGGTCCATGACGTTCTGGATGGTGTCCGAGCCGACGCCGACGACGTCGACGGCCCTCGGAGTTACCCCGGTCGGCGGATCGGCCAGGGCCGGCACCGCGGTCATAGCTATCGCGGCTGCGGCGACGGCCGCTCCCGTGACTAGCCTCGACAAAATTCGCATTCACGCCCTCCTAGAAGCGTAAACATTCGCCGGCATCGGTGTCCCCCTTCGGTCACCCGTCCCGCCGGCGGCCCTAGTGTCTCCCGAGTGTGTCGGAGCCGGAAGAAACACCGAGCGTCGGAAAAATGATGTCTCGGGCGGGAATGATAGAACACAAGGTGGCCAGAAGGTAAGCAAAGAATCGTGATCGGGTCATCACTGTGTGATGCAACGGCGAGCTTTGCCGGCAAGAACGCTCTGGTCAGAAGGAATGCACGTGCGTGCCGCGCTTTGCGTTCAAGTGCTCGCCATCAAGCGTTAAGGGTTAATTTCCCCGATGTTAGCAATCGAGTTGGCTTATTATGACTAGGACAATACTGGCAGGTTACCTAGAGGTTTCGGCTTGGTGAGCGCGCGGTGTCCGTTGCCTGGTCGGCACCGAGCACCCGGTCGGCCTCAGCCGGTACCCGGCCGGCCTCAGCCGGTGTCGAGGACCTGGAACCCCTCGGCCAGGCTGCCCTCGGCCAGGCCGCCCTGCGCCGCGGCCCGCGCCAGGCGCTGCCGCAGGAATTCCTCGAGGCCGTCCCGGCCGGAGATCTGGCTCACGTGCGCGCGCAGCGCGGCGATCTTACGCGGGAAGGTCTGCGTCACGTCGACGTAGTGCGTGGGCGTGGTCGTGCCGCTGATCCAGACCTCGCGCACGGTCCAGGCCTCCAGGCCCTCGGCCGAGAGCAGATCGGGAAACGCGAACGGGTTGCGCGCATCCGGGTAGACGGCGTCGAGGGCGGCCGAGCCCACCGCGCGGTGATCGGGGTGACCGATGCCGAGCCGGACGTAGTTGCGCTCCGGGGACGGGCAGACCACCCGGTCCGGGCGGACCTGCCTGATCACCCGGGCCAGGTCCCGGCGCAGTTCGAGGGTGGCCTCCACCCGCCCGTCCGGGTAACCGAGGAACCGCAGGTCGCGCACGCCAACCTGCTTGGCGGCTGCGGTTTGCTCGGCGCGGCGCAAGACCGCCATGTCAGAACGCGACACGCTCGGGTCGCTGCCGCCCGCGTCGCCGTCGGTGACGACGCAGTAGACGACCATGATCCCCGCGTCGGTCCAGCGCGCCACCGTTCCCGCGGCGCCGAAATCCACGTCGTCGGGGTGGGCGTTGATCACGAGGATGCGGCTGACCTCGGCGTCGTCCAGCACGCTCATGATCCTACGGGCGGCGGGGTGCGGCCGGGCCGTTCGGCTAGTCGAGTGACGACATCACGTGCTTGATGCGGGTGTAGTCCTCGAAGCCGTACAGGGACAGGTCCTTGCCGTAGCCGGACTGCTTGAAGCCGCCGTGCGGCATCTCGGCGACCAGCGGGATGTGGGTATTGATCCAGACGCAGCCGAAGTCCAGCCGCCGCGCCATCCGCATCGCCCGGCCGTGGTCGGAGGTCCACACCGACGAGGCCAGCCCGTACTCAGTCCCGTTGGCCCAGCGCACGGCCTCGTCCTCGTCGGTGAACCGCTGCACGGTGATCACCGGACCGAACACCTCCTCCTGGACGATCTCGTCACTCTGGTGCAGCCCGTCGACCACGCTGGGCTCGAAGAAGTATCCGCGGTCGCCGATCCGCTTGCCGCCGGTGAGCACCCGGGCATGGTCCGGCAGCCGCTGGATGAACCCGGATACCCGCTCCAGCTGGGCGGGGTTGTTCAGCGGCCCGAAGTCCGCGTCGGTGACCTCGGGCCCGCCCACGGTCTGCTTCTTGGCCTGGTCAACCAGGGCGTCGACGAACTCGTCGTGCACGTGCGGGCCGGTCAGCACCCGGGTCGCCGCGGTGCAGTCCTGGCCCGCGTTGAAGTAGCCCGCGATCGCGATCGCCTCGGCGGTCTTGGCGGGATCCGCGTCGTCGAACACGATGACCGGGGCCTTGCCGCCGAGCTCCAGGTGCACCCGCTTCAGGCCGTGGGCGGCCGCGGCCGCCACCTCCCGGCCCGCGCGCACGCTGCCGGTGATCGACACCATCTGCGGCACCGGGTGCGAGACGATGGTCCGCCCGGTGTCGCGGTCGCCGGTAACCACGTTGAACACCCCGGGTGGCAGGTGCTCGCTCATCAGCTCGGCCATCAGCAAGGTGGACGCCGGGGTGGTGTCCGACGGCTTGAGCACCATGGTGTTCCCGGCCGCGAGCGCGGGCGCCCACTTCCAGACGGCCATCATCATCGGGTAGTTCCACGGCGTCACCGCGGCGCAGACCCCGACCGGCTCGCGCCGGACGAACGAGGTGAACCCGGACATGTACTCCCCGGCCGAGCGGCCCTCGAGCATCCGCGCGGCGCCGGCGAAGAACCGGATCTGGTCCACCATCGGCGGGATTTCCTCGGACAGGGTCAGCGCGATCGGCTTGCCGGTGTTCTGGGACTCGACGGCGACGAGCTGCTCGGCCTTGTCCTCGATCGTGTCCGCGATCCGGAGCAGCGCCAGGCTCCGCTCCGCCGGCGTCTTGTCCCGCCAGCCCTCGAACGCGTCGGCCGCCGCGGCGAACGCGGCGGTAACCTCCGCCTCGCGGGAGATGGGGGCGGTGGCGAAGGCCTCCCCGGTGCTCGGGTCGATCACCTCGGAGCGCCGGTCGTAGGCGAAGTCGGTCTCCTGCCCGCCGACGAAGTTGGTCAAGTCTTTCACCGCGAGGCCTCCGTTCTGTGTGTATACCGGGCTACTTAACCCGCGGGCGTGCGTTCCTCGCAAGCCCACGGCGAGCCGTAGTCGGTGAGCAGGTCGAGGAACGGCTGCGCGGGCAGGGCCTCCGGGCCGAGCACGCCAACCCCGGACCAGGCGCCGGAGTCGATGAGTTCCAGTGCGACCACCGGGTTGACCGCGGTCTGCCAGACCACGGCCTGGGATCCGTACTCGGCCATGGACCAGGCGTTGTCGACCACGTGATACAGGTAGACCTCGCGCCGTCTGCGGTCGGGGCCGGTTCCGGTGACCCAGGTGCCCGCGCAGGTCAGGCCCGTCATCCGGTCGCCGAGCGTGGCCGGGTCCGGCAGGCAGGCGGCGACCACGTCGCGTGGGGACACGGCCTGGCCGTCCACCTTCACCGGGTTGGCGGAGTCCAGGCCGAGCTTGTGCAGGGTCTGAAGCACGCCGATGAACTCGGTGCCGAGGCCGTACTTGAACGTCACCCGCCGCGCCTCGACCCAGCGGGGGATGAGCAGGACCTCCTCGTGCTCCACATTCACGCACTCGACCGGGCCGATCCCGGCCGGGAACGTGAAGGTCTCGGGCTCGCTGAACGGCTCGGTGGTGAACCAGCCCCGCTCCTTCTCCCAGATCACTGGCGGGTTGAGGCACTCCTCGATCGTGGTCCAGATCGAGAACGTGGGGGCGAAGTCATGGCCGGCCACCTTCAGGCTGGCGCCGTCCCTGACGCCGATCTCGTCGATCTCGCCGAACAGCGTGTCGGCCGCGTGCCGGGCGAACACGTCGGACAGCCCCGGCTCCACCCCGATGCCCACCAGGGCCAGCTTTCCGCGCTCTTCCCACTGGCCGGCCAGGGCGAACTGGTCGTCGCCGAGCTTGACGCCGGTCCGTGCGTTCGGCTCACCCTGGTGGGGATGAGACAGGGACATCGCCATGTCCAGGTAGTGGGTGCCGGCCTGGAGCGCGGCGCGGTAGAGCGGCATCACGAAGCGCGGGTCGGTGGCGTTCATCAGCACGTCGCAGCCGCGGGTGGTGAGCAGGGCCGCCATGGCCCGCTCGTCGCGCGCGTCCAGCTGGACGGCGGTGAACCGGTCGGGCGCAGCCTGGGCCGCGTTCTGGGCCCGGCCCAGGTCGTAGTCGGCGATGACCAGGTCGGCGAACCGGCGACGAGCGGCAATCCGGGCAAATGCCGTGCCCACGCCGCCGGCGCCGACCAGCAGTATCCGGCCGATGCTCATGCTGTGTCTCCCGCTTGCCTCCGGGGCGCCTCGAGGCGCCGCCTTCCCTCGTCGCTCGTTCCTCGCTCCTCAGTCCAGACGGCGCCGCGCCCTGCGGCTCGCTCACTGGTCGATCCTAGACCTAGGGCGGGCTGGCACGGACGGGACCAGTCGTGATACACACCTGTTACAACTGAAATCGTTGCCAGGTGGGCGCGATACGTGCTAGAACCGTGGCACACAGGGCCCGGGTCCGTCGCGCCCGGGTACCGGATTCGTGGCACCCGGTGTCGGCGCTGTCGGGCCACGCATGCCGTGCCCGGGCCGGTGGACCGGCCGGGTAACTGCCAGGAGGAGTGAGCCATGGCCACCGTGCAACAATCCCAGCCCGCGGAGCAGGTCGCCGACAAGGGCCTCAAGTCCGGTGCGCTCGGGCTGATCTCCAGCACCGTCATAGCGACCGCCTCGGTCGCCCCCGCCTATAGCATCGCAGCCACGCTGGTCTTCGTCGTGCTCGCGATCGGCCTGCAAGCACCCGCGGTGGCCATCCTCGCGTTCGTCCCGATGCTGCTGACCTCGATCGGGTACAGCGAGCTGAACAAGGCCGATCCCGACTGCGGGACCACGTTCACGTGGGCGACGCGGGCGTTCGGGCCGAAGACCGGCTGGGCTGGCGGCTGGGCGATCGTGGCCGCGGACGTGCTGGTCATGGCCAGCCTGGCCCAGGTGGCGAGCCAGTACGTGTTCTTCCTGTTCAACGCCGGAGGCATCGGCAGCAACGCGACCAGCGGCTGGGTGCTGCTGGGCGGGGTCATCTGGATCATCCTGATGACAGCCATCTGCTATGTCGGCATCGAGGTGTCGGCGAACTTCCAGAAGGTCCTGCTGAGCATCGAGCTCGTCATGCTGGCGGTCCTGTCGGTGACCGCGCTCATCAAGGTCGGCAACGGCAGCGCCCCGCCCGGTCACCTCTCCCCGAGCATCTCGTGGTTCAACCCGTTCCACATCTCCAGCTTCAGCGCGTTTGCCAGCGGGATCATTCTCATGGTGTTCATCTACTGGGGGTGGGATACCGCGGTCTCGGTCAACGAGGAGACCAGGGACAGCAAGCGAACGCCCGGCCTGGCGGCGATACTGTCCACGGTCATCCTGCTCATCACCTACGGGCTGGTAGTCACCTCCATGCAGGCCTTCGCGGGCGTCGGGGCCAAGGGGAACGGGCTCGGCAACCTCAGCAATGCAGGCGACGTCCTGTCGGTGCAGGGCAAGCTGATCTTCGGCGGGGGCGCGGGCACGGTCTTCTACCAC